>Ga0164292_10001260_pt1 | contig 20367 bp, 22 predicted proteins | sample GEODES117metaG_FD_111486 | JGI IMG/M metagenome (GOLD analysis project Ga0164292, IMG submission 111486) | Eutrophic lake water microbial communities from Lake Mendota, Wisconsin, USA - GEODES117 metaG | ecosystem: Environmental > Aquatic > Freshwater > Lake | place: USA: Lake Mendota...
AATGTTTATGAGAATGTTTATGAGAATATTTAGGTGAATGAATATGAAAATACTTAGACAACCGATGTAGTATCTTGTACATCCATAGCATCATGAATATCGTCACTCATTGGGTTGTATTGAAGATTGCTGGGTCCAGCAGTTTCTACTAAAGGAGCCATTTGTTTTACAACCTCTTCCTCTAAAGTAACTGGAAATTGATTAAAAGCGCTAAAATGGCCACTCTTCTTTAATTCAGTGGGCAAGTATCTTTCAATCGCGAGAGATCCAGAAGAATGGCTGGAGCGGCGAATTAGCTCATATGCGGCAAAAAGTCCAACTACTCCAACAATAGGATGCGTACGAGAAAAAGCATAGAATGCCAATAATATGACGGCAAGATTACCGTAAATATTATCTATTAAATTGGCGAGTCCGGAAGGTGTTTGAATATTGAAAACGCTGTATACAATTAAAACAGCAAGGAGAGCAAGGTGATGATAATTACTCTTTTTAAACAAATTTTGGTAAGATTCCATATATCATATTATTATATTTTTTATTTTTCTAATACCATTCTAAATATTTTAGAACCGCGTAAATCTTGAAGGATATATGTTGAAGATTTACTGTCACCTCGATCGTTGATGTAATATTAATATAAAATTGAATTAGATATAAAATCAGTAAATACAATAACAGAATACTATCATGGCATACTTGGGTAAAAAAGGATACTCGATTTTAAAATCAAATTTAACTACGAAAGAGCAACAATTTATTCGAGATGAGCTCACGGTAAAAGCATATATCCCTAAATCTCCAGTTCAACCAGAACCATTTTCCATTTATCGCGAATCGCCTAATAAATTTTATGTTCCTAGATATTTCGGCGTAGACACATTTGGCGATTTTTCTGAAAACAAAATTCCACCGGGAGATGATATTAACATTGAATTCACTGGTGACTTGAGAGAATATCAAATAAATATAGTTGATAAATACATTAATTTTGTAAAAGATAGTGGTGGCGGTTTATTAGATGTTGATCCGGGCAAAGGTAAAACAGTAATGGGATTGTATATTATCGCCAAATTAAAGAAGAAGACGCTTGTAATTGTTCATAAATCATTTCTATTAAATCAGTGGATAGAGCGAATTCAGCAATTCTTACCTACTGCGAGAGTTGGAAAAATTCAAGGTCAAATTATTGATATCGAAAATAAAGATATTGTAATTGGAATGTTACAATCCCTCTCTCAAAAGGAATATCCCGAGAATTTATTTGATAGCTTCGGTCTCACTATATATGACGAAACGCATCATTTGGGAGCAGAGGTATTTAGTCGATGTATGATGAAAACGATTACTAATTATACATTGGGTCTATCCGGAACGATGCAAAGAAAAGACGGACTTACAAAAGTATTTAAAATGTTTTTAGGAGATATTATTCACAAGGAAAAGACGGATACAAAGGAGCATAAAGTAATTGTAAAGGCGATTCATTATAAAGTGGACGATGAGGATTTTAATGAAATCAAATACGATTATCGCGGAAACCCTCTGTATAGCACGATGATTTCCAAGTTGTGTAGTTATAACCATCGATCCGAGTTTATTTTAAAAGTACTAGAAACTGAATTACGCAATAATAATGAACAACAAATTATGATTTTAGCACATAACAAATCATTAATTACCTATTTACATCAAGCGATTGAACATCGAAATATAGCTACTGTTGGCTATTATATTGGTGGGATGAAGGAGGCGGATTTGAAAATAAGTGAAGGTAAAAAAGTGATTATAGCTACATATGCGATGGCATCAGAAGGATTAGATATCAAAACATTGACTACATTGATAATGGCATCCCCCAAAACGGATGTTTGTCAATCGATTGGTAGAATTTTAAGAACGAAGCACACATCGCCGCTTGTAGTAGACATCATTGATAAACACGACATTTTTGAAAATCAATGGCATAAAAGAAGACAATATTATATGAAACAAAAATATAATATCATTTCGACGGATAATACTAGTTATTTTAAAAACGCGTGGACTACTGTGTATGACCCAAACAAAAGTGAAGAAAGTATTAAAAAAATAAAGAAGACAGAAGAGCCGTTGAAAGGCGTTTGCCTAATTAAATTATAGTTTCAGTGTGAATAATCGTTTTAACCTATTTAAACGCTTTAAACGCTTTAAACGCTCTCATTGTAAGGAGCAGAATCACCAAGATGTTTCCAAGAATTCATACATGTATTAGTTGGTGTAAATGGTACGGGATTAGCTAATGCGGATTCGTTGGAACTTAACATGATACCTCCGGCAGAATAGCCAGGTGTGCTGGCAACATTAGATAGGTATTGGGTATAACCACCGCGTTGCATATGTTTCTTCGAATTGCGACGCTTCTTGCTAGAGCGGGATCTTTTCTTTTTGCCACCACAAGACATTCTTTTCTTGCCACCACGAGACATTCTCTTCTTGCTAGAGTACTTTCTGACTTTACCACCAGATTGCTTAGACGCATCCATATTTGTCTCGGATGACATACCTTTATTCTGATACTTGGAGAATTCGGCCAAATGAACGGATCCACCGGAATTAACTCCAGAAGAAGATGCCAAATTTTGGCTAGCAGCGAATCCATAACCATTACCACCTCTGTATTTTTTACTCATTCGATTCTTTCGACTCATTTTACCACGACCTCTCCTTTTTCCACCAGTCTTTACAACTTGATATAGACCCTTCTGTTGTAATGCCAACTCACTATTTACAGAACCACCACATCCACTGACTGCGCCGACTTTGCTAGAAAATCCGGGGTTGGGAAAATGGGCATTTTGTGAATTAACTAATCCAGCTGATTGAACTAAAGACATTAGTATATATATACTTCTTATAAAAAAGAAAATTTGTAAAAGTAAAAATATGAAAATAAGTTTTTATATTTTTACTTGGCATAATTATATTATATTTGGCATAATTTTAATTTGTGTATTTTACTTGGGGGCATATATTTTGCGATTACGATATTTTGCTAATATGATTATAGAACGCCGAGTCGATAAATATGGCAATAAGCATGGGAAATTGCCAGCTATTGTAAAACCCGGCGTAGGTGGTGTCTTTAAAAAATATGGTCATAATAAAAATATAACCAGTTCCAATGGTGGCAATGAGTAAACAAAGTACTATTATAGACTCCAATAAGCTTCTAGATCGCATGAATAAATGCTGTATTATATATAATATACATTAAAAATATTAGATTTCATTATTCTCAATTTCTTTGAAAATTTTTGCGGATAGGATTTGAATAATTATTTGTTTTGCTTAAATTTGTTACATTCATTGATTTTGTCATCGGTAACAATTTTTTAGCGTCAAGTATTTGCCTAGATATAATGTTTCCTTGAATCGCAACTTTTAATGGAACATATTTATCAAACTTTTTATTGTACATACATTCCATCTTAACGCATTTGTCTAAATGGACAAACTTGTCATCGTTCATATTTTCAAACTCATCATCGTCATCACTTTCCTCTAAAGCGTCCAAATTTTCGTTTTCTTTTATTTTTCTAAACAATCGGTTCATCATAACACTTGTTTTATAATCTGGTATAGCCGCAATATCAAAGAACTCTAGATTGTTACCATTATTACCGCTTCTCACATACAAGTGATACACATCATTTTGTATATCTGGCCTAACTGAGAATATTTTATTTTCGTTTTCATCTACATCGGTACACTTATAAAGGGTCGAATTATATAAATTTGTTTTACCATTAAAGTCGCGGTTTTGTATAGAATATATTTCATATGGTAATTGTTTGGCACAAGCTATGGCATTTTCAAACGACGATTCAATAATTGGCAAACCAAAACATATTCCTCGGTTGGTTATAATTGTCTGTTTCAAATCGTGTTCAAATATATTTCGCAATAATCCCAATTTATACTGTTCATCATTGAATTCCACATTTTTTCCTCTGTAATAATGAATGTTTTCAATCGAATAAAATTTCTTCTCATTCATAGTAAATAATGTACCGTAAAAAATTGTCCCGAGTACCATTTTTTTATCAAAAACTTGAGGTACTATATACATGTCTTTAATCGATTTTTCAGCACCTTGATTAAGCTCTATAAAGATACACACTTTCTTATCTTCAAAATAGGTGAACCATGCCAAATGTTTCTTGCCCTTTGGAATTAAAAAATACATTTCACTGAAAACTTTCTTATGGATATTTTCATAAGAAAGTTTTAAATCGGGTAATCGTCGTAACAATTCATCTCTATTATTATATGATAGCTTCATACTATGTATAGAATAATGTGAAGTCATATCTTTAAACCCTTTACATTGATAGAATGTCTTAGCGTAATGTATTAGTATGAAGAGTAACTGCTGGATGAAAATGAACCACTCATTAATGTGTCACCCGTCAATAAACCACCCATATCATTCACATTTGGAACAGAGTGTGTGTTAGGACCGGTCATTGATGTGTGCATAGATGTATTTGATGTTGAAGTTAAAGATGGCGCCAGTCCATTCGTCTTTTTACTTTCACTTAATTCTTTCAAATAATTTTTTAATTCATTTTTCATACTAATACTTTCAGATTTTGAGCCGTCCAGTTTCACATTCTCAATATCATTCATATTCATATTTGTAGACTCTTTATCCGATACACGATGATGAATTGTTGTGTCCTTCATAGTATCAAATAATGCTTCATACTGTTTTTGCGGCTTATTTACTAAATCTTTTACTTTTGGAATAGTCAAATTTGTTTTAAAAAATGTAAACAAATAATGAACCAATACTATTAATATTAAAGATATAACACTCATTTGAATAATCCATGGAAGCATATTATATATTATTTATAAAGTTTTAGTAACGATAAAAACGTAATCAAGTCTTCTTTAATTGATTCTGTAATTTCATTTTCGGTTGTTTCAAAGTATACTCTCTTATTATTTTCCAATATTAGTGTCAGCAAGCTAGTAGGTGTCAACTTGTATTTTTTTAGTTCCATCTTCTTATATGTATACTGTAGTGGCAAATAAAAATTTTCCTTTCGATTCTTTTCGTCGCTTTGTAAATTGAGTGAAATCTCTTGACTAAATTGAAAACGTTCATAGTCACTATTTTCGATTAATTTATATATTTTATTGTTTACGATTTCAAAGACACCTTCGTCTGTATCAAAATGTAAAATTTCACATTTATTTTGATAGTAATCGGTTAAACACTTTGTATCTGTAATTTTTGTATCCAAATTTTTCAGTTCGCTAGTGGTCGCACCTAGTGGAGTATATTTATACATAGGATAGATTAGCATTTATTATATATTTATATATTAGCATAAACCATTTAAACCGATTCCACAAAAGATTATTAGTTATGACAGATATAGTACTAGTAGAAAAGACGGGCGAATTAAAGTCCACTAAATATGTAGCTGGCAAAGATGAATTGTATAAGAAATGTAAATTTAAGAAGGACGAGAACTTTGAATTGAGGCATACATGGACTACTAAGAAGGACAAGTATTCGTTTAAATCAGTATCACTATATGCGCGTGATAGTGGAAAGGCGAATACTGAAAATAAGTATGATTTCCCACCGCCGATTGACAGTATTTTGTATTTTGGATGTATTGCTTTAGTCGCACAAAATGGCAGTGATGAGTATGTTAATTTGTCCGTAGAAGAATGGGAGAAATTTTATGAGGACTTGTTTGGTGGATTTGAAAATTTGGCGGATACTGCTCTAGAGGATGAAAACGAGGAGGATGAATTGGCAAATATTCCAGCAGAAATGAAAACGAAATCTGGATATTTGAAGGACGGATTTGTTGTTGATGATAATGAAGGTGAAACTAGTCATAGTGCCAGTAATGAGGAGGATGAATGGGAGGATGATGACACATCGGAATTAGAGTTTGAGGAATACAGTTATAGTGACGAAAATTAAACTCTTGGAAATTTACTGAAATAAAATATAGATTTATTAAATTTTTGATTATTCAAATGTAATAAATTATGTAAACAAAAATTCTTTTTATTGGTGTATTATATAAAATGGCGTGCTCAATTAGTTGTATGATATCTGCGGTTTTCGTAATAGGCATGATATACTTTTACAATGCGACAGACAAAAGTGGCATTACTAAGCGATACAAAGAAATATTGTCCCCCGCGTTACAAGAGCGTTACGAAAGAATTACCAATGAGAGAAGGAATATTAGTTATTATGGATATGTATTAGGAGTGTTAATTTCTCTCGTCATTATATTTTACAATCTAAAACTTAAGGGCGTTAAAATGAATACATTTTCTTTGGTATGTACGGTTATGGCAACTGCCTTCTTAACAAATTATTTTTATTACATGTTATCTCCAAAATCAGATTGGATGTTGAATCATATGGACAATCAAGAAGAAGTAAAAGCATGGCTTCAAATGTATAGAGGTATGCAGTATAATTATCATATGGGAATGGCTCTAGGAATAATCGCAGTAGGTGTATTAGCATATGCGTTCAGATGTTAACTATATATAGTCTATAATACGATATGAAGTAATGTATAAGTATATGTGTATGATATAATGATAATAGTTATGATATTATCATTATGAGATGATTTTTATAATCAATATTATAAAAAAATTGATTAAAAGAAATACACCAATAACTATAGTAATAGTAGAATATGCACAAAATCGAGAATTCAGACGAGTTTAGACAAAATGTTGTGGCCAAGTTGACAACTATATTGGATGATGAAACTGTATCGTCCAATTTAGAAAAGGGTATCTTTAATTATAGCTTAGAACACGCCGAAAAGTTAAATGTAGTAAAAAAATGGGATAACAGTTATTTTGTTAAGATTTATTTGGATAGATTGCGAACAATTTACATTAATTTAAAGCACGATGGCATTAAACAATCCATGAAAGATAAAACAATTAAAGCACATACATTGGCATTCATGTCTCATCAAGAAATGAGACCGGATAAATGGAACGATCTTATCCAAGATAAGAAGATTCGTGATGAAAATAAATATGAGCCGAAATTGGAAGCGTCTACTGATAATTTCAAGTGCTGGAAGTGTAAGTCCAAAAAGTGTACATATTATCAGTTACAAACGCGTTCTGCGGATGAGCCCATGACGACATTTGTAAATTGCTTAGATTGCGGTAATAGATGGAAGTGTTAAATTAGTATAATATATATCACAATGAACAAAAATAAAAATAAAATAAAAATAAATATATATCATGCAAACCGCGTGTAATTACAAATATAATATCTATAGAATAATAATTATTACCTTTATAATAACCGGATTATGGGATGTTGTCCTTAGAATACTATCAGTATATAATCCTATACCAAGCGTGAAAGCTTTTTTTCCATTTATACAATATTTGGAACCTTATTTTATGCAACATACTCTATTAGATGCCGCATTGATTGCTGGGTTTGTTGGCGCCACTACTCAAGTAATTATATTGTATTTTATGGCCCTTCCTACTCGTAATAGTTCAATAAAATACATAATTCAATTTATGATATGGTCGTTTATTGTCAGTGCACTTTATGGATTTGTAATGAAAGCGAGTAAGTTATTTCCATATTTAGAGAAATATTATTATGAACCGTTAGGAATATTCAAAAGTTTATATCATGATGGTACTTCCGGTCTAATCGTTCAAATTACACTATTATTTTTGCTAAATTATATATAAATGTCATCGTGTACATTAGATGAAATAAAGGAAATCTTACTTGTACTAAATAAAAATATCGAAAAAATGAATGATAAACTAGATATACTTTGTAATAATAGTAAACTAAACGAAGAAGTGTTTAGTGAATGTAAGAAAATGGGTTCTCATATTGATTTTATTGAAAGCGTTTATGATAATATGAAACATCCTCTTAATTATTTATGTGGAACGATAAATACTATTTCTAATAATAGCAACAACAATAAGACAATATGTAACGAATCAGCATAAAATGGAACGATATGCGATAACAATAAAAAATAGTAGCAATGTTATTATTTTTTATTTATTTTTGTTATTATAAAGACACATCCAACATCATAGTAGCCGTCGGTAGACACGGTAGACTATACTAATATTTCTAGATCTCTTAGATGCCAATATTCTGATGCGCCATTTGGCAATGGTCTTCGAATAATGACTGGGATTTTCTTTTCTTCCAGCTCTTTTAATGCGATTAAATATCCATCTATCATATTGGGTGTTATAGGTATGAGCGGCCTAGCTCCATTATTTATTTGCTTTGCGCGTTGTCCCAATATTCTGGTCTTCTCATATTTTGTTAACATTGGAATAGTCCTATGTAAATCATCAACAATAATGTTATCCTTGTTTCGCTGAACCTTTGCTAAATTATAGATTTCATCATAATTATGCGAAATTGATTCTGGGTGTTGGTCTAATATATAATTTTCTCTCAATTCCCTATCAAATTTTTGTAAATAATCATCTTCTTGCTCTTCATCTGCGTCAGATTCATAGTCCGAATCATTTTTTTCAAATACATCTGGAATATTCAATTTTACAACTGGCAATGCTTCAATTTGTCTTGAAGCCTTTTTTACAGTTGAAGTCTTCTTTTTGCTTGTTACACTGGATTTTTCATCAACGCTAATATCATCATTATCAGAATTAGCCGCACTTTCATTTTCATCATTATCCGTTTCTACTTCACTTTCTTCAACCACCTCCGCCTCCGCATCATCATCAGCATCTTCCTCTTCACTATATTCACCAACTTCATCTACATCGTCTGTTTTAGTCGCCTTTTTCGTATCGACTTTACCAATAATATTATCTATTTTTGTATTTACTTGTGGAAATGTAGGTTTACTAGTTTGTTTATTTTCATCCACTGAACTTTCATCGTCACTAATATTTTCAATATCTGATTGTTCTAAATCGCTCATTCTTATAATAATATATTATTTTTACTTTTAAATAACATCAATTTTTATTTAAAAAAATAATATATTATATTTATTCGCATTTTTATACGTATCATTTTATAAGTCAGTAAGCATATATAAACTTAATTATTCTTTTCCGTCTTCCAAGCAGTATCACATTTGGCACATAAATATATATACAACTTATTCGTGTCATCATAACGAATATAAATAACCTCTCTTTCTCCGCCTTCATGATTACTAGTACATTCGCTGTTTGGGCATTTGATTGTATTAATTCTAGGCAATGTAGGATCTAACTTGGTATATTCATTAATAATATGGTTATATTTCTGCTCACTTCTTTTTAACTGGCTCTTTGAAACACAAATATTGTTTTTTGTAAGTTCTGTGTCTTCATTACCACAATTTCTACAATAATATATCAACGAATTTTCATCCTCCGCGGAGATTCTGATATAATACATATTGTCGCATTTATCGCAAAAGTGCATCTTCTTTAATTCTATATATATTATTTTATTATATTTATTTCATTTCAATTTTATATTAAATAAAGGTCTTTACTATTTACTATTACTATTATTTACTTTTTACTCTTTGATTTCTAAAAATTTAGTATATGTTTTTTCCCAATTTATGTGTATAGTCATACTATAAATACTTGTTTTAATCATTTCACTACTCTCTGCACGCTTCTCCTCTAAAATAGCGAGTATGTCCGCCCGATTCTTTTTAAACTCCGATTTCATTTCATTTTCAAACATATCATTAAATGGCGCAATAGACCAGCCGGAATCCTTGGATAAAATACTATTCACAGAAAAATCAATATTTTTAAAAGCGATGATTTTGTTATATCTTATCATATCGGGATGATTTTCAGTGAATCCGGGTTCGTGTAATAATGGCATTTTATCCATAATGCTCACAATAGTCAATAATATAGTTCTTATACTTTGACAACCAGTCCACTGATCACCACGCCATGTATTTAAAATAGACAAGCATATTTTGCCAGACCGATACATGTTTGGATGAAATCTTGTCATGCCATCATTTGTTTTAAACTCCACCTTTGGTGGTTTATGTGGGTAATCACATGGAAATGTAACCTCAAAAAAATAATTTCCACCAAAATACAATGTATCTTTTGGTCCACAAATATATACATATCCTTTTAATATATTGCTTTCATCGTGCTTATAATATATTCCTTCCGTGTCTAACGGATTTTTAATCATTTCTTTTACATCTTTTAATAAACGCTTTATTGTTTCTTTTGTAATAACAATCGGTTCATTCGTATTCACTATTACACTATTTACTAATTCAGACATATGTTATAGACTATGACTATATATATCGATAGGTTTATGTCGTTTTTATGTAATATGTATTTTTGCTAGGTGAATTTGCTGTATTTGGTAGAAGTCGCACATATAAGTATGTATTTCAAGATGGCCCGGTTTATTTATTTAACTTTTGTATGGATATTTTAGAAACAAATTATGATATTTTATCGCCAATATTTTTATTATTCATATATGATTAATAAAATTTCCTATTTAAAGGGATTAAATTATAAAAAATTGACCTAAAAATAAAATGTTTATATATAACATATTATATTAAAAATGAAACAATCATTTGATTCTTATTTAAATTCATGCTATTCTCAAAAAGGAGAGGGTCATACACATACTAGAATCGGTGATAATGCTTTATCTATTAAAGGAGGTTCATATACAATACCGAATTTGAATGAATTCTATTCCAAATATGTAAAGCATGTTTTTCAAGACGCCAAGTTTGAGTTTCTTACTGAAAAGCAGCACATAGAAAAAGGACCAATCTTGGTAGATTTTGATTTCCGTTATGAAACGACTATTGAGCGTAAACAACATAGTGACACGCATATCAATGATATGGTCGATTTGTATTTTCAAGAAATCAAAGAAATTCTGAATATTCCGGCCAATACGACAATTCCAGTATTTATATTCGAAAAGGAAAATGTGAATATGTTGGACAAGATTACCAAGGATGGTGTCCATATGATTATCGGTATTCACATGGATAGAACTTTACAAATTATTCTACGAAATCGCATTTCTACCAAACTCAAAGATATATGGTCCGATTTGCCTTTACAGAATTCGTGGGATGAAGTATTGGACGAAGGTATCACAAAGGGTACTACTAATTGGCAATTATATGGTTCTAGAAAACCAGGCAATGAATGCTATTTACTGAAATACCATTACACTCTTGAATTGGACGGAAGTGCGGATTGGTGTCTAAATATTCATGATGTTAAAAAATTCGACTTGAAACAAAATTTCCCATTATTAACTGCGCAATATAAAGATCATGCTGAATTTGAAATGCTAGATAGCATCCGCGATGAATACGAGGATACGAAAAGCTCAAAGCGTAGTAAGCCTAAGAATAAACTTAAGATTGTTGATAAGAATCGCAGCTTTGATATTAATGAAATTACGAGTCGTGATATGCTCGACGAAGCGATTGAACATTTCTTGGATGAAATCGAGACGAAGGATTATTATATCAAAGAAACACACCAATATACCATGTGTTTGACGGAGAATTATTACAATCCGTATGATAAATGGATACGTGTAGGATGGGCTCTTAAAAATACACACGAAAGCTTGTTTCTTACATGGGTCGCGTTCAGTGCTCAGTCAGAGAAATTTGAATATGATAAAATTCCAGAATTTTATGAAAAATGGCGTAAATTTGATAAATGTAATGACGATGGTCTCACATTTCGATCTATTATGTACTGGGCTAAGAATGATAATTATGCGAAATATAAAGAGGTGCGTGAAGAAACAATCGACTACTTCGTAGATAAGACCGTTGAAAATCCGACTGATTTCGATTTCGCACTTGTATTATATCATATGTATAAAGATGATTATACTTGCGTCTCTATTAAAAAGGATATTTGGTATATTTACAACAACCATCGATGGGAAGAAAACGAAGGCGGCACTGGTCTTCGTATGTCGATTTCAAAGGATTTGTTTGACATTTATTTCACCAAGATGAATAAAATTCAACAACATTTTAAAAGTGGAACAGTAGATTCGTCGAGTGAAAAGTACGACATATTAGCTAAACAAGCTAAGAAATTGAGCGACATGTCTAAAAATTTAAAACAACGCGGTGTGAAGGATAATATTATGCGTGAGGCGAAGGAAATCTTCTATGACAACACATTTATGGATAAGGTGGATGCGAATCCTAAATTGTTGTGTTTCAATAATGGTGTCCTTGATTTTGAAAATAAGGTGTTTCGCAAAGGAAAGCCAGATGATTATTTATCAAAGTCTACCAATATTAGCTATGTGAAACTCGATCATATTAAACACAAGACCATTATAGATGAAATCAATGACTTTATGCACAAGTTATTCCCAGAGCAAGAATTGCGCGATTACATGTGGCAACATTTGGCATCCACACTCATTGGCGAGAATAATGATCAGACATTTAACATTTATAACGGTAATGGTAGTAACGGTAAATCGAAATTAGTGGAATTAATGGCGGCATGTTTGGGTGATTACAAGGCCACCGTTCCCATTACTCTCATTACAGCAAAGCGCAATACGATTGGTAGTACTTCATCTGAGGTCGTTCAACTGAAAGGTGTTCGCTATGCGGTTATGCAAGAACCGTCAAAAGGCGATCGTTTGAATGAAGGTATTATGAAAGAAATTACTGGTGGTGATCCGTTACAAGGACGTGCGTTATTCAAAGACAGCATCACATTTATTCCGCAATTTAAGTTGGTTGTGTGTACCAATACATTGCTTGATGTAAACAGCAATGATGAGGGGACTTGGCGAAGATTGTGTGTTTGCGAATTTAAATCCAAGTTTTGCGTAAAGGAGGAATTTGACGACGACCGCATATATCAGTTTGAAATAGATAAGAAGTTGGGTGAAAAATATATTCAATGGTGTCCGATCTTCATGTCTATGCTTGTTGAAAAGGCGTATATTACTGGAGGATTAGTTAAAATATGTGATGCTGTTAAAGCTAGCAGTTCTAATTATAGAAACACGCAAGATTATTATAGCGAATTCGTATCAGATAAAGTCAAGAAATGTGTTGGTGGTAAAATTAAGGAGACGAGTCTATACGAGGTATTTAAAGTTTGGTTTCAATTACATCATGGTAAAAATGTTCCGAAAGGTCGTGATTTATTTGAATTCATGAATAAAAAGTTTGGAAAAAAACAGCGAGGTGTATGGGCCAATGTGTCTATTATATATGACGATTTCGACCCGTCGTTGGATGAAAATGAGGATGATTAAATAAATTTGGATTGAATAAATTTGGATTGAATAAATTTGGATTGAATAAATTTGGATTGAATAAATTTGGATTGAATAAATTTGGATTGATTGAATTATGATTAAATTAAATTTCAAAAAATAATTTACTATTATAATAAATAAATTATTTTCTATTTTATTCTCTTACATTTTCGAATACAAATAAACCCACTTTGTATCGCTAAGTATCCAGTTATACACACCTCTTATAAATTCTATAATGTAATTCGCAACGGTTGGGTATAAAGCCAATGCTATAATTAATACCCATAGATTTCTCTCTCTATATCTTTGTTTGAATACAACACCCAAAATTATCATGATGATTAGATACTTGTAATATTTTGTAAAAATATTCACCCACCAACTAACCCATCCATTTTGCTCATTTTCGTAGTATGTTTTTCTATCTGAAATCTCAATTGTATGTACCTTATTTTCTATAATTTGTTTCAATTTCATGTTTTGTATTGATAACATCTTATACAAATCCGCCGTGTTTTTGGCACTTTGTAATTGAGACTCGTATAGTCCATATAATTGATTTAATTCTGTTATCATTTTTTGCTGTTTCTCCATCATTATTCTACGCTCGTTTAATGCCGTCTGACGGTATCTAGCTAGCTCCAATTCCAAATTCTTGTTTGCTGTATTATTTTTAATATCATTTTGCTGTTGAATATAAGAGTCTAAAAAATTATTTACAGTGTCACTTGTCTTACTCATCATTTTATTAAATTTTGCTACATCTATCAACTCTCCTAATTTATCAGCAGTAACGCAACTGCCTTCTGGTGATGATTGTGATTTCGCATTTTGCTGTGCTTTATAATTAGGATCAAATTTACCCACATTTGCCATTATACTAATATATCAAAATATTTAAAACTTGGCATAATTAGAGCTATTTTCACTATAACCATCAACATTACTATTATTATCCTTAAATACCTTTACATTAAAATCGCATTTGCCAAATGAATTTTGTAAGCATCGTTCACCAACAAATCCTTCTGATTGGCTTTGGCTATCCATGAATGTTGGTGTAACACATTGTTTATTTGTGGCATCCCAAACAGTGCCAAATGTATTTCCACTAGGACAGCAGTCTTCACCGATACACGATGGTATATTTGTATCAGCTTTCTTGGGTTGATCATTGTCATTACCCGTATTCTGTATATTTACACCAGTTGGATCGAATGGAAAGTTGTACTCAGAAAAATTCATGTTATCACGACGCATGATATCAATTACTTGTAATCCGACTACAACTATGGCAATGGCGATAATAACAGATATAATTACCAACGCTATATTTTGTGGGATAAGTTCTTGCTTCATTAAAATTCCTAAAATTAGGATTGGGACACAGAAATATACAATGGTTTTCATCACTTTTGACTGTGCTTCATATTTGTCGCTATAGTAAGTGTTGATTTCAGCCATTCTTAATTTATTGTATCTGGCATTTTGTAATACAGATAAGTTGTTTTGGGCATTTGCCAATTCGTTCTCTACAATTTCGCCAACAACCATCTCATTTACTAAACTATTTCTTGAAACAGCTATATTTGATTGGGCAGTTTTGTAATTATTACTTAATGATGTGTATAAACTGGTTTTTAATTGTTGTAAGTCTTGAATCTTTTGTAACATTTGATTTTGCTTATCTACGTTTGGATTTTGTTGAACACTTAGTGCTTCTAAATCGGCGTAAATACCTTTAATTTGTATATCTATTTGACTGATTATTTGTATTGTTTGATCAGAACTACTTTTATCCGATACTGGCATATGATTAACCATACTATATATAATGAATAGAGATTATATATAATAATATTTGTTCGATTTATTTGTGTAAACAAATGAATGCGTATTTATTTCATGGCATTTATGGCTCCGACCGTGACTCCTACTGCCACCATGCTCCACAATATATACTTTTTATTGTAACTTAACATTTGAAGATTTGAATCTTCAGCCATTGCGTCGTTTTGAGGTAACAATTCTTTGCCAACCCGTATTTCTTTGTATGTATTCTCGTAATTATTTAATTTGCTTTTTAGTAAATTATATCCACTCAATAATCTCTCATTTAACTTGACATCCTCTTTGCTCAATTCAACTATTTTCTGATATATTTTATCTAGCAAAGCATTCAACTTGTCATATTGTATTTTAATAAGCTGAGTATCCCTAGCTGAAATAGTACCAAGTCCACATGTTGTATTCATATCAATAAAACCAGCATTCGCATACCCATCAATATCATTCTGTTGAGAGAAATTAACTTGCTTACTACAGCTATTATTATTATTTACCTTAATATTTCTTATATATAAATCTCCTCCGGTATATTGTCTATTTCCTTTTGGCCACATGTTCGCATTTTTTATCCAATAATTATTGCCACTTATATAAAATCCGGCAGCCCCAGGTGTATCTAAGCATTTTTGCTTTACTTGTTCTACAGATAAACCAGATCCGGATGTAATGTCATTTCCATATGAATTGTATCCAGATAATAATTGAAAATCGTTACCATATCCAGTAATCATACTCGACGGATACTGTTTCTTTGTTAAATCGTCTGTTATATAATAGGTTTGTCCAAGATTACCGTTACTGGCACCGGTTGTTTGATATGTGGCAAACCCGCTATAACCTGGAATCCATGTAGGTGGATTCCAATTCCACCAACTCCACCAACCACCTCTCCTCGATTGAACAGACCTTCCGGGTTGAACAACGCCCATTTGACCCGTTCCAGGCACATTTGGACATAACTGAGCATTTAATTGATTACCGCCACCATTAATATAACAATTGCCTCTACCACCACCATTATTTGGCCCCAATTGAAATACATTTGAACCCATATCTTCTGCTCTTTTAGCACACGCGTCTATTGTAGTGGATCCTAAATCAGATTGGAATGTTCCAGCAGTCTGAGAACATTGAACATATTTTCTATTGGCAGTTGGAGCCGGATTTGTTATATATATATTTTGCCCGGCAGAAGTACACGATTGATTAAGAATTGTATCTGTTCCTTTTATCAATGATATTCCTCCTTGAATATTTATCATTTTTCCTTCTGGCGCATTCGCAATAGAGGATTGCCCATCATCTGGTTTTATAGTTTGAGCACTAGCCCAATTTAAAGGACATCCATTCTTTCCTTGCATAGAATTAGCCATTTGTGGATTTGGTAAATGTTTCCATACACCTCTGTCGGTAACATATCCAACCGCTCCACCAGCATCTTTTAAATATGTATTCGCAAACCGATTATTGTTTCTATTGCTTGCTGTTATATATCCTCTTGATTCTTCTATCAATGTTTTAACAGCTTGATTATATGCTTGTAATTGTCTATCATATGTTGTTTGTAATTCTTTCAATTCTTTATATTCAGCTCTATTTTTAATAGATATTTCTCCATTCTCACTGTTGCCAGCAGAATAGTTTGTATTACCACCAGATGTGTAATTATTCGTCATAACATCAAATCCTTCTTGTTTATCTAAAGATGATTTATTATTCTTTTCTAGAGGGTTTTTATTGTTTACATACAATTTTCCATTTTTTACTACTTTTGACATTATTATTATATTACTATAATAAAAAATTATAGTAATATTTCAAATCTAATCTTTCTAATCGCTCTAATCATACTAATCGTAGACAAATACAGTTATTTCGAGTTTTACTAATTAAAATGGTTCGGGTATTGCGGATGATACATATTTCCACGATTTCCTAGCATATTCTTTGCTTTCACTATAGTATTGCTTTCCAATTATTATGATCCAAATACCTATAAATATGTAAGCTAATATAGATATATCGTATATTTCTCTCGAGTAAATATGATAAGCAACATAAAATGAAATAATAGCAAGTACTAACCAAAGTGTATATATAGTATAGTTAGATGTCTGTTGAATATTACTATCTTCTTCACCAGCAGTTTGGTCTGGTTCTCTCATGAGTTTATTTATTTCGTTTCTATCCGATTGTAATTTATAGAGTAAATTATTTAATTCATTCCTCTTCCCACTTAATTCTCCAACTATTGTTTGTTTTGTCTTATCTAACACTATTCCAGCTGCTTGTGCTTTTTGTGTTAATTCGGTTATTTCTTCTTGGGTTTTCTTCATCTCTTTCAATATTTTCTCTCCACCATCACCACCCATTTGTGTAGTTCCATTTGGCGCAAATGATTGTATGACACCATTTACATTACCTTGAGAAGTTGGGGTGTTTTCTTTTACAACCCCATAACATGCGTTATTCATCCACGACACAGACCCATAATATGCTACACTTGAATAAGCTGTACTTTTATCGTGTATTGCCTTTAGTTTACAATCATTTAAATTATCTGAATCTCCTAAAAAGATAAAATTGGTGTTAACATTGAGATTTGTAGGATACGTTATGACATTATTTTGATCGGTCCATTTTTTTAAAAAGGCATCAGTATTATTCTTGCGGTTATTATTTTCTGTTTGTAACAAATTGTTGTATTGATTTTGGAGAGCATTATATTGATTTATTTTCATTTGTAACACTTTATTTAAAATTCTTGCTTCTAATAATGTATTGTATTTGGTTGGATTATCTTGTATTATTTTGTCGGTTATAGACATTATTATTGTATATATAATTTGTTAGAAATTAAATATACATTATTCTAATTCTTATTTCGTAATAAATTTCGTAATAAATTTCAAAACGAATTACAACAATTTATTGCTCTTAACAATCTTTATTGTGGTTTGTCAGCGGCAGCATGTTTACTTTTATACTTCTTTATCAAATTGTGTATAATATTATATGTGTATTCTATGGTTGCTAAGAATATCGCACCTCCTATTATTACAATATGTTCCGTCCTTGTCAATTGTAAATCATAATATAGCTTACCGCATAATATAAAACCAATTATCATAATAATGAGCAACTTCAATTGTAGCTTATACCACTCTAACTCTTCATCAAATAGTCCTTCTGATGTCAATGCCGTTCTCTTTAAATGTGTCGCTTCCTCTTTTAATTTCTCATTTTCTATTTTTAAATTAGAGATTTCGATATTTTGCTCTCGTACTTCTTGCTGAGACTCTTGTATTGCCGAGTCCATACTGTTTTTTAATATGAATCCATCAGAATCTATTTTATTTACAACTGTTCTTATATGTTGTATTTCATCTGCTGGAACTGGATTAGATGGATCTTGTAAATAAGATACATAATCAGTAACAAAATTTTCTAAAATGAAAAAAAATCGTTGGTTTAATTCTTCTATTTTTGTTTTTGTTTTACTTAATATATCCATTATATTTATTACTGAGAACATATTCTGTAGTAATCCGTTGTAATTGCTGTTTTACTTGGGCGAATTATCTTACATATTTGACCGGGACGCATTCCTATCGCTTGAGCTACTGGATCGTATCTAGATATTTCTGGCAATTCGGTATCATGTGTTATATTATATCGCTTTTTCATAGTTTTAACTTCTTCGTCGTTTAATATGGTATGCTTTGGCACATACTTGTGTTCCAATATATTAAATTGAAGTCTATCTATGTTATAAATAATGATGAAAATTCCATCTTGTTCCCAGATTTGAGATAATATATTTATCATTGATTCGTTTGGCTCTTGTTTAATGACAAGAATCAATGTGTCATTCTTTGTCAATACTTGCTCTAAATTATACAAATCATCTATGTAATCGTTAATATTTTCTCTTCTCAGAGTTTTTGCTAAATGATATTTCACATACACCTTTTTATTTTCTCCGTCAGTTTTTGACGTCATCATCATATCTAACTGCTTATTATTGTACATTACGTGTACTTCATTCACGCTAAATTCTTCATAATCCTTTATATCAAAATCTTGCTGGTTTAATAACTTCAACAAGTTCTGTCTTGATTTAAATACGGTTGATATAGTTCCACTTGACTGTGCCATTCTTCTTATTTATAATACAAAATTATATTTTTATTTTATTTCAATTTTATATTATAATTATGCCAATTTAATTGTTTTGCGTTCCTCTTCTGGTTCTTTATTTTCTTTTTTATTTTCCGCACCCTTTCCATCTTTATCAGCGTCTTTGTCTGAATCTGTATTTATGATTAGTTCAATACCATCGTCTCTCTTTGGTTTTGATTTTTCTATCATTTTTCCTATATTTTCTATTTCATTTACATCATTTGTTTCTATGTTAATTGTATCGCCAATTTGTAGTGGGGGCTTGCTATTGCTATTGCTACTACTACTTTGAATAGATGTTTGATTTGGCATGATAACAACTGGATTGGGAGAATCTAATACTATAACTCGACTTGGTTCTTGTTGTACATATTGTGGCGGTGATGTATCTGGACTTTGTGGGTAATATGCGGGTGATCCGGGCGCATATGGTGGTGTATTGGGATTATAAGCTGGTGATCCGGGAGCAAACTGAGGCGAGTGTGGCGCAAACTGAGGCGAATCTGGTGCGTATGGTGGCGTATTAGGATTGTAAGCTGGCGAACCGGGAGCAAACTGAGGTGAATCTGGCGCATATGGTGGCGTATTAGGATCATATGCTGGGGATCCCGGAGCAAACTGAGGCGATCCGGGCGCGTTTGGTGGTGTATTAGGATCATATGCTGGTGACTCTTCTTGTACATAATTTGACACCAATTGATTACCCAATACGAATAATTTCCCTTTATCATCCCTTCTTATAGCATCTAAACTTATACTCCAATTGTTTGGCTCTTGATTATTAGTTAATTCTTCTATCATTACAGTTGGCATGATAGGCGTCTTATCATTGTATAATAATGTAGCGGCATTCCATCCAGCCGGATGTCTATTTGGCAATTGTCCGTCGTTTTCACCAACAAACCATACCTCAGTCGCCTCTCCTTTATTATTCAAGATAATTGATTTATATGCTTCACCACGCTCTTCGTCGT
>Ga0164292_10001266_pt1 | contig 20306 bp, 18 predicted proteins | sample GEODES117metaG_FD_111486 | JGI IMG/M metagenome (GOLD analysis project Ga0164292, IMG submission 111486) | Eutrophic lake water microbial communities from Lake Mendota, Wisconsin, USA - GEODES117 metaG | ecosystem: Environmental > Aquatic > Freshwater > Lake | place: USA: Lake Mendota...
GAAACGCGCCGACGAGCGCGCCGAGTGTACCACCCACGCTGATGAAGCCGAACAACCGCTTCCCCTGCTCCGGCCGGAACGTATCGGCCATGAATCCCCAGAATACCGAGGGGATGAAGAGCGAGTAGATGCTGGTGAGAATCCAGAACGCCGGCCCGAGATACGGCTCCCATGACGTGGGACCGTACTTGATGATGGCCGCGAACCCCAGCAGCAGCGCGATGAACACGCGATACACGATGGGGATGAAGCGGCGCACCGGGAGTCGGGCCACGATCGCCGAGTACACGGGGTTCATGGCGAGCGTGGTAAGCAACGTGCCGGTGAACAGCCACGGCAGCTTGTCCGTCCCGGCGGCCACACCAGCGGCATCACGCACGGCGCGCAGAATGAAGTAGCTCGCGAGGGCGAAGAAGAAGTACGTGGCCGCCAGCAGCGTCGCGCGTTCTTCGCCCTCCTCGACCGTGCCGAGCCGCGAAAGCAAGCGCCTCACTCGAGACCCGATTTACCGGACTGCTTCGCCCGCCACTCCGCCAGCACCTGCTGCTCTTTCTCCGGCGGCAGCCCGGCCTTGAGCTGCGCCTGCCGCTCGGGCGTCTGTTGATGGAAGTAGGTCAGCGTATCGCGCGCGGTCTCCGCGAGCGGGCGGAAGGTGAGCCCCGCCGCCACCGCCTTGCTGATGTCCATGCGCGCCCACCCCGCGCTGTTGCCGCGGGGCGGCATCCACACGGGCAGGTCGGCGTACGGCCGCAGCTTGCGCTCAAGCAGGAAATCGGCGTCCACCCAGGTGAAGCGCGTGTCGCTCGTGGTCACCGCCTTGCAGCCGTACAGCATCTCGCTCATGGTGAGCCCGTGCTTGGGCCCCACGGCGTTGTACGTGCCTGTGGCATCGGCTTCGCACAACCGTACGATGAACTCGGTCAGATCGCGCTGATCGATGAAGGCCACCGGGTCATCCGGCGTCCCCGCGGCCAGCATCTCCCCACCCTGCTCCACGCGAATGGGCCAGTACGAAAAGCGATCGGTGAGATCGCCGGGGCCCACGATGAGCCCCGGACGCACGATGAGCGTCTTGTTCTCACCGAACGTGGCCTTGGCGTCCATCTCGCCGCGCACTTTGCGTTCACCGTACGTGGCACTCTGCTCCGTGGCGTCGGGCGCCGACGGCGTGTTGAGCAAATCCACGTCCGCTTCGCTGATGCCGATCTTGCCGCGGTTCTTGTACGTGCTGAGCGTGCTCACGAACACGTACTTCCCCACGTTGGGCGCGAGCACGGCACCAGCCTCGCGCACCCAGCGCGGTACCTGCACCGGATTGTCGATCACCACGTCCCACGTGCGACCCTCCAGCGCCTTGTAGCCACCGGGCGCATTGCGGTCACCGATGAGCTTCTCGACGTTGGGGAACAGCTTGGGGTTGGTCACGCCACGATTGAACAGCGTCACCGTGTGCCCGCGCGACAGCGCGTACTCCACCTGATGCGGCCCAATGAAGCCGGTGCCACCAAGAATGAGAATGCGCAGCGGCTTGATGGGCGTGTCGACTGTCGCCATGGTCACGAGCCCCGCTTCGCGTGCCACGCGGCGAGCACCGCCTTCTCCTTCTCCGGCGCGATGCCGGCGCGCGCCTTCTCCTGCTCGGCGGCCGGACGCGTCTTGTACCAGTCGAGCGTGCTCTTCGCCGTGTCGGCCAGCGGACGGAAGGTGAGCCCCGCCGCATACGCCTTCTGACAGTTCACCTGCATGAAGCCGAGCGTGGGGCCCATCGCCGGCTGCCACACCGGCATCTCGCTCCACGCGCGCACCTTCTGTTCGGCGAGGAACTCCGCGGGCACCCAGGTGAACTTCGCATCGCTCGTGGTGACGCTCTTGATGCCCAGCAACATCTCGGCAATTGTCGTCGGGCCCTTGGGACCCGTGGCGTTGAAGGTCCCGATGGTGTGGTTCTCGCCGCAGCGCACAATCCACTCGCTGAGATCGTGCACATCGACGTACTGCACGGGATCGTTCGGCGTACCCGGCGCGAGAATCTCGCCACCCTTGTCGATGCGCACCGGCCAATACGAGAAGCGGTCACTGAGATCACCGGGGCCCACGATGAGACCGGGACGCACGATGGTCAGCTTGTCCTCGCCGAACTGGGTCTTCGCTTCGATTTCAGCGCGCACCTTGTTGGGCCCGTACGCGGCGCCATCGTTGCTCGCCCAGATCGACTCGTCACCCGGCTTATGCAACGGACCGTTCTCGTCCATCCCCGGCTTCGAGTAATCACTGAACACCGAGATGGTGGAGACGAAGATGTACTGCCCCACGCGCCCCTTGAGCGCCTGCCCCGCATCGCGCACCCACGCGGGATTGCGCACGGGATTGTCGATCACGACATCCCACGTACCCTGCTTCAGCCCATCGTGACCGCCGGCGACGTTGCGATCGCCCACGATGCGCGGCACACCGGGGAACAGCCCCACATTGGTCATGCCGCGATTGAACAGCGTGAGCTTGTGCTTGCGCGCGAGCGCGTACTCCACCTGCTGCGGTCCGATGAATCCGGTACCGCCGAGGATGAGGATGCGCAGCGGCTTTGGCTGTGGCTCGCCGGTCTCCGGGCGATACGCCAGCGGACGCACGCCGTCAGCCGTGAATGCCTCAGCCACGGCGGGCAGGCCGAGGCCCACCGCACCACCGATGATGGCCGAGCTCTTGAGGAACTGCCTGCGATCGAGGGTCATGGCGTGATCTTCCGGTCGAGTTGCTGAATGGTCTTGGTGCTGGCGGGACGTTCCTTTCGCAGACGGGCCGACACGACTTCGGTGCGGGCCAGCGCGCGCAATACGTTCTCGCCCGCGACACCGCGAATCTCCGACGCCGTCCAGCCACGCTTCACGAGTTCCGCCAGGAGATAGGGATACTTCGAGACATCCTCGAGCCCCTGCACGGTTTCCGTGATGCCGTCGTAGTCACCACCCATGCCCACATGCGCCGCACCGGCCACCTGCTTGATGCGGTCCATGTGATCAGCGACGTCGCTGATGGTGGCGATGGGCGTGGCATTCGCCTGTCGCCATGCGGCGACGGCCTTGAACTGCGCATCGTTGTCGCCGGGATAACGCTTGGCCACGGAATCGCGCAGCCGATTGAGCGCCGCGTCGTGGTCGGCCACCTTCTGCGACACGAAGCCGGGGACGAACGTCACCATCACCACGCCGCCGTTCTTCGGCAGTCGTGCGAGGATGCTGTCGGGCACGTTGCGCGGCACGTTGGTCACGGCGCGTGAACTCGAGTGCGAGAAGATGACCGGTGCCTCGGTGGTGTTGAGCGCGTCGCTCATCACGCCGGGGGACACGTGCGAGAGGTCGACCAGCATGCCGAGCCGGTTCATCTCGCGCACGACTTCCTTGCCGAAGTTGGTGAGTCCGCCGGTGCGCGCCTTGTCGTTGGCGGCATCGGCCCAGTCGAGCGTCACGTTGTGCGTGAGCGTCATGTACCGCACGCCGAGATCGTAGTACGCGCGCAGTGCGCCCAAGGAGTTCTCGATGGCGTGTCCACCTTCCATGCCGAGCAGTGAGCCGATCTTCCCCTGCGCGTACGCCTTGCGCACGTCGGCCGCGGTGAGCGCCGGCGTGAACACGTCGGGGTAGCGCGCGATCACGCGGCGGGCGATGTCGATCTGCTCGAGCTGCACGCGCGCGTAGCCGCTGTCGCGGATGTCACCGGGGATGTACACCGACCAGAACTGGCCGCCCACCTGCCCCTGCCGCAGGCGCGCGATGTCGGTCATCCCCTTGGTCTGGCGACGGAGATTGTACGCTTCCACGTCGAGCGGATTCTCCTTTTCCTCGCGCATCGCCCACGGCAGGTCGTTGTGTCCGTCCACGAGCGGCGACCGACGCAGCAGCGAGCGCACGTAGGCCACGCGCGCGTCGAGCGACGCGTTGCGGAGATCCTGGGCGGCTTTGCTCGAGGCGGCGGCGGGACTCTGCGCTCCGGCGGGTGAGGAGAGCGCCGCGACGCATCCCGCAAGCAGCAGGGGAGCTGTCAGCTTTCGGTAGTGAGCTGTCAGTGACGAATACCACAACCCTGCTCCCTGCATTCCACGATCCGCTACCTGCTCCCTGTCTTTGCAACTACCGTCAATCAGCATCCCAGTCGCTCCAGGTAATGGGGGAGCATCTTGCGCCACCACGGCCAGTCGTGGTTCACGTCATGTCCCCACAAATCAAAGATGTGCCCGATGCCCTTGCGGTCGAGCAGGTCGTGAAACTCGCGGGCGTAGTCGGGACGCTCGTACGCGCCCTGCCCCGATACAATCGCAATGCGTGAGTGATGGCGCAGCTGATCGAGGGTCCATCCCTCGAGGTTCGCCACGTACCACATGGGATTATTGAAGTAGCAGTTGTCGTCGCTGTAGCCCTTGAAGTAGCTGTGCGACAGATCAAAGAAGCCGCTCATGCCGATCACGCCCCCGAACAGATCAGGGCGGCGGAAGAAGGCATTGGCCGCGTGAAAGCAGCCGAAGCTCGCGCCGGTCGTGAGGGCGCGCGCGCCGCCGTCGCCGCAGACATGGCGGATGAACGGCACCACTTCGTCTTCGACATACCGCGAATACAGCGCCTGCCGGCGCGCGCTCTCCTGCACCGACAGGCCGCGGTCCATCCACGCCAGCCGGTTGATGCTGTCGATGGAGAAGACGCGAATGCGGCCCTGCTGCAGCAGGGGCTCGATGGCCTTGATGAGCCAGAATCGTTCGTTCTCGAGGAAGTCGGCCGCCGCGGTGGGGAACAGCAGGACCGGCTGCCCACGCCAGCCATAGCTCACGATGGGCATCTCGAGACCGAGGGCCGGACTCCGCCAGCGGTCGATGCGGCGTGGCAGGTGCGGATCTACGAACGGTGGGGCCATTCGAATAAGCTCGCTGCGAAGCTGGCCCGAGGCCAGTCTCGAAGCGGTCCGGGCGGGGCAACCTGTTGCCTGGCAGTGACGTACCTGTGCCGATCCCGACACGGGGCGATCACGAACTCCGCAGAGGTTGTCACGCATCAGCCGCCTTGGTGACCAGACCCTCCGGATAGGAGTACCCGATGATCGCGCGCGCATCCGAGAGCACGGTTCGCAAGCTCGCCCCGTACACCTCGTCGCCAAGCCTACGCGAGGAGGGGGCGACGACCGCGCCGACGACACCCAAAAGTCCGTTGGACGACGAGGTGTTCCCGCACCAGACCGACGCCATCCCGCCCGGCGTGACGGTGGCCGGTGCCTATGATCTGCGGTTCGCGTGGACGCGGCGCGATCTGGCCGAGGTGCAGGCGCTGCGCTATCGGGTGTTCAACGAGGAGCTGGGTGAAGGACTCGCCACCGCCATGTCCACGGCCCGCGACGAGGACCATCGAGATCCTTGGTTCCACCACCTGATGATCATCCATCGCGCCTCAGATCAGGTCGTGGGTACGTACCGCATGCAAACGGTCACGATGGCCGCCTCGCGCTTCGGCTTCTACAGCGCGGAGTTCTTCGAACTCGGTGGAATGGCTGGCAGCATTCTGGCCCGTTCGGTCGAGATTGGCCGCGCGTGCGTGGCGCCCGGGCATCGGAACGGCCGCGTGATTCGCCTGCTGTGGCGCGGCCTCGCCCGATACCTGCAGTGGAACGGACAACGGTATCTGTTTGGCTGCTGCTCCGTCCCGGGACTCGACCCGGAGCTGGCCCGGAGCACATGGAATGCGTTGACGTCCAACGGTGCGCTGCACGATGACGTGTTCGTCCGACCGCGCACCACGACGCGCGCGCTCCACGATGACGGCCGCGCCCTCGATGCGCAGGCACCTGACGCGCCGAACGCGTTGCCGCCCCTTTTCCAGTCGTACTTGTCGCTGGGCGCGCGGGTCTGTGGCCCGCCAGCGTTCGACCGCGAGTTCGGCACCACGGACTATCTCGTGCTGCTCGACACGGAAGCGATGGCCCCTGCTGCATACACATCGTTCTTCGGATAGGCAGCGTGGTTCGTCTGCTGTGCCGGTTGGTCCTTTGCATTTTTGATGTCCGGCGGCGCACGGTTGGAGCGGCCCCGACGGGCGGCGCGCTCGTTGTGGCCAATCACCTGTCGTGGCTCGATATCGTGGTATTGGCAGCCGACGTCGAGTGTGCGTTCGTCGCCAAGCAGGAAGTGGCCGCGTGGCCGATCGTGGGTTGGTTGGCCGCTCGATGCGGTGTGGTGTTCATCGACCGTACCCGTCGTCGCGACCTGTTGCGCGCCATCCCCGTGCTGGAGTCACGGCTGCGCGAGGGACGCGTCGTAGTGCTCTTCGCCGAGGGCACCACCACCGACGGGCGCGCGCTGCGTCCATTCAAGTCGGCGCTCGTGGAGGCGGCAGTTCGCGCCGGGGTGCAGGTACAGCCGCTGGCGTTACGGGGGCTGGCTGCGGGCGACAGCCACGCACTCTGCTGGATTGACGACGAATCTCTCGTCGCCAATCTGCCGCGTCTCTGGCGAACGCAGTCGCCGTGCTTCGAGATGCACTGGCTGGAGGGGGTACCCGCGCCCGCCGATCGCAAGGCGGCGACCCGGACCTCGCGTGCGCGTATTGCGGAGCAGCTCTCAGACGGCGCCCTGCAGTCGCATGCGGCACCCGCAGCCAGCGCGCGACGAACTCTGACAACCGCTGTCCACGGCGCGCTGCGGAGCGGACTGCGCAGCGCGCTCGGCCTCTTCAGTGCCCTCGGCGCCGCCATCGCCTGGCTGTAGGCACAGGTGCCGCGGTACGATGTGACGCGACGCTGGCGCGTGCGATCCGTCGCTCAGAGCTGCTTGGTGAAGCAGAATTTCCGGCCGATCGACAGCTCGGAGCGGGAGATCGACTTGTAGCGGGCGATCTTCTCCGGATAGATCTCGATGCTCGTGAGCGTGTACCCCATGCGCAGGAACAGCGCTTCGGCGAGCGAAATGGCGAAGATCTCGCGGTGCCCGCGCTCGCGCGCCAGATGCTCGGCGGCCGTGATGAGCACCTGCCCGAGCCCATGGCCTTGCTGGTCGGGGGCCACGGCGAGCGAGACGATTTCCGTGAGCGACGGCGCGTACTCGTCGAGCGCCACCTGCCCCCGGATCCGGCCGTCCGCGCCGCGAATGACCTGATAGTCCTGCAGGTGGGCGGTAACGAACGCCTCGCTGCGCATAAGCGTGAGGCCGTCGGGGGCGTACAAATTGTTGAGGGCCACGATGGCCGGGATATCGGCCTCGTCGGCGTGGTGCACCACCACGTCGCCCACGCGGAACGCCGGGAGCGGGCGCGCCGGGACCGGCGCTTCCCGATCGACCCCCGTCGGCGCGCTCTGGAGATCCACCGCGCTCATCGCGACGCGTACACCTTGGTCTTGCCGGCCTTGTCGAAGAGGAGCACGTCGTAGCGGTCCTTCTGGCCGCCCTGCTCCATGCCGGGGGAGCCCATCGGCATGCCGGGCACGGCCAGGCCGCGCGCCACGGGCTTCTCGGCGAGCAGCTTCCGGATGAGGTCCGCAGGCACGTGCCCTTCGATGGTGTAGCTGCCGACGCGCGCCGTGTGGCAGGAGCCGAGCGAGTCAGGCACGCCCATCGATGCCTTCACGGTGGCCATGTCGGCCGTGTCGCGCACGGTGACGGCAAATCCCGCCTGCTTCACATGCGCCACCCACTGCTCGCAGCAGCCGCAGTTGGGATCCTTGTACACGGTCATCGGCACCGGCGCGACCGGCGACTCGGTGGCCGACTCGGCCATCGCCGGGCGGGCGAACAGGACGCCGCCCATGGTCAGCGCGGCGGTGCGGAGGAAGGCGCGGCGGGAAGCGGCGGCCGCGACCCCGGCGGGGTTCGGGAAGGTGGGCATGTCTGAAAAGTATATCGTCTCGGGGCGCTACACGGCCGCGCGCAAAATTGGACTCGCGGTCCAGACCGTTTCGCTGTCGGAGTGGGCTCTCTGCTCGCGGCGTAAGTCGTTGCGGCGTTTCGGTTTTCCCGATACAGAAACGCGTCAAATCGCACTCAAGTCGATAGATCGACTCCCGATACTCCGTGCGAGGAGCGTCGCAGCTGGCGACTCCCGTCTTTCCCGTTTCACCCAGGGGCTGTGCCGCGTCAGGCCACCCCGGCATCACCTGGAATCACGACCATGGCTCTTCCGTCGACCGTATTGGGTCGGAGTCGCCGCGACGCGGACCGCCTGCTCGGCACCGTGTTGCTGCTGCAATTCCCCGTCTCCCTGATCCTGGCGTGGATCTACCAGGCGTGGACCCCGGCGCTCGTGGTGGGCGCGCCGCTCGCGCTCGCGAGCATCTGGGTCTCGCGTACCCGCGCCGGGGCCACAGGGACCCGCTTCTTCATCGGGCTCGCCTTCATGGCGTTCTCGGCGCTGTTCATCCATCAGGCCCGCGGCCTGATCGAGATGCACTTCCACATCTTCGCGTCGCTGGCCTTCCTGCTGTCGTATCGTGACTGGCGGGTACTGGTGGCCGCGGCGGCGTTCATCGCGGTGCACCACGTGGCCTTCCACATCCTGCAGGGCATGGGTGTGGGGGTGTGGGTGCTCAATCATTCCACCGGCGGCCACGGGATCGTCGTGGTGCACGCGCTCTTCGTGGTGTTCGAGACCGCGGTGCTGGTGTTCCAGGCGCTAGGGCTCGAGAAGGAAGCGCACAGCACGCAGGCGTTGTTCGAATCGCTCGAAGCCGTGGGCGAGGGACGCCTCGACGTGGTGCCCGCCGGTGACGGGGTGGCTGCGGCCGTGCGCACCGTCATCAGCGCCGTAGAGACCCTCGACGCGCATGCCCTGGAATTGGGGCGCGCCGTCGCGGAGAAGCGCGCGATGCACGTGAGCAGCGGGGCGCTCAAGGGCACCTTCGCGGCCGTGTCCAACCGCATGATCGAAGGCGCGGCCACGGTAGAATCGCTGCGTCAGAAGAACGAGGCGGATCTGGGCGCCACGCACGCGTTCCTCGGCTCGCTCATGCCGGTGATCACGGCGTTGCGCGACGGCGACCTCACGAAGTCGGTCGCCACGGGCTTCGGCGGCGACTACGATCGCACCGCCACGGAGTTGAACGATGCCGTGGCGCAGCTGCGCGAGACGATCGGTGAGCTCAATGCGTCGTCGCGCCAGATCGATGCGGCCTCGACGGAAATCGCGAACGGGGCCGATACCCTCGCCCAGCTCACGTCGGAGCAGGCGGCGACGCTCGAGGAGATCAGCGCTAGCGTGACGGAGCTCGCGGGGCTGGGGCAGGCGACTCAAGGCAACGTGCGCGATGCCCGCGAGACGACCACGACGGCCACGAAGTCGGCGGAGGCGGGCGTGGAGCATGTCAATCGGCTCATCGTGGCGATGGACGGCACGCGCGACGCGGCCCGTGAAACGGCCAAGATCGTGCGGACGATCGACGAGATCGCGTTCCAGACGAACCTGCTCGCGCTCAACGCGAGCGTGGAGGCGGCGCGCGCCGGCGATGCAGGACGCGGGTTCGCCGTGGTCGCCGACGAGGTGCGTGCGCTCGCGATGCGGTGCGCCGAGGCGGCGCGCACGACGGCCGCGCTCATCGATCAGGCGGTGCTGCGCGTGGAAGGGGGCGTGACCATTTCCCAGGAAGTGGGCTCGCAGCTCAAGGAAGTCGCGCACCGCATCGGCTCGGTGAACGCGGTCATGGGGCAGATCGGTCAGGCCGCGGAAAGCCAGCAGCAAGGGGTCACGCAGATTCGCGAGGCGCTCGCGCAGCTCAACACCACGGTTCAGCAGGCGGCGGCGAACGCCGAAGAGTCGGCGAGCGCCAGCCAGGAGCTGACGGCGCAGGCGCGGTCGCAGCGCGCGCAGGCGGAGCGGTTCCGCACCGACGAAGAGCGGGCTCACCGCGCGGGGCGCCGGGCAGCGTAGTCGGCCGCTGGGTGTTCAAGCGCACAAGGGGTCAGCGTCGTTGATCGGTGGATGATCAACGACGCTGACCCCTTGATCGTCGCGGATGTCCATGCGCTATGTATCGTAGCGGGCTGAACCCGCCGCGTCGCGTTAACGGCGCTCTCGTGAGCACGTCTGTACGACATATGGCATACCAATCCCACGGCGCGCGGCTGGCAGTCGTTGGTACTCTCGTGGTCGTCGCGGCCCTGCTGGGTTGCGCGACCGACGCGCCCACGTCGGCCACACCGTCAACGCCCTCGTCGCCTCCCGTGACCGTGGCGACCGACACGATCTGGACGGCGCGCCTGCAGCGGGTGCTCGACAGCGCCGTGCGGGCCGTGCCGCTGCGTGGCGTTTCGGGGGCGGTCGTCCTTGCCGACGGCCGCGTGTGGCGCGGTGTGGCGGGGCTCGCCGCTCCGGGTGTGCCCATGGACACGGCCATGCGCCTCGGCATCGGGAGCATCTCCAAATCCATCACCGCCACGTTGCTCGTGCGTCTCGCGGAGCGCGGCCGGCTCACGCTCGATGATCCGGTGGGGCGATGGCTGCCGCCCATCGCGCATGTTGATCCGGCGATTTCGGTGCGCCAGCTGCTCAATCACAGCAGTGGCGTCTTCGACATCACCGACGCGCCGGGCTACCGGGACTCCATTCTCGCCAACACCAGCGCCCGCTGGACACCGCAGCGGACGCTCGCGCTGCTGCGCCCGCCGCTCTTTCCGCGCGGGACGGGGTGGAGCTACTCCAACTCCAACTATCAGCTGGCCGGGCTCGTCGCCGAGGCGGCGGGTGGACGCCCGTACCATCAGCAGGTGCGCGATGAGCTGCTGGTGCCGCTGGGGCTGACGGCTCCCTTCCTCGATCAGTACGAAGCGCCGACGGGTCCGCTACCGGGGGGATGGGTCGGCGGGGCCATGAACGTCATGGAGACCCGCGCCTCCACGTACAGCGCGGCCTGGGCCGCCGGCGCGTACTTCTCCACGCCGGAGGCGCTGGCGCGCTGGTGGCAGGGGCTCATGACGGGCCGGCTCGTGAGTACCGCCTCGCTTGGGCAGATGATGGCCACCGTGGGGAGCGAGAACTACGGGCTGGGGATCGTGCGGCGGCAGCTCGTGGGGCGCCCGGTGTGGTCGCACACCGGCGAGATCCGCGGGTTTGCGTCGGTGGCGGCACATGACGTGGCCGGCCGTTTCACCGTGGTGCTGATTGCCAACGAGAATCCGGCGCCGGTCACGTTGCTGGCGGGATCGCTGGTGAGCGTGGCGGCGTCGGTGGTGGTGCCGTGAGGGGGGCGGGGCCGGCGCTACGCGCGGCCCTGATATCCCTACCGCAAAGGAAATCGGGGGCGCCGCAAAGCGGTCGCCCCCGTGTTGTTGTACCGCCTGCCTCCGGGACTGCGTGCTGTAGTTCCTGCGGTCTGCCGTCTGCGTTTCCCATCGGCTCAAGACGAAACCCCAAGCCCCACAAGCACTTGGACCGAACGGTCCAACTCCCCCCTGTTTATCGGGTTTTCCCCGACGCTTTTCCATCCCCCTCCTGACGGAGTGAGCGGGCGCGAAGGCCTAGACTCTCCTTCGCACTGCCCAAATCCCACACTCCCAGAGGGAATTCGATGATCCCCGCCACCAGCGTGGCTACTGAAGGAGCGGCCCCCCGCGTCGCCGGCGTCGCGCTCGACCGCTTTTCGTACGACGACGCCATCGTCCGGAAATTCCTGTTCGCCACGTTCATCTGGGGCGTGGTCGGCATGCTCGCCGGCCTGCTAATCGCCCTGCAGCTGGCCAACCCGATCTTCAATTTCGGCCTCGAATGGACATCGTTCGGGCGCCTGCGGCCATTGCACACGAACGCGGTGATCTTCGCGTTCGCCGGCAACGCCTTCTTCATGGGGTGCTACTACAGCACCCAGCGCCTGCTCAAGGCGCGCATGTTCTCCGATGCGCTCAGCAACTTCCACTTCTGGGGGTGGCAGGCGATCATCGTGTCCGCGGCGCTCACGCTCCCCTTCGGCTTCACGCAGGCCAAGGAATACGCGGAGCTCGAGTGGCCCATCGACATCGCCATCGCCGTGGTGTGGGTGGTGTTCGCGGTGAACTTCTTCGGCACGATCATCAAGCGCCGTGAGCGCCACATCTACGTGGCGCTGTGGTTCTACATCGCGTCCATCGTCACCGTCGCGATCCTGCACATCTTCAACAACCTGTCCATGCCGGCGGGGATGCTGAAGAGCTACAGCATCTATGCGGGCGTACAGGACGCGTTCATGCAGTGGTGGTACGGGCACAACGCCGTCGCGTTCTTCCTCACGACGCCGTTCCTCGGCCTCATGTACTACTTCATGCCCAAGGCCGCCGAAGGGCCGGTGTTCAGCTACAAGCTGTCCATCCTGCACTTCTGGTCGCTGGTGTTCATGTACATCTGGGCCGGCCCGCACCACCTGCACTACACCGCGCTGCCCGAGTGGGCCTCCACGGTGGGCATGCTCTTCTCGGTGATGCTCTGGGCCCCGAGTTGGGGCGGCATGATCAACGGCCTGCTCACGCTGCGCGGCGCGTGGCACAAGGTGGCGCAGGATCCCATCCTCAAGTTCTTCGTCGTCGGCGTCACCGCCTACGGCATGTCCACCTTCGAAGGCCCGATGCTCTCCATCAAGAGCGTCAACGCCCTCGCACACTACACCGACTGGATCATCGCGCACGTACACACCGGTGCCCTCGGCTGGAACGGCTTCATGACCTTCGGCATGGTGTACTGGCTGCTGCCGCGCCTCTTCCAGGCGCCGGTGTACAGCAAGAAGGCGATGGAGGTGCACTTCTGGATCGCCTCGGTGGGCATCGTGCTGTACGTGGTCGCGATTTACAGCGCGGGCGTCACGCAGGGGCTCATGTGGCGCGCCTTCGACGAAACGGGACGCCTGGCCTATCCCGACTTCGTGGAAACCGTGCTCAAGCTGATGCCCATGTACTGGATGCGCGTGGCCGGTGGCACGATGTACATCGTGGGCATGGTCGTCTTCGGCTGGAACATCTTCAAGACGTGGGCCAACCGCCCCGCGAAGTACGAGGTGCCGGTCATCGAGGCCGCACCGCTGCCGAAGGCGTACGTGGAAGAGCACCCGGTGGTGCCGGCCAATGGCCTCTGGGCGCGCTTCAATCAGGTGCAGTGGCACCGCGCGTGGGAGCGCGCGCCGATGCTCTTCACCGCGCTCACCACGGTGGCCGTGCTCGTCGCGTCGCTGTTCGAGATTCTCCCCACGTTCCTCATCAAGTCGAACGTCCCCACCATCGCGAGCGTGAAGCCGTACACGCCGCTCGAGTTGGCGGGTCGCGATCTCTACATCGCCGAGGGGTGCTTCAACTGTCACTCGCAGATGGTGCGTCCGTTCCGCTACGAAACCGAACGGTTCGGCGAGTACAGCAAGCCCGGCGAGTCGGTGTACGAGCATCCGTTTCTCTGGGGTTCGCGCCGCATCGGTCCCGACCTCGCGCGTGAGGGCGGCAAGTATCCCGACCTCTGGCACGTGCGGCACTTCGAGAATCCGCGCGCGGTTACGGCCAAGTCCATCATGCCGGCGTACGCGCATTTCCTCACGAAGCCGCTCGACTTCGACGGCATCCAGCGCCGTGTGGACGCGATGGCGATGGTGGGCGTGCCCTACGGCGACGCGCTGAACAAGGCGCCCGGCATGGCGCGCGCGCAGGCGCAGCAGATCGCGGCGGTCATTACGGAGCAGGGCGGACCGGCTGGCCTCGAGGACAAGCAGATCATCGCCATGGTGGCCTACATGCAGCGCCTCGGTCGCGACATCAAGGTGACGACGACCGCTGACAACCGTACCGCCACGCGCACCGCGAACGGAGGCACCAACTGATGAAGCTCTCCGACATCATGTCGTACGCGCAGCTGTCGTTCTACACCGAGGTGGCGCTGGTCCTGTTCCTCGGCGTGTTCGTCGCCATTTCCATTCGCACCTTCATGCCGTCACGGCAGAGCGAGCTCGAAGCCGCTTCGCGCCTGCCGCTGGAAGACGATGTGGTGCTCACTCCCCGCACCGCGGAGCGCTGACTCATGGCTGGCCCCACGAACGACAACATCCAGGACAAGCTCCTCGATCACACGTATGACGGCATCCAGGAGTACGACAATCCGATGCCGCGCTGGTGGCTGCTCACCTTCGCCGGCACCATCATCTTCTCCGTCATCTACGTGATGAACATCGGCCCGGTCGGCAACGGCAAGGGACGGATCGCCGACTACGAGGCCTCCATGGCGGCCTACGCGAAGGCGCATCCGGCCCCCACCGGTGGTGACATGAATGCCGATCAGCTGCTCGCGCTCGCCAAGGATCACGAGCAGCTCGAGGAAGGGCAGGAGACGTACACGGCGTATTGCGCCTCGTGCCATGCCCCCGACGGTGGTGGCCTCATCGGCCCCAACCTCGCGGATGCGTACTGGCTGCACGGCGGCGCGATCACCGACATCTACAACACCGTCACGAACGGCGTGCTGGAAAAGGGCATGCCGCCCTGGGGGAAGACGCTCAAGCCCGCGCAACTCGCCGCGGTCGTGGCGTACGTGAGCACACTGCAAGGCACCACCCCGGCCAACCCCAAGGCGCCGCAGGGAAACCCGGTCACACCGTGACCACAGCACCGAGCATGTCGTGAGTACCACTGCAGCGCCCCCGGGCGTGGGGAGGCGCGTCCTCCCCACGCTCAACGAAGACGGCAGCCGCCGCTGGATTCGCCCCAAGCCATCGCATGGCAAGTGGTGGCAGCGGCGTCAGGTCGTCGCGTATCTGCTCATGGCGATCTTCTTCGCCGCCCCCCACCTGCGGGTGTTTGGCAAGCCGGTCTTCCTCATGGACCTGCCGCGCCGCGAATTCACGCTCATGGGCTACACGTTCCTGCCCACCGACACGCTGCTGTTCATGTTCACGTTGGGCAGCGGCGTGATCGGCATCTTCCTCGTTACCGCGCTCTGGGGACGCGCGTGGTGCGGGTGGGCGTGTCCGCAGACGGTGTATCTCGAGTTCCTCTTCCGCCCCATCGGCCGCTGGTTCGACGGCGGCTACACACACTCGCGCACGCTCGACAAGCAGGGCGCGTGGTTCACGCCACGCCGGCTCGGCAAGTACATCACCTTCTTCCTGCTGGCGCTGTTCGTGTCGCACACGATGCTCGCCTTCTTCGTGGGCACCGATCAGCTCTACACCTGGATGCTGGGCTCGCCGGCCGATCATCCGTCGGCGTTCTTCTTCGTGGTGCTGTTCACGGGGATCGTGTGGTTCAACTTCACGTACTTCCGCGAACAGACGTGCCTCATCGTGTGCCCGTACGGCCGTTGGCAGTCGGCGCTCATCGACCGGCAGTCGAAGATCGTGGCGTACGACTACGTGCGCGGCGAACCGCGCGCCCACGCCGGGAAAGACCGTGATCCCAACGCCGGCGATTGCATCAACTGCAACGCTTGCGTGCAGACCTGCCCCACGGGCATCGACATTCGCAATGGCCTCCAGATGGAGTGCGTGCACTGCACGCAGTGCATCGATGCCTGCGACGAGATCATGACGAAGATCGGCAAGCCCACGGGGCTCATCCGCTATTCGTCGCAGGACGAGATCGCCGGCAAGCCGAGGCACCTGCTCCGCCTGCGCACGATTCTCTATCCCGTGGTGCTGGCCATCCTGCTCGGTGGCCTCGGCGCCACCATGTACCTCAAGCAGGCGGCCGACCTCACGGTCCTGCGCGGCCTCGATGGACCGTTCGCCCTCGAAGCCGACGGTCGTGTGTCCAACCAGATTCGCGTGAAGATCACCAACCGTCGTGGCGACGATATGCAGTACCGCATCGTGCTCGACAGCCTCACGGCTGGCGGCATCAGCGCCAGCGAAGTCACGGTGGTAGCACCGGAAAATCCGCTCGCTGTGAAGGGCGGTGAGACGCGTACCACGAGTGTCTTCGTGCTGCTACCGGCCCGCGCGTTCCCCAACGGCGAACGCTTCATCACCATCAATGTGTCCGACGATCGCGGCTATCTGGAATCGGTGCGCTACCGGTTGCTGGGCCCGAATTACGGCGGCATCGTCGCGCCGGGAGGTGCGAAGCCATGAAACAGGGCATGGGATGGCCCATTGGGGTCACGACGATTCTCGCGCTCACGGTGGCGGCAAACATCGTGGTGATGCGCATCGCGAATGACGATCCGTCGTTTTCGGTGGAACCGGACTACTACCGCAAAGCAGTCCACTTCGACTCCACTATGGCGCAGCAGCGGGCCAACCTCGCCCTCGGGTGGGGGTTCGATACGGCCATCGACAGCATCGGCGACGGCAAGCACACACGTGTGTCGGTCGCGTTGCGTGATGCCTCGGCCGCACCGTTACCCGGTGCGCACGTGGCCGTGATGGCCCGCTTCAACGCCCGTGCCAACGACACGCTCACCGCCGTGCTCGAAGAGCAGACCCCAGGCACCTACGCAGCGACGCTGCCCATCGCCCACCCGGGTGAGTGGGAAGTGCGGATCGATGCCATACAGGGAAGTCAGCGCTTCTCAGCCAGCTCACGTGTGACCGCGGTTCGCGCCACCACCACGGCCACGGCGAGCCGCCGGTGATCACCACGACGGCGGGCGTGCTCGTGGCCAGCCTGGTCGGCAGTGTCCACTGCGCCGGCATGTGCGGCGGGTTCGTGTGCTTCTATGCCGGCTCGGCAAAGGGGAACGAACCGGCCGCACTGCGCGCCCATGCCATGTACAACGTGGGACGCCTGGCGTCGTATCTCCTGCTCGGTGCGCTGGCAGGCATGCTCGGCGCTGGGGTGTCGAGAGCCGGTGCACTGGTCGGCGTGAGTCACGCCGCGGCCGTCGTGGCCGGCGCCCTCATGGTGGGATGGGCCGTTAGCACCATGGCGGCACAGCGCGGCGTGTCATTGAGCGCGCTGCAGGCGCCCGCGGCCTGGCAACGGGCACTGGGCCGGGTGTTGCACGCCGTCCGTGAACAGCCGCTCGCCGTGCGCGCCGGGCTGACCGGACTACTCACCACATTGCTGCCCTGTGGCTGGCTGTACGTGTTCGTGGCCACCGCGGGCGGGACGGGAAGCGTGCGCAGCGCCATGATCACGATGGCCGTGTTCTGGCTGGGAACGGTGCCGGCCCTCGTGGCGATGGGAGTGGGCGCGCAAACCGTCCTGGCCCCCTTCCGCCGACGGCTTCCCGCGGTGAGCGCGGCCGTTGTGCTGGTGATGGGGCTCCTGTCGATGTCGGGGCGCCTGCTCCCGCGGACGTCGCCGAATCACAACGCGCACGAATCGCACGCCGCGACGGCAGCGGTCGTTGTAAAGACCTCAAGCACCGAGGGGACGCATGTCCACTGACACCATGCGCCTCGCTGTCACTGTAGCCGCCCCGGAAGCGATGCCCCACGCCGACGTGCTGTGCGCACACTGCGGACTGCTCGTTCCCGAGGGACTGGTCGACGACAGCGCCGAGCGGCAGTTCTGCTGCACAGGATGCCACACGGCGTTCACGATTCTTCACGAGCACGGGCTCGATTCGTACTACGGCTTCGCCGAGCGGCGCGAGGCGCCGGTGCGGGCCTCCGGCCGCAGCTACGAGGAGTTCGATCACCCGGCCTTCGCGCAGCTGTACATCGCCCGAACCCCCGAAGGGCTCTCGCGTACCGAGCTGTATCTCGAAGGGGTGCATTGCGCGTCGTGCGTGTGGCTGGTGGAGCGCATGCCGCTGCTCCAATCCGGTGTGGTGCGCGCCGAACTCGATGTGCGCCGCTCCCTCGCCGTGGTGGAATGGGACGCGAGCGCGGCGACTCTGTCGTCGATCGCCCGCGCGCTCGACGTGCTCGGCTATCCGCCGCATCCGTTCCGCGGCGTGGCGCGCGCCGACATGCGCCGGCGCGAAGACCGCACGATGCTCGTGCGCATCGGGATCGCCGGCGCCATCGCGGTGAACGTCATGCTGCTGGCGCTCGCGCTGTACTCGGGTGAACTGAACGGCATGGAAACGCGCTACACCTCGTTCTTCCGCTGGCTCAGCTTCGCCATCACGGTACCGAGTTTCGTGTGGCCCGGCCGCGTGTTCTTCACCGGCGCGTGGGCCGCATTGCGCACCCGGTCGTTGCACATGGACCTGCCCATCGCCATCGCACTCGCGGCGGGCTTGGTGCGCGGCGGTATCAACACCGTGACCGGCGAGGGGCCCATCTATTTCGATGGCCTCGCCATTCTCATCTTCGCGTTGCTGGTGGGACGGTTCCTGCAGCAACGCGGGCAGCGCATGGCGGCTGATGCTGCCGAACTGCTGCACGCCATTGCGCCGTCCACGGCACGTATTGTCGATCAGGGTACGGCGGGCGACTCGGTGCGCGACATTCCCGCCGAAGCGTTACTGCCGGGCATGGTGCTCGACGTGCGCGCCGGTGAGACATTCGCCGCCGACGGGGTGGTGATTCGTGGTCGCACGAGCGTGAACGCCGCGCTCCTCACCGGCGAGTCGCGCCCCACGTCGGTAGTGGAGGGTGCCACGGTGTTTGCCGGCACCCTCAACGTGGAAGCCCCGGTGCGGGTGCGGGTCGAACAAGCGGGCGAAACCAGCCGTATCGCTACGCTGCTGCGTCAGGTGGAGGAGAGTGCGCGGCGGCGTGCGCCCATCGTACAGATGGCCAATCGAATGGCTGGTATCTTCACCGCCGTGGTACTGCTCATGGCCGTGGCCACGTTCGTTATCAAGATGCAGCTGAACGCGCCGGCCGCGCTCGATGATGCCATCGCGCTGCTCATCGTCACCTGCCCGTGCGCGCTGGCGCTGGCCACCCCGTTGGCCATCACGGTGGCCGTGGGACGCGCGGCCGGGAACGGGATGCTCATCAAAGGGGGCGATGCGCTCGAGCTGCTGTCGAAGCCTGGTGTGCTGGTGCTCGACAAGACCGGTACCATCACTGAGGGACGTACGGCGCTCACGAGCTGGACCGGTCCGGAGTGGGTACAGCCACTCGTGCTCGCTCTTGAAGAGGGCTCATCGCATCCGTTGGCCGACGGCTTCCGCCGCGCCTGGCCGGAACTCGCCACGCCGACGGTAGCCGAGGCGCGTCACGTCACCGGTGGCGGGCTCGAAGGGCTCGTGGACGGCCACATGGTGCGCGTCGGATCCCCGCGTTTTGTTGCGGAGGCGACTACGTCGGTCGACCCGATGGTCCGCGATGCACTGTCATCGACCGACAAGACCCAGACTCCCGTCCACGTCGCTGTCGACGGCGTACTGATCGCGATCGCTGGTCTTGGCGATCGTATCCGCGATGATGCCCTCGCCTCGCTGCAGCAGTTACGGGCACGCGGATGGCGGACCGTGATGCTCAGTGGCGATGCCCCCGATGTCGTGGCGACGGTGGGACAAGCGCTCCACTTCGCACCGCACGATGCCATCGGCGCGGCATCACCGGAGGACAAGCTCGCCTTCATCGAACGGTGCAAACAGCAGGGGACCGTGGTGATGGTGGGCGACGGGGTGAATGATGCCGCCGCGATCGCCGCGGCGAGTGTGGGCATTGGGGTGCACGGCGGCGCCGAAGCGTGTCTCGCCACCGCTGACATGTACCTCACGCGCCCCGGACTCGGCGCGCTCGTGGAGCTCACGGAAGGCGCGCGGCGGACCATGCGGGTGATCCGCCGCAACATCGCCTTTTCCATCGGCTATAATATCGTTGGGGCGGGCATGGCCGTACTGGGCCTGCTTACCCCCCTCATCGCGGCCGTGCTCATGCCCACCAGCTCCATCACGGTGGTGCTGGGCAGCTGGTACGGCCATTCGTTTGCGCGGCGCCGACAGGCAACCGCCACCGCGGAGTCGATCACATGAGTGTCATCTTCATCGTGTTGCCGTTGGCGCTGTTGCTCGTGGCGGCCGGTGTGGGCGCCTTCGTCTGGAGCGCGCGGAGCGGGCAGATGGACGATCTCGATACCCCGGCTGTGCGCATGCTGCGCGACGAGGGTCGATGATGGATCCGCTTTCGCGCCGCGACTTCGCGCAGTGGCTCGGTGCAGCCGCACTGGGCGGCGCGCTCCCGGCTTCGCTTCCCGCGCTCACGCCTACCATGACCGTGTCCACCCCGGTGCCCACCGACGATCTCACGTCGCTCACTGCCACGGAACTCGCGGCGCGCATCCGTCGCAAGGACGTGTCGGCGCGTGAAGTGCTCGACGCCCATCTCACGCGCATCGCGCGCGTGAATCCGCAGGTGAACGCCATCGTCACGCTCGTGCCAGAGATGGCGCAGCGGTGGGCCCGTGAGGCCGACGAAAAGCAGGCACGCGGCGAACCGCTGGGCGTGTTGCACGGACTGCCCGTGGCCCACAAGGACTTGGTGGAGACCGCCGGTATCCGCAC
>Ga0164292_10001267_pt1 | contig 20305 bp, 12 predicted proteins | sample GEODES117metaG_FD_111486 | JGI IMG/M metagenome (GOLD analysis project Ga0164292, IMG submission 111486) | Eutrophic lake water microbial communities from Lake Mendota, Wisconsin, USA - GEODES117 metaG | ecosystem: Environmental > Aquatic > Freshwater > Lake | place: USA: Lake Mendota...
GCGTCTCCGCCTGTGGCGATGGCCAGGATTGCTCCGACCATGAGGCCGACAGCGGCAATTCCGACATGAATCGTGTGCTTGGGATTAGCCATATGTACAGCCTACTTGCTTGTTCTACGTGGCTTCGTTTCTGAACTGCAACCCTGTGAGTGCTTTGATCTTTATGTCCCTTTCCCCGGACCAGCTCTGGTAACGCGTTATGTATAATCCAAACATGAAAGCACTGTTAATTGAACCAGATGGTTCCACCACCTTGATTCCTAAATTGAATGAAGGAATCATACGAAAGCATGTAGGTGAGCAGCATGAGAAGCTAACTACGAAAGATGGGCTTTTCACAGTCCTGGTCGACGAGCTCTGTGTCGTTGCCGATTTGCCGATCAACTCTTTTGTGTCTTCAGAAGTTGGCCTAGTAATATGTGGCAAATCAATCCTGTTTGCTACCACACAGCAGAGTAAGGATAAAGAGATCTTCACACAGTCTTATGAAGCCCAGATTAAGAAGACTAACTCTGACAAACAATTGCGAGAGCGCCTAGAAGCGCTGTATGCCAAAAATAAGAGAAAGAATTTTGTCTTTTATGAGCCTGACCGTTGGCTGTATAACCCCTCATTTTTTGATTCGATAGTTGTTGGCGAGGCGGATGACCACCTAGAGAGCGACGTTCCAAGATATAACATTTGGTTTTTTAAAGGTCGCGACGTTAAACCATTTTTTATAAAGATTGTTGAGTATTCTCTTAGAGAAGTCCTTGAGGATCTCATCCTTGGAGATGAAGCGATGGCAAATGGTGAACCACCACCTCATTTCAGTGCGGCAATTTCGCACTTTACCTCTCCGAAATAAATGGTGTGCTCGGGATTTGCCATAGCAAAACCCAAGTTTTTGCACTGATGGAATACCTGCAAATCTATATCTTTGTCTGGCTAATCAATATTTGAGAGAACTCTTAGACCCCTCGGCAACGCTTTCAGCTGACACTCAATTCAATATCGATTTAGAATACATTTGAGATTGGTTCATGTGATGGTTTATGGGAGAAGGTAGAAAATGAGTGATCAACAAACATCGGACTTGTGGTCAATCGGACATTCAAACGTCTCGTTTTCGAAATTTTCAGATCTGCTTGTTCAATTTGAAATATCTGAGATCGCTGATGTTAGGTCAGTTCCATTCTCGCGCTATACACCTCACTTCAATCGGGAGAATCTTGAGGCTGCTTTGAAACAGGTTGGAATTAGGTATTCATTCATGGGAGAAAGTCTTGGAGGTCGACCGCCGGAAACAGATTTATATGACGAAGATGGATACGTGCTTTATGGTTTGCTCGCAAAAAATTTTCGATTTCTGCAAGGAATTGAAGAACTTTGTATTCGAGCAGAGCAGCACCGAGTGGCAATGATGTGTAGCGAAGAAAGCCCTGAGAACTGTCATCGTCGCTTATTGATTGGCCGAGTTCTCCGTGAGCAAGGAATTGAAACAATGCACATACACGGTTCGGGAAAGGTCTCGTCTGATCTAGCATTGGAGCAGAGATTTGGCCCGCATAAGGTCGAGACACTGTTTGGAGTTGAAGAAGAACCATGGAAATCTATACGGCCGGTTTTGCAGAGTGGACAGCTGAGGGACTCTTTGGAGCCCTAAAGGAGAACGGAATTGAACACCTAATAGATGTTCGACTCAGACCGACCTCTCAACTAGCCGGATTTGCAAAGCAACGGGATCTAAGATATTTCTTAGAACGCATATGCAATGCAACGTATGAACATGATGTCCGCTTGGCGCCAACTACGGAAATGTTGAATGCCTATCGATCCAAAAAGCTTTCATGGATTGAGTATGAAGGTGCCTTCGTTGAATTAATGCGTCAACGGCAAATCGAGAAAATACTGACGGAAGGCAAGTTGAACAAGAGAGCAGTGCTTTTGTGCTCTGAACATACGCCTGAATTTTGCCATAGACGACTTGTGATAGAACATCTCACTAGAACCTCTGACATAGCCTTAGAGGTTGTTCACATCGTCTAGTTTTGGGGAGCCCAGCATGGAGTTTCTTTGTCTTGCAAATTCACGGAAGCCACCTGCGAGATGTGTCGCTGGCCTTGACCTAGCTACAGGTATGTGGTTGCGTCCCGTCTCCGACGAAAACAACGGGGGACTCTCTGTCAATCAAGCACTAATTCAAGTAGATGGTCGCTTGCGCGGTATCCAGCCACTAGACGTAGTTGAGTTCGACAAGTCTCAGTCCTTGCCAGGTGTTGGGCAACCTGAAAACGTTGCCCGCGGTCAGGGCGAGTGGGTCTACAAGCGACGGTTATTCACTTCGGAACTAGGTGGTCTTTTCGAATCAAACCCTTACTTGTTGCAGGACCGGTATGATCGAGTTCTAGAACAGAATTCGCAGCAAGTCAAAAGTTCTCTATGTCTTGTCTCAGTAACGGATCCAGAGTTCAAGCTGAATCCTTCAAATCGAGATCAACTGAGAGCTCATTTCAAATTCAGAAATCATGAATTCAATCTCGCGGTCACCGACGACAGCACTTGGGTGAATCAGGCCAAAATAGATGCGCGCCGTTTTAGTCAGGGGCGGTGGGCGTTTACTGTGAGTCTTGGAACACCTTTTAACGGCTCGCTTTTCAAATTAGTAGCGTGGGCTCATCAGTATTAACTGAACGAGTTGGTCGCCTCCGCCGCCTTCATTTGGGAGCCTGATCGGCTATTTTGATGCGAAATTCAAATCCGCGTGATGAAACTAATGGCAGTACTGATGTTAAATGAGCAATCCAGGGCGTGGCTTCTGCATAGTAGGTGAAGTTGCAACGGGAAGGGTCTTCAATCCCTGTTAAAAATGTTCAGGTAAAGGTCTGCTGATGAGGTTCAATAGTAAGAATTAAGCTAGGCATGGTTCCATTGCATTGCAATGGAACGGGTAAGAGCCCGACCGCTTACAAGTCTGCAAGAGCTCCAAGCTAAACGACCGCGAATCTTGAGACTGAACGACGAAAACTGGTGGCCTTGTACTCCGAAGGTGCTCTGTCGGGTGATGAATCCATAGAGCCACTTCTACGTGATCTGCGTCAGGCGTAGACTCAGAAAAGTTTCAGATTATTTGAGTCTTGAAACTCTTCTGTAAGGGGCTTTATCCATGGGACTATTTTGCTGAACCAAGAGAATTGGCCAACGTGTCGAGCTTGGTGGTCAGGCAGCGCTGGTTTTTTCCTAGACGCACCGATGGAAGAAATCGTCGGCGCCCTGTCGATGGCTGCTTCAGAGAGAAATCTTCCACCCACTCCCGAGACGATTGAGTCATGGAAGAAGAGTGTGGAAGTCATTGCTCAGGGGCTCCAGCATGCCTTGATCGTGGATCAGAAGATGTCTCATCTTGGTGTGCTCTTTGAGTTTGAAATTCCACGTCGAGGTCGACCTGATGTTGTGATTTTGTCAAAGAACGTGGCTTTAGTGGTTGAGTTTAAAGTTGGATCCGAAAAATTTGAAAGATCAGCGCAGATTCAGGTAGCCGAGTATGTTCTCGATTTACTCGATTATCACTCCGCTTCGCATTCAATGGTTGTTACCCCAGCGTTGATTGCGACCGGGGCCAATGTTAGTTCTGAGGTAGCAGACCCACTCCGGGGCAGCTTGGCGATTAGAAATACAGCACCGGCAGATCTCGGGAAGCTGATTCTAGAGACCTTTAAAGAGGATCAAATGCTCGCCGCTGGAGACATGGAACATTGGTCACTGGCGCCATATCGGCCAACTCCAGGGATTCTTGAGTCTGCTCGTGAGATCTTTGCAGGTAATACCGTTGCTGATATCAAACATTCATACGCCGACAATCTTGATGTGACTGTGGCAGCAATTCAGAAATCAATTCTTCGAGCCAAAGAGGGCAATCTTCGATTGTTGTGCTTAGTGACTGGTGTGCCTGGTTCTGGAAAGACTCTTACAGGACTTAGTGCAATTCATTCACATGCTGGAGGGGAACTGTCTGTACTGGGTGCATATTTAAGCGGCAATGCCCCGCTGGTGGAAGTCCTTAGGTATGCAATTGCGAAAGATCAACATTCGCGGGATAAAACGATTTCTCTCAAAATGGCGATGAGTCAATCAAAAACATTCATTCAACACATTCGTGATTTCTTTGATTCTGAATATCAAAATTCTGCCGCACCAAGTGAAAATGTAATTGTCTTTGATGAGGCACAAAGAGCTTGGGATGCCCAACAAATGTTTCGTAAAGGAAAGCTCAGAATTTTGCAATCTCAGCCGTCGTTAGCCTTAGAAATTATGTCTAAATGTGAAGATTGGTGCGTAGTCATCGCGGTAATTGGAGAGGGACAAGAGATCAATAATGGTGAAGCAGGAATGGGGGAATGGTTCAACGCTATTGAGGGAAAGGCAGATTGGCGAATTGTCACATCGGGGCACGTGAACCTTGGCATTTCAAACAACATCAAAGATCGTGTCGATATTGATGAATCCTTGCATCTTGAAGTAGGAACCAGAGCCCCTCGTGCACAAAATTTAGCTGATTGGGCTGATCTACTGCTTGCCGGCCAGTTCAGTAGGGCGGGTGATTTAGCTTCTCGGATTAAAAACTTTCCACTGTTGATGACACGAGATCTTGATGTAGCCAAAAAATTTCTGCATGACTGCGCGTCGGAGAGCAGACGAGTGGGAATGGTTGCCTCTTCCCAGGACAGACGATTACGAGCTTATGGAGTTGAGCGTTCGACGCCATTCATCAAATCGATTGACTGGCCTCAATGGTTTGTTGAACCAAGTACTGATATTCGCTCAAGCTATGCGCTCGAAGTTGCGGCATCAGAGTTTGAATGTCAAGGGCTTGAGATTGACTTCACGCTCGTGTGTTGGGGTTCTGATTTCCTATGGGGGAAAAATGATTGGAATGTAAGGAAATTCAAAGGTAGTAAATGGCAGTCGGATCGTCAGGTTGACTTCGCGAAAAATCGATATCGAGTTCTTTTGACACGGGCACGCCAAGGGATGGTGGTCTGGGTTCCATCAAACGCAGACAATAAAATTCCATATGTTGATGGTCAGCAACTGGATAAAATGGCTACGTTGCTCAAGGAAAGCGGTTTCAAAGATCTCACTAACGCTGAGTAGACGTAGTCTAGTTTTTCAACTTCTATTGCTTTGGTGGCGACCAACTCTTGATGGACTCTTTGCCGTCTTTCGCCCAATCTTTTCCACACAATTGAAGAATTGAATCTCTGAGCCATTCTGATCGGTGTTCGATAAGAGCGCGAGTCCACTTCTGTTGAGTACAGGCTGCTTGGGTGAGCTTGAACTTCGATTTTGAAAGTCCATCATGTTTGCCATCACCAAGTCCTGAGACCTTGACAGGCCAATTTTCGCGTTCCACAGCGTTTAGAAGGCTGCGTTCGATGAGTCCCAAATTGCCCCATGAATCAGCAAAGTCTTCGTAATCTGGTTCGCCATCAACTGTGTCCATCGGTGCGACCAGGTGGCCCCAATATTCTGGATCGAGTGGTTTAAGAGGAGCAAAGTGTTGAATAGCCGCTTTGTTATCCCAGTCCAATGGGGACTTTGCCAAAACATCTTCAATTCGTCGCAGAGCATATTTCTGAATCGTTGTTGATTCTTTGTGTTGCAAACTTGAGAGCACCGCATCTGACGGCGCATGGTCAAGAATTAAATCGACTATCGCGTCTACGCCCTTTATGCTCGTGTCTTTGGCGAGACGGTGAATCGTGGTTTGATAAAAGGTTTCAAGTTCCTGTGCATTCTGTCCTGCTGCAATCCATCTAAAAGAAATCACTTCAATTGCTCGCGCAAGTCTTTGTTGCGACGCTTTATCTAGTTTTAGCAGCATCATCCCGAGGAGAAAGACTCGATGAGTGTCACTGTAAGTGTCCATTCGAGCAAAACAACGTTGCAATATCGGGTCGTCGTTTTCTTCAATATTGAGCAGTTGAGCATATATAAGAGAGGCCTTGTTCAATTTTACAAGGTTTTGTTCTGCGCCATTTTTTCCGAGCGCAGCAATAGTGGTTGAGAAAGTTCTGTAGATCTTGTTGACTTGAATCTTTTCTTGAGTTTGTGTCAATAGATAATGTCGCAGAAACTTTGAGAAATCGTAGTCACCAAGGACCTCGGTTGTGTCGTCCCATAACTCAAGTGCGTCATCAAATTTCTTTTGACTTGAGGTTTCGCGGATCTGTCGAAGTGTCAGTGTTTTAAGTAAGTCAGCTGGATTCAGACGAAGGCCACGGTTATTCAGAGTTTCGAAAAGTACATATGCATCATTGACATCACCAAGGACCATCGAATGGATTTCAAAACTAGAAGTCAATGCCCGAAAAATTGAGTCAAGAAACTCCTTCTTCTCGGCGTCGGTTCCATACTTAGAGAGTTCATCTTGGAGTCTCTTTTTGAGATTCGTATATGCCTTGCGCAATTCTTTGGTGTTCTTCTTCTCGGAGTTACTCATTCCTCGACCACCTGGGGAAAGATGAGGCCGGCTAGTGCCTGAGGCGTCCTTTGGATCCGGTAGCACTGAAGTATTGAAAGCTTTTTCAACTAGATAATTTGCAGTGAACCTTGGAAATTGGTAATGAGGTGGAAGAAAAAGAATGTTTCTAAATTTTGTGTACAGATTGTGTTCACCGGGAGTCCCTGCGTAAATCAGTCGATCTGAAAATGCAAAAGCCTCATCTCGTAATAATGACAACATGATGATTGCGGAAGTAAGGCGTTGTTGCCCATCGATGACTTCGTACACATCGGGGTCTGATTCGCTTCGTAGAAAGACAACAGGTCCCCAAAAGTGTGAATGATCGTCACCGGCAGAATCGATGATGTCATCCATGAACTCTGTTATCTGAGTTGGAGTCCATGCATAATTTCGCTGGAAGTTTGGTACGACTACTTTTGTGCGTCCCGTAAAGAGATTTTCGATACTTGTAGGTCCAACAACGATTTGCATTCATGGCCCTTTCATACAGTCAGGATCCAAGACTAGGCTTGGCGTTGTCTGTGGTCAAGTAAGTGGCCATCGAAGGGCGAAAGCGCCCAAAAGGCTTTAGGTAAATGAAAACGACACTTTCCGACGATCTTTGGTCCGAGCGAGTCAGCTTTGAGAATTTGCGGCAAATTTTTCAAGACAACGGGTGCGGTCGTGTTTATGTCAAGCCGCTTGCTGCTAACGACAATTCGAAGAATCAGATTTTTGTGGGAAATGACCTCAGCGAGGTCTCGTCGATTCCCACTGGAGAGATTGAACTTGTTCGGGGGACTTCACTAAAGAAATCTGCTTCGCGCTCGATAATTCGTACTTCAGTGGATCTTCAATGGATTTCGGAAGGGATCGCGCAAAGCGCTCCTGACGCAAAGCTGATTTTCTATCCGCAGTATCCCGAAGTTCGTTTTTCTGGATTCCTAAGGGGTACTTCGATAGCCCCGAGCGAATTGTTGGACCCGACCAAGAGAGGTCGAGAACCTGGGCGCCTTCTTTTGCTCGGGGTAAATGATAAATCACGGTCAGTGTTTGCAGTCGTCTTAAGTTCAGAAGCTGCTGCGACGGTGGCAGTGAGGTCCTCTCTTGGTGATGTTCGCGACGGAATTTTCTCTATCTGGAATCTTGGACCCGGTATTGGGGAAACATTTCATTCCGTGTTACTGAATGAATTACTGCGGATTCATGAGAAGGGGTGGATCAATGGGCAACGGCTAAGCAAAGATGGCCTGATTCCTTATCGAGCCCAAAATGGTGGTGGATACACACTCGAGGCTGAACTTGGCATCTCTCCGAATGGCTATTCAGCGCCTGATTTTCTTGGGTGGGAAGTAAAGCAGCATGCAGTTGGGACCTTTTCTCGCCCGCGGGCTGCCAGTATCACTCTCTTCACTCCCGAACCCGACTCTGGGGTTTACATAAATGATGGCCTAGAGATTTTTCTTCGTGAGTGGGGTAACAAGCGTGCTGGTACTACGCGCCTCGATTTTGCTGGGAAACATTCATTTGGTGTCCGTTCGTCGCGAACTGGATTAGAGATGAAAGTCAATGGGTTTAGCAGTGGTGACAAAACTTTTGATGCATCAGGAGGAATCGAACTTGTCTCCGTAGATAAGCGGGTAGCAGCAAGTTGGTCGTTTGAAAAACTATTACAACACTGGAAACGTAAACATTCAAATGCTGTTTACGTCCCGTCGGTCAGTCGATATGTGACACACAAATCTGAGACTATTCGGCAGTATATGTATGGCGCTAACGTTCATCTTGGAGTTGACACAACGTTTGTTAAATTCCTTGATTCATTGTTGAATCGTGAACTCTTCTATGACCCGGGCATTCATATGACACCTGGAGTTGAAACCAAGAAACGAAATCAATTCCGCGTTAGCTCACGCAATCTCTCAAGTTTGTATGAGACTTTCTCAGAGGTTGACGTTCGCCTCTAGTACTCTTCTGATATTCGCTTATCGGGTGATCTTTTATTTTCTGGACTTTGACTTTTTCTTGGCTCTGCTGTTTTCAAAATCGTTCAGTTGACTAATTAGAGCGGTCGCAACTGCTGTCATCATCGGTACGACGACACTATTTCCAAATTGTCTATACGACTGGGTGTCGCTGACAGGAATGACGTAATCGTCAGGAAATCCCATCAATCGTGCACATTCGCGCGGAGTTAGCCGTCTCGGTATTCGACGTGGACCGCGGCTGACGAGTATTTCTGAACCGTCTTTGTGGTAGCGGGCAGAGAGTGTTCGGGAGACGTCGTTGCCATCGACGAGGCCGTAGCCAAAACCATTGCCCGCACTACGGTGCTTCGCGGCGTAGTCCTTCAGGTATTTCCAAAGGTGCCCACTGAGAACATATTTGGACTCGACGGCTGCGGAAGGACTACTTGTGAATGGCTCTTCAGGAAGTTCTGATCCATCTTCAGGGTGAAGAATGGCAGACATAGTGGGACGTGTGGCGGGCTCTTTGAGTTGGTCAAAATCAAAGAGCGATGTAGGGCCGTAAATTTTTGAATCAATTCCGACGATTACGATTCTCTGTCGGCCTTGTGGCACCCATGCTCTTGAGTCGATCACTTTGTAGGCGATGTTGTAATTGAGTTCATCGCGTAAGACGGATTCAATGACTTGCAGTGTTTTTCCAGAATCGTGTCTCGCTAAGTTTTTGACGTTCTCCAGAACAAATGCTCTCGGTCTCTTCGCCGCGATGATGCGCGCAACATCAAAGAACAGCGTCCCTTGAGTTGCATCTTGAAATCCATGCGCCCGACCAAGAGAGTTCTTCTTGGAAACTCCAGCGATACTAAACGGTTGGCATGGAAACCCAGCTAAGAGAATGTCATGCCTGGGAATAGAGGTTGCCTCAACCTGGGTGATATCACCCGCGAAGACATGGCCGGTCTCCTCACGAAAGTTGGCTGCGTACGTCTGACGGGCGTATTTGTCCCATTCAGAGGTGAACACACACCGTCCGCCAACAGACTCAAACGCCATGCGTATGCCTCCAATGCCAGCGAATAAGTCGATAAACCTGAAAGTGGAGTCTCTTGCAACTGGCTTAATAATGGCATCGATGGCTGCTCCTAGATAGGGAGGGCATGTTGCTTCGCCAGTTTCCCAGCGCCTTACTGTTCGTGGATCAACCTGAAGCATCTCCGCGATTTGTACCTGGGAGAGGGTGCCTCGCAATTCGACCAGTCGTTCCCGAGCGCTAAGGGACGTGTGTTTTACAACTTTAATATGGGGACGATTAGCGGACATATTGTCTTTCACGGTACTACATGGATTCTGGGAAGTTGTTGATGAGAACCATAAAGCAGGGGTGTTTCAGCTAATTGGATGACACATCATTTGATTAGGGTCGTACGCATGGACACCGACATCATTCCTGGCGCTCTAATTCAACACGATGCCTTTATCGAATATGGGGTAATTGTCCGAGTTGTAGACGGTGTGGCAAGCGTGCTTTTTGACGACAACGTAATGAGGGAAATCGTAGACCTTTCAACTCTTAGCAGGGTTCAACTGCCACGCCGACTAAAGCGCATTAGTACTGGTCAGCAGTGTTTTTTGGTAGACAACAAGTCAGTATCTCCTCCAACATGGACAGTCTTTGTTTCATTCGATCAACCAGAGATTGAAGTCTCTGAGGCAGACTTACGCCCCGATTTATCAATTGATCCGTATGCGCAGGCCATTGACGGAAGACCAGCAGGCGCTCTCGATGAGACACTCGTTGCCACGGCTGCACACTTTCTGCGAAATGAGCATCGAAACAATGACCTTGTTTCGCTCGACGGAGCAAGAGTTGATGTCAAACCTCATCAGGTCAGCGTTGTCCACCGGGTTGTTTCCAATATGCCTCATCGATATTTGCTGTGCGATGAAGTTGGTCTCGGTAAAACTATTGAAGCCGCAATGGTGATTAAAGAGTTAAGGGCACGAGGAGAAGCCCTTCGTGTCTTGGTGATTGTGCCCGCAAGCTTGACAAGACAGTGGCAATTTGAATTGAAGTCAAAATTCAATGAGGTTTTTTCAATTTTGAATTCAGAGACTATTCGCGCAATCGCAGGCGAACGACCAGAAGAAAATCCATTCACGCGTTATGAAAGTGTGATTGTCTCGAAAGATTGGATCTCAAATAAGGATCGGGCAAAACTCGCAGCTGAGGCAGCGTGGGATCTGATCATTGTTGACGAGGCACACCATGCCCGCAAACATCAAGACGGCACTGAGACACAACTTTACAAAGCGGTTTATGGACTAACGGATATCGCGAAGTTTCCCGATCGGGCTGTTTTGTTCTTGACCGCAACCCCTATGCAGCTTGCGGCTCAGGAGTTGTACTCCTTGATAGAAATGGTTGATCCAACGCTCTTTCCATCGGTTGAAGCATTCAATGGTCATCGACAAGCTCTTCCTCAATTAAATGAATTGGCATCAATGATTGAGGCTGCATCTGACTTGAGTAGCTTGCCAGAAAAAGCTACCAACTTGTTGAGTGACTGGTTGCAAATCACTATAGAACATGCGAGAGAGTTGCTTGCCTCAGGAGATAAGGCCGACATTCTTGACTCGTTAGGAAAGAAGCACCTCATCACAGAGGTTCTGATTCGAAATCGAAAAGTCAATGTTCTCAAGTTCAGTGAGCGCCGCGCTCATCGTTGGAACGTCGAACTCACGGAAGAAGAGAAGAATGTAATTGATGCGATTGAGGATTATGTCGAGTTAGGTTACAGAAACGCAGCGTCAGCAAAATTGAATTCGATTGGTTTTTTGATGACCACCTATCAGAAGATGATGGCAAGTTCACTGCGAACTATTGGGGACTCATTAAAGCGTCGCTTAGTAAAGCTTGAGGGCCTAAGCACGAATCAGGAGTTGTCTGAAGAGGAGATTCAACCCTTACTGGAAGATCTCAACTTAGATTCGGAAGATAAGTCAATCGCGCAGGCGGTGGGAAACCCATTGATCACTGACACGGAAGTTGACCAGCTAAGAGGTTTGGTCAGAATGCTCGATGAGATCAAGATTGACTCAAAGGCTCGTGCGTTGGTGAACAATATGGAGGAGCTTGCTAATTCGGACGTGCCGAAAGTGCTTATCTTTACTGAGTATCGAGGTACACAGAATTATCTTGCAGATGTTTTGCGTGAAGCAGGCTGGACAGTCAATTTATTTCACGGAAGTCAAACGGCACAGAAAAAAGATGATTCTGTGGAAGCCTTCCGCTCAGGCGAAGGGCGGCAAGTTCTGATTGCAACTGAGGCAGGTGCCGAAGGACGTAACTTTCAATTTTGTCACATGCTCATCAACTATGACTTGCCTTGGAATCCAATGACAGTGGAGCAACGTATTGGGCGAGTTGACCGTATGGGCCAGCAAAACACTGTTCTAGTATTTAATTTTTGTGTTCTTGGGAGTATTGAAGAGCGAGTTCTAGATGTCCTAGAAAAGAGAATAAATCTTTTTGAGATTACAGTGGGAGGACTCGATCCAATTCTGGGCGAAGTTGCTGGTGACCTACGCACAATTATGCAAAAGGCAAGACTCGATCGACCAAGCGCTATCGATGCTTTAGGTAAACGTCTCGAGGGGGACGTGATGGCTGCACGTCAGGCCGGAGAGCGTTTACAGGATCTTTTCATGGACACCAAAAGCTATTCGGTTGAAATAGCAGAACGAATTATTGGTCAAAGAAGTGAAGTTGATGCCGCAACACAAGAGTTATTCATGAAACGACTATTGAAGACACACAACACTTATATGAGCCGAGACGATGATCTCAAGGAATACAAGGTCGTGTTTCACGCTCCGTTTATCGGCAAGCATCCAGACCTTTTCCGTCACCCTCAGGATAAGACTCGGCGCGTCGTATTTAGAAATGATGAACGTCCTGATTCTGATTATGTGCAATATCTGGCATTCGGCCACCCGGTCATTGAGGCTGCGGTTGGCGATGTGGTGGTGCCCTATTGGCCTGGAGCTATGGGTTCAAGGAAAATTACAGGCGGGCCAGATATGCCCTCAACATCAGGTTGGTTGATGTTGTATGAAATTGAGGTTGCCGACATCAAGTCGCAATCGATTCTTGTTCCTGCATTTGTGGACGATTCGGGATTGCTTAACGTCGAGATGGGCAAGAAATTTGTTCTTCGCGCTCTATCCGATGAAATAGAATCACAAGGGACGATTGACTCCAATGCAAGGACAATCCTGAGAACTTCAAAAGCTTGTGCAGATGACTACATCGAGACCCTAATGAAGGAAACTCTTGAGCAACTCTCAAAGACAAGTCTAGAAAAGTGCGAACTTGCTAGCGATCGCTTGCGAGCTTATTGCGAAACGCGTATCAATAACTGCGAGATCAAAATTGCAGCGACAAAGGAACATATAGATCGGGTAAACGAATCAGATGACGAATCTCAAAAGAGAATTATCCCGGTTTGGCAGAAGCGTTTGGCGGACGCTGAGGCGAGAATCGTCTCGCTACAAGATGAGTTGGCTAATGGCCTCAGGAGATTGAATGTTTTGCAAAATGCTTCTTGTACGCCCCGACTCCTTCAAGTTGTAAGAATTGAAGTCGTTAATGCGGAATGATTCCAAACTGTTTCTGAGAGAAGATGATGATCGATTTGAAAAGAACTGGACGAGGAGCAATAGATGATGAATGTTGATGGATTGATGACAAAGGAACTTGGTAGGAAGTTCTTGATTGAAGCTTTGCAGGATGAATTACTAGGTCCCGAAGGCGGTCCGGATGAATCTCTTGCACAAAGACCAACATTCCGGTATCTCCTGGGTCGTCTTGCACCTGCAGGAACGAAAGTCGGTGAAGACGAAGACGAAGGTTTAGGCGATGCCGGAGGCGACACTTCTGATGACAACGATGCTGAAGGAAACAGTCCAATTTCGATGGCCATGAACCCGTCTTCAATTGGCGTTTCCTTCATGGTTGAAGAGGCAATCCAAGAAATTGAAGTTCTGTTGCAGTGGGGTGACTACGAGGTAATTGATGGTCAAGAGCCCGATCTTGAGGAGGCGATTGTTGAACAGTATGAGGAAGAACAGAAACAAGAAGCTGACACCGAAAACATTGATGAGGCAATCAAAGAGGTAAAGCGCCGCGAGGACAGGCCTAAGTATCAGCGCAAGCCGAGGGTGGCAGGGCCGATTTCCGTGAGCTTGGATAACGGTGAAGTGCCCAATAAGTTGATCGAATCCAATGATGGAGAATCAAAAGGCGTTCGACTTTGGTGTATTTCACGTCTGTTGCCAGATGGAAGAAAAGCCGTTTCCGTGTTCATGGTAAATGCTCGTGAGGCTCCGAAAGGTGACGAACCAATTCCTGATGAGCTTTGGATATTCCAGCCACAAATTGAAGTTACGGCAAAAAACGGTGGAGCAATCTTTTGTGCCCGAGAATTGGATGCCGGTGCAAATAGTTCTGATCCTGAACTCAATTCACAAGAGCTGCTGTATTGGGATCGCCCGGAATTTGCTATTGGCCACGGATGCGCTGCGACCTGGGATTCGTTTAACAACGATCGACAAGCAACCCGCGTTTCAACAGATTTGCTACCGAAATGGGAGCTTCCCCGAATCGATCCCCGATCTGAGGTTGGTGCGGAACTCCGAATGGAATCACTTGGCGGCGAGAGTCGTCAGGGAGTCTCAGGAGCTGATCTGAAAGAAATGCTTTCTCCGTTGGCAGATGCCTACGAGGAATGGATTGAGAAAGTTCTTAAGCCGCGACTATCAGATCCAAATTTCCCGTTACCTCTCCTGAATACCGCAAGAGATCATATTGACAATTGTGAAGGTGCTCTTGGCCGTATTCGTGAAGGAATCGAAACTGTAAGTAATGGCCCCGAAGATGTTCGCTTGGCTTTCTGTTTTGCAAACAGAGCGATGGCTTTACAACGCACTCGATCTCTGATTGCCTCGGCTCGCCGACGCGGGCAGCCAGTGCCGATAGTAGACCCACCTAAATGGCGACCTTTTCAGATCGCGTTCATGTTGATCTCCATTCCATCGCTTGTTGATCGGCAACATCGTGACCGGCCATACGCCGACCTACTTTGGTTCCCCACGGGAGGTGGCAAGACGGAGGCTTATTTGGGTTTAACGGCCTTTACTCTCGCCCATAGACGTTTGCGTCAACCGATTGACGGTTATCGCAACGATGCCGGTGTTGCTGTTCTTATGCGCTACACGTTGCGCCTACTAACAATTCAGCAGTTTCAAAGAGCCACGACTCTGATTTGTGCTTGTGAGCATTTAAGAGTCACCGAGTCAAACAGTGATAAGTACTGGGGAAAAATTCCATTCAGCATTGGTCTATGGGTTGGTCGGTCGGCTACGCCTAACGCCTATGACGCCGATTTTGGTGGAAATCTTGGGGCTAAACAGGTCTTAGAAAAATTAAGCACCCGAGAGGTTGATCAAAATCCTGTGAGAGGAAAAGGTACACCTCTACAACTCTTGGCGTGTCCTTGGTGTGGAGCAGAGATTACGGTGAATAAAAATCAACAGGATTACATCGCTGATGACGCTAAAGAGATGGTGCATATTTTCTGTTCCAGCCAAGATTGTTGGTTTAGCCGTGTTAATGGTGATGGCATTCCAGCGCATACTGTCGATACGCAGTTATATCGTCACGTACCAAGTTTGGTAATCGCCACTGTCGATAAATTTGCACAGATGCCATTTAACGGTCGAATTCAATCTCTCTTTGGCAAAGTGACCAAAGAATGTCCGCGGCATGGTTTCATCTCTGAAGGTGAGGGCACTTCTCACAACTCCAATAGTCATGCTGAGACTAAGTCGTCTCCAAAGGCGACTGTGATTGCGACACTGCCTCTAGAACCCCCTGATCTCATCATTCAAGATGAGTTGCATCTCATTTCAGGCCCGCTCGGAACAATGGTGGGGGCGTACGAGACGGCTGTGGACTATCTTGCCTCAGTCAAATTAGACGGCAAGCTGATTGGCCCGAAGGTTATTGCGTCGACTGCAACTATTCGCCGCGCTGATCGGCAAGTGGGTTCATTGTTCAACAAAAAACTTGCTGTTTTCCCACCACTCGGGCTGGAGTCTTCCGATTCTTGGTTTGGTAAAGAGGTACCGACTTCAGAGTCGGCTGGGCGAATGTATCTGGGTGTTTACGCCCCTGGAAAGTCGGTCAAGACTGCACTTGTGCGTGTTTATGCGACTCTTTTATCACGTGCGCGAGCCGTGACGAATCTTGATTCAGCTTGCGGTGACCCGTTTATGACACTGGTGGGTTACTACAACAGTCTTCGTGAGTTGGGTGGAGCGATTCGATTACTTGAAGATGACATTCCGGCCAGAATCTCAGTGCTTTCTCGGCGCGACAAGGAACGGTGGCCACGTCGCTTTATAAAGAATTGGGATCAACTCACCAGCAATAAGACAGCTGAAGAGGTGCCAGAAATTTTGCGCCAGATGGAAATTCAGTTTGGTGATACTGAGCCTGAACCAGGCAAGAGGCCGATCGATGTTCTTCTTGCCAGCAATATGATTTCGGTGGGTGTAGACATTGACCGACTTAGTTTGATGGTTGTTACAGGCCAACCAAAAACAACTGCTGAATACATTCAGGCAACTAGCCGCGTCGGGCGTCAATCGCCAGGTTTAGTGGTGTGTGTCTATAACTGGTCGCGTCCACGCGATACCAGTCACTTCGAGCGTTTCCGTTCGTATCACAGCTCGTTGTACCGATTTGTTGAGGCAACTAGCGTCACGCCTTTTTCTTCGCGTGCACGAGATAAGTCATTGCAAGGAGTGTTGAGTTCGATGGTGCGACTGGGAGATCCTTCGATGACTGCCGAATCTAAGGCCGACCAACTTAACCGGCATGGGCAACATGTTTTAGATGTGGTCGCCGAGCTTGGAAATCGCGCCGGCCAAGTTGCCGTATTCTCCGGAGAATCTGGACACCTTGTACGAAATATGACTGACAGTGAGACGCTGTGCAATCTTGATGAATGGGAGGCGTCCTACATGCATGGGGAGAAAATCTCATGGACAAAATTCGGAATGGGTGTACTTCGCCGTGGGGAACAGCCTGATCCCCAAAAAGGCTTTCTTGTTGAGTCACAAGAAGATGCAGTCGCGGGTGGAGGCGGCGTGTTCGTTGCACCCGGTTCATTACGTGAAGTTGAATCAGAGATTCACGTGTACCTCCTAAATAGTGGTATCAATCCAGCGCAAGGAAAAGATCAGTAATGCCCGAGCCAATAGTTTCACCCAAAGTCGGCAAAATCCGACCTAGTTCAGCGGTGTCAATCCATGGCCCTGGGTCTGTTGTAGACCTTCCAGAATTATCCGTGATCATGATGGGCCTCGAGCATTGGTATCCCAATATTGATGATGTCGTGTCTGAACCTCGGTTGGAACAGTATTTGCAAGTTCAAAAGTTGTTTTCTCCACCAAAACCGGGCCCCGGCAAATTTGGAGGAGTTCCATCGTCTGTGTTTCCAGAGTACTTAGTTTGTTCTCATTCACGCTGCAGACAAATCCAACACTTCTCGAAGTTCTCAAAAAGAGAAAGGTTTAACTCCGTCGAGTTCCGTTGCACCAATGAACAAAAACATCCGGGAATGAAACCACTTGCATTTACTGCGAGATTTATGGTGGCATGCGAGATGGGCCACTTGAGTGACTTCCCCTGGAATAAGTGGGTTCATAAGGACAGTCAATGCAATGGAGTCTTGCAACTTATTGATTCTGGTAATAGCGGAACCGTTGCAGATTTAGTTGTCAAATGTTCATCCTGTCCCGCAAAGAAGTCAATGGCGGGCGCATTCAAAAAGGGTGCTGTTGGGAAATGTTCTGGTTCGAAACCATGGATTTCCTCAAGCACTAAGGAGAATTGCAATAAAGACGCTCGAGCTTTATTGAGAGGTGCCTCTAATGCCTATTTTTCGAGTATGGCAAGTGCAATCACGATTCCGCCTTGGTCTGATCCATTGCATGCAGATGTGGCGAGATATCGAGATCAAATTGGCCAAGCGACATCATTGGACAAGTTAAAAGATGGGATAGATGCTGGTTTTTATGTAGTCCCAGAACTTTTGGAGAAATACACGATTCAAGATATTTGGCGTGCGCTCTCAACAAAGCCTGAAGCTGAAGATCTCAAACTTCAAGAATGGAAGGCCCTGACGAATCCTGATGGCTACAACGCGATTCAATCTGGTCACGAATTTGAGACAAACCCTCAAATACTGCCGAATAAATTCGAGGGATCACTTTCACAAGTAATGGCAGTCACCCGACTGCGTGAAGTCCGTGCACTTGTCGGTTTTACGCGAATCGATGCAGCACCTGACCTCGGCGATGACGACGTTAGCGGACTAGACGTTCGAGTCGCGAAATTGACGGATGACTCAGGAATCAACTGGCTTCCCGCGATAGATCTTCGCGGGGAAGGGATATTTATTCGACTTCGTGAAGAGGGCCCAGACGGGCTGGTGGCTTGGGAATCTAGACCATCGGTTCTTGCTGAAAGTCAACGGCAAGAACAGCTCTGGCATCTGTGGCGAGAAGAGCGTTCGCTTCCAGTGAAACCATTTCCTGGTATTAGGCAATTTCTGTTGCACTCTTTGTCGCACGCATTGATTCGTCAACTCGCACTAGATAGTGGTTATTCCTCATCAGCAATTCGAGAGCGCCTGTACGTTCGTGGGGGCGATACACCGATGGCGGGTATTCTTCTCTATACGGCTTCTAACGATTCCGACGGTTCTTTGGGTGGATTGGTAGATCAAGCAAAACCATCGCGGCTGAAAGAAATCATCTCAGGTGCTCTCCGAGAGGCGGCGCTCTGTGCTCAAGACCCCTTGTGTGGCGGGCGCGAGATGGCATCATTTGCAAACCTGAATGGTTCTGCCTGTCATTCCTGCCTCTTGATTGCAGAAACTTCGTGCGAATGCGGAAACAGAATGCTCGATAGGAACCTGTTGGTCCGCACGGTCGGTTCGGCTGGTGTTGAGTTTTTCGATGGCTTCTGAGCGATCTCAAATTCTTTGTGATCTTATCGCTTCACAATCACTGGAGAATATTGGTTCCTTCATCCAAGCATTACGCGAGGGCCGCATAACTTTTGTCAGTCGCAGTAGAGACCTCCAGCGAGTTCTAGACGGACCAATTGAGATAATTCAAGCGTTTCAAAAAATATTGGAGACCTGGCCGGAAGGATCTGCGGCTAACGTTTTCCAACTGGCCGACTCTCTAGAAGTTGCCAGTCTTTCGGCACAGCAAGTAACTCAATTACCGAGAGCTGAACTAGTTTGGACGGGTCCAGTTAGTGGACATCCAACAGCTCGTAAAACCTATCAAGTCCTTAATGAGATGCTGCGCCATGCGTCCGCGAAAGTTTTGATTGTCGGCTACTCCTTATTTTTGAAAGGAGATCTCGCAGGCGGCTTGATGGTTGAACTTGGTCGGCTTTCGTCGCGAGGAGTGAAGGTGGTATTTATTGTTGATCGGAGGTACAGCGGTTGGGGAGGCGATGGGCGACAAGGTCATAGTGTTCGACAAATTCAACAGGCTTGGCCTTCCAATACGCCACGGCCAGAGATTTTCTCATGGGCAAGCGATGAGGATGAGTCTTCCAAGTTGCATGCCAAAGTCCTGTTAGTCGATGATCGTGATCTCCTCGTCACTTCTGCAAATCTGACGGGCGCGGGAATGGAGACTAACCTAGAACTTGGGGTTCGACTACAGGGTGAGACTGCAAGAAACTGTGCAGATCATTTTGCGGGTTTAGTGGCTAGTGCATTTTTTGATCTTGAAACGTGGCCTGCATAGCCGGAATGCGTCCTAGCGGCGGCCGCGGAGCAACTTGCCGGGCAGTGTTCCCGTAAATTCATCGCCTGCCACAATCTGCACACCATTTACAAACGTGGCCTCATAACCCTTGGCGTGTTGCACCAAACGGCGGCCGTTAGCAGGGAAGTCATACGCCATAGTCGGCATATCGAACGTGAGTGATTCAAAGTTGATCAGATTCATATCTGCACGCAACCCAGGGGCAATAACGCCGCGGTCATGTAGCCCATACATCTGAGCAGTCTTTTGCGTCTGACGCTGCACCATCATCTCTAACTGCAAGCGTGGGCCGCGTTGCCTGTCGCGCACCCAATGCGTCAGCAAGAACGTGGGCATGCCGCCATCGCAAATAGCGCCGCAGTGTGCGCCGGCATCGGATAGGCCATTGCGGGTATGCGGGTGTTGCAACAACTCATGTGTCATTGAAAGATCACCATATGAGTAGTTGAAGAACGGCATGTAGATCATTCCCTTACCGTTGTCGCGCAGTAATTGGTCGTACACCATGTCCATTGGTGTGATGCGCTGCTTGGCTGCAAGAGCGTCGATGCTGTCTATCTTCGGATCTGGTTCGTAGTTGATGTTCGCTTCAGTAACAGGGAACATCTTCCACAAACGCGACAACACAATGCCGTCAAAGAAACCATTGTCTCGTGGCACTTCGTTTACAAACTTGTTGCGCAATGTGGGGTCTTTCAGCGCTTTCACTTTTGCATCGTGTGGCAGGTGAGCAATCTCTTGCCATGCAGGGTGGAAGGCGAGTGGATGAAAGCTTCCTTCCAAACACATGAGAACACCAATAGAGCGGCCAGCTACCTGGGCAATGATGTTCAAACCATCGCGCTGTGCTTCGTCGAGTTGTTTCAACACTTGTTTCCACACATCTGGTGCGGCATCGTCTTGATTCAAGTTCACGCTCACCGTGATGTTGGGAAAA
>Ga0164292_10001269_pt1 | contig 20280 bp, 18 predicted proteins | sample GEODES117metaG_FD_111486 | JGI IMG/M metagenome (GOLD analysis project Ga0164292, IMG submission 111486) | Eutrophic lake water microbial communities from Lake Mendota, Wisconsin, USA - GEODES117 metaG | ecosystem: Environmental > Aquatic > Freshwater > Lake | place: USA: Lake Mendota...
GCTACTTTCTAAAAAATATGGCAAAGATAATAAGTCTTCAATGCTGGTGCTTACTCATTCTTTAAAATCGACTAAAAGCTTTCAGCACATCGAGGATATACAAGGATGCCTGCACCTGTCTCCTGGGGATACTCGGTTTGAGATTTTTTTTATTGCCGCTTCTGATTTTGAAGATGTGAAAGGAAAATTTCAGGAACTAAAAAAATTACTGCCTGATGGCCAATTTTCGATAGAGATCTAAGATAATTCTTCCCGCTTCTTCAGCGGATGCTCCATAAGAAATAATCCCATCATCATGGCCTTTCATGACGAATATTCCTGACGTCTTATTATAAAGAAGATCAGAAGCTGCTTGGGCCATTTCTTGTGTGCCGTAGGGAATGTCCTCATCTATGAAGTCAAAGGGACCATTTTTGAGCATTTCCCAAAGATCTTTATGATGAACATGAAAAACATATTGAATCGCTGGGTTTGCTTCATAAATTCCATAATGAGTCAGGGACTCACTTGAAGGAGGAATAAGACCCTCGGCCGTAACTGATCCTTTTTTAAGATCACATTCAATAACTTTCGTATAATGATGGGCCTGAAGGTGAGCTAGGTGTCCAGTTTGGCTTCCCGTGATGATAAAACTTTTCTTTGGAAGGCGGGAGGAGAGGTTTCCGAAACCAACTTTTTCGATCGGATATTCACCAATAAGACCCAGCTTAAAAAATAGGGCGCGCCACTTTTCTAGGGCGATAACCTGATTCATCTCTGGGGCCGGGGCCCTTTTGAGAGTCAGTTTAAATTTAATGACACCTTCATCCCGATTTGTATTCAATGATAAGTCCTTGATCTCCTATGGGATTTGATTGCAAATACCGCAGGCTGCCTTATAATGAGAATACCGGATAACATGGGCCAAATACAAGACCCATTTCAATAGGAGTCGTTATCCTCGATAAATTAATAAATGACTTGAAGTCCAAAATCCCTCTTGGAAAAAAGCCAAAGGCGAGTGACGACGAGTTAGATGAAAATGAAGCTTCTGAGTCTCAGTCTGATGCATCAAGTGATGCAGACAAAACTGGATTAACTGAAATTACCTCAGCGGATTTATCTAATGAGGGAACTCAAAGCGACGTCTCTGCTCCTGCAGGTGAAGAAAACAAGTCACTTGTTCATAAGCTAAAGAAAAAATTTGAAGAATTTCAGAACAAGAAGAAGAATTCCTCATCCGGTGAAATTTATCCTGGGGCAAGTCAAGATGAATCATCTGAGAATAGTGATGCTCTTGCAAAAGCAAAAAAGAAAAGGCTCATTCTCATTGGAGTTGCTGCTATTTTAGCAATTCTTTTCTTAGTACCTGATGAGGGTGAGGATACCGAAGTTTCTGAGGCACCTGTAAAACTGAAGCCACGAAAAAGACCTGTTAAAAAGAACATTAAAACTGAATCAGAAACGAACAAGGAAGCAACTCCTCCTGTCGAAACACCTGCTGACTCTGCGAATACAGCCTCTACAACTCCTCCTGAGGAAACGGCTCCACCCGTCGTAGAAGAAACTTCCTCTGATCCCCTGTCAGCTTCGACTACTGAGACTACAACAATCACGGAGTCTCCAGTCATCACTGAACCTGTTACCACTGAACCAGTCCCTACAGAAACAGCAACCACGGAAACATCTCCAGTCGATGTTGCACCAGAATCGACAACTCCTAGCGAAACTTCAGATGTTGCGACTTCATCTTCAAATATGGTGGATTCAATCGATGGTACTGTGACCACAGATCCAGTTAATTCAGAAAGTATTACAGATCAGATCCTTGAAGATTTAGAGAAACAAGTAGAAACAAAAAAACCAGTAGAAATAAAAAAAGAATATGTTTCTCCTCCTGACTACGAGTATTTTGGGAGAGGACTTGTTTATAATTGTGCTGGAAAACATTGGGCGTGCGTGGATGCCCCAAGCTATAAAACTTGTGAAGATAACTCTTCATCTGTGAACTATCTTAATAAGAAAAAAGAATGCTATCCCTATAATGTGTACGAAACGGCTAAAGGTTGTCAGAGTGTTCAGAATAGAATGGTTTCATCCAGTGCCAAGACAAATTTTTGTGAGTAATTAAGCAGCGTTCTTGTTGAATTTTTTATCCATAAGTGGAATGAAAAATTCTTCTTCGCCTTTTAAAGCTTCTTTTTTCATACCTTGGATAAATAGTTTTACGAGGTGAGGATCGAATTGAGTTCCTGAAAATTGAATTAATTCTTCAAAGGCCACTTCATAAGGTAACCCTTTTCTGTAAGGCCTTGTAGAGGTCATGGCATCAAAAGTGTCAGCGATGAGGATGATGCGAGCTGCAGTGGGAATGTCTTCACCTTTAAGCCCTAAGGGGTAGCCTTTGCCATCAAATCTTTCATGGTGAAGTCTTGCATTCTCAGCAACTTTATCAAAGTAAGGAAACTCTTTTAAAATTTCATAAGAGTTTTCAGGATGCTTTTTCATAATAAGAAACTCTTCCTCAGAAAGGCGAGAGGGCTTATTCAAAACCGCATCTGGTGTTCCAATTTTTCCGATATCATGGAAAATGGCCGACAATTCTAATTCGAACATTTCTTCTGGTGATAGTTCAGCTTCGGTGCCGGTGACAATCGAAAAATAGGCCACGCGCATACTGTGCCCAAAAGTATAATTATCTTTTGTATCTAAGGCCTTGAGAATTGTTCGGGCTGCCTGTTCACTGATTTTCTTATTGTCCGCCTTCAGAGATTCAACCTGAGACGCCATACCCAATAGGGACAGCGTTGTACTCAGAGATGGTAATTCGAAGACGTTATTTTTTTTCATTCCTATTCCACAAAGAGAAACGGAGAAATTCCTTTCACCCGATGGATTCTCTTCGGTTGTTTTGGAGAAAAATAAACGCTAAAATGATAGAAATCGGTTATAAATAGCTAACCCATAGAAAACACTAAGATATTAGGCTTTAAAGGCATAGATGATCATCCTAGATGAAAGAGATTTACTTGAGAAAGAACTGGGCATAAAAGGGTTTGAGATTTTTGATTTTTATCAAGAGCGAAGAGTTCTTAATATGGATTCTTTTGTCGCTCTAGATTTAAAAAGAAGAAATGAAATTATCCTCGTCGATACGGAAACGGTTCTCTCTCATCCTGAGTCATTAGAGAGATTTAAAACTCTTTTAAATACTTTTCTTGGTGTCATCTTTTTTCATGAACACCAAAATTCCCGTGCACAAGACTGGGTAAAAAATGAATCATCTTATCTTAAAAAAATTATTGGCGAGTATTGTTTACCCATGCCGGATCTTAGTTGGAATATCCTATCAAATCAGATGCAGTTTTTTTGGAATTTAGTAGATGAACAAAAAAATCTTCAAAAACACTTAGCTCAATTTAGTTATGAGTTAGAAAATGTCCTTCAAAATGCTGAAGAAGATATGCTGAAGGCGAAAAAAATTCATGCAACTCTTATTCCTAAAAGGAATGAAGAAATTAAAGGAATTGCTTTTACTTATAAATACTCTGCTGGAGAAGGAGGAGGGGGAGAATTTTATGATATGGTTCAAACCAACTCAAAAATTTTCCATATTATCTTCTCGGGACAATCCTATCTTCTTTCAAGTGCTGTGATGGCACTTCTCTCTTCTCAAAAAGAGAAAAATTTCAAGCCGGATGTTTTTATTCAGGATGTTTCCAAAGAGGCCGATGCCATAAATAGTTCGAAGAAAAAGAAATCAGATTTTGATCTTCTCGTAACAGAGATTGATCCAGCTGCTCTAACTTTTAAAATGCATACACAATCAAATTCTGAATTTTATAGTTACTCAAAAGGGCAGTTCCATTTGAATAAAGGGGACACTTATCAAATGAATAAGGGTGAGAAAATGATCATCTTCTCATCGGGATTCTTGTTCAACTGGAGAGAGTCCCATCCTAAAGAAAATCTTTACGACTTTTTGAAAAAAGAAGTTAATCTTTCGAGTGGTGAATTAACATCCGAATTATTTTTCCAATTAAAGGAAGGTAAAGAGGGAAAGTTTCTCAAAAAAGACGCGACATTGTTGTTGATGGAGGTTAATAGACATGGCATTCATAAAGTTTAGTTTACTTTTTATTTTTATCTTCTCAACAGCACTGGCGCAAACCAGATTTAGCTCAAAGAGTTGTTTAGATTCTTCTTATAAAATGAAAATGATTCAGAAGGGACCTCTCTTTGGTCTCTTGAAGCAGGAATTTCAAATTGATAAGAAAAATTGCCTCATTCATATTTTGCATCATAAATATTTTCCTAAAGAGTGGTACATCGATGTTTGTAGAGAGCCTGTCCATATAAAAGTGACCTCGGCCACAGGAGTTGATGTCGCTAAAAAAGACGGAAACTGCCTTAATGTTGATAAGTCTCGAGACACTTCAGATTTTTGCTCTCAATATTTTAATCTTATTGATGTGATACAGGATGATGGTCTAATCTTTGCTGAAGGAGATAGAGATAATCTTAGTTCAGCTCACGGAAAAACTTATTGCACTTATTTGTTAATCAAAAAATATTTGAACGAATCAGTGATTTTTAGTCGTTATACTGAAGTTCCAGATATCTTTTTAGAACCTTCTAAAGCTGCACCTGCTCCTGTCACATTGCCTCCTGAGGGTGTTGAAGTGAAAAAAGAAAATGAAGGGGCGAAGCTACAGACTTCGCCACCACTATCGAAAAAAACATCAACAATTTAAACTTTTGAGAAGGCAAGCTCCAGATCTTTGATTAAGTCATCGCTATCTTCGATTCCAACTGAAAGTCTTATGAGGTTATCGTAAATTCCTAACTGCTCTCTGACTTCTTTAGGAATCGAAGCATGGGTCATAATGGCTGGATGGTCTACAAGACTTTCAACTCCACCTAGACTTTCAGCAAGAGCAAATATTTTTAGGTTTTCAAGGAATCTTCGTGATTGAGCGATTCCACCTTTTAAAAAGAAGGTAATCATTCCACCAAAGCCCTTCATTTGCTTTTTCGCAAGTTCATGCTGCGGATGAGATTTAAGACCTGGATAAACGACTCTTTCAACTTTGGGATGATTTTCTAAAAAGGTTGAAATTTTAATGGCATTTTGTTCATGAGCTTTCATTCTCACAGCAAGAGTTTTTAATCCCCTTAGAACTAACCATGAGTCGAAAGGAGACTGACTTGGGCCAATCGCATTTTGATAGAAAAATATTTTATCTCTGATCTCATCGGAATTGAACATGAGTGCACCACCCACGACATCTGAGTGACCATTAATAAATTTTGTCATGGAGTGAAGAACGATATCGGCTCCTTGATCCAATGGATTTTGAAAGAATGGGCTCATAAATGTATTGTCGACAACTGTAAGCGCTCCTACTTTTTTGGCCAGATCAGAAATCGCTCTTACATCGGAAATTTTAAGTAAAGGATTTGTGGGAGTTTCTAGCCAAATGAGGGCCGGCTTAAATTCATTTATTTCTTTTTCTAAGTTTTTTAAGTTTGTCGTATCGACAAACTTGTATTGATGAATTTCAGGAAAAACTTTTGAAAATAATCGATAAGTACCGCCATAAACATCATCTCCGCAAAGTATTTTAGATCCTTTGGGTAGCATGTGCATAATGAGCGTAGAGGCAGAAAGCCCACTCGCTGTTACAAAACAATGTTTCGCATTTTCAGTCGACGCTAAACACTCTTGAAGACGAGTTCTCGTTGGATTATGTGAACGAGAATATTCGTACCCTTTATGTTCCCCGGGTGAAGACTGAACGTAAGTTGAGGTTTGAAAAATCGGCGGCATGATGGCACCGGTTGTGGGATCAGGTTCACCACCGACGTGGATAACTTTTGTCTCAAATTTCATTTCTTTCATTTTAACTCCATAAGCTCTTTCATTTCATAGGATGCTGCCAACACCGATAGTCGGGCAATGACTGAATAGACAGCTTCTTTAATGGTATGGTCACAGTCTTGTTTGACATCTGATAAGCATAATTTCTGATAAATCATTCCTTGGGCATTGAGATTTGCCTGAGTTCCTCGTAGAGGATTCGTTCTCATAAAACCTCCGGAGCTTTTTCCGTTCACGAGATAAATAGTCACTTCAGCGGGAGCATCGTCATATTTGACGATGGTTTCCACTCCTTCTTGAATAAGGACCGAGGTAAATTTCAAATTGCCTTTACCTATATCCATCTTATTTCGCACTTTACGATTCATCGAAATAATTTCTTCACCACTTCCAACAACTGAAATACCCATGCCGTAGGTCCCCTGTGAAGCCTTCACAAAAACTTGCGAGCCTGGAGGCAAAGTCGTCAACACTTTATCAACCTCGCGGGCAATTTCATCCAATCCTTCTTTTGTGTTGAAGTCGACATTTTCTACGGCAGAAAAATGCGCCTGAATTAAATCTGGATTGATAGAGAAATGAGCAGAGAATTTATTGGCAGTCTCGCGATAGTGCTTAAAATGATGAGTCTTTTGTCTTTGAAACCATCCAGCAAAAGGCGAAGGGAGAACAGGAATCTTTATCGAGTGCCAATTGACCTCTAGAGGGATGGATTGATCATTATTAAGAAGAATGACATCAAATCCAAAAGATTTCTGAGTTTCATAGTGAAGAAATTCTCCCTCTTTAAATTGTGCTCGATGGATGGAGAGTTTAAAACCAGAAAAAGATTCAAGATTTATTACATGATTTCCACTCTCTTGAAATAAATTTTGATCAGGGGAGAAGATAATAACCTCGACCTCGGCCATTTCGAGAGTTGATTGCAATTTATAAAGATGATCAAGGTAGTACTTATTTTTTGTATGGGACTCAGGGAGAAGACCCACTTTTTTTAATCCTGGTTTAATCTCTTGTAAACGTTCTTTAAAGAGATCAGCACAGTTTAAAAGATCTTTACTGCAAAGATTATTAAATCCAGCGGGATACATGTTGTGATCAACTGGGGCGTATTTGAACTTACTCTCTCTGACATCAACACTTGAAGTGAGTGGCTGTGGAAGTTCAGATTGAGCTTTATCAATCCATTCGTTTACTGAATTCCATTGGCGACATATAAACTGCTCAAGTTCAACTTTTGAATTAATTTGATATGACATAAGTTTTCCACTTTTCAGTTAAATGTTTAAGGTGATCACTTGGTGAGAGACTTATGATTTCTGGAAATTCTAAAACATAGGGGAAGAGGGCCTTCAGTTGTTTTTTTAATTCCTGTTCTCGCTTTTGAAGAGAATCTTTAATTTCTATCAAATGATGGTCTGTTGGATTCCAAGGGGCAAGATCCGATTCAAGACATTTATTTAAGACTAAAAAATGATCTTGATGAATAAAATGAGCAGCGTGGGAGCGGATTTCAACTGCTTCCTGAGCTTTCCCCTGCTCAACAGAAGTCACAAGGAACCAGTTGCATTGTTCCCGGGACTTAAGTTTGTCTTGAAGGGCCAGACCTTTTAGAAAAGCTTCCCGCGATTGATAAATGACTTGAACAGCTTGAATGAAATCATCAATAAACTGTGCTCCTGTCACTGCTTGCAAGTAGCCCAGAAGTTTTCTTACTCCACCAGAGATAACTCGATTAATGAGTCCTGCTCCAAAAACTTTTTTTCCGGCCTTGGCGGTCTTTTGCCCTAGGTAAGTAAAAATCTCGACAAAGTTTTGATCAAAAAAATTTCGAATCTTATTTAGGCTTTCAAGAAAATCCAGAAAGTGTGCTCCTGGCGGCGTATCTAAAACGATGACGTCATATTGACCGGTATCAAACTGCATTTGAACTTCGACCATGGAGAGAATCTCATTCATTCCTCCATAAGGCTTTGAGAGAATTTGAACGATACGATTATTTTCCAAGTCTGGTGTATTAAATTTTCTCGCCATCCTTTGAATTGTCTTTTCTGGTGACATAAGAAGTGCGTGTAATGGGGTTCCATCGATTTCAACAGGTACGACTTCACCTAGGGAATTTGCGCCTAAACCTAGTAAATCTTTTAATCTTTTTGCAGGATCAATCGTAATTAACAAAACTTTGAGATTCTGCTCGGCAAGATGAATAGCACGTGAGGTTGCAAGAGTTGTTTTTCCAACTCCACCAGTGCCGCAAAAAATTTCGAATGATTTAGTGGAAAGTGTCACTAAAGATCCCTCTCTATAATGAATCGCTCATTATTCTATATGAGTTTTGAAAGAGACCCAACTAAATCCGTCTCAATCTCCATAGGATCTTGTTTCAACGAGTGCTGTAGAACGCATAGCATCTGAGATCTATTCTCCTCGACCAGCTGTTTTTCATTAATAGTTTTCTGTTTTAGTCCAAGCGGAAGCTCGGTTAAATCCTTTTCAAGGAGCGGATAGAGGCAGTTATTGACTGTAATATCTATGGTCACAGGCGTACGCTCAGAGAGTCCGGCCTTAAGCTCTACTGCTTCTTGCCAGGCCATTAAACTAGGGAGGGTGATGACATGAATTTTTGTGTAATCAGGATTATTCAATCTTGAGAGCATTTTTCCAGTATCTTCGAAAATAATTCCGCTTTCAAAAATCTGTTTAAAATTTGTAGTGCTCTCGACCATTGTTAGCGCATGGCCTGAGGCCGGTGCATCGAGAACGACAATTAGTCTAGGATTATCATTTTGCATATCCAAAACTTTTCCTAGATAAATGAGATAATTAAAACCTGGAACCATGTTGATGAGAGCACGAAAAAAGGGCGTTTTAACAATCCAGCCTGCAATTAATTTAGAGTTCAGTTTTTTTTCAATATAGTTTCTGGCCGAATCTTCAAGATCTAAAGAAAGTTCTCGAATACCGTTAACGAATTTATCAGATGAACCTTTGTGAATCTCACCTAATGACTGATTTTGAAAGGTGAGGTAGACCACTTCGTGATCATGTTCCATGAGGTATCGCACGAAAGCTTTACTGAGAGTGGATTTTCCCACACCGCCTTTACCTGTGAATATATAAAGGCGGTGTGGATTGTTCATCAGAAGAGGTACATTCCCGTGATGAGAAGTTTAAAGTAATAACCCTTAAGGTCTGATTGATCGTCTTGTTGAACTTCAAAAGGCCAGTGCATTTGTCCCATAACTCCAACAACATAATGATCATTTAACCGAAGATCAACTCCTCCACCAAAATTTAGACCAAAAGAAATCTTTTGATCGGTCCATTGTGTTGAAGTTGTATTGGCCCTCTTTGCTCTCGGGGCGTAAAACCCAAGCCCTCCCAAAAAGTATGGGGAAAGTTGATCATATTCTACAAATCGGCCTTTAATAGAACTCGTTAATCCCATAAGCTTCATGCGTTCGTTTTCATCGGTATGCTCAGACATGTGAGCATTCACGAGAAGATCAAACGAGTAACTAGCGGCATACGAGTAGAGTAAATCGAGAGTGATTTTATCGTTTCCATGCTTTGAATAGTTACCCAAAAGAAAAGTTTCACCAAGACCAAATCCAACGCCATGACGCTGAAGTCGACCCGACTGACCACTAGAGCGTGAAGGTGTTGATTTCTCTTCGACTTCTTCAGAAGAAAATTTTTCATCTTCTTTAGTGCGAAGTTCACCAGCTGTGTTTGGGGTTTTTATTTTCGAAGAGAAGGAACTTTGTTCACTTGCCTGAGAAAAAGAAAGAGAAGGGGTAAAAAAACTCATGGCCACAAGGGCCATGAGTATAATGCTGAATTTTTTGTTACTCATGAACTAAGATTAGTTCAAAGTAGCAGAATTTTCCATAGAAGAGTTAAGGTTTGCTACGAAAGCAGGAATTTCTGCGTTGATAGCTGCAGCTGGGATATCGAAAGTAAGGTTCAATTTACCTTCTAGACCACCGATATAACCAGTAAGAGTTCCTTCTTCAGAACGGATCACACGCTTAAGAAGTTCAGTGTTACCTGGCTTAAGAGATTTACGCTCTTGATCGAAAAGAAGCTGAATCTGAGTCATATAAGTGATGTCATTTTTAGACTTGTTGTCGATAACTTGAATTTCGTGACCTTCACGGATGATCTGAGCGATCTCTTCAAGTGTAACATAGCAGCTTTGGAAAGTGTCGTAGAGCTTGCGGTTCTGGTAACGCTTGATGATACGTACGTCTTTCATGTTGTTCCCCTAATTTTTAGTTATACCCTTTCAATCTTCTTTAAAGGTACTTTCGTTAATAGTTTTGTTTAGTCTCAAGAAACAGTGCACTCAAAATAATATGTTTTGGCGCACTATCGCTTTTCGAATCGGTTGGGTTTTACTAAGACCGAGTTTGGCTGTCAACCCAGATGGTCATAAAAAATCCTAAAGATGAAAAAAAAATAGCCCTAAGGGGTAAAAAATTCCCTGTTCGTGAATCTTTCTGAACGAGTTTTCAGTAGCTTAAGTGGCGAATTCAGATTGATGCAGCGACATCATTAAATCTCACCAAATTCTAAGAAACCTCTTTAAAGGCACCGATAAAGCCTCAAAGGTGGCCAATTGATTTGCCCCTACAAAAGCACAGGAAGTCTATGAAAGTTTTTCGTCTGATTTTGAGTTCTGTCCTTTTTGGAAGTTTTCTCACAGGGTGTGCTCATCAAAAACCTGTGAACTCAAATGATTTATCTCAATTTACTCCGGAACAAATAGAGCAATTAAATCGTGAGGCCCTGCTGATTGCTTCAAAACGTTTAGAGGAGATGGTGATCCAGGCAAGAACCAATCAATCAACCTTAAATTATTTAGCAACGGACTTATTTTTAAAAGGAAATATGTCTCTTCTAGAGGGTGATTACGCAACAGCAGCTGTTTTATTTAAGCATCTCGTGACCCTTGTTCCTGACGATGAATTTCTTCAAAGAAAATACGCTATATCTCTGATCCGAGAGGGTGATTTAGAAAATGCTGTTGTTGTTCTAGAAAAACTTTATAAGGACACGAAAGATGAAAGAGTGGGTCTTATTTTGGCCGGAGTTTACACGGGTCTAGATAATGAGGATTCTGCTCGAAAGATATACCGTCAGCTCTTGGTCTTAAATCCTAAAAATGAAGATGCTTGTATTTTCCTTGGGAAGTCTCTTGCGATATCTAAAGAAACCTCAAAGGCCATCCAGCAGCTTAAAACATGTGCTTTAAAAGATAAAACTAATGGTATGTACGACTATTATGTTGGAAAAATTTATATGGATATGGGGAAAATTCCTGAGGCCATGGAATCTTTCAAAATATCTAATAATAGACAGCCTTCTTTGGCCCAAGCCACAAGTGCTTTAGGTATGCTCCTTGAGGAGCGCGAGGATCATGATGGGGCGATCAAAGTCTATAAGAAGTACTTGAATCTTCAACCAAATGATTCGACCATTCTTAATCGAATGGTCCAGGTCTTATTTCAAAAAGAAAAATTTGATGAAGTCGTCTCTTACGCTGAAAGATTAAGTGACTTAGAGCCAGAAAATTTAAATTTAAAAGTAAAACTTGGAATCCTCTATACGGATTCAAAAAAATACCCGGAAGCTGTCTCCATTTTTAAGGATCTTCTAGTCGCTGCTCCCAAATCTGATAAGATCCTCTATTATTTAGGTGTTATCCATCAGGAAATGAATGATCTTCAGAACTCAATAGAATACTTTAATCAGATTCCATCGACCAGTGGGCTTTATACCGATAGTTCAGTTCAAATGGCCAATATGCTTTCAACATTAGCGCAATCTCAGGCTGAGCTTGAAGGTAAATTCATTAAATTCGTAAATTCAAAAATCGAAGAATTAAAAGACATGCGAGTCGAATTTAGTGTCATCAAAGCTGGTTATTACGAAGGAGAGGGCAAATATAAAGAGGCCATGGAAGCCATGATGGTGATTCAAGAAGAAAAAAATTTTTCAAATCAACATAAATACTACCTCGCTAATCTCTACGAAAAAGAAAAAAAATATGAGGAATCAACAGCTCTCGTGATGGGCATTTTAGAGAAAGAACCTAAAAATGCTCATGCATGGAATTTCTTGGGCTACTCTTTACTAGTAAGAGGAGTGGAGCTTGATAAGGCGTATGATTATATTCAAAAAGCATTAAAGATAAATCCAGATGATGGGTACATAAGAGATTCTTTAGGTTGGTACTACTTTAAAAAAGGTCAAACTAGTAAGGCCCTCAAAGAACTAGAACTCGCCTTTAAAAAAGTTCCTGACGATGTTGAGATCATAAAACATCTGGCATTTGTTCATAGAGAATTAAAAAATTATAAACGAGCAAGAATTTATTTTGAATCGGCCCTTAAACTTGTACGTTATCAAATTGAGCGTCAAGAAATTTTGGGTTTCATGACAGAGCTAGAAGGTGAGCGAATTCCTGCATCAGAAAAATTGGATTAAATGGTCAAATTTCTAGTTATCATTTTTTTTGTTTCATCTTGTTCATTACTTAAGAGTTCTCCCTCTCTGAAATTAATTGAAACAGATAAACTTCTTGATTCAATCAAACTCACAGGTGAAGGGAAGGGAAGACTAACCCTAGGCCAGAGTCAGCACGTCTTTAGTGTCGATAGTCTTCTTAATGAAAATAATGATTGGATTTTTGCTGTCACCATTCCTCTCCATGGAGAGGAGGTCATGATTTTATCTGATCTAAAAAGTCGTCAAATGGCTCCGCTTGAGGCGTCTTCATTTGAGGCCAGGATTGCAAATGAGTTCCATCGATTAAAATTGCATAAATTGATCAAGACAGAAAAATTTATGAGAGAGCTTCGCTATTTAATCAGGTTCGGGCTATCAAAACAGTGGGGGCAAAAACGCCAGTGTAACCCACAGCAAAATGGAACGATCTGTGTCCTTGATGGGGAAGAATTCTTAATTCTGGTCTCAGATACAGAAATAACCATAAAAAAAATCCTCGCAAATGGGCAAAGTTTACAAATTGTAGCAAAAAATCTTACTGATTCTTTCTTCCTTAAAACGGATATTCTTTTCTTCTTAAACGAGACAGATGAAAAGAAAAAGTCATCACCATTTTCTCTCGAAATATTTTGGTAAAAAACTAATCCAGAGCATTTTGGTTGCAAAATGCACCTCTTGTCAGAAATCTATTGTTTTTATAGTGATTAATATCGCGTTGATGGCTTACAATTATCCTATTTATTTTCAGGAGTCTTAGATGAAAAGTTTGATGCTGGTTTTAAGTTGTATGTTACTAGCTTTTGCCTGCAGTAAGGAGAAAACCTTTGATGAAAGAGAGGTCAATCTTATTTCTCCGGAAAAGATATCTGGCTTCGATCCCATCAATGCATCTGACCGTTACTCGGGAAATGAAACCGGAAAAGTTTATGAAGGCTTGTTCGAGTTTCATCCCCTAAAGCGTCCCTATGAGCTTATGCCTAATTTGGCCGAAGCCCTTCCTGTGGTAAGTGCTGATGGTCTCACATACCTTTTCAAAATTAGAAAGGGTGTTCTTTTCCACGATAGCCCAGCTTTTAAAGATGGAGTGGGTAGAGAATTAAAAGCTTCAGATATTGTTTACTCAATTAAAAGATTAGCTGATCCCAAACTCAATGCTAAGGGATGGTGGCTTCTAGATGATCGTCTTGTTGGGCTGAATGAGTGGAGAACAAAACATTCTACGACTGACAAAACGAACTATGAGGAAGAAATTGAAGGGCTAAGAAAAATTGATGAATACACGGTACAAATGAAATTAAAAAAACCGTATCCTCAGTTTTTATATGCTCTCGCTATGCCTTATACTTTTATTGTTGCGAGAGAAGCCGTTGAACATTTTGGGAAAGAGTTTTTAAATTATCCCGTAGGTACCGGTGCTTTCGTCCTTCCAAAATTTGAACAAACAAGCATGATCACTTATGTGAGAAATCCAAAGTTCAGAGATAAGTTTTATCCATCAGAAGGCGAAGAAGGAGATGATAAACTTGGACTTCTTGCAGACGCTGGAAAGAAAATTCCCCTCGTTGATAAAATTAATGTTCACATTGTAGTTGAGTCCCAGCCGAAATGGCTCTCCTTCATGAAAGCGAAGGACGATCTTTTGGAAGTGAAAGACGTTAATATTCAACAAACTATTAATTCTAAAAAAGAATTAAAAGATGAACATAAAGAGAAGGGTATTAGACTTATCATGAAGCCCATGCTCGATGTTACTTATTATGCTTTTAATCACGAGGAGCCTATTTTCAAGAATAGAAAATTAAGACAAGCGATGAACCTTGCTTTTGATCGAGCAACTTACAATAGACTTTTCCATGAGAACACAGCTTTTGAAGCTCATGGGCCGGTTCCTCCAGGACTTGGTGGGCAAACCAAGGAATTTAAAAACCCTTATATCAAATACGATCTTGAACAAGCGAAAAAACTTTTAGCTGAAGCTGGATTTCCGGGCGGCAAAGGACTTCCAACGATCGTCGTACAAACAAGATCCGATACCATTTCTCGGCAACAAATCGAATTTTTTGAAAAATGTATGGAGAAAATTGGAATTAATATTGATGCTGGGACAAATACCTGGCCAGAACTTGTGAATAAAGTCTCCAAGAAACAACACCAAATGTATACCATGGCCTGGGGAGCAGATTATCCAGATGCTGAAAACTTCTTAGGACTTCTCTATTGTCCTAACCAGTCTCCAGGATCAAATGGTGCGAATTATTGTAACCCTGAATTTGATGCTATTTATAAGCAAGCTACGACTATGCAAGAGTCTCCAGAGAGAACAACACTCTATGAAAAATTAAATGAGATGGTGGCCTTAGATGCGCCGTGGATTCTTGGTTTTCACAGAACGGATATTTATTTAGCTCAAGCTTGGCTTAAAAACTTTAAGCATATGGAATTTAATCATTCGCAATTCCAATATTTAAATGTTGATCTCGAAGTGAAGAAACAGCTTAGTAAGAAATTTTAGCAGGGCCAATGATTAAGTATATCATCAGAAGACTTTTATATCTCATCCCAGTTTTACTGGGAGTGAGTTTTATTATTTTTGTTTTGTTTAATTTGGTTTCTGGTGATCCGACGGCCGTGCTTTTAGGGAAAAACGCTACCGCTAAACAAATGGCGGAATTACGAGAACAACTTGGTCTTAATAAACCCCTTCTTGATCAGTATTTTGATGTTGTGAAGTCTGCTTTTACTTTTAATTTTGGATATTCCTGGGCTACAAAGCAGGAAATATCTCATATGATCCTTCAAGGGGCCTATCCTTCGCTTTGTTTGTCTGTGCCGGCCTTCGTTATTGCCACCATTTTATCGCTCATCATTTCACTGGTCGTGGCTTTTTACAGAGGGAAGGGGATTGATCTTTTTGTGAGGATTATGTGCATTGCGGGAGTGAGTGTTTCGGCGCTTGCTTATATTTTATTTTTTCAATATTTTTTCGCTTATAAATTAGGCTGGTTTGAAATCTCAGGATTTGAATATGGCTTTCCCGACTTTATTCCTTTCGTTGCTCTTCCTGCGATTATTTTTATTCTCTTAAGTCTGGGACCCGACGTTCGATTCTTTAGAACAGTTATTTTGGATGAGATATATCAGGACTATGTTCGTACCGCTCGGGCCAAAGGGCTTTCTGAAGTTGTGATCCTTTTAAAACACGTTCTTCGAAATGCATTGATTCCTATTATTACGTATGTGGTTATTCAGATCCCTTCACTCATCTTAGGCGCACTTCTTTTAGAGAATTTTTTTAGTATTCCTGGTCTTGGTGGAATCACGCTTAATGCACTTAATTCATCTGACTTTCCAGTCATTAAGGCGATGGCGATTCTTTCGAGCGTTCTTTATATTTTGTTAAGTCTTTTGACTGATGTTCTATATACATTTGCTGACCCTAGAGTGAAGCTTAAATAAAAGTGAATTTATGAAAGAGAATTCTTTGTGGAAAGATGCATTTAGAAGATTGATTAAAGATAAGTGGGCATTGGGCTCTCTCATCATTGTACTCGTTTACTCTACAGTCGCCTTGCTTGCGGCTTTGGGCATTATCGCTGGTGATTGGGCAAAGGAAGTAGGTGCATCTAATATGGCACCAAATGTAGAGCACTGGTTAGGAACAGATATCTTTGGTCGTGACGTTTTATCGAAAGTCTTACGAGGTACTCAAATTGCGATGTCGGTAGGTCTCGTGACTTCTCTTATCGCCATTCCTATTGGAGTTGTTCTCGGCGCCCTCGCTGGTTATTTTGGGGGTTGGGTGGATGATTTAATCACCTGGCTCTATACGACTTTCTCATCAATCCCAAATATTATGCTCCTTATTTCCATTACGATGATTCTGGGTAAGGGAATCTTTGCTGTCTATATTGCTCTCGGGGCCACAAGTTGGGTCACTCTCTGTCGTCTCATCCGCGGTGAAGTGATGAAACACAAAGAGAGAGAATATGTACAAGCAGCTGGTGCCATAGGTGGCGGACATTTTAGAAAATTATTTCTTCATATTCTTCCTAACGTAACTCATATTGTGATTATTAATACCTCTCTACAATTTCAGTTTGCGATAAAATCGGAAGTCATTCTTTCTTATTTGGGCCTTGGAGTTCAAGGAGAGCCAAGTTGGGGTACAATGATTGATGACGCTAAACTTGAACTCTCTCGCGGAGTTTGGTGGCAACTTGCTGGGGCCACCACCGCTATGTTTTTAGTTGTACTTGCATTTAATTTATTGGGAGATGCCCTTCGTGACTCTCTTGATCCAAAGCTAAAAGGAAAATAGCTATGACATCACCACTTCTTTCAGTAAGAAACCTCGTGGTCGAATTTCAGACCGGAGAAGGAATCACTCGAGCAGTTAATAATGTCTCCTTCGATATTCCCGCGGGAAAAACCATCGGTATCGTGGGTGAATCGGGTTCGGGCAAGTCAGTGACTTCACTCGCCGTGATGGGGCTCTTGCAAAAACCAGCAGCGAAAATTCCTCAAGGAGAAATCCTCTTTAACGGACAGAATCTTTTAACGTTTAACGATTCTCAAATGAGAGAAATTCGTGGGAATCAAATCTCAATGATCTTTCAAGAACCGATGACAAGTTTGAATCCGGTTTTTAAAGTAGGAGATCAGATTGCAGAAACGATTCGTATCCATAGAAATATTTCAAATAAAGAAGCTTGGGATCGGGCTGTAGATCTCATGAATCAAGTTGGAATTCCCAATCCTGCATTAAGTGCTCACAAATATCCGCATGAAATGTCTGGTGGGCAAAAGCAAAGAGTCATGATTGCCATGGCCATTGCCTGCGAGCCAAAATTATTAATTGCTGACGAACCAACAACAGCACTTGACGTGACAATTCAGAAACAAGTTCTGGAGCTTCTTCATAATCTTCAACAAAAGTATAAAATGAGTATGATGTTTATCACTCATGACTTAGGAGTTATTGGAGATATTGCAGATGATGTTGTCGTCATGTATCGCTCAAACGTCGTTGAACAAAATAAGGCGAAAGAAATTTTTTATACCGCTAAACATCCCTATACCAAGGGCCTTCTTGCTTGCCGGCCGAAATTAGGTGCCAATCCAAAAAGATTACTAACAGTTAGTGATTTTATGGATGAACAAGGAGTTGAAAAAGTTGTTTCTCCCGAAAGAGTGATGGTTTTCGATAAAGAGCAGGAAAAAGAAAAATCTTCTGAAATCCTCCTTGAGGTTAAAAATCTCGTGACGCAGTTTCCTATCAAAGGTGGCTTTTTTGGGAGAACTGTTGATCATTTTAAGGCCGTTAATGACGTGAGTTTTACTCTCAAAAAAGGGAAGACTCTTGGTCTTGTGGGAGAGTCTGGTTGCGGGAAAACCACTCTTGGCAGATCTATTTTGAGGCTTGTAGAACCTAGTTCTGGTAGTATTATTTATAACGGAAAAGATATTACTCATGTTTACGCTGAAGAGCTTCGTCTTCTTCGTCGAAAAATGCAGATTATTTTTCAAGATCCTTATTCTTCTTTGAATCCTAGGATGACGATTTCTGAAATCCTCACAGAGCCTCTGAACATTCATCAAATTGGTCATTCAAAACAAGAGCGACTTGATATGGCCAAAGCGCTTTTTGAAAAAGTTGGACTCAAAATCTCTCAACTTAATCGCTACCCACATGAATTTTCAGGAGGCCAGAGACAGAGAATTTGTATCGCTAGAGCGTTGATGCTTAGACCTGAGTTTGTTATTTGTGATGAATCAGTTTCTGCTCTCGATGTTTCTATTCAAGCGCAAGTTTTAAATCTTCTCCTAGATCTTCAGGAAGAGTTCCATCTTACCTATATCTTTATTTCTCACGATCTCTCAGTGGTCAATTTTATTGCAGATGAGGTTGGTGTGATGAATGGTGGAAAAATTGTAGAAATGGATAAAGCAAGTTCCATCTATAAGAATCCGAAAGAGGCCTATACGAAGGCCCTTCTTTCGGCGATTCCCAAAGGGGAAGTTAAATCGGATTTGTCTTCAATGGTTTAATGGTTGAATAAATTTTAAGAAAGATAAGTGCGAGTCCACATCCCCAATAAACATTCAGGTTCCAATTCCAATTGAGAACCTGAGTGTTTAGAAACACTCCAGACATTCCAAAAACGTAAGCACCAACCACACTATAAGGATTGAGCTGATATCTAAAATAGTTTTTAAATACGATTTTAGTTAAAAATAAGGCGAGTAGTGTGCCTCCAGTCCAAGACTGTGCCTTAAGTCCCATATAAAGAAGCCCCTCACTCTTAGAGGCAATAATAGCAATCGTGAGAATTCCTAATCCCCAAATAATTGAGTCCAAAAGACCGTAGAATTTCATTTTCTCCGGAGCTCTGTTTGGAAAGATATCGTTATAGGAAGTGGCGCAAAGAGCATTAATCGTAGAATCGAGAACACTCATCGTCGCGGCTAAAACTCCAGCGACCATGATTCCTCGTAGACCTAATGGAAAATAAGTCACTATAAAATGAGGAAATAAATAATCAGCTCCTTGGACATTAGGCATTGGATGAGATTGATAATAAGCCCAAAGAAGCGCACCCACGCTTAGAAATAAAAGACCTACGGCAATCGAGATGAATGAAGAAAAGAAGATGGCATATTGCCCGTATTTTAGTTTTTTATTGGCCGTAATTCGTTGAGCGAAATCTTGATCGACTCCATGGGTGGACATATCAAAAAGAAACCCGCCCATAATACCGATAATAAATGGCCATGGATTTGTGAAATCTAAAAAGGATGTTTTGCCTGCATTTTGTGCCAGGGTCATCATCTCTCCCCACGATTGGCCTCCCGTTTTTGGTATAAGATAATGAGCGAGAAGACCTCCGATAATGAAGAGTGACATTTGAAGCATATCTGTTCTTACAACCGCTTTTAATCCACCAATTTGAATGTAAATGAGAGTCATAAATGTAACGGCAGCAAGACCATAATAGATATTAATATTAAAAAAAGTCGCTACCATGATTGAGCCAGAGAAAAGTCTGACACCAACAGAAATAACCTTACTTAATGAATAGAAAATGGCGACAGCTCTTTGACCTGAAGGTAGGCCAGTTTCTTTCGCCATCACTTCGTAAATAGTTAACCCCTTATCATAAACTTTAGGTAAGAAAACAACGGCAATAACGAATCTTGCAGCGATGGCACCCATGTAAATTTGTATGAATGTAAAATCTCCTTTAAAGGCGACAGCAGGGATTCCAATAAAAGTGAGAGCAGAAACTTCAGTCGCAATAATGGAACAAATTGACTCAAGAAAGGTGAGAGATTTATTCGCCATGTATTTTTCCTGAGCGATCTCGTCAGGAGTTTTTAAAGAGTTCTCATCCATGTCTTCTCTGGATTTTATGGCGATTCCAAAAACAACAACGATGTAACCAACGATGAAAATCCAATCAATTAGCTGAAAACTCATACCTATCTCCTGATGTGACTGAGTCTATGATAACATAGAAGGTTAGTCCACTAATCGTTCATAAAAGTTTAGCAGAAAGTCACTCAAATGAGGGGCCCTTTTTACCGATAAGAATCGAGAAGTGTTGGACTAAAAATATGAATGAAGAAAACTCAAAAATTCAAAAGTTAGCGGTAAAAGATTTTGCCAAAAAAACTATCTCCGATGGACATGTTTTTTTATCTGTTGGGAGCAAAAGATTTTATCTCATGAAGCCGGGAATTTTTCTGGATCAAGACTTTGTGAAAAAACATGCTATCAATAATCACACTTTTGATTTTGAGTCTGTTGTTTCAATGGATAAAAAAGAGCACTTTAAACAATTATTTAAGGAGCTTAAGTATCTTCAATTTGAAAAAGATTTAAGATTAAAATCACTGGAAATCATTCA
>Ga0164292_10001271_pt1 | contig 20259 bp, 29 predicted proteins | sample GEODES117metaG_FD_111486 | JGI IMG/M metagenome (GOLD analysis project Ga0164292, IMG submission 111486) | Eutrophic lake water microbial communities from Lake Mendota, Wisconsin, USA - GEODES117 metaG | ecosystem: Environmental > Aquatic > Freshwater > Lake | place: USA: Lake Mendota...
AACAAGCGATCTGCCGAAGCTGGACAGCGTGGTCACCGCAGCTGTGCCCGCACCCGTGAAGTACGGGAGAGCGTCAGCAGCGCTGGTCAGGCCAGCGATAGCAGCCAACTCAGCATCGTACGCCTGAACGTCGGTGCCGATCACAACGCCGAGCGTTGTGCGGGCGTCCGACGCGCTGGTGTCGTCGAGAAGGCCACGAGCAAAGCTCGTCATCGTTGTTGTCGTCGCTGTGCCCGCACCTGTGAAGTACGGAAGAGCGTCAGCCGCACTGGTTGTGCCGGCAAGAGCCGCCAACTCAGCATCGTACGCCTGAACATCCGTTCCGATCACGAGGCCGAGGTTTGAGCGAGCACCCGAGGCGTCCGTAGCTCCCGTGCCGCCATAGCTGAGCCCGACCGTTGTACCATTCCAAGTTCCCGTCGTCACCGTGCCGAGCGTGGTGATGCTGGACTGACCGGCATAGGTGCTGGCAATGTCGACGCTGTCGGAATTGACAGTGATTCTGTCAGCAGTGCCGCCAACATCAAGAGTGTTTCCACTCTTTGTGAGGCCGGCGCCGGCTGTAACCGAGCCCGCACCACTAAACTGCGCGAAAGCAAGCGAGGTCGTTCCGACTGTGATCGCCCCGTCTGTGGTCAAAACCCAACCGCTGTCCTGATTAACCGTGCCTTGCTCCACGAATGTGAAGAGACCAGATGTAACATCGGCATCGGCGTTGGCATCGTCGGCTCTCGTCCAAGAACCAGCAGCAACGACATAAATGCCGTTCTGGCTGGCTGTGGTCTGATTCTTGACTAGCACGCGGTTACCGGCGACCAAGGATACGCCGTCAACTTCCTGCTCGCCCGACAATGTGATGTTTCCAGTCGTCGCAACCCTGACCGAATCCTTGACGTCCAAGCCTTGCTTGACAGCGTCAACATACTCCAAGGTCGCTAGTCTCTTGTTGTTCGCATAGACATCGCCACCGACATACAGGTCAGCACTGTCGGCAATTCTGACGTCGCCCGTTCCGTTCGGATCGAGCGTTATGTCGCCGTTCGCGTCGGTGGAGCTGATCGTGTTGCCGCTAAAATTGATGTTGTCAACTTGGCCGATTGAATAGGCCAAGCTATTCCAAGCGGTCGAGCCGTTGCCGATCTTGGCCTTCTTTGTGTCCGTCTCCAGACCCATCTCGCCAGCCGCCAGGACCGGATTGAGCTCCGTCCATGTTGCCGCAAGACCTCTGCGTATCTGAATAATTGTTTCTGCTGCCATCTTCTTTTTCTCCTTGGTTATTGCAAATCACCCAGTCTCATCAAGATCGCCACCGTCAATTCTTTTAACGTTGGCTTGAATGTATGTACTAATATTTGATATCTTTTCTGCTGGGATCTGAGGTATGTTTGATATTCTTATGCCTTGCTTAGGAACCCAGACCGCAGGCACAGTAAAATTTTGTCTGTATTTCACGAGAGCAGAAGAGTTTTCTATCGTTCTGTCTTCAAGATCTTGAATCTGTTGAGTGGCGGAAATTATTTCCGCTTGCATTTTTTTTGCATTGGCCACCTTGCCTCTGGCCATCTCAAGTCTTGTTCTTGCATCCATTTTAAACCTCCTTGTTTAATGGATATCATCTCTATTCATATATATCGGATTGGGCATTGTTTATTGCCGCAATCTCTGCTATAATTCCGTTTTTAGATGAATAGGAAAAAATGTGATCCACTACAAGTGCGATTTCGGCAATATTGAGTCTACCAACTACTTCATGGAAGACTATCAAATGAAATCATTGGATAAATATGTGCTCTTAAAGCGTCGCAAAGATGGAACGAAGGAGCAGATAGGCGAATGGATCGGGGCCGACTTCGTCTTGACTTCAAATGTTGAAATGTCAGAAAAAGAAATTTTGTGGTTGCAAACGGTCCGTGACATTACGACCAAAAGAATAGGAAACGACATCAATGGAACATATTTTTAAATTTTTAGCCAACAACGCCGTCGTCTTTGTGTGTGCTCTTGCTTTTCTTGTGGGCTATTTGATTGGATTGAACTGGGACTGGCTGATCGCCGCCTCAGTCCATTAGCGTGCCTCTATCGCTCTCCGCCCCCCCCGATCTTTCTGTGCTCTGTATTGATCATGTTCTCTATTTCGCCGAGAGCGTTTTTAGCTTGAACTTCGCTCATCTTGGCGACCGATGAGGATTTTTCTGCCGTCCACTGCTTGTAAATATCGTCCACAGACCTTCTTCGCACTTTTTTATCTTCTATTTCTGATATTTCATGCAATACGCCAATCAACTTTCGCTTCACCCCTTGCATGTGATGCCCCGTGCAACATTCAATAGCCCTTCCTATCACTCTCTTCATCTCTTCGTTTTTCAATCAAGCCCCCTTTCTACCATCCAAATTCCTTGAGTATAGGACTGTTTTTTCTGCTGTCTTGCTTATCCTCGGCAAAAGAGTCCTCCCCAGATCTTATCTCAAACCAGTCAGAAACTCCTCCCTCGAGTATCTCTTTTTTTATGTCATCTACTGGTCTGTTTTTTGCAAGTATAGATTGTTCCGCGTACTCAATGTCCAGAGGCAATCCCCTTATTCTTTCGTCCCTGACATACAGAGCGAGGCACAAGGCCATGATTGCGTCGTCGTGCTTTCCTTTTATCGCCTCGGCTCGCTTTTTCTGGGGGCTGTATATGAAGGTCTTCAGCTCGTTCACTAAACGATGACTGTTTATCCTGACCGTTCCATTCATGAGTCTGTTCTGCATAGCCTCCAGGAATATTGGTCTGTTAGAGGGGCCCATTTTGATTCCCAACTTGGTGGATGACTTTCTACTTTCATAATAGAGAGCTTCGTACCCCATGTCGTTGCTCAAGCTGTTTAAGACCGCACCTCCTACTGAATTGTTTTCTACCACCACGGTCGCCGTGTTGTAGTATATGCCTATCTGGTTTATTATCTGGGCGAATACATTTGGAGGAACCAAATTGCTGTAGAATTCGGCGACTTGTTCTAGACTAACCGCGTCTATTATCTGGAAGCACGAGTTGTCGCCGTCCTTTCCGACTCCCTCGGCACAGTCCGCACCTATTATGTACTCGTGCCCCACCATTGGCTCTTTCCATATCCACAAGGCACCGTCATCCCACTGCTGCTTTTGCTGCGATTCATTTGTCCATTTAGAAAAGGCGGTCCTGACAGGAACCGTACTTCTGGCTCCTCTGTCGTATTGGCTTATCACATTTGAAGATATGTAAGTATCGCCCGAGCCCAAGAAATCTCGCAGCACTTCTTGTTGCCACCCCTTTTCCCCCAAGTTCGCCCTCATGGCAGCCGCCCATTCGGGATTCGCATACACGGGGTGCTCCCAGTAGTCCAAGTCTATGATGTTAAAAAAATTTCTCCCGGCCTGGGCCTCATGGTATGTCTCCTCATACCAGTTCCCCAAACCATTGACGGTAGAGATTATCTCTATGTGTCCTCCCGTTGCGATCACGGGATACATCGCTTTCCAGTGTTCGTCCATTTTTTCTATGAATGCCGCCTCGTCTATCATGATGTATGTGGCAGACTTGCCTCGAGCCGCCTCGGGCGTATAGAAACATATTTTTGACCCTACATCGTTGAAACTCTTCTCGTGCTTTGTTATGTCTGCGTTATTTTTGTCATACATCCAGTAAGGAAAGTTGTCCATGGCCCTTCTGGCTATATCACCTGCGGCCAGAGCCTCTCGGTCCGTCTTTGACAGAAAGTATATCTGCTGGTCTTTTTGGAACATGCACTTCCAAAGTCCCCAGAGAACCGTGACGGTGCTTAGACCCCCCTGTCGGAACTTGCTTATCATGTTGAATCTTTTGGATTCGTACTCCTTTATGACCCTCCGCTGGTATTTGTAGAGCACAAATGGGATCGTTCCGAACTTTGGGTGTAGGATTTTCACATAGCGGTGGCAAAAATAGAAGAAACTTTTTGCGCACTTTATGACCTCTTCTATCTGCTTCTCGGCGGGGAAGGAATTAAGATCTTCAACTTTCTCGCCCACGGGAATTCCGATTTCGTAGGGATCTAGTTCGTAATAAGTTGAATAAATTTCATCCCATTCGGGATGTTCGATCATCTCCTTTGTATTCCGAAATTTGAAATAAAAGTCTTCAAAAGGCTCGGTGGGATAGGCCAACCCCTCGGGAAATTGATTTTTTCCATTTTGCATACATTCTATTATATGTGTCCAAAATAGATATTGGTATGGAAAACAAAAACGATTTGGGCGACAAAAGAAGGTTTATCGTCGTGACCTGTGCTTCATTTTGGCTGATTAAAACCATAATGGGCGGCGTGATATATGCAACTTCGGCATTTTTCACGAAGCAGTGGTGGGAAAAGTGGAAGGCCCGTTCTATTAAATTTTTTGACATTGACCGGCACGGAAGGAATCAATAAGATATTGGCAACAAGGCCAAATCATGTATCATCATATTCTAAACAATTTGATTCCCGCCGATGACCTGCACTGGGACGATAATCAAAAAAGGTATGTGTCCCTTTCAGACGAAGAGACCAATCAAATAGTATCGGCTTGTCTCAATCAAGGCATGTCCGAACTAGATGATGTTCTGAAGGTTGTGGCCTGGTGCGGCCATGTGCGAATCGGCCAAATACTTTTTAAAAACTTCATAATGGGATCCGTAGAAATCTGCGGATTCGATGTGGATGGCGAACCTATGTTTACAAAGAAAGGCGACCAATGACAATTGAAGAACTCGTGGATCTACTAACTTTAGATCTTTCTAATGAATATGCACATTGGCATTTTTACATGCAAGCGGCCACTAATGTGCGGGGATTGCACCGGCAAGAACTGAGCGAGTTCTTCTTGGAGCAAGCCGCCAGCGAAATGAAGCACATAGAGCAGTTCAGAAGGCTCATCACTGGCCTGAAGACCAGGCGAGGCATCGCAGGTGGAGTCCCGTCCGATGTCGGATCTTTTAAGTCCGGAATGACTTGCCCGAAGGCTCTTCTGGAAGCCGCATTGCAAATGGAGAACGATGTGGTGAATAACTATGTCCTTCGTCATAGCCAGGCTGAAAATATCGGCTCTTGCGATGTTGATGCCACTTATGTCGCCCTGTTTCTGGAAGATCAGATCCTGGACAGCAGGGGCGATGCTGACAATATTCTTGAAATGCTAGAAAATGCTATTGACTAGCAGAACAGATCTGATAAGATGTCTCTATACCTGAACTTTAAGAAAGGAGTTCAATCAATGTCGACAGGTTATTGTTTGGTCAGAAACCTCCCGGTCTGGAAGTTCTTTTACAAGGGAACCCACAGCAAGCCCATTCGCACGACCATTGCGGTCGTTGAGAACAAGGGCGATGTGGTGAAGGGATATGTCCTTCGCAGGGGCAACACGGTTTGCACCCGGCTCCAGGATGCTCCCATCAAGTCCTTTAAGAAGAGCGAAATTGCTCCGGTTAAGGGAGGAGTTAAGTCCACGCTCAGCAAGCACACCTTGACCGATCTCATCGTTCACGGTGCTTGATCTGACTCCTTTTTGATTGTTACAAACCCCCCTGGCTTCGGCCAGGGGGGTTTTTTTGTACCAAAATTCAATTTTTTCTTGACGATCAATTATAAATACACATAGAAGGCGCGTGGGTATTAAACAAGGAGGACTAAATGTCTGAATTCACGCTTGATGACGGAAGAAAGGCCGAGAAGGTGGAGAATACACCTGATTCGCTGACTAGGGTTACTGAAGTATTTGTTGAGCCCAAGCCGCAGAAAAAGCTGGCGCAGAGAGTCATCGAGCACTATTGCGTCTGTGAAAGAGAGACCGAAACATTCGATGAGGTCACAGGAGAGGTGATCAACAGAATCTCGGAAAGAGTGTGCTGCGACCAAGGCAGATCGGAAGGTCTCTCGTCCGCCGCGTCGGTTTCTCACAAGTCGCCCATGCAACTAGTCGTTGAGGATAAGATTAAGTCAAAGACCCGCTACGATATGTATGTATTTGGCGCCATCGTGGGACTACAAGTTTTGGTCTTGGCGTATATCATTTTTTTCATGTGACCTACAACGCACGGCCGTAGCTTAATTTCAAGCCCAGATTTCAAAATCTGGGCTTTTTTGTTTCACTCTATTCCCCACCTTGATTTCATTTCCGACCACCAACTTTTCTTTTTTCTCTCCGACTCTCTCACTTGCTCCTCAAATTCATTTTCCTTCATCTTTCTCTGCATGTCTTTTGCCTTATTGTACAAATTGTTTACCCAGCCCTCCCACTCATCTTTTGGAACATAGGAAACGATCTCTCCCTTTATCTCTTTGTACACCACATATCCCTTGTGCAAGACAACAAGTTCCGCCTCTGAGTCCATGTATTTTATTTCAAGGTGCATTCCCCGACTGAGGCCATCAAAATACCACCCCACATTGTATATCCCATACGAAACCGGATCGGCTAGTTGAGCCCACTCGGCAGTTTCAGGCCTTAAGCTTCCATCAATGTTCATGATGGGGATTTTTTCTAGAAGTTCAGCGGAACTTCTAGGCTCACCGGCTTCCTCCTCGTACTCTAGATAGTTTGTGTCCACATATGCTCCGCCCTCAGAGTGGGACACTATCGGCTGACCCATCATCTTTAGCACAACCCCTATCTTTCCGTTCTGACCGATGAGTCCTTTTTTATTTGCCTCTACGGTTCTTTGCTCTCGTATCCTTGCTTCTAGTTCTTCTTGTTTTGACAATTGGATCTCCTTCTACGATCATGTCTCCCGTACACAACGGACATTTTCTCGCAGCCGCATTTATGCGCCCACAACAGTGAGGGCAGTTCTTAAGGCTCGGTACTTCTCGATTTACGATCTGCCCAATCAACTTAATATAGAAGACATAGAGCAGCATCGATATTAGCAGAAAGTCAAAAAATACGCCGAAAAGGTGTCCCAACTCAAAATTCAGCCCCTTCACGGGAGTGAATGTCCAATTCCTCCATCCATCCCCCGTCTTTGAAACCAAAAATGTGAATATAGGCATGACAAGATAATCCGATATCCCATGCACAACCTTATTGAAAGAGTTCCCAAGTATTATCCCCACAGACAACTTCAACATGTCATCCTTGAAGGCAAAGTTTCTGTACTCTCGCAGTTCCTTCTCTCCTATGAGCGATTTAATCTGCGCCTCTACTTCTTGATTCTTGCACATTGTTGAAAATTGATTGTACATTTTTGATCTTAGTATCTAGATATCTTTGGGAACAAAAACAAGGAGGTTGTATGTTCAAGAAGCTGTTTGAGTTGTCGGCACTTGAGAGAATTCATTCTGATGTGGCCCGATTTTTGGGAAAATACACGATCAACGATCCGACCACTCCCAACCTCGTTGAGAATTTCACTTTTCCAAAGTCGGGACTCCTTAAATATGCAGTCAAAGGCTTTAATCCCGTCCCCAAAAATGAGGATGAAACAAGAGCCGCCAATTGCCACATATCCGTCGGGAACTGCATAGAGAAAGTCCAAAGCCATCTTAAGACGCCGGTTAAAAATTGGGCCGCCACAAACCTCCTCCAGGTGATTCCCGCCGCCGGATCTGATTTGAATGCCTATTACGACAGAGCTTCGCTCAGGTTCTTTTACTACAGGCACTCAGGGAAGAACTATTATTTCGGCGACTCACAAGATATAGTGACGCACGAATTAGGTCATGCTATTCTTGATTCCATGAGGCCCGATTTCTGGAGCGTTCAATCCTTGGAGATATGGTCTTTTCACGAGGCTTTTTCGGACATCGTCGCGATGTTCAACATGATGAATTACGAAATGGCCTTGGTCGCCGCCCTCAAGGAAAACAATGGAGATTTGAGGAGTTCCAATATAATTTCAAGACTTGCCGAAGAAATCGGAATATTAATAAGCAAAATATCCAAAGACAGAACATGCCTCCCCAATTCGTTGAGGGATCCGGCCATAGAAAAATTCAAATATGTCAATCCTGCCGGACTCCCGAAAGATGCCCCAAACAACCAGCTTGCAGCCGAGTGTCACAGTTTCGGAAGAGTTTTTTCGGCCGCCTGGTACGAGATATTCGTCCGGATATACGAACAACAAATGTCTTTGAAGGTCGATCAGCTTACTGCTGCAAAAACAGCCCGCGATGTTTCATTTTCAATAATGGCCCAAGCAATTCCAAACACGGGAAGAGTGGTAGACTACTATTCCAACTTGGCGATGGCGATGGTTGCCGTCGCCTCCTCAAAGGGGGCCACATATTCAAAGATTGTAAAGGATGTTTTCGTAGAATGGGGCTTGATAAAGCAAAATGAGATAAAGGCCTTGTCTAACTTGTCCTGGAAGGATGTTGCCAGAAGCCTCAAAAAGAACGACAGCGTTTTTAAAAATAGCAGAATCACGACGGTTTGCGTCAAGGGCCAAAAGGCGATTAAATTTAGCGAATTGCCATTGGTTTCGGGACTATCCGTCTCTAATGAGGACTTTGAGATAGATATTCCATCCGACGAGTATTATGAATTTGACAACAAGGGTAGACTTGTGGCCGAAATCAAGCCAGATGAAAATCAAATTAAAGAATCCACCGCGGCTTGCCTCATGGGCATATCCGACTCCATTGGGAAAGGCAAGATGTGGTATGTGGAAAACAATAAGCTTCAAAGAAGATTTCTGTCCTAGTTGAATATATATCGGCCGAGAGTTTTTTGGGGTTGACTATAATAAGTTCCATATCTAAAATGGCGATTAATAGGAGGCTTTTAAACCATGCGTGATGATTTTGAGAGTCAAGTTGAAAACATTTACGGAAATGACTGGTTTGATGAGTACTCAAGCCCCTGCAGTAGGCTTGATGACGACGAAGAAAATCATCAGTATGAAGAAGAAGATGATGAGGATGACGACGACGACGATAGTGAAGGCATAACCGAGTGGGAGTGGAAAGAAGCCTCCGAAGACGAAGACGACGACGACGACGAAGACGACGAGGATTGGGATGACGACGATGAAGACGATGACGACGATTGGGATAGCGATTGGGACGACGACGAAGATGAAGACGAAGACGATGATTGGGACGACGACGACGAAGATGAAGACGATGATTGGGACGACGACGAAGACGACGACGAAGATGAAGACGATGACTGGGATGATTAGCCTAAAAATCCAATCAGATCAGATTCTTTAAGCTTTCCCGAGCCAACAGTCTGCAGGATGTCCTTTAATAGATCGCCACTTGCAATTTTGATGATAAGTCCATTCTTGCTTTCTTCTTGAGCGTTCGGAGTTTTGTCGTCGTCACCCCCATACTGAGCCCTCAGCTTGCCCATGAGTGTGTTGAATTTTCTGCCTATTGATTCGTCCTTTCCTAGAAATATCCACGAGGGCGAAAGCAATCTGCTTTTTATGCCGTCAAGTATCTCCTTTGTTGTCTTCCCCTCATAAAGTGTTTTGAGGAGATCCTTCTTTTTCTCTTCGTCTTTTTTAGGTGAATCTTGATCTTGTTCCTTTTCGCCCCCCCTAGAAGAAACCGCAGATTGTTTAGGATCCTCTTTTTGTTTGGTCTTTTTCTCAGCCCCGGGCTTAACTTCTTGTTTTGATCTAGAAATTTCAGCATCTACGGTATCGCCACCTGTCAAGTCGTGAATTATTTTCTTGAAATCCTCGTCAGAAATTAAGCCCAAGTGTTGCCTTAGGCCTCTGATCAAAGATCTGTGACCTTCCTTTTTCCACGCCAGACCTTTGAATTTGGAAGCGAATTTGTCTCCAACTCGATCCTTGTTTTTTAATTCCCTCTCTATGATTTCGTCGTCATAGCTAGCATGAGGCATGGTAGAAATCCAAGCTATTACCCAAGGCATTTTTTCTTTGACTAACCTCCCCCCAGAATTAAGCCAAGAAACTTGAGGAGTTAAATTGCTAGGACTTTCTTTTCTGGTTTTTGCAGCTTCTCGAATACTCTTTTTTAAGTCTGTCTCTGTTTTTTTACCTTTGTTTGTCCCCACTGCATTTCCGCCATCCGCCGCACTAACCGTCGGCAATTTTCCGCCACTTGATTTTGCAGCGCTTTGTGCCGTCTCCGTACCTCCGGTCACGGGCTCCGTCTCCACACCGCCGCTCACGGGCGCCGTCTCTGCACCTCCGGTCACGGCTGCTGTTTTCGCTTCCTCACCAGCATGAGAATTGTCTACATCGCTGCTAGGAACAGGTTCGGGATCTTTTTTATTTCCCGCGGAGGCGCCTCCCACATTTCTGTCCGCGGTGGCCTTCTCCATACCGCTCCCGGAAGAGGCTTGGGTCATATCCCAAGCGGAAAGAACAGAGCGAAGTCGACCCTTAAGGTCTTCCGCCGCCTTTCTAATAAGTTGAACAAGCCGTAACTTTTCCGTCTCGGGATCTAACGCTTCATTTATTATCGTCTGTGCCTCATTTACCGTAGATTTCAAGACGCAATACTCTGAAAGCGTGAGGGATGACGGGTTGTGGCACTCTTGCTTTGTTCCCAATTCATCGCCAAATCTGTTCTTCCAATAATATGGGTTGTTTTGCTTGTCGTTTCTTCCATACCTTAAGTTATAGAATGTGCCTTTGAGCCTGTCCCATATTCCTCTTGGTTGAACCTCTGACTTGCCGGATGTCAAACTGGAAATTGTGTCGTTGACCCAACCGTCTATTATGGAGTCTATCTGTCTTAGTATTTGGTCTTTTGTCATGGCTCTTTATATATCCTCGCCGCCAGAAAACCCAGTCCCTTTAGGGGCTGGGATAGATGGCGGTTAATGAAGCGAAAAGAACCGCAGGAACTACGGGAATAGCCTGTGGACTTGGTGTAAGACCTGAGAGCAATCAAGGGCAACCGAGGTTGAAGCAGGAAGCCCACTCCCTTTAGGGGAGTGGGTAGTTCACATATCAGACCTTTCTCAAGGTTTTTGCTTTCTTTTTGAAATCCCTTCGGAAGACCTTTTGAGGTACGGGCGGAAGAGTGCCATTGGGATTTTTGGGATCGCTCGCCCCCTTTCCATGATAGTCGGCGAATGCCCCGGAGTATCCGGTGGCTTTTTCCAAGGGTGGAGTCAATCCTCCCCCGATTCCGCCAGAGCCACCCACCTCAGCCAGCCATCTTTTAAATTCCATGATCGTATATATGTGGGACAAAGTTAATAAAGGGGATACAATGAAAGAGTGGCGCGGCTTAATGAAAGTTCTTGAGATCAAGCATCTTTCAAAGAATGGAGAATTGCTCCACATAGAAAAGGATGTCAAAAACATTCTTCATTACGCGGGCGAAGAACTGATTTTAAAGATATTGTTCGCCGGATTGTCCGTGCCTGAAAAATACTATATCGGACTAGACTCTAGAACCTTTTTGGATCCTTCGGTGGGCATAGGATCCTTGTTCGGCTTCGAACCCACAGACAATGCCTACGAGAGGCAACAAATACAGCCGGATAGTTTTGATGTTGTGACGACCAATTCGGGACATCGTCAAGCCAACAGCCCAGTCATACTATTCAAGGCTACCGGCGGAGCATGGGGACCAGTAAAGAATATTTTTCTTACAACAAATCTTGGTTATGGAACAAATAATGTTCTAATATCATCCGCCCCATTAAGTAGAAACATAACAGTGTCGGATGGAGAGACAATCACAATGAAAATGGGAATGGCACTATCAAATTGTTAAAGAGTCCACCAGCCGTCCCATATTAGCAATTTCCACTATATGCTGGGCTGAATATTGATGCTTCTTCGTCTTCTGCTTTATTTTTTTCACTTCAAACCTTAAGTATCCATTCTTAAGTTGGTCTGCCGACGGTGGCCTTGGGTTGTTGAACCACCACTTGTCCCTTTCCTTCAAAAATGACATTCTTTCTTCACTAGACCATACCGACATCCGCTCAAGGTCTAGATCAGCAGGAGGCACCCAATCCCCAACCCCGGGAAGAAATATTTCAAATCCTTTCTTCCTGAGGTTGCTTATTTGAGCAACCTTCTCTCCTGAATTGTGAATTTTATAGTTACAGAAAACTTCGCTTCCCGGCTCCGTTGTTTCTCCCGTTTTTGCATTCACCCATACGGGCACACAGTGACCCACGACCTCCAGACATCCTTCAGTTCTCAACAAGGACTCTATTTGTTCTTCGGTCAAAAATATACTGTGGGTGACGAAAAGGGCTAAATTATTCATTTCCTTGTGAAGTATATACTTGTAGCATGGAGGCTAACAATGAAAAGGATTTCAATTGTCTTCTGTATTATAGCATTTTACTTCACAAGTATCAACCAGTCATATTCTCAAGAACCGTTTTATCCGATCTTGAGAGATTCGGCTATGCTTGTGGACTTTTCGCTGCCCAAAGAAGAAAGGGACAAGCGATATATAAATTTTCTCTCGGCTTCTGTTAAAATATCTGTAAAATCTTCTTCTGGTTCGGGAACCATATGCCACTATGACCAAGAGTCAAACTGGGCGTATGTCATATCGTGCGGCCATATGTGGGACGGGAACAAGTCCTACGATCCCAAAAGGCCCGAGAAGGCCAGCATTGTCGTATGGTACAAAAATGGATTTAAACTGCCGCAAACTCAATCGTATGAGGCAGAGGTTCTTTTTTGGAGCAACGACAGAGGGTTCGACTCAAGCCTCTTGAGGTTCCAGCCTGACTGGAGCCCCCAATTTTTCCCTATAGCCCCTCACTTTGAAATCAAGAAAGGAATGGTTTTGAATTCATTGGGCTGTGACGGAGGAGGGGAGGTCGCCAGATACGAGGTCAAAGTTTTGGAGTATAAAGATCCTGATATAGTCACTGAAAAAAACAGCCCCAGGCCGGGAAGGTCCGGAGGAGGTCTGTTGACAAACGATGGAGAGCTTGTAGGCATATGCTGGGGAACCTCTGAATTAACCGGCAGGGGCATAGGATTCTTCACCCCCTTAAATTCAATAAAGGCTGTGTTTATTAAAAACAAGCATGAATGGATATTGAAAAAGAAGATGGACTTAGACTTGATACCCATTTATGACTGGGACAGACTCAAGAAGATTTCCGACAATAATCTCATCCCAGTGCCGAATTTCTTATTGTTCTGAACAGCCGGGACGGCATCAGAGACTTCCGAGGTCGCCGTCCCAGGTTATTCTTTTTTTAGAACTTCCATTCCTAAAGAATGGACACATGTCCCTGTATTCGCATCTGTTGCAGTGGTTACCGGTCTTGCCGAACGCTTTGTCCGGGTCGTGAGAACTTATTGAATTATAAACTTCTAGAAGTTCCCTCTCTATCATGTCTAGCGAATCTTCGCTATATGAAGCGGGCAGCAGATGTTCTCCTTCAAGGTAATACAAGGCTGCCTTTATGTTCGCAGGATCAATCCCGAATTCTTTTTGAACAACCCTTGAGTATAGCCTCAGCTGGGGATCGGTCTTTATGGTGTGCTTGTTTTCTCTGAACGGCCCGGGCTTCGTTGTCTTGTAGTCCAATATCCATGCCTTGGAGTTCCTTAATATTATTCGATCTATGAAGCCCGTTACGAACTTTCCATGAGGAGGATCCAAGTCGTACTTGAATTTATATTCGGTTATGCCGTCGCACCCTATCTTCTTATTGAGGTTGTCTATCGCCTTTATGTGTTGCGGCATTCTTTTCTTATAGTCGGCCGGCAACGGCGGGGCCTTTTTGCCATCTTCTATTTCTATCGCGCCTTTGAGAACATCATTAGAAACCTCTTTGAGGCTTCTTGCTCCTCGTTCTTGAACATGTTGCTCAGCGATCTTGTGTATGATTTTGCCATAAACAAAATAAAACTGCTCTTCGCCCGGATTCGGAATCTTCTCGTGGTATTTTAATTTGTAGTAGTAGGGACACTGGTCGTAAGATTTACCCCTGGAAACAGATATGTGCTCAATCTTCATAAGTTTATCATAGATGGGGATTGATTTTTTCAATCCCTTTGTCTAAGATTATTCCAAAAGGAACGACTAATGTCAATTGATTTTGATAGATTTTTGTCCTGGGCCGAATCCAGATTTGACGATGTCGCCGTGAAGGGCGATGAGGTGCTTGTCAACTCAATATTTTGTGAAGACCGCAAGCGCCACCTCTGGTGCAATCCTTCCGGAGGAAAAAACAAGATACAGAACGGCGTGTATCATTGTTGGAAATCGGACCAGAAGGGCAGCCTTGTCAAATTGGTGATGCTTGTTGACAAGTGCTCATATGAGCAAGCCGTTGAGACATTGGACGCCGTGTCTACTGGAACGCTCGAAGATCTGGAGAGAAAAGTTCACGAGCTTTTTTTGACAAAGGATGATCAACAAGAACGGCCATCCCTTGCCGTCGAGAATCGTCTTGAGATACCTTCTGGATGCTATCTTTTTGACGAACTTCCTTCTTCAAACTACTTGAGAAAAGAGGCTTCTGATTATCTCAAGGGTCGCCGAATAAACTCGGACGGACTTCTTATATGCACTTCCGGAAGATACAAAAACAGGATAGTAATACCATATTACGACAAAAAAGGATCATTGATTTACTACAACGGAAGATATATCGGAGATCCTGGAACAAATTTGAGGTACTTGGGGCCTCCCAAGGAACTAGGCATTGGCAAGGGAGATGTTCTGTATGTACAAAAATGGCCAATCAAAAGTGAAAAAATATACATCACGGAGGGAGAGTTTGACGCAATGTCCCTTTCGCAGTGCGGCTTCTATTCCGCCGCCCTAGGCGGAAAGTCAATCACAGAAAATCAAATGAGAATGATAGAAGAATACACCCCAGTTCTTTGCCTTGATGCGGACGAGGCCGGGAGTCAAGCCCTTCCCAAAATGGCAAATTTTCTGTTCGCCAGAGGATTCAAAAAAGTTAATTATGTGAGGCCTTGCAAGGAATTCAAGGACTGGAACGGCCTATTGATGGCAAAGGGCGACAAGATCCTTCGCGGATACATAAACGCACAAGAGAAGCAATACAATAATTCTCTGGCCGGAGGAGATTGGGAAAGTACAAGGATAGCCATAAACAGCATTACTGGTTGATTTTTGAATTTTCCTTGGCAAGATTAGACAAGGAATCTATATCAACATATTGACTTTCGGCTGGTTCTATCTTTTCCTTGACCTTTTCGCCCGAACCAAGATCCTTGTGGATCGGCTGGTTCGCCTTTTTGTATTCTTCTATTACTTCTATATCCTCGGGATTTGAGGGGTCAAGTATCTCCTCCTCGGAAATAGAGACCAAATGATCCATAAAGAAAAAAGTTCTGAGCTTCTTCCTGTTGTTCCACTGCTCTATGCAGATCCCGTTTTGATTTACCTCAAGCACTCTACCCACAAAATAGTGAAAAACGGGCTGTGGAAAGGTCTGGGGGTTCTCTGACTTGAAGTCTCTGTTCGTCGGAACAGTAAAAATAGTGCAGATTTTCCCGACAAAATATTCTAGTCCCTCTGGTTTCATTTCGGGTTGTATTCGCCAATCTTCTTCAAAGACATTATATAAGAGTCAAATCTATGGAACTCGCTCGAGAGGTATTCTAACTTTCTTTGCTCGAATTCCGTCTCCTCTTGCTCTCCTACCTCGAATATAAAATCCCTTCCTTGCCTTCCAACCACCTTGTGCCCGTGCATGAGCAGGTAGGCTCCCGCACCCAGGTCACTTACTGTCTTTTTCATTTTTCTCTCTTTCTTTCTTTTACTTTGCGTTTTCTGCGGCAATCAAGCAACCACGAGCCACCGAGTATAGCGGGTCGCTGGGCCTGATTACATCGCCTATCTTCATCGAAATCTTGGATTGCTCTAGAATCTTACGGAACAAGACATCGAAACCCTTGGGCATGCTGGTTCCGCCCGCCACCACTATGTCTATAAACTGTTCCGAACGGGCCTTGTTTCCGGCCTCTTCCACGCCCTTCTTTATTCCCGAAACGGTATGCTGGATCATGATTTCGTACTGCGACTTTATGGCTCGCTGCACAAGGCTTTCGGGATTCTCCACGGTCAAGTCCGCGTGCATTTTTTCTTTGTTCACATATGTCGTCGTATCTTCCCCAAGGGCCTTGGAGGCCATCTTGTCGATCCAGTCGCCGCTGTTTACTATAGAAAACTGGAAGATGGGGGCTCCGTACATCGCGTAGCAAAGATTCACCATTCCTGCACCGAATGATATTCCCACGCCGGTCCAAGCCTTGTTGGAAAGTTCCGCATAGACGAGAGCCAATGCCTCGTTAATCGGATGCGGATCCACAGTGTATCCCTTCTCACTCTTGTAGGAACGGAACATCGCCTCCAAGACTTTTCCGTGATAATCCGCGTCCGTCTCTTGGTTTATGGCATTTGCGGGAACCGAGTAGTACAAGGGAGTTCCATCCTCCTCCACCTCTCCTATGAGACTGTGGCACATCACATTCATGATCTGCTGTGCGTATCTTTCCTTCGGATTGAGGCAGCCATCCTTCATCGGGCGCTTCAATTCAATTTGGTTCATGGTGTATGCCATGTTGACCGCCGACTCGCCGAGGGCATACGCCAAGTTCGCTTCGGGCTGCTCTATCAAGGGCACGCCGGCGTTCTTCATCATATTGAAGACGAAGCGGTTTTCCAAGGGCATCTGCAAAAAGGCGTTCACCTCTCTCTTGTACGAAAATTCATTCTCGGCAGTACGCTTACAACAAACCAGATTATAGGTACCGCAATCGAATCCGCGTGCTGACATAATTTTCTCCTTATTTGCCGAATTTTATCTTATTACTAGGGGCAAAGTCTTGAATAGCCCAGTCGACCTTTTCCTCTTCTTGCTTCGCCGCGTGCGAGGCGGTTCCGGAACCCGATCCCGACAGAACTTGAAGATTCGACCCGTCCAATTTTATCGTGAGCTCGAGGGCTATGTTCACAAAAACCTCGCCGTTTTTTGTTATTACCCTGGCCTCTCCTTGTTTGATCAAATTTGGCATGAATCGTTCCGTTGTTTGGGTGCATTCGCACCAGTCTATAATAGTCACACTTTCGTGTTTTTAAGGGGCATCATGAAGTTCCGATGGAACTCACCGATACTAGTATTTGAACCTGCACGTCGGCCGATCCAGAGCCGTTATCTACCTCTATTGAGCCTATTGTCAAATCTCCGACGCTGAAAACTTGAGTGCTACCGGCAGGAAGATCTATTATTGCCGTGTTCAATCCATTGAGCCTTACCTTGACCCCGTCGGAATCGCTTTTGTTTGTTATCTGGGCAAAAAGGGCCCAACTTCCCGAGTCTTTGACTATGTCGGCCTTGTTGTCCGCATAGGTTGATCCTGTAACTGCAATCAGATCGTAAACCTTGGGATAGGTGTTTTCGGATATTTTGTCACTGTAGATGGTGCCGTCATCCTCAACCACTTCTATGAAGGCCTCCTCCAAGGGCACATTTGGATAGGCAAACCTCTTCCAATAATTGCAATCCACAAAGGTTTCCCCGTCCTTGAGCTTTCTGTTTATCCTGTTGGGGCCTGTTATGTAGGCTGTTCGTTGATTGTCGTAAACATCCAAAAGGCCTTGCCTAGTATTTGTGAGTTTTACTCTAAAAACGCTCATGGGTTCCCTCTTTTAAGTGAAAGGCAATAGTATATAGTGCATTCCCGGGCCAATATAATTGGGTCGCTTAGTCTGACCCTTCTAGGTGATTTATGAATCAAGAAATTGAAAAAAATGAAGTCGGAGAGGCAATGAAGGACTTCATGGAGCAATTTGGGGATATGGATATCTACACCCAGATAATTTTGGAAGAATTGCTTGCGGAGTTAATTAATGGCAAAAAGTAATCTGTATGTGTATCTTGCGCGACTGGACAAAAAGGGCATAAAAGTCATAAGCGCCTTCGCATTTGACCAAAAGGTTTATGCCACAAGGATCAACGATGTAGATAAATTAAACCTCAACCCCCAGATTGGCTCTGCAATTGCCAAAGAGGCTTACGACAACAGAATGCAATATGAATTATTCATAGAGTCCGCCGACTCCTTTGACGATCTCAAGTCTTCCTTGAGAAAAAGAGGATACTCTCACTTGCCAATAAGCCAGTTCTCTGGTTATGTGCCCTCTACATATATAAACAAAGAGGCTCTTGTCACAAAAAGTTCAACTATGCTCAGAAGAAATTCCGACATCAAACGATAACATATTTCTTGTGTATATAAAAAGATCCGGACGCAACTTCTATCAAATACTCGTCTCCGTCCACTTTTCTCAAAGCGCCGCCAGACTCAACAAACTCTTTTGCCATCTTGGAGACCCTGCCTTCTTCTGGAATCATATGGGCTATTATTCTTTTTGCCGAAAATCTTGTCTCCACTGAAGCCCCTTCTAGATTTTGCTCCATGTTGGCATCAAAGTCGTTCTGGGATCTCATCCATTTTTTGAAATTGTCGGGATTCAAATTGGACAAATCATTCATCGCTCTTCCTGCTAAAAAAAGACAACAATCTTTCTGCTTCTATATACTCAGCATTTTCATATTCCACTCCTGAAGAACAATCGGCCACAACGACTCCTGATTTTCTCAGCCAGTACAACTGCTTGTCTATTATTTTCTGACACATTATCTGCTGAGGGTACTGATAAAGCCCGTTTTTCATTTTGACCGCGCCTGGCCGTTCATCCTCAAAAGCCTCATCACAGCAAAAAAGCACAAGCCTCTTGACCCGTTTTCTCCAAGCAAAACTGATAGCGGCGCATATGGGGTTTCTGTAGTCATCCAGACACATATAGTTTTCTTCACTTTTCACACCCGAATAATTCACATCCGGCGAGGCTTTGTAGAAAAAAGGCTGGTTCCGGTACTCCTCTAGAAATTTAGGATTGGTCTTCGTTGATGCCAAAATATTGGGATAGTATCTGTGCCTCCTAGGAAGGAAGGACAAAGACTCCGGATATGGATTGTTAATGAGATAAAATGTCATCGTCCTTTTTAATTCTGCCGATTCCCCCACCATATCCCATTTGGCAAGGCTGCCATTCACTCCTATAGTCTTGACCAGCGTGTTTGGAATAGACGCGAGAACTTTTTGCCTAGACTTCCATCCATATCCGTCCGAAAAAATAATGAGGTTCTCTAAATTCAACTCATCCAAGTCGTCCGTGGCCATGCCCGAAATCCTCTGATTGGAGCATTCATTTTCCAAAAGGAGCCGGACTTCATTCTTTCCAAGTTGATTTATGTCTATGGGTTTGGCAGGAAGGCAAAGATTTCTAACCCAAACCCCCTCTGCCAAAACATACTCATTGTTCTTAAATTTTTTAACTCTCATTTTTTATTGCAAGGAACAAGGGCGAAACAAGCTTGTTCGTCCCCTCCCAGCAAATTTGATGAGTCAAACTGTACAGGGACAGGACCTCCCCTGTAAACGAGTGGTATTTCTAGGTTTTCTGGGATTTCAAGTCGTGCAACTATCTCGCTGGGCATCCTCACCTCAATAGACTCCGGTATGCCCACAACTTTTATCGTTTCCGGTATCTCAGATCCGTCAATCCTTATCACAGAGGGCAAATCTATGGGAACCAAGCTTATCACTCCAGGCAAAGAGCTTGTGTCCAGCTTTATTGAATTAGGTATCTCTGTTGCGTCAACCTTAATTTGTTGAGGTATGACTGCTTCATTGACAATCTTTATTTCTTTTGGCAAAGCGTCAGACTGATAAAGTTCTATTCTTTCGGGCAAGTCCGATTTGATATTTATGAATTCCGGTATGTCGTGTTTGACTTGAATTTCGGGGAACTTTGGAACTACGACTCTGATTTCGGAAGGTATTCCCAAATCATTTATTTCTATGTCATAGTCTTGGGAGTTAAAGTCATCAACAAAGTTTTCATCAAGAGTCATGCCTCTCCTGAAGGGGGCGGGGGAGGCCGATGGGCATTGCACTGTAACCACGCACTCCACAGTCGGAGCAGTTCCCCAACTAACTGTAACTTCTGGGGGGTTTCCCCAAGTGAAGCTTCCGCTGACTTCGGGAGGGTTGCCCCATGTGAAACTACCTGTAGCCGTAGGAGCAGAGCCCCAGGTAAAAGAAGCCCCTTCAATCTTAGGCGGAGTTCCCCAGGTAAAAGAAGCCCCTTCAATCTTAGGCGGAGTTCCCCAGGTAAAAGAAGCCCCTTCAATCTTTGGCGGAGTCCCCCAACTAAAAGACGCGCCCTCTACCTTTGGAGGAGTCCCCCAACTAAATGACGCGCCCTCTACCTTTGGAGGAGTCCCCCAACTAAATGACGCGCCCTCTACCTTTGGAGGAGTCC
>Ga0164292_10001273_pt1 | contig 20251 bp, 19 predicted proteins | sample GEODES117metaG_FD_111486 | JGI IMG/M metagenome (GOLD analysis project Ga0164292, IMG submission 111486) | Eutrophic lake water microbial communities from Lake Mendota, Wisconsin, USA - GEODES117 metaG | ecosystem: Environmental > Aquatic > Freshwater > Lake | place: USA: Lake Mendota...
GGCCCCGGAGCCCATCGGGCTCAAGGCGTCCCGGCAGCCCCGATCAGCTCGGCGCGACGCGGCCGGCCTCGATGGTGATGCGCCTGTGGCAGCGTGCGGCCAGGTGCGGATCGTGGGTAACCAAAATCAGGGTCGTGCCCAGCTCCTGGTTGAGCGCCATCATCAGATTCATGATGGTCTCACCGGTGGCGAAGTCCAAACTGCCCGTAGGCTCATCGGCCAGCAGCACGGCCGGCTCGACCACGAAAGCGCGCGCCAGCGCCACCCGCTGCTGCTCGCCACCGGAGAGGACGCGCGGGTAGTGGCCCAGGCGCTGGCCCAGGCCCACCCGCTCGAGCATCTGCGCCGCCTGCGCACGCGCCTGGCGCACACCGGCGAGCTCAAGGGGCAGCATCACGTTTTCAAGCGCGCTCATGTGCGCCATAAGCTGAAAGCTCTGGAACACAAAACCGATCTGGCGGGCGCGCAAGGCCGCGCGCTCGTCCTCGCTCAGGGCAAACAGGTCCTGCCCGGCCAGCCTGACCGTGCCCTGGCTGGGTGTGTCGAGCCCGGCAATGATGGACAGCAAGGTGCTCTTGCCCGAACCCGATGCCCCCACGATGGCAGCGGTCTCCCGCGGCGCAAAACGCAGGTCGATGTCGCGCAGTATCGTCAGCGTGCCGGTGGAATCGGACACGGTCTTGAAGACATGCTCGACGGCTATGATGGCGCCGCCGCCATCGGCAGCCGGATGCACGGCTGGCCCGGTGCCGGCACGATCGGTTAAAGACATGGATGGGTTCTTGAGCATCAAGCAGACTGGGCGCCCGGGGTGGCACCGCCAATACGGCCACTGTAGCAAGCTGGCAGCAAGCCCACGCCTGGGCGGGTCAAAGTCCGACCGCAGAATGGCGTTGATTGCGGCCGCCGCACTGCTGCTGGGCGCAGGCTGGGCGCAGGCCACGGGCACGGCCACGGGCGCTGCGACCGTGCTGGTGGTGGGCGACTCACTGAGCGCCGAGTACGGCATCGGGCGAGGCACCGGCTGGGTGGCGCTGCTGCAGCAACGCCTGACCCAGCACAGGCCAGGTGCACGCGTGGTCAACGCCAGCATCAGTGGCGACACCACCTCCGGCGGGCGCTCGCGCCTGCCAGCCCTGCTAAGCCAACACCGACCCCAAGTGGTGGTCATTGAGCTGGGCGGCAACGACGCGCTGCGGGGCCTGGCGCTCAACATGACAGAGGATAACCTGCGCACCATGGCCCAGGCCAGTCGCAAGGCCGGCGCCCAGGTGCTGCTGCTGGGCATGCAGATGCCGCCCAATTACGGCGCCAAGTACAGCGCCGACTTTACGTCCCTGTACGCGAAAGTGGCGCGCCAGACCCAAAGCGCACTCGTGCCATTTTTTCTGCAGGGTGTGGCCGACCGGCCCGATCCGACAGAGATGTTTCAAGCCGACCGCATCCATCCCAATGAGCAGGCCCAGCCGCGCATGCTCGACAACGTCTGGGCCGAGCTCAGAAAGCTGATCAAGTGAGCCTGCAGCCCATCGCGGCCGAGCAGGCGCTCGGACAACTCAATCAATTCTCGGCCATCATCGACGCCCGCTCGCCTTCTGAATACGCCCAAGACCACCTGCCCGGTGCGATCAACTGGCCGACGCTTGACGATGCGCAGCGCCAGCAAATCGGCACCGACTACAAGCAGATCAACGGCTTCGAAGCCAAGAAGCTCGGCGCCGTAATGGCGGCGCGCAACATCGCCGCTCACATCGAGCGCGAGGTGCTGGGCAAGCCCAAAGACTGGGCCCCCTTGCTGTACTGCTGGCGCGGCGGCAAGCGCAGTGGCTCACTGGCACTGGTGCTCGATCAGATCGGCTTTCGCGTCAGCCTCATCGAGGGCGGCTACAAAGCCTTTCGCACCGCGCTGCTGGCCGACCTGCCCAAGCAAGTGGCCAGGCTGCGCTGGCGCGTGGTCTGCGGCACCACCGGCTCGGGCAAGACCCGCCTTTTGCACGCGCTGGCCGCGCAGGGCGCGCAGGTGCTTGACCTCGAAGGCCTGGCGCGCCACCGCAGCTCCGTGCTCGGCCTGCTGCCAGGGCAAAGCCAGCCCTCTCAAAAAGCTTTCGACACGGCCGTCTGGCATGCGCTGAGCCAGTTTGCGGGCGACCGGGTCGTGTACGTGGAAAGCGAAAGCAAGAAGGTGGGCAATGTCGCCGTGCCCGACAGCCTGATCACGGCCATGCGTGCCAGCGACTGCCTGCGGCTCGAACTGGACGAGCCCCATCGGGTGCGGCTGCTCATGCAAGACTACGATTTTTTCGTGCGCGACACTGAGTTCTTCTGCGAGCGGCTCGACACCCTGGTTCAGGTGCGTGGCGGCCCCACCGTGCGCCAATGGCAAGCGTTGGCCCGCGCGGGCGACACCGCCGAGGTGGTGCGCCAGCTGCTGCGGCAGCACTATGACCCAACCTACCTGGCCTCCATGCAGCGCAACTTCAGCCGCTATGCCCAGGCCGCCACGCTGACGGCCCGCGACGAGAGCCCACAGGCCATGGCGGAGCTGGCTCGGCAGATGTTGGAGCAATCAACCTGAGCCGTGCAGTGCCCGCCGACCGAGGCCAGAGCCAGTGTTAACGGGCCAAACGCCAGGGGCCTGAGCCCACACGACGTCAGATTCTGGCCAAAGCCTGCTCGAGGTCGGCCTGAAGATCTTGCACGGACTCCAAGCCAATCGAAAGCCGCACCAGCGGGCCCTGGTAGGCACAGGGGCGGCTTCGGATGCTGCTGGCCTGGTAGACGGCGCACAAACTCATGGGTCCAGCCCAGCTGTGCCCGATCTTGAACAGCTGCAGGCTGTCGCAAAAACGGTCGACCTGCTCCTGGCTGTAGGCGGGCTTGAAGGCCAGCGTGAGCAAGCAGGCCGCGCCTGTGCAATCGCGCTGCCAGAAAGCGTGCCCGGGCGAATCGGGCAAGGCCGGGTGCAACACCTGCTGGAAAAAAGGCTGGCCATGCAGCCAATGCGCCAGAGCGCGGGTGGTCGCGTCTTGGGCGGCATAGCGGATCGCGGTCGAGGGCAAGCCGCGCAGCATCAACTCCACATCATTGGCCGCCACGCCCAGCCCGAGTCGGCCGTGACACTGGAGCAGCTGATGGTGAAGGTCGCGCTCGCGCGTGACCACCGAGCCCATCAGCACATCGGCTCCGCCTGAGGGGTACTTGGTCAGCGCATGTGCGCTCACATCAACTCCCATGTCGAAGGCGCAAAACGCGATGCCCGCACCCCAGGTGTTGTCGAGCGCGGTGACAATGCCGCGGGGATGCGGCTGCCCATAGGCCCTGACCGCGGCCACCAGGGCCGGCAAGTCGGGGTACTCCAGCGTGATCGACCCAGCCGCCTCCAGCCAGACCAGGCGGGTCCGGGGGGTCAGCCGTGCGGCCAGATCGGCTGGATCCATGGGGTCGTAGAACACGCAGCCGATACCCCAGTTCTTGAGCTCGTGCTGGGCAAACGCCTTCTTGGGGCCGTAGGCGTTGTCGGGGATGAGCACCTCGTCGCCGGCCGACAAAAAAGCCATGTCCACCAGCGTCAAGGCGGCCAGGCCGCTGGGGGCCAACGCGCAGTAGCGGCCGCCCTCGAGCGTGGCAATGCGCTCTTCGAGCATGAAACTCGTGGGCGTGCCGGCCAGCCCGTAGGTGTAGCCGCTCTCATGCGTCCAGTCGCGCGCGCGCAGCGCCGCCACACTGGGGAAAATCACGGTCGAAGCCTTGTGCACCGGCGCCGTGATCGCATCGAAGCCCGCGGGCGGGCGGTAGGGGTGGTGTATGAGTTCGGTGGTGAGGTCTGGCATGGGGTGCATCTTAAGAGATGCGCAGGCCAGGCCGCCCGTTAAGAATCATCGGTAAAACGTCAACTGGAAATCCAGCGCCCCCATCAGCGTCGCTGATCGAGGCTTGACGATGCACCGATGGGACCCACCGATGAGGCGCGTCGATGAGGCGCACCGGTGGCGCGCATGCGCCCAGAGCCTCAGATCTTCCACTTCTCCAGCAGCTGCTGCGGACGCATCGCGTCATAGCTCTCAAAGGGCTGGTGGATCCAGGGGTTGGTGGGCAGCTCGTCGACCGAATAGTCTGCCTTGAAGGTCGACACGCCCTTGGTCCAGATGACGGCAGTGCGCAACTCCGTGATGGGCTTGTAGTTGTTGCGCAACTGCTCGACCACGGCACGCAAGGTGTGGCCCGAGTCGGCCAGGTCATCGACCAGCAGCACCCGGCCGGCAATCTCGCCCTTGGGGGTGGTGATGTAGCGCGCAATATCGAGCGCGCCTTGCACCGTACCGGCCTCGGCACGGTAGGAGCTGGTCGACATGATGGCCAGCGGCTTGTCAAAGATGCGCGAGAGGATGTCGCCGGGGCGCATGCCCCCTCGGGCCAGGCACAAGATGGTGTCGAATTGCCAGCCCGACTGATGCACCCGGATGGCGAGCTTTTCGATCAGGTTGTGGTATTCGTCGTAACTCACATACAGGTGCTTGCCGTCTTCGGTCAACATGGCGGAGGTCTCCTGGGCGTCGGGTCGTTGGGATGGGATCAGGCCAAGAATGGATCGCGCAAAACAATGGTGTGATCGCGGTCGGGGCTGGTCGAGATGATAGCGATTGGCACGCCCGTGGTCTCCTCGATGCGCTGCAGGTAGCGCCGCGCCTGTTCGGGCAGCTTGGAGCGGTCGGTCACGCCCACCGTGCTCTGGCTCCAGCCAGGCAGGGTTTCGTAGACGGGCTCGCAGCGCGAGATGTCGTCCGCGCCCATGGGCAAGATGTCGATGCTCTGGCCGTCGAGTCGGTAGCCCACGCACAGCTTGAGCTCGGCGATGCCGTCGAGCACATCGAGCTTGGTGATGCACAGTCCGCTCAAGCCGTTGACCTGGGCCGAACGCTTGAGCAAAGCGGCATCAAACCAGCCGCAGCGCCGGCTGCGTCCGGTGGTCACGCCTTTTTCGGCGCCAACGGTCGACAGGTGGTAGCCCACGGTGCCGGGTGTCTGCCAGTCGAGCTCGGTGGGAAAGGGGCCGCCGCCAACGCGGGTGCAGTAGGCCTTGGTGATGCCTAGGACGTAGTGCAGCAGGCCCGGGCCCACACCGGCACCCGCCGCCGCATTGCCGGCCACGCAGTTGCTGGAGGTGACAAAGGGATAGGTGCCGTGGTCCACATCGAGCAAAGTGCCCTGCGCGCCCTCAAAAAGTAGGTTGGCGCCGGCCCGATGCGCTTCGTTGAGCTCGCGCGACACGTCGGCCATCATGGGCCGGATCTGCTCGGCCTGCAGCATGGCCTGAGCGTAGACCTCCTCGAAGTCGATCGCCGGCGCATGCAGGTATTGGGTGAGCACGAAATTGTGAAAATCGAGCAGTTCACGCAGCTTGCTGGCAAAGCGCTCGGGGTGCTTGAGGTCCTGTACGCGCAGCGCACGGCGGGCGATCTTGTCTTCATAGGCAGGGCCAATGCCGCGACCCGTGGTGCCGATCTTGGCGATGCCCGCCTTTTCCTTGGCCGCTTCACGGGCGATATCGAGCGCTGCGTGAAATGGCAAGATCAGCGGGCAGCTTTCGCTGATGCGCAGGCGCGAGCGCACCTCGACACCGGCTTTCTCAAGCCCCTCAATCTCCTCGAGCAGCTTGGTTGCGGACAGTACCACCCCATTGCCGATATAGCACTTGACCCCCGGTCGCATGATGCCGCTGGGGATGAGGTGCAAAGCCGTCTTGGCTCCGTTGATCACCAAGGTGTGGCCCGCGTTGTGGCCGCCCTGGAAGCGCACCACGCCCTGCGACTTCTCGGTCAGCAAGTCGACCAACTTGCCCTTGCCTTCGTCACCCCACTGGGTGCCCACGACCACCACGTTGCGGCCCGCGCTGGCGCCTTGAGTTTGTGTCATCTTGATGCTTGGTTGGAGAAAAACAAGCGCCGCCTCAAGCGGCGCGATCCAGGGCCGTGACCGCCCAGTGCCCGGCCACCTGGCTGAGCTCGCGGTCGCAGTCGAACTCGTTGACCTCGTGCTCGTGACCGGGCAAAACGCACACCACGGTATGACCCTGCGCGCGCAGGCGTGCGATGGTCTGGCGCAAGGCCGGATCCTCGCTCCACGGCGCGCGTATGGCCGGCCGCAGCCCAGGGGCGGGCAGGACGCCCACCAGTTCCTTGAGGTCAAGACTGAAGCCAGCAGCAGGCCGCTTGCGCCCGAAGATGGCGCCGACTTCGTCATAGCGACCGCCGCGCGCCAGCTCTTCGCCGCGGCCGTACAGGGCAAAGCGGATGCCGCTGTAGTAGGCATAACCGCGCAGATCGGCCAGATCAAAGCTCAGGGTCAAATCGCCAAAGAGTCCACCCAGGTGATCGGCCAGACGTTCCATCTCATCGAGCGCAGTGGCCACGCCTTCGATGCCGGCAAGTGCCTTGCGGGCCTGCGCCAACACCGTCCGGTCGCCGTGCAACTGCAGCAGCGCCTGCAGCGCCTGGGCTGCGCGCGCCGGCACAGCGCGCTGCTGGCGCAACAACTCGGCCAGCCCGGACGCGTCCTTTACCGCCAGTGCGGCGTGGATACGGCCCACCATGGCAGGGCTGATGGCGGCATCGGCCAACACGGCGCTGACGATGCGCACGTCGGCCATGTCCAACTGCAGCGGCCCGAAGCCGGCGGCGCGCAGGCATTCGATGGCCAGGCACTGCACCTCCAGATCGGCCTCCAGCCCGGCATGGCCGAAAATCTCGGCGCCAAACTGCAGCGGCTCACGGGTGGCATGCGGACGGTCGGCGCGGGTGTGCAGCACCGGGCCGCAGTAGCACAGGCGAGTGACTCCGGCACGGTTGAGCAGGTGGGCGTCGATGCGGGCCACCTGCGGGGTGGTGTCGGCGCGCAAACCCAGGGTACGGCCGGAGAGCTGGTCGACCAGCTTGAAGGTTTGCAAGCCCAGGGCCTCGCCCGTGCCGGTGAGCAGCGACTCGAGGTGCTCGAGCAGCGGCGGCATCACCAATTCGTAGCCGTAGACGCGGGCGCTGTCGAGCAGCAGCCGCCTGAGCTCTTCAATGTGCCGCGCCTCGGAAGGCAGGACGTCGGCAATTTGGTCTGGCAATTGCCAAGACGAAGACCAGGCGGGCATGCGGCGTACAGAAGAGCTGTTAAAGGCGGCATTGTACCGGCCGCGCCCGAGTCACTGCGGCGCGACAGCCCGGCTGTGGCGGCGCCGCTGCCTCGGGTGCTCAAGCGAAGCCAGGCTGCCCCTGGCGCGATAGGTATTGAGTCGAGCTGGTGCCAACCGGCGATCAGCTCAGAAGCCAGAGCGCCGCAAGGCCAAGGCCCACGCTGAGCAGCCCAAAAAATCTCAGCTGCCCGTCGTTGAGTTGCAGCAACTGCTCAAAGGTGCGGCGCCAGCGGCCAGGCACCAGCAGCGGCAACAGGCCCTCGATCACGAGGACCAGCGCCAGCGCCTGCCAGATCGTGCTGCTGTCCAAGGCCTGGCCGGCGGTCAGCGACGCGGCGGGCTTGGCGGCGTTTGCGCGCCCGAGCTGCGCATCGCGCGGAAGAACTCTGACGAAGGATCGAGCACCATCACGTCCGATCGCTTGTTGAAGCTCGATTTGTAGGCCTCCAAGCTCCGGTAGAACTGGGCAAACTGCGGATCGCGGCCGAAGGCCTCGTTGTAGATACGGGCGGCTTGGGCATCGCCCTCGCCCTTGACCTTCTGCGCGTCACGATAGGCGTTGGCCACCGTCACCTCGCGCTGACGGTCGGCGTCGGCGCGAATCTTTTCGCCCTCGGCCGCACCGGTCGATCGCAGCTCGTTGGCTACGCGCTTGCGCTCGGCCTCCATGCGGCGGTAGACCGATTCGGTGATGGCCTCCACATAGTCCACCCGGGTGATACGAACGTCGACGATCTCCACGCCCCAGGACTTGGTCCCCTTGACCGCTTGCTGGACCTCGGTCTTGACGTCGGTCATCAGCTGCTCGCGCTTGAGCGACAAAAGATCCTTGACCGTGCGCTTGTTGATCTCTTCCTGGAAGGCGTTGCGCACCACGCGGCTGAGCTGGTTGGCGCCAGTGCGCTCGTCGAGCCCCACATTGCGGATGTAATCGCTTGGCTGCGAAATGCGCCAGCGCACATACCAATCGATCACGACACGCTGCTTTTCAGCGGTGAGCATCGGCTCGGGGTCGGTGCTGTCGAGCGTGAGCAGGCGCTTGTCAATGTAGGACACGTTTTGAAAGGGGGGCGGCAGCTTGAAATTCAAGCCTGGCTCGGTGATCACTTCCTTGATCTGGCCAAGCGCATAGACCACGCCGAACTGGCGCTGGTCCACCACAAAGAGGGACGAGCTGAGCAGGCCCAGCAGCACCAGGGCGGAGGAGACGAATAATCCAATGCGGTTCACGGTGACTCCTTCAGCGGCCGTCGCGGTCGCGGGTGCGGGCGCTGTCGCGGGTACGCGGATCGGCGCCTGCGGCAGGTGGCGCCGTGCCCGCCGGCGGCATCACGGGCGCAAGCGCTGCGTCGGGGGCCGCGCCCGCAGGGCCGGTGGCCTGCATGAGCTTGTCCAGCGGCAGGTAGAGCAGATTGGAGCCCTGGCGCGACTCGACCATCACCTTGCTGACATTGCTGTAGATCTGCTGCATCGCATCGGTGTACATGCGCTCGCGCGTGACCTGCGGTGCCTTCTGGTATTCGCTGAGCACCGAGCGAAAGCGCTGGGCATCACCTTGCGCCTGCGCCACGATACGCGACTTGTAGGCCTGCGCCTCCTCGCCCAGCCGTGACGCCGAGCCCACGGCGCGTGGAATCACGTCGTTGGCATAAGCCTGCGCCTCGTTCTTGGCGCGCTCGCGCTCCTGCCCGGCCTTGAGCACATCGTCAAAGGCCGCCTGCACCTGCTCGGGCGGTCGCACGCCGCTTTGCTGCAGATTCACGCCCACCACCTCGATGCCGACCTTGTAGCGATCGAGGATGGTCTGCATGAGGTTGCGCACGCGCGGAGCGATTTGATCGCGCTCCTCAGCGAGCGCCGAATCCATGCGCATCTTGCCCACCACCTCGCGTACGGCGGTCTCGGCCGCCTGCACCACGGTCGCGGCCGGATCCTTGCTTTCGAAGAGGAAGGCCCGCGCGTCGCTCAGGCGGTATTGCACGGCAAACTTGATCTCGACGATGTTCTCGTCTTCGGTGAGCATGGCCGAGTCGCGCAGGCCGGTGGCCTTGATCACAGTATCGCGGCCCACATCGACCGACCGAATCTGCGTGACGACCACCATCTCATGGCGCTGGATCGGATACGGCAGGCGCCAGTTGAAACCGGCACCGACAGTGCTGTGGTAGCGACCGAACTGGGTGATGACCGCCTGCTGGCCCTCTTGAACGATGAAAAAGCCGGTGCCAAGCCAGATAAGCAGGGCCACGATGGCGACCAGGCCAGCGCCCAGGCCCGCACTTTTCATGTCGGGCGGCTGAAAACCGCCCCGGCCGGAGCCACCGCCGTTGCCGGGGCGCTGTCCCCCGCCCTTTTTCCCGCCAAACAGGCCACCGAGCTTGCGGTTGAAGTCGCGCCAGAGCTCGTCGAGGTCGGGCGGTCCCTGGGTCGAGCCCTGGGGCTGACGCGGTCGCTGCGGCGCACCAGAGGCAGGCGGCACGGGTGAGGCCGGCGGCGGTACGGGCGCCGCTGGCCTTTCAGAGCCATCGGGCTGCGACTGACCCGACGCATTGCCGCTGTCTTCACGCCCCCAGCGGGAATCGTTGAGATTGAACATGCCGCGCAAACGACGACCAAGGCTGGAGGCCATGAAGGTCTGCAACACCGGATTGGAATTCATGATGGATGGGGATTTTCTTCTTCTGATGCTGACATTGTGCCTAAATAGAGCGACCGATCGCCGTCCGGCGGGCTTTGCCCATGCCCGCCATGGGTCCGATCGGCCTCGGACCAGGCTCGGGCGTGGTGCAGCAACAACTGGCGCAGCGGCGCCAGGCCTTCGCCGCTGCGGGCGCTGAGAAACACCCGCTCGAGCGATCGGTGCGCCCTGCCCTGCGGATCGGCCACCTCGACCAGATCGTGCAGCCGCTGGGGGCGCCGCTGGGCAGGCAGGGCATCGAGCTTGTTGAACACCAGCACCTGCGGCAGCACATCGGCACCGATTTCGGCCAGCACGCGCCCGACCTGGGCAATCTGCTCGAGATGATCCTCATGGGATGCATCGACCACATGCAGCAGCAAATCGGCATCGGCCGCCTCTTGCAAGGTGGCCTCAAAGGCATCGATCAGGCCATGGGGCAGGTCTCGGATGAAGCCAACCGTATCAGACAGCGAGACCGAGCAGGCCCCGGTGGCACCGCCGTCATCGCCCCCGCCCAGATAGAGCTGACGGGTCGTGGTGTCGAGTGTGGCAAAGAGCTGGTCGGCGGCATAGGCGCGTGCCTTGACCAGCGCATTGAAGAGCGAACTTTTGCCGGCATTGGTGTAGCCCACCAGACACACCGTAAACACCTGGCCGCGTTCGCGCTGGCGCCGCTGCGTCTGCCGTTGGCGCTTGAGGCGAGCCAGCCGTTCCTTGGTGCGCTTGATCGATTCGTTGATCATGCGCTTGTCGAGCTCGATCTGCTTTTCGCCCGGACCGCCCCGTACCCCGGCACCGCCCGTCTGGCGCTCCAGGTGCGACCATCGACGCACCAGCCGGGTCGACAGGTATTGCAGACGGGCCAGTTGCACCTGCAGCTTGCCCTCATGGCTGCGCGCCCGCTGGGCAAAAATCTCCAGGATCAGCAGGGTCCGGTCATTGACCGGCAACTGCAGGCTGCGCTCGAGGTTGCGCTGCTGGGCCGGGCTGAGCGACTGGTCAAACAACACCTCGGTGGCGCCGCTTTGCTGGGCCAGCGCCTTGATTTCTTCTGCCTTGCCACTGCCCACGAACAGCGCCGCGTCGGGCGCACGGCGTTTGCAGGTCACGCGGGCAACTGGCGCCATACCAGCCGTTTGCGCAAGCAAGCCGAGTTCTTGTAACTCGCTGTCGAAGTGCGGATGGCCGAAATCGACCCCGACCAGCAGCACGGCCGGCCCGGTTTTTGGGGAGTCGTGCAAGGAACTCAGGCCGGAGGACCTTCTTCGCCGGTGGAGAAGTTGACCGCACGGCCCGGCACGATGGTTGAAATCGCGTGCTTGTAGACCATTTGCGTGACCGTGTTGCGCAGCAACACGACGTACTGGTCAAAAGACTCGATCTGACCCTGCAGCTTGATGCCGTTGACCAGGTAGATCGATACCGGGACATGTTCCCGGCGCAAAGTGTTGAGGAAGGGGTCCTGCAACAGCTGACCTTTGTTATTGCTCACGATATGTTCCGTGTTCAAAAGTGGTGAGGGATCGACACATTACCACAGCCCGGTGCGGCCGGGCTGTAGGGTCAAGGCGATGACTTTTCGGCGTAGGGGTTCTGCGCGGTTTTCATCTGGATGCGCAGGGGTGTGCCGACCAGGTCGAATTCCTTGCGAAACCGCCCCTCCAGATAGCGCTTGTAGGACTCGCTGACCTGATCGAGCGAGTTGCCATGGATGACGATCACCGGCGGATTCATGCCACCTTGGTGGGCGTACCGCATCTTGGGGCGCGAAAGTCCAGAGCGCTGGGGCTGCTGGAACTGCACCGCCTCGAGCAGAAGGCGGGTGAGCACCGGAGTCGACATCTTGCGAAAGGCGGCCGCATGCGCTTGCACGATGGACTTCCAAAGCGGGCCCAGCCCCTGACGCTTGACCGCCGAGACACGGTGCAGTGATGCAAATTTCATGAACGGCAGGCGGGTCTCGATCGAGCGCTCGAGCGTCTGGCGCTGGTAGCTGTCGATGGCGTCCCACTTGTTGACGGCCAGCACCACCGCGCGTCCACTTTCCAAGATGTAGCCGGCGATGTGGGCGTCCTGATCGGTCACACCCTGGGTCGCATCGATGAGCAGCAGCACCACGTGGGCCCCCTCGATGGCCTGCAGCGTCTTGACGACGGAAAACTTTTCAATCGCCTCGAACACCCGACCCTTGCGCCGCAGACCGGCGGTGTCGATCAACTCAAACCGCTGGCCATCGCGCTCGAAGGGCACCGAGATCGCATCTCGCGTGGTACCCGGCAGGTCAAAAGCGACCAGGCGCTCTTCGCCCAGCCAGGTGTTGATCAGGGTGGACTTGCCCACATTGGGCCGACCGGCCACCGCCAGCTTGACCACCAGCGGCTCACCCACGGCATCGTCTTCGTCCTCGATCTCGGGCAGATCCAGGCGCGCGAGCGCAGATTCGACCATGCCCCGCACGCCCTGGCCGTGCGAGGCCGAGACGGGCAGCACCTCGCCCAGCCCAAGCTCAAAAAACTCGGCCAACTGAGCGCCTGCCTTCATGCCTTCGGCCTTGTTGGCCACCAGCAGCGTCGGCTTGCCCAGCTTGCGCAGATAGTGGCCAATATCGTGGTCCTGAGCAGACAGACCCTCGCGGGCATCGACGACGAAGATCACGATGTCGGCCTCGGCGACCGCCTGTCGGGTCTGGCGCGCCATTTCCTTGTAAATGCCCGACTCGGCCGTCGGCTCAAACCCGCCGGTGTCGATGACGATGAACTCCTGACGGCCCAGTCGGGCATTGCCGTAGTGGCGGTCGCGGGTCAGCCCCGCAAAGTCGGCCACGATGGCATCGCGCGACTTGGTCAGGCGGTTGAACAGAGTGGACTTGCCGACGTTGGGGCGGCCCACCAGGGCCAGGACGGGTTTCATCGGGCGTACAAAACCGTGCGGCCACTTACCCGCATCATTGCGGCAGGAAAGCGAACACGCCGCCGCCGCGGGTGACCACCACCAGCGTCTGGCCGACCAGCACGGGTGCGGCCACGATGGCTGTGCCATCGGTGGCCAGACGCCCCAGCGCGCGGCCGTCCTCGCGCGCAATCAGGTGCACAAAACCCTGCAGGTCCCCGACGGCCAGCGAGCGGCCGATGACCACCGGAGCCGTCAGATCGCGAAAACGCAGGTGGTCGTGGCTCCAGACCTTGTCGCCATTGGTCAGGCGCCAAGCCTGAATGACACCGTCCGATTCGCTGCCAAACAGCAGCCGCTCGTCAGCAGCCAGACCCACCTGGCCGTCGGCTGGCCGGCTCCACTGCAGCGCCCCACGCACCGCATCGACGCACGCAATAGCCGCCTGAAAGGCCCGTGCGCAGACCAGAGGATCTTGGCGCGCGGGCGGGCCGACCAGGTCGACCAGACGCTCGATTTCGTTGATGCCACGCGCTGTGGCAACAGCGGCGTCCCAGCGCACCGACCCGTTGAGCGGATTCAGGGCTGACAGACGCCCACCCACGCCAACGACCAAGGTGTCACCATACGGCAGCATAACGCCCGCCTGGCGCAGCACCAGCGGCTCAGAGCCGGGGCGCTGCTGCACCCAAAGTCGCTGACCGCCATTGGCATCGAAGGCGCTGACCGCACGGTCGGCTGTGAGCTGAAAAACCCGTCCACCGGCCACCAAAGGCGCGGCGAAGGCCTGCGCGGCCAAGCGATGGCGCCAGACGATCTTGCCCTCACGCAAGGCCAGCAATTCATTGTCGCGGGTCACCACCGCCGTGGTCGTGCCATCGGTGCCAACCCCCGCGGCCAGCGCAGCGCCCACCGAGACGCTCCAAAGCGGGCGGCCGCTGCTGATTTCAAGCTCGGTCACCGTGCCATTGCCGCCGGCCAGCACCACGCTTTGCGGCCGAGCGCGCACACTCAGCGGGAAATCGACGGCGCCAAGCTGAGCCTTCCAGACCTGTCGCGCCGCGATCGTGGGGTTGATCGGCGGCAGCTCGGCGGGCTTGGGGCGCGGCGATCCGGTGGAGCAGGCCGCAAGGGCCAGCACGACAAGGGGCAGCCCGATCGCGGGCAAGACCCGACGCATCACTTTTTACTCTCCGCAGCCGACGTGACGTCCACGCCCAAGGCGTTGAGTTTGACTTCCAGCAGCCGGCGGTATTCGGCCCGCTCGTCCATCGCCGCATAGGCCTTGTTGTACTGTGCCTTGGCCTCAGCGCTCTTGCCTTGGGCCAACAGCACGTCGCCGCGCCGGTCGTCTGCCAAAGCGGAAAACGCAGCCGGCATCTTGGCCGACAGCTGGGCCAGGGCCTCGTCGTAGGCCTTGGCCTCCAACGCGATACCGGCCAGACGAAGGCGCGCGATCGCCTGCAGCCCGTCATCGGCCGCTTTCTCGACCACCCAGGCCAGCTGCGCCTTTGCGGTGTCGGCCTTGTCCTTTTCGTAGTACACGCGCGCTGCCAGCAGCGCCGCCTGATGGGCGTAGGTGGTACCGGCGTAGCGCTCCTTCATGTCAGCCAGCGTGCGGTCAAGCTTGGGCAGATCGCCCGCCTGCGCAGCTGCCTCGAGCTGGTCGTACATGACCGCGGCCTCGGCGCCTTGCTTGCGCTGCCACATCTGCCAGCCGTTGTAGGCGGCAAAGGTGCCCAGCACAGCGATCAGCAGCCAGGTGATGGCGTTGCCATAACGCTTCCAGAAATACTTGAGCTGGTCGAGTTGTTCCTGCTCTTCGAGGTGGAGATGGCTGGCCATGTGTGCTTTAAACGGGGTCGTTGCGTGCGAAAAGGGGCGCGTGGAACCATCTGGGATGGAAAACGGCGGTCGAGCCGGTCACGCAAAAGTGGCCCGATTGTAGGGGCGCGCGGCCCAAGCCTAGGCGCATCAACCCGGCTGCCCTGGTGCCGTGAATGGGCGATGCACGCACGCTCCGGGCCTCAGCGCAAGCGCGGCGCCCACTGATCGACCTGACTCAGGGGCTCGAGAACCTGCTCCTGGGCCCCACCGCGCAGCGGCTTGACCGCCACGCAGCCCTGTGCCAGCTCAGCCTGCCCAAAGATCAGGGCATAGCGCGCCCCGCTGGCATCGGCGCGCTTGAACTGCGACTTCATGCTGCCCATGCCTTCACTGGCGCCTGCTGGCGCATGCATCTGCACGCTCACGCCGGCGGCGCGCAGTGCTTGCAGGCACTGCAGCACCTGGGGCAGGGCCTGCGCATCGGGCACGACCGCAAATGCCGCCGGCGCCACTTCGCTCGGCTGAGCGCCCTGCTCCTTAAGCAGTTCAAGAACCCGCTCCACACCCAGGGCCCAGCCGACGGCCGGCGCGGCCTTGCCGCCCATCTGACCGATCAGATAGTCGTAGCGCCCGCCGGCACAGATGGTGCCTTGGGAGCCCAGGCGGTCGGTGACGAATTCAAAGACGCTCAGGTTGTAGTAATCCAGACCACGCACCAGCCGGGGGTTGAAGGTCCAGGGCACGCCGTTGGCATCGAGCATGGCCTTGAGCGCGTCGAAATGCGCCAGCGATGGGGCGCCGAGAAAATCAATCAGACGCGGCGCCCCATTGACCAGATCCTGCATGGCCGGGTTCTTGGTGTCCAGAATGCGCAGCGGGTTGCTGTGCAGGCGCCGGTGCGCCTCCTCGTCGAGCCTGTCCGCATGACGCTCCAGGTAGGCGATCAGCTGGGCGCGGTGCTGGGCTCGCTCCTCAGGCTGACCCAGGCTGTTGATCTCCAGTCGCCAGTCGCTCAGACCCAATTCGCGCCAGAGCGCAGCGGCCAGCAAGATCAGCTCGGCATCGACCTCGGGGCCGGCAAAGCCCAGGGCCTCGGCGCCGATCTGGTGAAACTGGCGATAGCGGCCACGCTGCGGCCGCTCACGCCGAAACATCGGGCCCATGTAGTACAGGCGCTTGCCGCCGTCGTAAAGCAAGTTGTGCTCAGAGACGGCCCGCACCACCGAAGCGGTGTTCTCGGGTCGAAGGGTCAGGTGCTCGGCATCGCCATGCTTGTCGGCCCGGTCTTCGAAGGAGTACATCTCCTTCTCGACGATGTCGGTGACCTCGCCGATGCTGCGCACGAACAGCCGGGTGTGCTCCAGGATGGGTGTGCGGATATTGCGGTAGGCGTAGCGCGCCATCAGCGAGCGCACTGTGTCCTCCAGCCATTCCCAGCGCGCCGACTCGGGCGGCAAAATGTCGTTCATGCCTTTGACGGCAGTGAGTTTTTCAGCCATTTTTTCCTCGCGGGCGTGCAGTCGCAGCCCGTCTGCTTGGATCCTTGGGACGATCAGGCGGGGGCGCCGAAGCGATCGCGGATGTAGTTCTCCACCAGCGCCTGGAACTCGGTGGCGATGCCCTCGCCGCGCAAGGTCAGACGCTTTTCGCCGTCAATGAAGACCGGCGCAGCCGGCGCCTCGCCCGTGCCGGGCAGGCTGATCCCAATGTCGGCATGCTTGCTCTCGCCCGGGCCGTTGACGATACAGCCCATCACGGCGACCTTGAGCTGTTCAACACCTGGGTATTGCTTGCGCCAAAGCGGCATCTGCAGGCGCAGGTAGTCGTCAATCTGCTTGGCCAGCTCCTGGAACGTGGTGCTGGTGGTGCGGCCGCAACCGGGACAGGCAGTGACACTGGGCACAAAAATGCGCAGACCCAGCGACTGCAAGATCTCAGAGGCGATCACCACCTCCTGCGTGCGCGATTCACCCGGCTGCGGCGTCAGCGACACGCGGATGGTGTCGCCTATGCCCTCTTGCAACAAAATCGACAAGGCCGTGGCCGATGCCACCGTTCCCTTGGTGCCCATGCCCGCCTCGGTCAGGCCCAGATGCAGGGCATGGTCGGTGCGCCGAGCCAGCTCACGGTAGACCGCAATCAGATCCTGAACGCCCGAGACCTTGCAAGACAGCAAAATCTGCTCGTGCGCCAGGCCCAACTGCTCGGCCCGTGCGGCCGACTGCAGGGCCGAGCTGATCAATGCCTCGTACATCACCTGCCGGGCCTGCCAGGGCTGCGCACGGCGGCTGTTGTCATCCATCATCTGCGCGAGCAGCTCCTGATCGAGGCTGCCCCAATTGACGCCGATGCGCACCGGTTTGTCCCATCGGATGGCCGCCTCGACCATCTGGGCAAACTGCTTGTCGTGCTTGTCACCCTTGCCCACGTTGCCGGGATTGATGCGGTACTTGGACAGGGTCTGGGCACAAGCCGGGTATTGCGTGAGCAAGGTGTGGCCGTTGTAGTGAAAGTCGCCCACCAGCGGCACATCGATCCCCATGCGGTCGAGTTGCTCGCGCACATGCGGCACCGCCTGCGCCGCCTCGGGCGTATTGACCGTGATGCGCACCACCTCGGAGCCGGCCTGGGCCAACTCCTTGACCTGAATCGCGGTGGCAATTGCATCGGCGGTGTCGGTGTTGGTCATGGACTGCACGCGCACCGGCGCATCGCCACCCACGGTGACCACACGCGGGCCCCACACGATGCGCGCCTGCGCTGATCGCCGCGCACGCGGCTGAGCCGTTTCGATCGGAAGGCATGCAGACATCAATTCACCTCAAATCGCGCGACATTGTTCTGGGCCAAAGGCAGCAAATCCTTGAGCTCGCCGCGCACCCTGGCCTGCAGGCCGCTGGCATTGCCCACGGTCACCCGCAGCGGCATCTTACCGGCCGCGCTGACTTCCTCGCCAGGGTTGAGCACGCGCCGCAACACAACGACGCCGGAGGCGTCGACCACCTCTACCCAGGTCGAGCTTTGCACCGAAAAGGACAGAGGACCCGAAGCGACGCCCCCCGACGCAGCCGCCGGCGCTTTGACGGGTGCAGCAGCAGGCGAGGCGGCGGGGGCAGCCAACGAGGCTCCAGCGCCAGCCGCTCCCGCCGCAGCCACGGCCATGGTCGAGGTCGCGCTGATGTGAACAGGCGCAACCGTCTCGGTCACGACGCCGGGAGCCTTAGGCGCAGGCAAGGCCAATATCGCCGGCGTGGCCTGGCGAAAGACGTCCAGACCCGGCAAGGCATAGACCAAAACGGCGGCCAGCAACAGGGCCGCGCCCGCGATTGCCGCTGGCCGGGACAGGCGAGGCCGGGCATGTGCAGCGCTGCCGTGGCCCGGGCTGCGAAAAGTTCGGCTCAGCGTAGCCGGTACCACCACATCTTTCTGGGCCGCCGCCGGCAACAGGGCCAGCACCGGCGCGGCATCGATCTTGAGCTGACGGCACAGGCTCGATGCCAGGGCGCGCGTGAAAACCGGCCCAGGCAGCAAATCGAGGCGGTCGGCTTCCAAGGCCTGGATCCTCTGCACCGGCACCTTCAAATTGAGCGCCAACACCGCCGGATGCAAGCCCGCTTTCTCGCGCGCACGCTTGATCAGGGTGCCGGCGCTGTCAGCGCCCGCGGCCGCACCCTCCTGGCCCTGGTTCTCACTCATCCCAAGCACCTTTTTCAAAAGCCGCCCGTTCAGGGGAGCGACCGAAACGATCGCGCAGTTGATGCCCAAATTGCGTCAAAAGCCCCTCATTATCCAGCCTGCGCGCCAACCGGGCACCGTACCACAACGTCTGCGCATCTTGGGCCTGGCGCCGAGCAAGCTCCGCGAGACTGGCAGCGGCTCCATCGAGTTGACCGGCTTGTTGCTGGCACTGGGCCAGCACCAGCCAAGATCGGGCTGCTTGGGCGTAACCGCTTTGGGCCAAAGCCTGGCGCAGCAAGGCCTGCGCCTGGGCATTGCGCGGGCCGTCGTGCGGCGGGCGGCACAGCAGCCAGGCGTAGTTGTGCGCGCTATCCGCATCGCCAGGGGCCAAGGCCAGCGCCCGCTCGAAGCTGGCCCCGGCACGCACCGGATCGCCGAGTTGGGCGTAGACCAGCCCGCGCAGATTCCAGGCCGCAGGCAAGTCAGGGGCCAGCCGCAGGGCCTGCTTGACCTCATCGAGGGCGACATTGGCCTGGCCCTGCTGCAGGTAGGCGCTGGCCAGATCGAGCCGCAGGCTGGCCCGCCGGTGGCCATCGGACAGATCGGACTCGGTGACCAGATCGGCCAGCGGCGCCGGCCCGGCAGTGCAGGCGGCCAACAGGGCTGCCTGCACAAGGATGGCCGCCATGCGAAGGCTCATGTCGATCCGGCCCTCAACGGGTCTGGGCGCTGGCCACCTGGACCACCGGCACGCCGGCCAGCATGCCCTGACGGGACATGCGCTGCTGCACATCGGTTCGGTCCTTCACATCGCCCGCAAGCTGGCCACAGGCGGCGTCGATGTCATCCCCGCGCGTCTTGCGCACCGTGGTGACAATTGCGGCGTCGACAAGAACCTGGGCAAAAGCCTGTACCTGCGCCGCGGCCGAGCGCCGCAGGCCCGAGGCGGCAAACGGGTTGAACGGAATCAGGTTGAGCTTGGCCGACAAGCCCCTGGCCGCATGGCGGCGCATCAGCGCGACCAGCTCCTGCGCGTGTTCGATCTGGTCGTTGACGCCTTCGAGCATGCAGTACTCGAACGTGATGAAATCGCGCGGGGCGTGCACCTGGTAAGCGGCGCAGGCGCCAAGCAGTTCGTCAATCGGGTATTTGCGGTTCAGCGGCACGAGGTGGTCCCGCAAGGTGTCATTGGGCGCATGCAGCGAGACGGCCAAGGCTACGGGCAAATCTTGAGCCAGACGCTCCATCATGGGAACCACGCCAGAGGTCGATACCGTCACCCGGCGACGCGACAGGCCATAGCCATGATCGTCAAGCATCACGCGCAAGGCTGGCAAGAGTTGAGCGTAGTTCTGCAAAGGCTCGCCCATGCCCATCATGACCACATTGGTGATGACGCGCTCTTGCCGGCCAAGCTCGCGGCGCAGCGTGTGCTCGGCATACCAGAGCTGGGCCAAAATTTCAGCGGTGTGCAGGTTGCGGCTGAAACCCTGGTGGCCGGTGGAGCAAAAACGACAGCCAACGGCGCACCCGGCCTGTGAAGAGACGCACAAAGTGCCTCGGTCGGTCTCGGGAATGAAAACACTCTCGATCAGATTGCCATCACCGACGTCAAACAGCCACTTGATGGTGCCATCGGCCGAGCGCTGGGTGGACACCACTGGCAAGGCCTGGATTTTGGCCGCGCCGGCAAGCTTTTCACGCAAGGACTTGGCCAGATCGGTCATGGCCGAAAAGTCGCACGCGCCGCGCTGGTGAATCCAGCGAAACAGCTGGGTGGCGCGAAAACGCTTTTCGCCCAGCCCATCACAGAAATCGGCCAGGGCGTCCAGGTCTAAGCCAAGAAGGTTCATGCTCACGAAGGGGGGCGACTTTTTCACAGCGACTAAGCGTAGCGCCGATGGCCAGAAAAACAAGAGGCAGGCACGCAAAAACCGGCCCGACTAATGCAAACGGGGCCACAAGGGCCCCGCCGCCGCAAGCTGGCCTGATCGGCCAAA
>Ga0164292_10001275_pt1 | contig 20242 bp, 16 predicted proteins | sample GEODES117metaG_FD_111486 | JGI IMG/M metagenome (GOLD analysis project Ga0164292, IMG submission 111486) | Eutrophic lake water microbial communities from Lake Mendota, Wisconsin, USA - GEODES117 metaG | ecosystem: Environmental > Aquatic > Freshwater > Lake | place: USA: Lake Mendota...
CGTAGTTGAAAGGGGCAGGCGCGGAGCAGGCGCGGCGAACCGGATTTGGGCGGGTCATGTCGGGTCGTTCAAGGCTGGAAGTTCAGGGTTGAAAAGCCAAACAATGGCTGAGCTTCCAGTTTAGTTACCCTTCGAGCAGGCAGAAGCGGCGGTTTTGGGGGAATGTCCGGGCCGCTGTAGCCACCTTCGCCCAGCAGGTCGAAACGGGCAAGATAGGCCCGGGTTAAAAAGCTCGTTCGAGAGTTCCCACGCTCGACGCGAGCGCGGCCACATTTCGGCAATCTAAACAATCCCCTCGACGACTTTGCCATGCACATCCGTCAACCGGAAGTCGCGTCCTTGGTAGCGGTAAGTCAAGCGCTCGTGATCAATCCCCAATTGATTCAAGATCGTCGCCTGCAGGTCGTGCACGTGAACTGGATCTCGAGCAACGGAATAGCAGAAGTCATCTGTCTCGCCGTAACTGTGGCCAGATCGAAAACCCCCGCCAGCCAGCCAGATGCTATAGCACTTTCCGAAGTGATCGCGCCCGTGTCCCCGCGGATTATTGATATCGCCTTGGACAAAGACCGTTCTCCCGAACTCGGTCCCCCACAGGACAATCGTATCCTCAAGCATCCCCCGTTGTTTCAGATCGCGCACCAAAGCCGCCGCCGGCTGGTCCGTGTCGCGACATTGCTCGGCGAGCTGAAAGCTGAGATTGTTGTGCTGGTCCCATCCGGAATGCATCAGCTGGACAAATCGCGTGCCGCGCTCGAGCAATCTGCGGGCGATCAGGCAATTACGGGCAAAAGAACCGGGCCGTTTGACATCCGGCCCATACATCTCAAGCACATGCTGAGGCTCCTGTTCGACTTCCAACAGGTCGGGCACACTGGTCTGCATGCGGAATGCCATCTCGTATTGGGAGATCCGCGTATCGATCTCCGGGTCACCGTAGGAACTCAAGTGCTGGCGATTGAGTTCAGCCAGGTCGTCGAGGGCCGCGCGGCGGAGTTCCCGAGGAAGTCCTTGCGGGTCACGAAGATAGAGCACGGGATCGGCGCCGCTGCGAAAGCGGACTCCTTGATATTTTGAAGGGAGAAAACCGCTGCCCCAGTAATAATCAAAAAACAATTGCCCGCAGGTCTTGCCGACATCCGACGAGGTCATCACGACAAATGAGGGAAGTTCGCTGGTCAGCGTCCCGAGGCCATAAGTCATCCAGGCCCCCAGGCTGGGGCGACCGGGAATTTGGCTGCCGGTCATGAACAGGGTCACGCCGGGAGCATGATTGACGGCTTCGGTGTGCATTGAGCGAACAAGGCAGAGTTCGTCGGCAACCCCGCCTGTGTGTGGCAGCAATTCCGAGAGCCAGCGTCCCGACTGACCGTATTGGCGAAATGGTTTGAGCGGTGGAAGAATCTTGTAACTTCCTTGTGAAGCCGTCATGGTCGAAAGCCGCGTCCCTTTGCGCACCGACTCGGGCAGTTCCTGCAACCGCATCGCTTCCAAGCCGGGCTTGTGGTCAAAGAGGTCGACATGCGAGGGGCCTCCACCTTGCCACAGCACAATCATTCGCTTCGCTTTGGGTGGATGATGAGGCAAACCAGACAAGGGAGCCGCACCATCCCGCTGTTCAGCCTGACCGCCGCACCCTGCCCGTGCGTCTTCTCCCAGCAACTGGGCGATCGCAGCCAAACCAATCCCGTGGCCGAAACCTTGCAGAAGCGAGCGCCGCGTGAATTGCTGGGCAAGTTCCGATAGTGGGTTCATCACAGCGTCTCTCAAGGGGATGCGAACGGCCCGGGGGGCTATTCCCGGGTCAAAGCTTCGTCCAAATTGAAAATCGTCAGACAGACATTCGTCAGCGCCGCGAGCTCAACGGCATCGACTTCAGCCGGAACTTGGCTCGCGCCCAGCTCGACGAACTCGCGGGCCTGATCGGGTGCCGCGGAAAACAGTTCACGCCCTTTGGCTAACTGGCGCTCCAGCACTGCGAGTTCGCCGGCGGCGGGTTGGCGAGAACAGACTCGAACGAAAGCCGCGGCAATTCGCCGTTCGTCCGAATCGGTCTCGCCTTGCACGGTGGTCGCGAGCAAGCGGGCCGCTTCGACCCACGTCTCGTCATTGAGGGTCGTCAGGGCGTGCAACGGTGTGTTGGTGATGGTGACGCGAACTTTACAAGCCTGTCGGCTGCCGGCATCAAACATATTCCCCGGCCCAACCGTCCGCCGCCAAAAGGTGTACAGACTCCGGCGGTAAAGGTCCTCGCCGCTGGAGAGCGGATAAGAAAAATCCCGTTCCTTGGTAATCGCCAAGCTGTCCCAAATATCAGGTGGCTGGTAAGGATAGAATGGCTTACCGCCGAACCGAAGATTCAGTCGACCGCTAGCCGCAAGCGCGAGATCGCGGAGCAGCAGGGAAGACAGCCGGAATCGCGCACCCCGGGCGAACAGCTCATTGGCCGGATCGCGCTCCAATAATTGGGGGCTCACCTGCGAGCTCTGCCGATAGGTATTGCTGGTCAAAATCAGTCGCTGGAGATGCTTCATATCCCAGCCACTTTCGCGAAACTCTACAGCCAGCCAGTCGAGCAGCTCCGGATGCCGCGGGGGCTCGCTTTGGAGACCAAAGTTTTCAGGTGTCTTGACCAACCCCTGGCCCCAATAATGCTGCCAAAAGCGATTGACTTGCACCCGCGCAACCAGTGGATTTTCGGGAGCCATCAGCCAGCGGGCCAAGCCCAGCCGATTGCGCGGCATGTCGTCAGCCAGCGGCGGCAGGATCGAGGGTGTGTTAGCGGTGACTGGATCGGCCGGCATTTCATAATTGCCTCGCTGCAGGACACGAGTCTCGCGCGGCCGGGCATCGGACATCACCATCACTTTGGCAAGCGACTCACGATATTGATCCCGCGCCTGGTCAGCCGCGATCAGCTCACGCCGCACGGTGAGCAGCGGCTCCGGAGCGGCATGATCGAGAAAGTGCCGCCGAAGCCTGGTCTTTTGCTCATCGTTCCGCTGTTCAACCGGGATCCGCGCGAGTTCGATAATCTCAGCGGGTAATTGACCAGCGGTGGATGTTGTTGGTTGATCTGCAGAGGCAGCCGCTTCCGCGGCCGGCGGCTGGGGCAACTCCCTGTTTTCCGCTTCGTACAGCCAACAGGCATAAAGCAGGGCCGTCTCGGCCGACGGTTCCAGCCGCTCGTACTCCTGGCGGAGCTGCCGGGCCCGGGATTCGAGCTCGCTCAAGTGGGCACGTTGTTCGGACGTCCCCGAATAAATGAAGGGATCGGCGATCCGGTACTGGCCACCTCCCGGGGGTACGCCGCTTTCGGGAACATTATTGAAAAAGGCAAAGAAGCTGTAGTAATCCCGCATCGTCAGTGGGTCATACTTGTGGTCATGACACTGGGCGCAGGCGAGTGTGAGCCCCAACCAGTTGGTTGCAGTGACGTCGACGCGGTCAAAAACAATCACGTTGCGTTGCTCTTCGGCAATCGCGCCCCCCTCGCCATTCAGCAAATGGCAACGATTGAAACCCGTGGCAAGCTGCTGCTCATGCGTTGGTTCAGGGAGGAGGTCCCCGGCGAGTTGATCAATCGTGAATTGGTCAAATGGCAAGTTGGCATTGAGTGCGTTGACAACCCAGTCTCGCCACACGTACTGGTGCGTGTCGCCGTCCTGCTGAAAGCCGTTGCTGTCGGCGTAACGGGCGGCTTCCAACCAAGGCAGAGCCATCCGCTCGCCATAGTGCGGACTGGAGAGAAGTCGCTCAACTTGCCGTTCATAGGCATCGGGAGCCTGATCTTCCAGAAATGCGGCGAGCTCAGCCGGCGTTGGCGGGAGACCGATCAGGTCGAGCGACAGGCGGCGCAACAGCGTGGCCCGATCGGCGGGGGGCGAGGGGCTGAGTGATTCCTGCTGCAAGCGGTGAAGGACAAACGCGTCGATCGGATTGCGAACCCACTCCGAGTGAACGACCTCTGGTACGGGTGGCCGAACGGGCGGCACAAAGGCCCAATGGGGTGCCGTCTTGGCACCGGCATCAATCCAGCTGCGAAGCGTGGCAATTTGCTCAGCGGAGAGCGGGCGCTTGTGGTCTGGGGGCGGCATCAACTCATCGGCGTCGTCCGTCAACAGCCTCCGCACCAGTTCACTGGCCTCACTCTTTCCGGCCACAATGGTCTCGCCCCCTTCGCCCAGCAGGGCCGGGATATCATCCAGTCGCAAATCGGCCGCCCGGGTCTGGGCATCAGGACCATGGCAGGCAAAACAGTGGTTGGAGAGGATCGGCAGGACTTCGCGGTTGTAGTCTGGTCCTTGAGCGGAAAGTCCTGCCCAGTGGTTCGAAGCCAGCAGCAGGGCGAGCGCCAAGACCAGCACGCGAGGAGTCCAAGGAAGAAGCGCGTGATTCATTGGCTCATCAAGGAGAAGGGAATGAACTAAGAGTCATGCGGCACACGGCCACTCGCAAGACTCTCGCCAGAATAATCCAAATCGGCTCGCGATTCACCTCAGGCGCGATGCGGTAACGCTCGTTGAGCCCAAAATGGGGTGAACTTTCCCTTGTCGAGCGGCGGATTCGGTCGATTCCCAAACTCAGGAGAGCTTGTCGCCTGGCTGCACGCTGCCGATACTGGCGGAATGAAGAAGGCAGAACAAGAAAACCCTACTATCATCCTCGCCACCGCTGGACTGGAATTACGCTTCCCGCGCTTGGGCGATCAACATGGCTTTGCCGTCTGGCTTCATTCCGAACTTGTTTTGGAAACGAAGACGAGCGCAGAGACAATCGCCTGGCCCGAATCGCCCCCGCTGCAGCAATTGCATGAGCAATTACTGCCCACAGGCGCCGCTGTGCTCGGAGTTGGCTCAGCTGGGACCACGCATTGGTCAGCCTCCTTCTCTGTGCGCGAGCCCGGGCTGGTCTGGTGCGAATATGCGGCTCGAGTCCGTCAAACATGGCAACCAGCAAGCGAGTGGCTGGGAACTCGATTACACCTGGCGCAGGGCTGGACGGGAGAGCGCAGCGAGCAAGGGTTGTTGCTCCACGGACAGGACCGGCTGTTGAAACTTGCCCTGCTGGGCCCGGAAAGTTCGCTCGAAACCATCGGTGTCGGCGAATTTGAGCTCCGACCGGCCGAGGCTTTTCCGCGCCGCACCAAAACCATTGAATGGAAAGTGGCACTGCTGGGAAAGTAACGCTGTCGTCAGAAATGAAACAGCGATTAACCTGACTTTCACTTGCTACCGGAGCTTGCGAATTGTGAGAGGCGGAGAACCGTTTCCAATTCCAAGTCGGTGACACGGGCCGAGAGGTCAACAACGCCGGCCGACCAATCGGCCTTGGTTGCTCCTGCCGGCTCAAGCCTCCCTTAGGGGCCACGTCAAAGGCCAATGTCAAAGGCCAACGCCTGATCCTTGAGAGACGGCACATCCTGCCAACGCTGGGCGGCGATCACTCGTTGGAGTTGTTTCCCAGCAGTCCGGAGGCCCAAAGATAGTAGAGCAGCGTCAGCAGCGAGGAGACAAATGCAGCGACATAGGTCAACGCCGCGGCGTTCAGAACCTTGTCCATCCCCTCTCGTTCCTGGTGACCGATGATACCCGCATCCAAGACCAACTGCTTGGCCCGATTGCTGGCGTTGAACTCAACCGGCAAGGTGACCAGCTGGAACAGGACGACGAGGCCGAAGCAGAGAATTCCCAAAAACAGCACGCTTATTCCCAAAGCGCTGGACATCCCGCCAGCTGCACCAGCGCCGCCGGCTAAAGCCGATCCGAGCATGATCAAAATCCAGGCAGCCGGGCTGCCGAACTGCACGGCGGGAACCAGTAACGAACGGAGCTGCAACGGATAGTAACCCGTAGCATGTTGGATGGCATGTCCAGCTTCGTGAGTCGCCACTCCGATCGCAGCGACCGAAGTCCGGTCGTAGACTTCGGGCGACAAGGCCAACGTTTTGTCGACCGGGTTGTAATGGTCGTGGAGAAAACCGTTGACGCGAACAATTTTGACGTCGTGAATGCCGGCCGTGTCGAGCAGCCGCTGGGCCGCCTGCGCCCCCGTGTAACCACGAGTGGTTGGCACATTCGAGTAATGCTTAAAGCGGGAGTTGACCATCATGCTGGCCCATCCCGAAAGCAAGACACCCGGCAGCAACACCATCAAGAGGTACATCCACATCGTCTTCAATTCTCCAAAAGCAGAAAAAGCACACCGTAGTAGTTCTACTTCGACCGGAACCTCTTGGTTCCGTTAACACAGGCCGAAACCGCCATCCTAACAGTTGTTTGCGGTCAGCTGAGAGAAATTCCCCGCTTTCCGACCTATCCAGATGCAATTCCTGTGCCTGAGTTTTCGAGACAATTTGTCAGCTGCTGGAGCCTTCCGTTGCAACCTGGCGCCCTGTAGCCAGTGCCAAGCGATAAAGTCGCGGGACTGCAACTCGGCCGTCAGCAGTGGTCGCAATTGGAACAGACGGCCAACGGAACAAGACGAGGATGATCAAAAAAACGGTGTCGAGAACCATTCCTGCAAATGGCTCCCGACACCGAATAGATACCGACATTCGTCGATGGCCGAAAATAAACCCCAGCCAGTAGGCCGCGGGCGATTGGGAAAACCGCCCTTCAACTCGGCTGCTTACCGCTTCCACTCGGGAAGTTTGCGGCCGGGAGTCCAAGGAGCTCCGGCGGCGTCGAGTTTCTCCAGCAAGGCTGGCAGCTCCGTTTCGATCAACGTTCGCAGCTCGGCAGCCGTCTGCTCGTATTCCGCGCCGGCAACTTCGAATTGCTTGCGATGCGTTCCGGTCGGGCCAGTTGTGCTACCCATTGCTCCGAACATGGCGTTCGAAAGCCGTCCGCTGATTCCGGGCATGGCGTCCTCGTTGCGGCTGGAGCGGGTTGGGTCGCCAGAGAACTTCTCCTGCAAATCGAGCAGGCGCAGCTGCATTGCCCGCACCTCTTTCCAGAGTGCGGGATCAACCAGCGGCGAGTTCTGCGTCAGCTGCTCGACTGCCGCCAACTGATCAGCCGCTTCACCAGCCAACTGGGTGGCAGCGGTTACGGCATTGGCAAGCTTGGCGACCTGCTCGCAGAACGTGACAATCTCCTGGCGGTTGATTTCCGTCAGATCGCCGAAGCCCAGAGGCTCAATCTCAAATTCAGTCGGCGGAATCAACTGAGTCGATTCGCCGTCAACCAGCTTCGAGACTTCAACCGTGTACTTTCCGGGAACGGCAACGGCGCCAGCACCGCCACCGCCGCGACCACGCCGTCCGCCCCCACCACCGCCAGCCGAGAAAGCCGCGTGACGGAAGTCCCAAGTTGCGCGGGTCATTCCCTTGGAGGAACTGCCCGGGAGCTTGCGGACAATCTTGCCGGCTGCATCGCGAATGGTCAGCCACACGCTCGGAGCGACCTCACGGTCTTCGGCCTTCAGTTCTTCCCAGCTGGGATAGAACACATCTTTACCAGCGGCAGCAGCCTTGCGATCATTCTCCTGGCGCTGGGACTTTTTGGTCTTGAGCGACTCTTTGAGGTAATAAGTGAACGTCACGCCAAACTCCGGATTCGGAGCGGTGTAGAAATTCGACCCCTGGAAAGCGCGAGGGCCGCCGGCCATCGGGGCAACTTGGCGGTAAATCTGCCCCTTCTTAATCGGGAACATGTGATTCTTGTCGAGCAATTCAGGACCAACTTCACGCAGCGGCGAATAGTCATCGAGAATCATGAATCCGCGGCCAAAGGTCGCCAGCACGAGATCATTCTCATCCCGCTGAATTTCAATTTCGCGAACTTGGATGGTCGGCATCCCGCCGCGAAGCTGGAACCACTTCTCGCCACCATCAACCGTGCAGAAACAGCCGAATTCGGTGCCGCAGAACAAGAGCTTCGGATTCACGTGGTCCTGCTTGAGAGTATAAACCGTACCCCGCTCCGGTAGATTGTTGGTCAGCAACGACCAGTTCAAGCCCCGGTCGGTCGACTTGAGAACGTACGGACGGAAGTCGCCTCGCTTGTGGTTGTTCAGCGAAACATAGACGGTGTTGCCGTCAAAGAGGTCGGCTTCGATGTCGCTGATGAAGGCAAATTCCGGAACATCCAGCGAGCCAAACTGTTCGATTTTTCGCCAGTTCTGCCCCCCGTCTTCGCTGACCTGTACCAGCCCGTCATCGGTGCCGCAGTAGATCAGGCCGGCAACGACAGGCGATTCCTCAACCGCCACGATCGCGCCGTACAGTGAGGTCGAATTGTTTTTGGCGACTGTGTCGAGTCCCCAGACGCGGCCCATGACTTTGAGCTTGTTGCGGTCGATTTGCCGGGTCAAATCCGGACTGATCGCAGTCCAGTTATCACCGCGGTCATCCGAGCGAAACAGGATCTGGGAACCAAAGTAGAGCCGCTTGTTGTTATGTGGTGAAATCAGCAGTGGGCTGTCCCAGTGCCATTTCAGGGCTGGACCTTCAGCGGACTCCTGCGGCTTGATATCAACGGCTTCGCCCGTCTTGCGGTTGAATCGAATCAGGCCGCCGTGTTGCCACTGGGAATAAATCGTGTCGGGATCAAGCGGGTCGACCGCCGGGTCAAAGCCGTCCCCGAAAACAGTCACGAACCAGTCGCTGTTGCGAATGCCGTGGACATTGTTGGTACGGGATGGTCCGCCTTGGGTCGCATTGTCCTGCGTACCGCCATAGACATAGTAGAACGGTTTTTCGCGGGACACTGCCACGCGATAAAACTGGGTCAGTGGCAGGTTAGCCTTATAGTCATAGGTTCGACCGCGGTCCCACGTCTCATAGAGTCCGCCATCGCAGCCAATCAGCAAGTGGTTTTCGTCATTGGGATCGACCACGATCGCGTGATTGTCGACATGTTTGTCGCCTTCGCCCACTGGAACAAACGTGGCCCCGCCGTCTTCGGTCACCATCATGTTGGTGTTCAGCGAGTAGACGCGGTCAACCTTGTGGGGGCAAGCAACGATTTCCTGATAGTACTGAGGGCTGTCAGAAACGTGATCGCTCATCCGCTGCCAGGACTCACCACGATTGGTGCTGCGGTAAAAACCGCTTTGTCCCGCGGTTGCTTCGACGATGGCGTAGACGACTTCCGGGTTGACCGGGGAAACGGCCAAACCAATTCGTCCGAGATCGCCACCTGGAAGACCGCGGCTGATTTTTCGCCAGGTAGCGCCGCCATCAGTCGACTTGTAGATCGTCGACTCGGGGCCGCCATCGATCAGCACCCATTGGTGTCGTCGCCGTTGATAGCTGGTTGCGTAGATGATTTCCGGATTGAGCGGGTCGAGGTGAACTTCATTGATCCCGGTGTTCTCGCTGATTTTCAAAACTTGAGACCAGGTCTTGCCGCCATCGGCAGTCTTATAGAGGCCACGATCCCCCCCTTCCTTCCAAAGTGGGCCTTGGGCAGCAACAAAGACCGTGTTACTGTCCGTTGGATCCACGACGATCTTGCCGATGTGCTCGCTGTTTTCCAGCCCAACCTTGGTGAAGCTTTGTCCTCCATCGGTCGACTTGTAGACGCCGTCGCCGTAGCCGACGCTGCGCTGGGAGTTGTTCTCACCAGTTCCAATCCAGACTGTGAAGCGGTCATTCGGGTCGAGCGCGACACAACCAATGGAGTACGAACCGTAATTTTCAAAAATGGGTTGGAAGGTCACGCCGGCATTGGTGGTTTTCCAGACACCACCCGAAGCGGCCACGACGTACCAGACGCTGCGGTCGTAGGGATCAATCGCGAGGTCACCGATACGGCCCGACATGAAGGCCGGTCCGATGTTGCGAAAACGCAAAGCCGAAACCAGTTCAGAGTTAACCCCCGGCTGCTTGTCTTGAGGTTCGTCGGAATCCTGGGACCAGGCGGGAACAGCAAGCAGCAACAGGCTCAAGAGAGCTGCGTTTAAACGCGTGAACATCATGATGACCTCAGAGAATTCTTTTCGTCCAGGAGGATGCGGTTCGTCCGGTTGAGTTTTCAGGGGCAAGAGATTGCCGCAACAACCAGAGAGTCAAAGCCCCTCCACTTTAATTGGCTGGCCGGGAGGGGCAACCAGGCAGGTTGCCGCGACGGCCCGCAGAAGGGAACCACCAAGGATAGGTCGCAATTTCCTCCCGTGCCGAAAGGGGAGCGAATCGGGGAGCAACAGACCAAAAATGGGGCATTTTCACCCGATCTTCCCCGCTTACTCAAGCTGCTGCCTTGTCGGCCGCTCACCGTGTCCATTCTCTCCCCAAAGGTGCACCGCCCGGTTGGTCGCGGAACTGTCGATGACAGCCGGTGCAGTTGGCCTTGAGCGCGTGCATTTGCCTGGCCAATTCCAGGCCACCCTTTGGGGCAATTCGCTCGCGAAGCAGTCCTTCCAAAGCAATCGCAAGTTGCTCCCCGGCCCGCAATTGCTCTTGGTAAGCGTGAGGCTCAGCCTGAACGGATTCAGTCCGCAGCAGTTCGGTGTAGCGCTCGCGGAGCAGCAATGCTTCGTGCTCGGGTTTGAGGTCCGGGTGCGTGGGTAAAGGTTGCCAATTGTTGGCCGCCAGCTTCTCAAGCCGATCAAAGTGCAGCTCCATGGCCACCATTGCTTCGGCCACCTCCGGGAGCGGCACTGTCGAACGAAATTCGACGTCGAGTCGATCCAGATGAGCAGGGTCCAGCGGCCGCGTTTGACGAGTCGCAGCGAACAGACCAATGTAGTGAGGGCTGGTCCCGGCCCGCTTCAATACTTCGGCCGCCTGTTGTTCATCGACCCAGCCCAGCGCTCGGCAGGCGGTTGCTGCCGCGGCCGGGCTGCGATGCTTTCCATGGTGGCAATGAAGATAGATCGGGCCTGGCAAATCGCGAATGGCCTTGGCCAGTTCGGCGGCTCGTGCAGCGGGGATGCCATCGTACCCATGAGGCAAGTGCACGTAGCGGAGTCCAAACTTTTCGGCGGTAGCAACGTCCGGAGTCGCTCCATCGACACTGATGACTGTCTGTATCCCAAGTTCTTTCAGTTCAGCAAACGCAGCTTCACCTTCTGGCTGACCACCGCTGATCAGACGCTGGTTGAGCCGCAGCGCATTGGGTAGCCTGTCCGACTTGAGAGGCTCCAGCAAAGTCGGTGGAATCGCTTGATCCTGAGCTGGGAGCACGGGGCTGCTCAGCAAACAGGCGCCGATCGCCAACCAACTGTAGAAAAATGCCTGCCGCGACAAATGCCCTGCTCCGGAAACGATTTGGGGATATTGGCTCTGCATCTTAGCCCCGATGGGGCCGACTTTACAGCTCGAGCCGCTCGCCCTCTTCGGCAATTCCCAGTCCGGCGGCGCGAACCTGGCGGGTTGCGGGTGACTCGGGGTCGAGCAGCGGGTTGGTGTGGTTGAAATGAATCAAGCGCACTTTCGCTCTTTCGGTCCGATCCAATCGTCCGAATCGCTGCAGGGACTCAACCACAAACGGATGGGGAATTTCCTGCATGTCCCGCCCCGGCAATTCGGCCCCATCAAAAAAAGTGGCGTCCAGATAGGCAATGTCGACTGCGGCCAACTCCTGTTCGATGGCCCGCTCCCAACGTTCCCATTTATCGATATCCGGAAGAAACAGAACTTTGCGCTGGGGACCGTCAATTCGAAAGGCAACCGTTTCAGAGAACTCGTCGCGATGCGGCACGACCACGGGCGTCACCGTCAGACGCTCGTTCAACCTCACGGCCTGACCGGCCGCGAGTGGCTGGAGCTCCACATTCTTCAATTGCACCAGCTGGCTCCAGGGAGCTGCGGTCTGCAGGAACTCGGCGAACCGGGGCATCACGTGAACCGGAACTTGCTTAGCGCCCAGAACTTCCCGACCAAATTGCAGGAGACCGGCGTAATGCCCGATGTGAGCATGAGTGAGGAAGACCCCACGCAAGGCTGGAGCCGCATCCGCTGGATCCGCCGATTGGGCCTGGTCCAAAGCGCGCAGCTGCTGCCGAAAATCGGGCGTGCACTCGAACAGCCAGCGCTCGCCAGAAATCGGATCCACAACTGCGAGGCTGACGACGGAACGCCGCAGAGCGGGTTCGCTCCAAGCCCGTTCGCAACAGGACCGACGGCAGCCCGTCTGGGGGTAGCCACCATCTTGAGCGATCCCCAAAACGATGACGAATGGATGACGCAGGTTTGGCTGCTCTTGAGCGGCCGCCGCAAGACCGGCTGACAAAGCCAAGCACAACAAGCACCAACCGATTGCTTGCTTTCGAACGACCGTGGCAGGCAAGTGCATGTGGTGAACCTCAGAGCGGGATTCCAGTGATCAAGTCAAACGGAGAGCACCTGGGCCGGTTCCGCGGGGGGCGCCTCTCGGCCCTTGCCAAACATCGCCAGCAGCGCTTCCACGAGCATCATCCCCGCGAGCAGAATCAAAGCCACGCCAACCCAAGGGACCATTTCACGGGGCAGTACCCATTGCCCCTCCACCCAAAACTTCGGCAGAATCATCGCCACGAGAGCCCAAATGCTCATGGTATACATCCAAAGTGTCGGCAGTCCGGTGACCAGCCAGACCCATGTCGCCCGGCGGGTTCGCCAGAGCCATACCGTTACGCCCAACAGAGCCAACGCGGCCAGCAACTGATTGCTGGCTCCGAACAACGACCAGAAGACTTTCCAAATTTCGACAGGTTTTCCCGCAGCATCAGTTCCGGCATTCCAGAGAAAGAAGAGTGGCACACCCGCAGTCAGCGCGGTCCCAAGCCAACGTCCGGCCGGCCCTTTCAAGCCTGTCAACTCTTCAATGATGAACCTTCCCAGCCGCGTGCAGACGTCGAGCGTATCGTAAACAAAGGTCGTGAACGCCAACAACGCAAAGGAAACCGCCAATTCGACTGGCACACCAATTGTCTTGAGAAAATTCCCCAAACCCATGGCGTAAATCAAATTGGGGGGCTTCCCCGTCACCTCCGGCGCGCCTTGGGCAAACATCATCACGCAACAGAGCGACACCACTGCCACCATTGCTTCCAGCAACATTGTTCCGTAACCGATCGGGCGGGCGTCCGACTCCCTGGCGAGTTGCTTGGATGTGGTTCCTGAACTGATCAAGGAATGAAAACCAGAGCAGGCTCCGCAGGCAATCGTGATGAAGAGGAAAGGAAATAGCTGTTCTCCCTTGGCGTTGGTCCAAGCGATAAAGGCTGGATACTGTACGGTGTGGTTGCCCAAAGAGAGCCCCAGCGCCCCGCCGAGCAGAGCCGCGTAAAGAAAGAACCCGCCAAGGTAGCCGCGCGGCTGAAGCAACAACCAGACCGGCACGACTGCTGCAATCAGGCAATACAGCAGAAGCAGCGTGCACCAGAGCTTGACGGTCGTACCCTCACTGAGCGCAAACCAGCTTTCGAAATCGAGCGGGAACTTTTGCCCGACCCAAATCGCTACGCCCACCAAGGGCACGAAGATCAACGTGGCTGGCAACAGGCCGAGCTTGAGGTACTTCATCGCCAGCCCCATCAGTACAGGCAGCAGCAAGTACAGCAATGAGCTCATTGCGATCCCGGCACCGAGGACCTGCTGGCCATCTTCCAACTGCTGAAGGCCCACAAACGAACGGGCCGTGATGTCCGTAAAGGCCACGATGATGTAGACCAGCGCGATCCAGACAAAAACAAGGAATAGCAGGTAGGCACGGCGACTGACATGATCGTGCACGACCTCGGTAATCGAGCGGGCGCGATGGCGAATGCTGGCCACCAGACTGGTCATGTCGTGCACGCCACCGATCAGGATACTGCCCAACAAAATCCAGATCAGGGCTGGCAGCCAGCCAAACGCCAGTCCGGCCAGGATGGGGCCGACAATCGGACCAGCGGCGGCAATCGCCGAAAAATGCTGGCCCATTAAAAAGGAAGCGGCAGTTGGCTCGAAATCAACATCATCCCGCAAGGCTACTGCGGGAGTTGGCCGCCGATCATCCAATTGCAACAATCGGCTGAGCAACGAACCGTAGGTCCAATAGGCGACCGACAGGATGATGGCCGAACCGATCACAAACACCAACAGGCTCATTGAGGATTCCTTAACCAAGCAGCACCCGTTCATCGCCCAGCTGTAATCTGGGCAACCTGGCGGCGGTATTTTGCCATAAAACATTGGGGATTTCAGGGCATTTCTCTTGAGCGGCGCCGATTTTATCTCACAATGAGCAGGTCACTGAGAGCCGCGTCAGAACGCAGGTGCCCGCCGTCATGCGAATCTCAATCTTCACCGACAGTTTTCTCCCGTACACTTCGGGCGTGACTTTTTCAGTGCTCAACCAGGCCCGCGAACTGGTGCGCCGCGGACACGAGATTTCGATCTTTCGACCGAAACCCGCGCGGGGCACTGAACCGGCCAACGTGCCAGCGGGGGTGGAACTGTATGACGTTCCGTTTGCCGTACCTGTACCCCGGGTGCCCCAGCTGCGGATCACGCTCCCCTCGTTTGTTACCTCGCTGAGACGACTGCGGAAAATCGATCCTGACATCGTCCACCTGAATACGGAATGGGGATGCGGCTGGGAGGGGCTGGTCGCCTCGCGACTCCTCGGCAAACCAACCGTAGGCACGTTTCACACCTTCTTTGCCGAGCCCGGCTATCTCAAATCGTTCGGTCTTCCTGCCTGTTCCTGGCTGCAGTCCTTGATGTGGGGCTACTCGGTGTTCTTCTACAACACCTGCCGAACGGTAACCAGCCCTTCGCAAGCCGTGAAGCAATCATTGCTGGACCACGGAATTCGCTCCGAACCGGTCCTGATTCCAAATGGCATTCCCCTGCCGGAACCGATTGACTGGCGAAACGTCAAACGCGAACGGATGAAACTGCAGATCCACGGCCCTTCGTTTGTGTACGTTGGCCGGATGTCGCCCGAGAAGTCATTACCGATTCTGCTGGAGGCATTCGCGTTGGTTCAGCGAAGACGGCGACGCGCCCGTTTGGTGATGATTGGCGATGGCCCTTCGTTGGCGGCACTGAAACATCAAGCCAGCGAACTCGGGATCCGGACAGCAGTCGAGTTCCTCGGTCACGTGGAACACGAGCGACTGGTCAGCGAACGGCTGCCATTGCTCGGCGATGCCTTTGTGACCGCGAGCACAACAGAAAACCAGCCGATGAGCATTCTGGAAGCGATGGCGATGGGGCTGCCGGTAATCGGAGCGGCTGCCAAGGGAATTCCAGAGTTGGTTCAAGACGGAGCCAATGGATTCTTGTTCGAGCCGGACAATCCCCGGGCAATGGCTGCCTGCATGCTGCGGATGGCAGCCCGCACCAAACGCCGTCGACAAATGGGTCAAAAGGCGATGCTGACTGCAGCCAATTACAACATGAGCCACGTCGTCGACAAACTAGTACACCTCTATCAGGAAGCGATCTCGCAGACCTGCAAAGGATTGCGGCTGCCCCGGAATGTGGTTGCCGAGCCTGGCCCTCTCCCCGCTTCAAACCTAAAAAGCCATTTTTGAGCGCCAAAGCCTGAGTCTCCAGGCAAAGGCCGGCGGGTCGATGAAATTCCCCACGGCGACAGCTTCAGGCGCAGCCATCCAACATTAAGGCGCAGCCATCCAGCAACAAGGCGCTGCGGTGCGGCATTTACTGGATACCGTACTTCTCCAGCAACCGGTAGAGCGAACGGCGCCCAATGCCGAGTGCTTGGGCAGTGCGGGTCTTGTTGCACTGGTTGCGTCGATAGACCTGTTCAACATGCAGCTTGTTCAGGCTGTCCAAATCGAGCTTGCTGCCAACTTTCAATTCGGCTGACACGCCCTGCTGCTCACTTCCCTTGACGATCTCCTCGGGGAGATTTTCTTTGAGGATCTCGTCGCCCTCGGCAAGAATCTTGGCGCGTTCCAAGGCATTTTGCAGTTGCCGAATGTTACCGGGCCAAGTGTAGTTGCTGAGCAACTCGATCACCGGTTCGGAGGCTTTCCATTGGTCACCGAGAAAGTGTTGAATCAAGAGGCGGATATCACCATCCCGCTCACGCAGCGGTGGGAGATGGATCTTGAGAACGTTGATCCGATAGTACAGGTCTTCACGGAATCGTCCTTCGGCAACTTCTTTGCCCAAGTCGCGGTTTGTGGCAGCAATCAACCGCACCTTGACCTTGCGTTCCTTGACACTACCCACCCGGCGCAGTGAACCATCCTCCAGCACCCGCAAGAGCTTGGCCTGCAATGAACCGGCGAGTTCACCGAATTCGTCGATGAACAGCGTGCCTCCATCGGCGATTTCGAACAATCCAGGCTTGGCCGCGGCCGCCCCGGTAAAGGCGCCTTTTTCATGCCCGAAGAGTTCACTCTCCAGCAGCGCTTCAGGCAAGGCCGCACAATTGATTACGACCAGTGGCTTTTCGGCCAGCGCCGAGCGATCGTGAATCGCCCGGGCCACCAATTCCTTGCCCGTGCCGCTTTCCCCTTCAATCAACACCGGCTTTTCGGTGACGGCAGTTTTATCAATCAGGCGGAAGACCTCCTGCATTGCCGGCGATTCCCCAATCATGTTCGCGGGCGGGGCGGTATGTTGAATCACATGCCGCAACTGGCGATTCTCCTTGAGCAATTGGCTCGCTCGCCACGCCTTTTGGATTAACAGGTCCAGCTCATTCAGCTTGGCTGGCTTGGTGAGAAAGTCGAACGCACCTTTCTTGATCGAGTCGACCGCATTCTCGATTGTTCCCCCGCCCGTCAGCATGATCACCTGCAAGTCATTTTCGCTGTCCCGCAGTTCGGTCAGCAGTTGCAGGCCGGTGACGTTGGGCATGTGGATGTCGACAACCGCTACGTCAAAGACCTGGCTGTCAACCAACTCCAAGGCATCCCGGCCATCGCAGGCGGTGAACACGTTGTAACCCAGCTTGCGAAAGTAGGAGCTGGCGGCATCGCGGAAATCCTCCTCATCATCGACAATCAATAGCTTGATTTGGTTGCGATTGGCCAAATTCATCGAATTGGTTTCCCGATGCGGAGGGGCGAAACTGGTAGTGTTCATTACTGGGCAAATTCCATGTTAACTGCAAACAGGGTGCACACGGGATCGGATCGGACAGAAACGGGGCGATAACAGCCAACGCACCGCTGATAACCAAGCTCAGGTTACAGCCAACTGGGGCTCGGCAACCTGCTCAGTCTGGGGAGCAGAAGCCCGAATCGCCAGAACCGGACAAGGTGCATGGCGGAGCACTTCTTCGGCTACGCTTCCCAACAACAAGCGCGTGAACCCGGTGCGGCCGTGCGTTGGCATGACGATCAGGTCGACCTGATTCTGGACAGCGTAGTGAACGATCGCTTGAGCGGGCTGGCCACGCACCAACTCATGCCGATGCAGGACACCGGTAGCCGTCGGCAGAATTTGCTTGAGAACTTGACGCTCCCGTTCGATCGCCTGATTCACTTCGGGAATCGCCGCGCCACTGGCCGCGGGTAACTCCGGCACGGCGACATACAGGAACACCAACTCAGCCCCACACTCACGCGCCAAGGTGGAAGCAACCCGAACGCATTCCGAGCAGGTTTGAGTCAGATCGACAGGACACAGGATTCGTTTCCAATTCATCGCGAGCATCCACTGAAGTATTTGCGTTGATGGGTCGCAGCCCCCGCCCGGGAAAGAAGCTCCTGGAAGCAAATCCTCCTGCGAGCACCTCAAGCCGGGTCAACCGGCTTGAATTCCCGAAGGGAGGCCTCGCTTCGCACTCCCGGCGCGACGGCGACCGCCGCGCCCGGGGAGTGGGCTGTTCCGGACCGGTACGCTTTAGTGCAACTGCTATGCCAAGCACGGCGACAAGTGTTTGGCACGCTGTCAGGCCGCGACTGTGGACAAATCAAGGTTGGCCAACGTCCGCCGCCAAACTACCCGGCACAGCGACTGTGCCATTACGCACACCACTGTGCAGAGCACGCTCTATCAGGGGATGCCATTTCGAACGCTCGCCTGGAAGAATCCAAGCCGGCTTCAAACCGGCCGACCGTTCACGACCATGCCTGGTCTCGGGCTATCCGGAAAGCTTGACCGCAGAGTTGGAAATGCCGGACCGTTTTGCACTGAGACCAGTTGGGGAAGGCTGCTTGGCTTTTTGTGCTCAGCCGCCACAGCGAGGGCCCGCCTCAGCCTGGGGCTGGCACAATACCCGACTAAGCGTGGCCTGAGGCGGACGCTTTGGGCTGGTCGTTCGCCGGGAGCGAGATTGTCATTCGCGCACCGCCGAGTTCGCTGCGGTCGACTTCGATTTTCCCGTGGTGGGCCTCGATGATTCGGCGGGTAATCGCGAGCCCCAGGCCGGTGCCCTTGGTTTTGGTGGTAAAGAACGGTTCAAAAATCCGGCTCAGCCGATCGCCAGAAATTCCTGGGCCATTATCTTCGAGCGTCAATTGGCAGCAGGCATTGTCGGGGGTGCGAGCAATCGTACAACAGATCGCACCGGAAGGCCCGGCCGCGTCGATCGCATTCTGCAGCAAATTGGTCAACACCTGATCGAGCCGATGGCGGTCTGCAAGAATGATGGCATCGGCAGGCTGGGAACAGTTGACCGCCAAGGTTGTGCTCAAATCGCGCCAGCGGGTTTCGAGGTTGTACCAAGCGGTCGAGGTCAGCCGCACCAAGTCCACTGCTTCGCGGTCGAGATTGATTGGCGCGGCGTAATTCCGCACCTCTTCGTACAGAATATGCAGTCGATCGAGTGCGTTCTGAATCCGATGAGCCTGCTTGAGGGCCTCGGGACGATCCTCGATATCCTGCAGCAGCGCCTCCAGGCAGGCGTGACTGCGCTGCAACACATTTCGGCTCTCATGCGCCAAACCGGTGACCATTTGCCCAATCGCGGCGAGTCGCTCGGATTGCTGGACCTTGGCTGCAGCCGACTCCTCCAGTAGCTGGGCAAATGACTGCTGGTAGGCGTAGTCGATAATCGCCGCATCCATATCGAGCAATTTGTTGACGGCAATGACGGTTTCACACAGCTCATGCCCAGGCAAGTCCGAGACCTGACAAAGGCCGGAGGTGATTCCGATGCGAAGTCGCGTCAGGGCGGCCATCGCATAAGCTTGGTTCAATCCAATTTGCACATGCCGGCGCCCAACTCGCCAACGAGTCTCAGCAAACTCGTCGTCATAACTGCCAGTGAACAGGCTCTCTACCCAGCTGGCCAAGGTCCCTTTCAATCGCTCCACCTGAGGCTCACCGCCGCTGATGACTCGGGATGTGAAGTCGTGGGCGAGGATCGTGCGATAAAAGTCCTCGACCAGACCGGGGACCAGCGGCTTCACCTGTGGCCAAGCCAGTCGCACCCGTTCCGCATCACGTTCCTGCCAGCCCACGTACGACTTGATTCGCTCGAAGAAAACCGAAACGTCGACGTCAGCTCGGTCAGCCAACACATGGCTTTCGGGCGAATGCAGTTCGCTCATGGAAGTTCAATCAGGCAACGGAACAGGATGCGGGCCAACCAATTTCACCGCCCCAGATCCTACCACGGGACGGCCCCCACCGCAGGGCATTCATTATCGATGGATCGCGAGAGGACCAGATTATTTTTTGCCTGCACTGTCCGAGGTACCGCGGAGGACAAGGACCGGTACTTGCGCCAGACGGACAACGCGCTCGGCCACACTGCCCATAAACAGGCGACTGAGGCCCCGGCGTCCATGCGAGGAGATGACGATCAGTTCGGCACCGATTTCCTGGGCATAGTCGGTGATCGCAAAGCCCGGGTCACCAAACAAGGTAATCAGTTCCAAACCACCCAATTCCGGATGCTCAGCGATTGTCTTGCGGAAGTTTTGTGCAGCATACTCCTGGATCGATTGTTCGGTAACTGTGTCCCAAATCACCGTCGGTTCAGTCGCTGTCGGGATTTGGCCAACGTGAACAACCTTGAGCTTGGAACGATCAGCCACCATCGCCGCACTGGTCTTCAGTGCAGCAAGGGCCATGTCGGAAAAATCCCAAGGAACAAGCAGGCAATTGCCAGTGAATTTGAGCATCTTCGTATCCTGTAAGTGATTAACGATCTGAAAGGCGGGCCGAACTGCGCAACCACCTGATGGTCCCTGCCAGCAACTTCACGCCAGCCCCTCTATCGTCACCCTAAGCAAACCGCATGCCGCGACCCGGCTTCCAACCTTGCAGAGACAACGGTTGAATTCTCCCCCGAAAAAATCGCGAAGATTCACCAAAGCTGAGGATTGCCGCGCATGTGCGAGCGTGCGATTCAGCACACTCGCTCAAACTCGCCAAACTTGGAATCGCTTGAAAAAA
>Ga0164292_10001276_pt1 | contig 20241 bp, 18 predicted proteins | sample GEODES117metaG_FD_111486 | JGI IMG/M metagenome (GOLD analysis project Ga0164292, IMG submission 111486) | Eutrophic lake water microbial communities from Lake Mendota, Wisconsin, USA - GEODES117 metaG | ecosystem: Environmental > Aquatic > Freshwater > Lake | place: USA: Lake Mendota...
CTTGAGATAATCCGACATTCGATAGCCGCCTGGTCCAAGTACCATCAGGTTTGTTTGGTAGCCGATCGGGGTGGCGAAACCGTAACTGGATGTTGCGGCAACGGCGATCAAAACCGGTCTGGGATCCATACCCAATTGCTGTGCGGTCGCCATGCCGAGCACACCCATCAGCGCTGCGCAAGCGTTATTGCTCAGCAATTCGGTCAGCAATCCCGTGATCAAGACGATCACCGCCAAAACAGCGACCTTGCCAAAAGGCTGTGCCCAGGCCAGCAGGTGCGTAGCGATCCATTCGGCAGCCCCGCTGGAATCTAAAGCCTTGCTGACACCCAAGGCCGTCGCGATCAAGAGTAGAACCGGGAGGTCGATTGCCCTCTGTGCTTCCCGAGCGGAGATGCAACCAAGCAAGATCGTAAGCGTCGCGCCGCTTAGTGCAACTAGAGTCGCCTGTTCGGTGAAGCACGTCATCCCGATCACCACGCCTAAAAAGATGATCAGCGACACCCATGCCTGGCGGTGGGCCACGGGCGCCGAGTCCTCCAGCCCTGACACGAGGATGAAGTCGCGTGAATTACGCCACCTTTTCGTGAAGTCGTCAGGGGCATCGATCAGCAATGTATCCCCCGCCGTTAGAAGGATTTGCCCGATTTTTTGTTGCAGCTTTTCGCCACTACGGTGAACCGCGACGATCGAAGCGTTGTAGCGTGATCGGAAATCTGTCGCCTTGACTGTCGTCCCGATGAGGGGAGAGGTCGGCGAAATCACCGCCTCACAGAGTATCGATCCTGACCGAGGCGCAGGTCGAGGCGGCAGGCCCTCCAAAGAATCACGGGAGTCGGATTCCGGTTCGGCCAGATACTTATCGACCATGGGATGGTGTTCGACCGGTTCCAAGCCTCGGATCCGTTGGGCATCGAGAATGGTACTTACTACCCCGGAGAAGCAGAGAATATCGTCGACCTGGATCGGTTGATCGGGCGAGACGGGCGAGATCCTGGTCCCCTCCCTTTCGATCGCGTACAAATAAATCCCTGGCAATTCCCGCAATCCGGATTGCCGAATCGTCTGCCCGATCAACGGGCATGCCGGACGGACGATCAGTTCCAGCGTATACTCGCGCGGGTGTGACTCCGCATATTCGAGCAAATCGGTCCTGTCAGGAAGAAGTCGTTGCCCGACAGTAACCAAATACAACAATCCGACGATCGTGACCGGAACCCCGATCCATGCCATTTCCCACATCCCTAGCCCCGGCATGTTCGCGGCCCTGAGCGCCCCGTCGATGACAAAGTTCGTGCTCGTCCCGATCAGCGTGCATGTCCCTCCAAGGACGGCGGCATAGGAGAGCGGGATTAGAAGCTTTGATGGTGATACCCGCAGCTTCCGTGCGACATGCACGAAGATAGGCATGAAGAACGCTACCAAGGGAGTGTTGTTCATGAACGAAGACAATGCCGCTACGGGACCGATCAATCGCAGCAACGGGGTGCCTTGTTTCGGTTTTCCTAAGAGCCAGCGGCTTAAATACTCCACCGCACCTGTGGCTTGTAAGCCGCCACCGATGACGAACAGGCCAGCGATCGTAAGCATGGCCGGGTTCGAGAAACCTTGGAGCGCATCTTTAAGCGGCACTACCTGAAAACACACCAGCATCAGCAGGGCAGCCAGCATCACGATCTCTGGAGGCCACTTTTCTATCGCCAATCCCACGATCAAACCGACGACTACCAGCAGTGTGATGATTAACGGGAACGACATAGGTGGAATCTCCCGGGTGCCGGTGGCCTGAGCCAAACAGGAGCCCCGACCAACGAAATCGGCCTGAGAGCGTGACTCCCGGGCCTGCGTTGTGGGGTGTTATCGAAACACAACGGCCTTGGGGATGTTCGTGGGATGGTTGCATCTTCGTGCCAAAGAGCGGATGGGGTGGGATTCGAACCCACGATACCCGTGAGGGTACGCCGGTTTTCAAGACCGGTGCCTTCAACCGCTCGGCCACCCATCCGACCGCCCGATCCGTTAACGGACGGAAATCCTTTTGGTCTGGTTGCTACCCCCAGAGTGTACCCAGTGAGTGCTGTTTACGAAACCGATGAAGCCATTCCTCCCCCGGTTCTGTTTTTTCTCCTGGAAAGGCAGGGTTTTTCGGGCCTCTCTGGCCAGATAGCGGAAATGCTGGCGATGGTTCATAATCAACAAGGAGTGTCTTTCAGGAGTCGGGTCAATCGAACGAGTCGGCAGGGGTTGGGGTTTTGGCCGGTAAGTTGAAAGCTTGGCTCGATCTGATCCTTCCGCCGCTATGCGCTTTTTGCGGCGATTATCTATCCCAAGGCGATCTCTGTGAACGTTGCGATGGGATGTTCCGCATGACTTGGCCTCCCCATTCGGAGCCGTGCCAAAGCTGTGGCATGCCAATCCCGGGCATCACGATCGGTGAAGCGTCCGAGCCCCATCAAGTCAAAGTGTCAGAGCTCCCCCCTCCGATTCAAACCTGTGCCGTCTGTCGCGGCCAATCTTTCGGCTTTGAGCGTGTTTACCCTTTAGCGATTTATCAAGGGGCCGTTAGGGAAGCCATCGTCGCCAACAAGCGAGGATCGACGGTTGGTCTCGGCCCCGCACTGGGCCGCCGGTTGGCAAGGGTGGTCGAGGAGCGACGCGGGGGATGGGCCCCGGAGGTGGTCGTTTTTATACCGAGTCATCTCTCGCGACAACTCATGCGAGGTGGCGTCGGGGGCGGGCAAGGCATTGCAAGGTCCGTCGCTAAGGAGTTGGGTTTACCGGTCGTCGACGCCTTAAAAACGACTCGCCGGGTCGGTAAACAGTCGCTGTTGCGGGACGTTGACCGCAAGGAAAACGTCAGGGGGGCTTTCGCCCTGAAGATCGGGACATTTTTCCGAACGGGGCGGCGTGTTTGTGGCCGTGAAGTGCTCCTCGTGGATGACGTTTTGACAACGGGAGCGACCGCCTCGGAAGCGGCGCGTATACTAAAAGCGGGCGGCGCTGCGGGAGTGCGATTGGCTGTCGCCGCGAGGGCAGTTCGCCGCGGATAACCGTTTCGCCTCAACCTTCCGAGTCTTTCCGAAATGTCGCTTAACGAGGAACCGACCCCGATCACCAACAGCTCCGACCGCGGGGGGACTTTTCGACGTGCGATCTTTCGCGGATTGGCGGTCGTTTTACCCCCTTTGCTGACCGTCGTGCTGCTGATTTGGGCTTGGAATATCATCGAGGCGAACCTGCTGCGCCCGATCGAGAACGGGATTCGCAACGCCCTTGTGCTCGGCTTAAGCGATGTCAAGCGGGAAGTCCCCCTGAGTGCCGTTTTGGTCAACCCGGCCGACCCGCGAGAAGGGTTTGAATACCAAAGTCAGAAATACGTTGCCGACGCCAGCGGGCGTCGATTTTTACCGCAAAAGGTCGTTACCTTCGTCAATGAGACGATGGACCGGTTGGGGGCCTACGAGGATACACCGACATCGGCAAGCGCTTATTGGCACCGATATGTCCAGCTCCGATACCTCCCCAGGACCTTGGTCGTACCTCTGTTTCTGGTCTTGTTTCTTGCGGTGCTGTATTTCCTAGGTAAGATCTTCGCCCATGGTATCGGACGATGGTTTGTCCATCGTTTCGAAGCCGGTATCGAACGGATCCCGCTCATCAATAAGGTCTACGGCTCGGTAAAGCAGGTTACGGATTTGGCTTTAAATGAGCGTGAGATTAAGCTCGGGAGGGTCGTCGTTGTTGAATATCCGAGAAAGGGGATTTGGTCCCTCGGGTTCGTGACCAGCAATGGGTTTCCGTCGCTCCGAGACCTATCAGGGGAGCCCGTGCTGGCCGTTTTGATGCCGACTTCCCCGATGCCGATGACAGGGTTTGTCATTACCGTCCCCCAGAGCGAAGCGATCGATCTTGATATCACGATCGATGAGGCTATCCAATTCTGTGTTAGCTGTGGGGTCGTCGTTCCACCACCCAAATTGGTGAGGGTGGGCGATGTCGGCCGGCCGGCGAAGCTTGAGCGCTGATTGCTAGCTTTTTGATTTTTTCGACTCCTGTCGCCTCAACCACCCGGCGGGTTCGTCTGACAAGACAAGGATCAGCCTAGACTTTGTCGAAGATTAATCATTAAGAACATCGGAGAATCGGCCAAGAAGTGGTTGCATAGCCGAATCATGCCAAGCACGCGAGGGAGAACATGAGCGCAAATTTTTTCGAATGGATTCGTGATGGGGTCCGTCAATCGGTGCTGCTAGGGGTAAGCGATGCGATCGAAGAGCTAGGCACACCCGCTCAGGGAGAAGAAACTCATCCGGGAGTCGCCGCCTTCTTGGCTGCGGATAAAGGAGATCGCAAAAGGGTTGCCGGTGCTACGGTTGCCCCGCAGGGAGGACGCAAGCGTTTGGGTAAAAGCTTGAAAGAGATCGAAAACCCATCCGGTTGAATCTGATCAAATAGGTCAGCCCGGATCCAGCCTGAACCCCCTGAGGGGAACAGGCATGGCAGGGCCTGCGTTTTCAGACCCTTAAAGAACAGGTGTTCGACTACGGCAACTCGATTGTCGCTAGCGACAATCGCTTCTCTTCTGTCTCACGAAGGATGACCCCGTGGGTCTCGCCAAGTTTCGCGAGTTGAAGGATGCCCGTCATCGATTCCACTTTACTGAAAGGCACACCAGCAGTACCGCCGCCCTTGACAGGTTCCGTCAACTCGTCCTGCCCTGCGACATCAGCGGTATCAATCTTCATCACGCCCCTGGCCGTGTTGGTCACGAGGAGAAAGGTCTTGCCGTCGCGCTCATAGACTATCATATCAAGCGGTCGGTTCTGGTTGCCAAGTTCAGCAACGGTAGTGCCGCGAACCTTGTCCCCTTTCTGGAGCGAGTCGAGCGAGAATCGGACCAATGGGGTGCAAGTAAAACCTGCCAATAGGCTCGGTTTACCATCGATGTTGATCGGAATGAATGCCCTGATAGCGGCGTAGTCTTCGTTGCGGCCGTGTGCGGCGTGGAAAATCTCGATTTGGGCTTCGCTACCGGGGGCTTGAAAGGGAAAACCGATCGCCCTGACTGTCGACAATGGGTTTTCGCCCGCCAGCCCGGAGACGATCAGGCGGCCCTCCGAGAAGGCGAGATCCGTGATCGATTCCATTCGCTTATTGCTCGCTCTTCGCCCTTCGCCAGTGACTTTGTCCGGTGGGGCATTCGGCAGTTCGATCGCGGAAGCTAGCACCTTATCGAGTTTGATCAGGTTGGCTTTGCCATCAAGCCCGACCACGGCCAACCCGGGGCGACTGGCAAGTGTCACCGACATCAAGAGCGTTCCCGCTTCGGGATCGACGGCGATATCAGCGACCGCGACATCACCTGCATTCCCATTGGCCAAACTGGCCAAGGCCCCTTGAACGTCTTCCAATTGATAGGTTGCTTTCTCGAGGTCTGCCTTTTCAGGGCGGTGTGACTTGGTGTCAATCGCGTAAATGGTCGCTGACTTCGGGTCGCTAACAAACAGGATCCCGTCAGGCCCGAATGCGAGCGGTCCTGCCGAAGTGAGTAGGATCGACTTCTCTTCGAGTCCGTAGTGGTTAGCGGACCATGCGTTGCTGGAGACCACCAAGGTCGTCGGCAAAGCCGCGAGCCACGCGAAGCACAAAAAACGACTCAATTTCATGAGGATACTCCCGGAAAATGGGGTGGGAAAAGATGCGAGTTCGAACGACTCGAAAAACCTTCCGACCAGTATTCTACCGAGTTCGCGACGGCAACGCTCACGACCCGTAGCCGAAACGCCACCCGGAATCGTCGCCTCAGCTCAAATCCGTAACCTAGGTGTCACGGGTGGGGTCGTCTCGAAGATCGCCTTCGGTCAAAAGCCGAAAGCCTTTAGCGGAAAGTGTTTCCAAAGCCAGTTCGGTGTTTTCAACCATGATCGCGATCGCGGATCTCCCGGCCGGAAGGTGGATCATGGGATAGGCTTGTTGGATGTTGAGTTCTGCCTGAAGCAGGGCGGTACAAATCTTCAAAAGGGGCTGGGAACCTTCAGGGAATTCGACGCCTACTAGGTCGGTCTCGATAATGGCCAGTCCAGCCCTCTCGAGGATTTCGCGTCCCCGATCGTAATCGCTGACTACCAACCGCACGACGGCACACTCGGCGGCGTCGTTGATCGCCAAGGCGACGACCCTAATTCCTGAACCCTCGAACCGCCTCAAAACATCGAGTAATTGCCCGACCCGATTTTCGAGGAAAATCGTGAACTGGCGAATGGTCGGAAAATTTCGTCCCCGAATCGTCTCGAAGCCGATTCCCGTACCCTCTCCTATGCTCATTTCGATCCCATCAAGTTTTCTATGTCGGGAAGTTTACCCTTGAGACGGTGAGTCCCGACGTATGTAATATCGAATCCCTGGAACGGCATTGTAGGTCTATCTGAGTTTAGGCCGGTCAATCAGGTGGGGTCAATTCGGCTAAATGGGTATGCACGCGAAAAAACCTGGGAAGATCCTTGCCGATCTTGTGTCAGTTCTGCCCGACGATCAGCTCATGATCGGCAGGGAGGCTTCGCCTTCGGGCAACGGGTCTTGTCATGTCTTCCGGATGCTTGTCCGGGTCGGTTATCACGAAACGGATGGCCAACGAAGGGTGCATCATGCGAACTATCTCAACTATTTCGAGAAGAGTCGTGTCGAAATGCTTCGGGCGGCAGGGTTCGATTACCGTGGTTTTGAGAAGGAAGGGTTGATGCTTGTCATCAGCGAGTTGAAGATCCGCTACCGTGGTGCCGCCGAATTCGATGACTTGCTAAGGATTAGCACTTGGGTAACAGACGTGAGGGGGGCACGGATCGTCCATCGACATGAAGTCGACCGGGAAGGCGAATTGCTCGTCGAGTGCGATTTGGTTTGTGGATGTATCGACGCACGGGGCAGGGTACGGCGGCTACCGAAGGAATGGGTGAAGTGCTTTGCCCCAGACCGCGCTGAAAACTCCTACTCACAGGCGTCGCGGGACGGCCAAGGCGACACCTAGAAAAAGTAAGAGCCCGCCAGCCTTACGGCCCTCTTTGGCTCAACCGACTCTCTTGCTTATGCGGAGAGCAGGGTATCCATCGACGCGACCAAAGACTTTACCGCTTGGACGCTGTGGTCGAACGCGGCCTGTTCCTGAGCGGTAAGGTTCAATTCGATAACCTTTTCAACGCCATTCGTACCGAGGATCACGGGGACGCCGACGTAATACCCGCCAACTCCATATTCGCGATCGCAATAAGCGGCGACAGGAATCATCCGCTTCTTGTCGCGGACGATCGCCTCAACCATTTGCGCACATGCTGCTGCCGGTGCGTAGTAAGCACTGCCTGTCTTTAGCAGGGAAACGATTTCGGCGCCGCCATTTCGCGTTCGCGTCACGATCTCTTCGAGCCTTTCGGGGGATATCAAAGCGGTGACGGGGATCCCCCCAACGCTAGTGCAACTAGGCATTGGGACCATTGTGTCGCCGTGTCCACCCATCAACAACGCGGAGATATCCTCGACGCTGACCCCCAGTTCCATGGCCAGAAAGGTCCGATAACGCGCCGTGTCGAGGACCCCTGCTTGTCCGAGGACCCTTGAGGAATCGAAGCCCGTTACACGCCACATCTGCTGGACCATCGCGTCGAGCGGATTACTAACGACGATAACGATCGAATTTGGGCTGCTTGTTTTGATCTGTTCGGCGACACTCGTCACGATCCTGGCGTTCGTGCTTAATAGGTCATCGCGGCTCATTCCGGGCTTGCGAGGGATCCCAGCGGTCACGACGATCACGTCGCTGTCGGCCGTATCCGCGTAGTCGTTTGTCCCGACAATATTCGCGTCGAAACCAAATATCGGCGAAGCTTGCATCAGGTCGAGCGCTTTGCCCCTGGGCATGTTTTCTGTTTGGGGTATATCGAGCAGGACGATATCACCCAATTCGGCCGCAGCGCACCAGTGAGCGCATGTTGCCCCCACGTTTCCGGCCCCGATGATCGAGATTTTCGCACGTCGCATTGTAGGCAACTCCTTAGTTGGTCGGTTTTGGGTTGAAATAACAATGATCGCGATAGAAAGCAGGACTCCAGCTGATATCCTGAGCCAACAGCTTCATCGGTCAAGAGGAGGTCCGCCGTTTCGCCCGGGCCGCGGCATCTGCCCGACTCGTGAAGATGATCCACAAGATCGCCGCGAGCGTCATCGCACCGAGGCAGAACGTAATACCATACCCGATCCGGCTCACGCCTAGCAGGTCGCCTCGGGGCGACTCGCGATCGACCAATTTCGAGGCCATCAGCAGTGGCCCCACCTGTTTAGCCCCGCCGGCATTTCGCATCCGATCGCTTTCGTAGCTCCAGAGTCGATAAAAGAGGCCTTCCAGTCGAATTCGCTGCGATAACAGTACGACATCGTTCCTACCGCCGATCCTCCGATCGGCTTGGTCAATTGACAGTCGCAGCCAATCCGGGATGTTAAGCGCGGCGATCGAAACTGGGTAGCGATTTTCAAACACGACCGGTTCACCGGAAGGATCGATAGGATCGATACGGATGGTCAAATTCCCGAGTTCACCGATCGCATCGATTTGCCAGTAGTGGTCCGACCCCAATCGTTGACGAATCGCCTGTTCGGGAATCCCGATTCGGCTAAGACGGACCGACTGGCAGGTCATGCTCACCCGTCGGCCTATCAGAGATGTCGCATTTCTGAGCAGTTCGCCCGCGTCGATCTCCGGTGGGGCGGGATCGCCTGGGTTGTCGATTTCCGAAGCAACCCGGAGCATCTCGTAAAATGAAAGTTGGTCTTCCGGCAGAAGGGGTTTTTTGTCCCGCCGGCGGAGTGGGTCGAGCAGCGAAATGTCGAACCCGTGTCTAGCGAGTAGTGCGACTTCGGGGTCGACCCTTTCGAGCGACGAGGTTGTCGGCAGCCATGCTAGGCCAGAGGCAGCCAGGACGAGACCATGTGATGGTGACTGTGGTACGAGCGTCACCCCGGTAAAGGCGGTCAAATGATCGATCCTCCCGTCCTCCGCGACGCTCGAAAGCCACGCCTTCGGAACCGTCGTCGTCAAAACGGTGATCCTTTCGACGTGAACGCTTCCAGCTTTAGGGCTGCCTGCCGGAGGCGTTGTCCCAGCATCAGAAGTCTCCACCAAGACCCGGTAGATCTTGTCAAATTCGAGGTACTCAACCAGGTTGGGGGGGGCTGGCGATGCGTGAAGTCCTACGGCACGCCCGCGGATATTAACCACATCACCGGGGCGAAAGACTCGGTTGACGGTCGGAAAGGTGGGTTGGTCGTCGGAGGGGTGAAGAACCGACCCGATGTCGACTTTTGCGAGCCGGTCGACTTGGAACAAAAGCTTTGCGGTTTCGGCGACTTTGGTTGCGTTAGTCGGATCGTCGAGCCATTGGGCGGAGGTTTCGATCCGCTTGGCATCAAAGCCGCTGAGTCGATCGACGACATTTCGCTGCGGTACCTCTTTGGTCACTCGATCTGACCCCATCAGTGGCCGCGCCGCACCGCCATCGAAGAAAATCAAAAACGGCAATACCATCGCCAACAAACGACTTCGGCCGGAGATCGTCCGTTGACCGACTTCTGGCATCGATCTTGACTCGATTGGCTGAGCTCCGAGAATCTCCGGTTGATTCATTTCGGGTCGCCTCCCTTGCCTTCCCTCGACGTGTCGTCAAACGCTATCCGCCCCGCTCCCAATCCCACTAGGTATTTGGTTGGGTCTGGCAGCGTGGATTGCCGCAGTCGCGAGGAACGGATAGCGGCGCGTTGCGATCGGTAAAAGACAATCCATGCCAATAACAATCCGGTCGTCGCGGCGGCAACCATCATGGCAACGGCGTAACCATTCTGCCACCACGAAATCGATTGCGCCGAGAATAACCGAGGTCCTGTCTGGTTCGTGGAGAAAATTAATTCACCTACCAACGCCGGCGCCAATTCCGCGCCGGCGTTTGAACGGTAGCCGACCCGTTTGAAATACAACCCATCCGCCAAGACCGGCGGTCCGTCGAGGGTCGTTTGGTTCGGTCCGACCGCCGAGACCGATGAAGGCACCGACGCGGTAAAGAAGACCGCTGGTCGCTCACCACCGTCAGACGGCCGTATCCACAGTTCCCAGTAATTAGTAATGCCCGAAACGTTCGGATCGGCAGGATGTCGGATCGAACGTGCGACGGTTCCGGTAAGCAAGATCCGCTGATGTAAGTAAAGATCGGGTTGCTGAAGCAACGAGACGACGCTCGCTCGAATCGGAGATTGGTTCGATTGCCAATCATTGGCCGTTAGTTTAAGGAAGCGATAAAAGGCCAACCTGTCGCGATTTTTCCAAACTGCACCTTTGTCAACCTGATGCAACAGGCGCCGGTCGAGCGCCCTGGCGATCAATTCGATAGCCCCTTCGTTCCCTAGTTCTGGAATTCGTTCCTTCAGCCAAGCAAGATCACCCCGCGGCGCTTCGTCTGTTGTCGTAGATGACCCCGCTCCTTCCTCGATTCGCTGAATGATTCCGAGCAATTTCGCAGTGTCTTCGTCCGTGAGCCCGGTTACCGATCGGCTTATCCGTTCGGCTAGAAAATCATTTGCTGCTTGATCCTCTGAACGATCGTTTGGTGCACCGGATGTGGCGAGGCTGGGTTGGGCTTGGCCCGAGATTTTCGATGAAGGGGCGAACCTCGGGGCCTCCGCACCTTCGGAGCCCGTCGGTAAGGTGGTGTGTGAAGGCGATTGCCCTATCGGCGGCGAGTCGCCAGAGGGGAAAAAAGTCTCGTAAATAGCAGGATTTTTCGCCTGGCGGATCACAAGAACCACCAGGAAAGCGACTAACGCCAAACGCAACAATTGCCGTTGCGGCACCGGCGAAATCGATCGCCGCCGACGATAAAGGGTCTCTTCGGTTAGTGCCGACGGGATTCGCATCAGCGGGTTGGGCTACAGGGGGGTGATCGGAGTATACTTTCATCGTAGATTAAAAGCCGAATCGGCCCACTCGGAAACCCCGGAGTTTTTCGGTCGGAATCTTTTACTGTAGGTCGCATGATGCTCTTCTTTGCCCTTTTCGTTTCGGTAATTAGACAAAGCTGGCGGTTTGCCGATTGGCGGTCGGCCGTGGCGTGCATGGTCTTTTTGCCGTCGCTGTTTCCCCCCACCGCCTCCGAGGGTGGAGAACCGGCTCAGGAATTTGTCAACCGTCTCAGGGCGGTGGGGTACTTTGACACAGCGATCAAATACCTCGATCAAATCGACCGATTCCCAGGGGCTCCCCAAGAGTTTGTGGCGGCGATCCCGTTGGAGAAAGCACAGACCCATATTGATGCCGCGGTCGCTGCTCGTAGTGTGACCGATCGCGATTCTTTTTTCGTATCCGCCGAGCAGGAGCTTAAGAAGTTTTTATCGCAAGCCGCGGAACACCCGCGCTTTTCTGAGGCGCGCTTGCAGTTGGCTAAACTCCAATTGCTGAGGGCCCGGCAGTTGATGTTGGTCGCCGACCCCAGCGATGAAGTGAGGGGTAACGCAAGAGAGTCGTTTCTGGGCGCTGCAAAGACATTTGGCGAGATCGAGACTTCCCTTCGCCAGACTTTGGAGGGGTTGAAAGGCCAAAGGATCGATGCCGCTAAAGAGCCCGAGAAGGCGGCGCGGCGTGATCAATATCGATTCGAGTTCCTCCAAGCCTTGTCCCATGGCGCCGAAGCGAAGCAACTAGCGGCGCAGACCTATCGTGATCCCGCGACCGAGGGCAAGGCCCAACTCGAAGAGGCGCTGACGACCTTTACCGAGCTCAGCGACAAGTACGGCGGTTACCTCCAAGGTGCGGTGGCCTTGCTCCATCGTGGCCAGATCCAACAACTCTTGGGTAAGGAGTCAGAGGCCCTCGACAGCCTTCAGCGCGCTTTGGAGCAACCCGATATCCCGGCCCTCCGTCCGGCTCGGATGCAAGCCGCCGTCGCCCTAATCGAAATGCGTTTGGCGGCGCAGCCACCTCGGATCGATGAGGCGATCGCTCAGGCCCAGCCGTTGATCGAGAAAGCGACGCCTGACGACCGGCAGTCGGCCGATTTTGCCGCCTTGCAGGTAGCGATTTCGAAGGCCTATTTTGCCAATGCCGAAAAGCTAAAGGGAGAGGGGAAAGAGGGAGAGGCTCGGAGGATGTCTTCGACGCTGGCCCGTCCGCTATTGAATCAGGCGGTAAAAATTCCTGGCCCCCATGAGGCGGTAGCCCGTGAGATGCTGGCTTCTTTGGGTATCGAAACCCAGGATGTCGACCCCGTCGCTGACCTTTCCCCCCCCAAAACCTTGGATGAAGGTTTGAGCAGGGCTCGCGAGATTTTGCAACTTAACGAGGAATTGGCCAATACCCTACCGATCCTCAAGCAGAGGGTCGACGCTGGGGGGGCTGAGGCTGCGGCCGCCTCACAGGAGCTCGATGCCTTGCAGCGGCGGATCGGTCAGGGGCAGGCCGATTTGATCGAACTTTTGAGGGCAACGTTAGCGTTGGATGGTACCGATGTCGCCGGGGTGAACCAAGCTAGGCAATTCCTCGCCTACACCCTGTTCCAGCGGGAGAGTTTCTGGGAAGCGGCTGCGGTCGGCGAGTTTTTGGCAAGGTCAGGCGCCGGACAGCCGGAGGGTCTCAGGGGCGGGCTGATCGCTATTTCGGCACTGCAAACGCTCGCCCGCGACCTCCCAAAAGACTCCAAGAAGGGTATCGTCAGGCAGATCGAACTTTTGGGGGATCACCTGATACGGACTTGGCCAGAGGAAAGCCAAGCAAAGGCGGCGAAAGGGATACTGATCCGGTTGGCACTCGATGAAGACCGCTGGGACGATGCTCGAAAACTGATTGATGAGATGCCCGAAGGTCCAGAGCGGTTAACCTATCATCGCCTGATGGGGCAATTGCTTTGGAACCGATCGCTACTTTTGCGACAGGAAAACAAGCCCGAGGAAGCCGAGAAATTGCTACCCCAGGCCGCGGTCGAACTGAAAACCGGTTTGGATGGAATCTCGGATGTTGCTACCACCCCAGAGCCATTGCAAGCCGCGCTCGTCTTAGCAAAGGTTGAGTTACGCCGGGGCAATGCCGCGGTCGCGCTGGATGCTTTGGATAGTCCAAAGTATGGCCCTGTGAAACTCATCGAAACGGTCGGCGAACCCTCCGAAGGTTTTAAATCGGATCTGCGGGGGGCCGAACTTCAGGCGGTGGTGGGCGTGATGACTGCGGAAGGTGGTGATGCCGCAGCGATGTTGGCCAGGGCAACTTCTGTAATGGATCAGCTCCGGGCTAGCGTCGGCGACAAGCCAGACGCGAACGATCGTCTGGTCAGGATCTATCTCGGACTGGCTCGCGATATTCGCGACCAACTTGATTCGGCCAGTCCGGATCGTAAGTCGAAGCTGATCGCCGCGTTCAAGGTCTTTCTCGATTCGATCGCTTCATCGACCAAGGACCCGGCGACCTTGCAATGGGTCGGCCAAACGTTGATGCAGCTTGGCGAGTCTTCTATGGGGCCGAATGAGATTAAAGCCCAAGGCCAGGCGGCTGAGTTGTTGGCTTCTGCCACAAAGACATTCGAGGCGCTTCGCACCCAGATGGGCCCCGACTCGACACCCAGTTTGAAGTATCAGTTAGGCAGGGCGAATCGTTTGGCCGGCGAGTACAAACAAGCGATCGACTTGTTCGAAGAGATACTCAAAGCTACCCCGATGATGCTCGATGCACAGATCGAAGCGGCGAAGTCTTATCAGCAATGGGCCGCCGGCATCGAACCGAAGTTTGCCACAAAGGCCTATGAATCAGCCCTTTTGGGGGCTCGCCCCGGGCCAGATGGCAAAAACGTGATCTGGGGGTGGGGTAAAATCAGCAAGTTGATCAGCGGCAAGCAAGAGTTTCGTGACTCATTTTTTGAAGCCCGTTATCAAATCGCGTTATGTCGATTCATGATGGGCAAGACCCGCCAAGATAATAAACTGATGGAGCAGGCGATCAGTGACATTCAGCAAGTCGTTGCCCTGTATCCCGAACTCGGGGGAGAGAAGCGTCGTCGGGATTTTGATCTGTTGATGAAGGAGATCCAAAAATCGCTTGGTAAGAGCCCTGATGGACTGCCCCCAGTGGCTAAATCAGCCAGTTGATCAAAATCCCGCCCAGTCATGGACGACCTCTCCGTAATCTCCTTCCGTTTACAACTCGTATCTGCTCCGATGATCACTTCAAAAACCACGTTGTCGGCAACTCCCATGCTCTCGCGATTTCTTCTGCCGGTTTTGATAGCGTGTTTCCCGTTCGCTACACGAAATGCGATCGCGCAGGTCGATCGCGTTTTTCCCTTCACGGGAAACCCGGTTGTCGGAAAGATCACCGAGATACGCCCGCAAGGGGTAGTGATCGAGGTCAGCGGTACCCCACAGACGATCGCCATCGACAAGATCCGTAGGGTAATGTTTGAAGACGAGCCGAATTTTCTAACCCGTGGACGCGATTTCGTTTTGGATGGCGATTTCGAGCAAGCCATGGAAATGCTAGGCAAGGTCGATTTTGCGGAAATCAAAAGGGACGCCATCAAGGCGGATGCGATGTATTACCTTGCCCGGAGCGAGTCCGCACTGGCTTTGATCGGCAGGGGCAATATCGCCGAAGCGACGCGCAAGATGAACGCCTTCGCAACCGCGAATCGTCAGAGCCTGCATTTCTACCCTGCCGCCAAAGTGCTAGGGGATCTTGCGATTGCCTCTGGAAATCACGAACAGGCCTTGCGCTATTACGCTGCCTTGGCCCAGGCACCGGCCGCAGAGATGAAAATCGAGGCAGAGTACCTTTCGGGGAACGCCCTATTGCGCCAAGGTAAGTTGCCGGAAGCAGAGGCAAGTTTTGCAAAGGTCGGCGGCGCGACCGTGGATTCGGCCGAAGGCGTTCGACTAAAGAGCCTCGCCAAAGCCGGGCAAGCGGTTGTGCTGGCGAAGCAGGGTAACGCACAGCAGGCATTAAGTTTGGTCAGCTCTTTGATCGGGGAGCTCGCACCAGTTGATTCGCAATTGGGGGCTAGGATTTACAATGCCCAAGGGGCATGTTTGGAGGCCCTCAACGATCGCGAGGGGGCCGTCCTTGCCTACCTGCACACTCATCTGATGTTTTCGGGACAAGCGGATGCCCACGCCGAGGCGCTGTTAAGATTAGTGGAATTGTGGCCGCAGGTTGGCCATCCCGAACGGGCTGCACAAGCTAGGCAAGAATTGCAGCAGCGGTATCCCGGTTGGTTAAAATAAGGCGCACGTCCGATCAACTCATCGTCTCGCGAGCTCAAACCAAAAACCTATTTTTAAGAACTTTTGCCCTTCACCCCTCGGTAGTCTTCGCCATGTTCATGAACCGATTATGGACCCATCCTTCGAGTGCCACCTGGTTTGCATTGAAGCTGACCTGCTGTCTCGTGTTATTTGCGTACGGGTCCTTGGCGATCGCGCAGGAAGAGGCGGCCGAATTTGGTGAGGCTGCGCCAGCCGCTGCGGCGGTAGAAGCCCCTGCTGCCGATGCGGCGGCTAACGGACAGGCCGCTCCGGCCCCAGCCGCGGGCGACAATCAGCAAGCCCCCAAAGCACCGCCTAGCCTGTTGGCTTGGACCATCGAATCGCTCGGCCCGCTCTATACAGTGGCCTTCTTGTTTATGTCCATCGCTTTAGTTGCGTTGTTCGTCATGAATCTGCTAGCCGCGCGTCGAGATACCCTCGTGCCCCAGGAGTTGATCGATGGCTTTGAGGAAAAATTGAACGAGAAGAAATTCCAAGAGGCGTACGACGTCGCTAGAGGAGACGAGTCCGTCTTAGGTCAAGTTCTGTCGGCAGGTTTGGCCAAGCTTTCCAAAGGGTACGATAAGGCTATCGAAGGAATGCAAGAGGTCGGCGAGGAAGAGAGCATGAAGCTCGAACACCGTTTGGGTTACATGGCGTTGATCGGGAACCTCGCCCCAATGGTCGGTTTGTTGGGGACAGTTCAGGGGATGATTTCGTCTTTTCAAGTGATCGCCCTGGGTGGATCGACGCCTAAGCCTTCGGAGTTGGCGGCCGGTATCTCGACCGCACTTTTTACAACCTTAGTCGGTTTGTTGATCGCGATCCCAGCGATCGCGGCTTACAACATTTTGCGCAATCGCGTCGCCAGATTGCTCCTCGAGGTTGGTGTCACGAGCGAGAACCTGATGAGCCGGTTCGAAGACTTCAATCCGCAGGTCAAGAAGTAAATGACCCGATCGGGGGGAAGCGTTCGCTACAGGAGCAATGTCCGATGAGAGTGCAGTCCAAAAAGTACGACATGGCGGAGTGCGATTTGACTCCCATGATCGATATGGTTTTCCAGTTGATCGCATTCTTTATGGTCTTGATCAATTTTGGCCAGACCGAGTCCAACGACCGGGTTGTGCTTCCCAAAAGCGTTTTGGTGAAACCTCCCGAAGAAGTGCTAAAGTTCCCGATCATGCTGCACGTAGCTTCGGATGGCGAAGTCATCATGGGAGGTGAAACCTTCACGGTCGATACGCTCCGGTTGGGCCTCAATCGGGAGATCTCGGTGATTCGTTCATTAGGGAAAGAGCCTTCCGAGGCGAACGTCATTATTCGAGCCCATAAGGACACTCCGGCGGGAGACGTCCAGGAAGTTATTCGGGTCGCGCAGGAACAGCAACTGGAGCGATTTGCCCTCCGCGTTAAGGAGGATCGACAATGAAGCTTCGCAATCAGAAAGAGCCGATCAAGCATGAGGTCAACATGACCAGCATGATCGACATTGTTTTTTTGCTTCTGATCTTTTTTGTGATGACATTCAAGATCGTCGAGATGGAAGGTGACTTCAGCGTCCGGATGCCTTTGGCCAGTAACCAGACGGGGGTGGTCGATGACACCGAGTTGCCGCTTAAGCTTCGGCTCCGGGCGGATGCCGAAGGCCGCTTGGCTTCGATCCAAATGAACGAAGTTTCGTTGGGTACCGATTACGACGCGTTACAAAGCACCGTGATAGGCCTTGTCGGTTCTGCGGCACCGGGCGCCGCTTCCGAGGACGGGCCCGAGATCGAGATCGATACCGACTATAACCTTCGGTATGAGCACGTCATTGACGCGATCACCGCCGTCAGTGGCTACAAATCTGGGGATCAGACCGTCAAGCTTATTGAACGGATCAAATTTGCGCGGCCTCGGCGGTAGCCTACGTGAGGACGCCCTTCCAACTGGCTTGACTTCATTGTCCATGCATTTCCCTCTCGAGGCCCTTTTTCAGCCTCGCCATCTTCCGCATTTTTGCTATTCGCCCCGAGTTCCTTGGTTGACCTAGGGCGAATTTTGGCAGGCGTTATGAATCGGCTGAGCCTCTTTTGTCGATGGCACTCAGGTCAGTGAAGCTTGATGTGGGTGCTGTCGGTGGTCGCGGCTCGGAGAATATCACTTTGGTCGATCCCCTTCCTGCGAGTCGAATGCCCGATTTGGTGGCTTTGGATTTGCTATCTGATTTGGAGCGGAGACAGGACGAAGTGCTTGCCCAGTTGGACGATCTCGATCGTAAGCTTTGCGGGATCCTCGAAGGACTCGGAGTGACGCCAATCTATGATGAGCAATCGGTAGGTCAAGCGTTTACGGTCGTTGCAGAGGGTGAACGTGCTGACGGTTTAGATTATCAGGTGGGTAGTGCGAATTGCGGATTTGAAGATCCCATAGATGATTCGGTATATGAGAGTGGCTTCACCAAACTCCCAGCCACTGACCTTAAAAAGGTTCGTTCAGTCGTTCCATCTCCTTTGGGCGGTGGCCGACGTGCTGCGTAGATCCGGATGATCTTCGCAGCCTCTCGGGGCTAGGTCTTTTTCGGGATTTGCTATCGCAAATGCTTGCCGTTCGAAGGGGTTCTCCAAGTATTCGTCGCGGCCCGCTAAATAGAGCCATATCGAGAAGGCGAGATAGGTTGGGATGAACGCCGGGCCCCATTGTTCGTATTGGCGGACATGCACGCGCTCGTGATCACGCGTCTTCGCTAGAGCGAATGGGGAAGCGCCGAGAACACAGTGTCCCAACGTGATGGCCGAAGCAGGTCTCCAGAGGTTTCGGAGAACTTTATTGATCCACCTGCCTTCGATTTCGATAACCCCCTCGACCAGACGGAAACGACCGGCCAAAACCAAGCCGATCAATAGGCCGATTGCTGTATTGGGAGCAGCCCAGGCGTAACCTAGGAATCGGGTAAAGCGTAGGCCAACCCAACGCATGACGTAATCTCAGGGGTTGAGATCAGGAGAGTTCAAGCTCATCGTCGAGGACTAGCACCGTATCGATCTCATCCCAGCGGGATTCGAGGCGCTCACGATCCTCCTCGGATAATCGAACATAACCTAACGATCTGATGACTTCCAGCACTTCACTGCAGGTGGGGAACATTCGGCCTGACTTCCTCTTGTAGTCGTCCATCGCTCGCATGAATTCGATTTCCGCTGGGCCGTATTCCCTTTCACATGTCGTCGGGTCGATATGCCTTCGTCGAGATTTTTTTGAATGCGTCTCCAGGCTTTCTGTCCGGGCCACTTCCTGGCCCACGTGGCGAAGGCTTTTCTTGGCGACGACAGTAGTTGGTGTTCCAGCGAGCATGATTGAGCATCCGTAGGAGAATCGCGTGTTGGGAACCTGGCCTAAAGTGGCTGTTCGTTTGGGATATAGCGGCAACGCAACCTTTGCCACCAAAAGCTAGCACGCGGACTGGCGAAGGGGTGACGGTCGCGTAGTGTTTTTCGTCTCCGAGAGGCTCGCATGCACGATGGTAGCGACTGGGTGGGTTGTAGGTGCGCCGAGTCCCCCCGGCAAGCCAGCTCTCGATACAACCATCCTCTTTAAGCGAATGATTTCGATCAATTAGGTAACAGCCGTTCTGACAAAGCTGACCAAATCGTCGACCTGCTGGTCACCATGACGTGCCGTTAGGCTGATCCGCAGCCTCGATGTCCCGACCGGGACCGTGGGCGGGCGAATTGCCGGGATAAAAATCCCGGCCGAGATGGCTGCTTGGGCTATTTGTAAAGCCTTGCGATTATCGCCAACGATGATGGGAACGATCGGTATGATTCGATTCGGGTCGGCCGGATCACCGATACCGATCCGTTGTCGAACCCCTTCGGCCAGGGAGCAAACTCTGGCACGACGGTAAGGTTCTCGCATGATGCTTTCGACGCCGGCGATGGCGCTAGCGATGACCGAAGGTGGAGCAGCGGTACTGAAAATGAGAGGGCGACAGAAATTCACCAGATAGTCGACCACAACCCTGGGCCCCGTGACAAAGCCTCCCAAAGAACCGATCGCTTTGCTCAATGTCCCGATCCGGATCGGGACGCGAGCTTTGACCCCGAAATGGGAACAGGCTCCCGATCCGTCCGAGCCCAAGACGCCAGTGCCGTGAGCTTCGTCAACGATCAGGATCGCCTCGTATTGCTCGGCCAGGGAGCAAAGGCTGTCCAGCGGGGCCAAGCTTCCATCCATACCGAAGACCCCTTCGGTCACGATCCAAACTTGATGATAGTTTTTGCGCCGCTGCTGAAGGATTTCCTTGACAGCCGCCGCATCCTTGTGGGGGTAGACTATTTTTTCTGCTGCCGAAAGCCGGCACCCATCGATGATGCTCGCGTGGTTCAGTTGATCGCTTAGGATGAGATCACCGCGTTGAGGTAGCGTGGCGATCGTTCCCGAGCATGCCGCATATCCGCTTGGCAGCAAGACGGTCGCCTCGGTCTCTTCGAGTTGGCTTAGCAGGTGGCATAACTTGTCATGGAGGTTGGTGTAGCCGCAGATAAGTGGGCTTGCCCCCGCACCATGCGGATAAAAATTGGCCTGCGACGTGATTTCGCCCGCCAAGCCGAGATAATCATTGGAGCCGAAGTTGATCAGTTCCGTCGTCGGGTTCGACTTGGGGCTTTCCGCGATTGGCCAGGGCCTAAGTTTTCTGAATGCGTCGTTCGCCTCAGTTGATAGAAGACGCCGCTGGAGGGGTCCGAATAAATCTTGCATCAGTCGTCAGGCATCCGATGGATTGTTGTGCGACGTCAGAGCTTAGCCTGGCGGCCATTGCATCGGCCTGCCTCCAAGTAGATGAAAATGCAAATGTGGAACTTCTTGGCCTCCGTCACGGCCGCAATTGACCACCACGCGATAGCCATCACCTAGACCGAGCGACTTGGCGACCTTGGAAACGAC
>Ga0164292_10001278_pt1 | contig 20217 bp, 14 predicted proteins | sample GEODES117metaG_FD_111486 | JGI IMG/M metagenome (GOLD analysis project Ga0164292, IMG submission 111486) | Eutrophic lake water microbial communities from Lake Mendota, Wisconsin, USA - GEODES117 metaG | ecosystem: Environmental > Aquatic > Freshwater > Lake | place: USA: Lake Mendota...
ATATCTCTGCCTACTGAAATAGTTAAATTTGAATTTAACCAAGGCCAATCGAAAGAGATTCTACCACCACTAAAAGAGCTGGATGTTGAAGAGGATGTGAAACAATATAAAAATATTTTAAAATACCAAGATTTTACAACAGCCCAATTGTGTGATCTTGCAGTTGGATTTATTCAAAGTGAGATGCCTCAAGTTGCATTGGAAGCGAGCCTTTTGGCGACGGAGCTATCTAAAAATGAGGAAGATTATCTCAAAGCTTGCTACCTAAAACTCACATGTCAAATGCTGACCAATGATTTTCGAGCTGCTGTTGATACATCAATTGAAGCTCTACAATTTGCAAAGTCAAAGGAGGATATCCTTTCATTTCTGTATGGTAAGGCCGAAGCTTATATTCGTCTTAATTTGAAAACTGAGGCATCTATTGTATTGAAGAATATTATCGCCATTGATGAGAAATATAGATTTGCCAAAGAAAGACTTGAGAAGCTGAATGAAATTTAAGAGTGTCATTGGAGCATTCATTTTTGTACTGATTGCATGCTTTATTGCACTGGTCATCTTTGTCCAAACAAAATCTTTTGGTCGTGTCGTAACCAGAGTCATCACAGACATTTCTGAGAAAAAATATGAAACACAACTTAAAGTTAGAAATATTTCTTTTAATTTATTCCCTCCAGGGATTGAGTTAAATGATGTTGATCTATTTAAAAAAATTAGTGAAACCGAATATCTTGATGCAGAGCTTGGTAAAGTTGGAATTTATTTAGGGTTAATAGAATTAGAAGAAAAAAACATTGCTCTGGGCGAAATTAAAGTCACCGATAGTTATATAAAATATGTGGGCAAGGAGAGTGACGAGGAAATCAAAGAAATAGATCAGAAACTCATTGAGAGTATTTTTAAAGCACCAGATTTATTTCCCATAAGACTAGATACCGTACTTATTGAAAACACAAAACTATTTTATAATCATGATTTACTAGAGGCGAAAAGATTAAAACTCTATAAGAAAGATAAAAGTTTTATTGCTAGATTTCACTTAGCCGACATAAAACCCAAAAAAGAATCTGAATTCATTCTTGATGAAATATGGGGAGATGCTGAAATCACCAAAAAAGACATTCATATTTACCGAATAAAGATCCAGCACGATGTACAAGCTGCGCTTATAAAAGGGAAGATTTCAAATTATTCTAAAATAAAGAATGCTTCTGCCGAACTCAATGGTGAGGTAAATGCCCATTTTGCGAATTTATTGAACGAAGTTATGCCAAGCACGGATAAAGTAACATTTAATGATGGCTCCGGACGATTGGGATTTAAACTAAGGTATGGCGAAAAAGTACTTTCTGGAACAGCTGATGTTTATATTAAAGATCTTGATTCAAATATTATTAAAGCTTCTGAATTACGATCCCTCATAAAGTTTGATAGTGGAAAGGTAGTCGTCGATAAATTAAACATACAACACCATGATGAGAATCTACGACTTGTTAATCCTGTCACGATTTTTGAAATCGACAAAAAAGAAATACCAACTCTTAAATTTGCAGTAAATGTTGAGAATTTTAAATTAACGAATGCCCTCCAGGCCCTGGGACCTGATTTCAAAATTCTGAAAGGGGAACTCAATGGCGAAACAAAAATTGAAATAGAAAATACTGATATTAAGATTTTACCCAAAGACGGATTTTTTATAAAGAACTTAGGATTAGTCACTGGTGAGGGTAATAACAGTTTTACTATCCTAATGATTAAAAATGCAAAACTTTCAAAATCTGAGATTGCTTTTATCAATAAAGAATTTTCAATTGATTCGGAGATCGAACTAAAAAATTCAAAGCTTCATGTCCAAGGATTTGTGAACGACAAGAAGGTAAGTTTTCTTGTCCCAGAAACGAAGATTGACCTCACTGATTTTGGAAACATATCTAAGCTCGGTATAAAAGGTGTGGGTCCTCTATCAATTAAAGTCGAGGGCCCTCCTAGTGAAACGATTATCGATATAAGAGGAAAAACTGAAGGTTTTGAAATACTTGGGTACCATCTCGACAGAGCTGACAAAAAAATATCAATTGATCTAGGAAATTCCATTGTTGAAATTGATAAGCTTGAGTCACTAGTTGGTAAAACCCGTATCTCTGGAATTGGCACTGTTAATTATAAAGATGAAGACATCGCTATTGGAATTACGTCCAATGATGCAAATTCTGGGGATCTCATTCAAATCCTAGACCCAATCTTTAATCAGCTTGATTTCCTCCCGAGTGACCTTGATTTTAAAGCGAGAATTGATGCCGACATTTTTGGTAAGTATAATTTAAATGATTTAAAGATTCGAACAAAAGTAGAATTTTCAGATTTAACTGCTGCCTCAGAGACTCTGAGTGCAGGTTCCTTTGATCTAACTCTCTCGAAGAAAGTGTTATCAGTAAAAAATCTCGAGGCCATAAAGGGAAGAGGATCTTTTGATGGTGAAATCCTTTTTGATTTGAGTAATAACTCTTTTGACTTAAAAATGTTTTGGGAAAACCTAGAACTTCAGTCGTTCCAATTAATAAAAAAACTTGGAATTAATCTAGAGACCCTCATATCAGGCAAAATAAAAGGTGGAGGTTTCACAAAGGATTATAAATTGAACCTTGAGGCGACAGCATTCGACTCAAAGGCGTTAAATTATCAATTCGAAGATTCTAATATTGAATTATTAATTCAGTCCAAAAGGATCAAAGGGAAGGCCAATTTTCTTGGAAACATATTAAAGACTGATTTTAATTTCGGTTTGACTCCAGAGACTGATTCGCGATTTGATTTTAATATCTCTTCACAAAATATTAAGCCCGTTTTGGTCGCAGTTCTGGGGAAGCATCTAGAGACTGAAAATTTTTCTGGGATGATTGATTTTGACGTGCATTCAAAATTCAACTACGGTTTCAAGAAATTAGATCTTGAAGCATCTTTAAGTAAATTTGTTTTTATCCATCCAGAATTTAATGTGGATTATAAATCCAATCGACCTGAGTTTTATGTCAAAGATAGTCGAATTCAAAGATGGAATCTATCTGTAAAACAACCGGATCTCTATATAGACACAAAAGGTGAAGGTACTTTTGGTGACAGGGTTTCGCTCATCCAGGAATTTCATGTGAACTCGAAAATTTTAGAACTCTTAAGTTCAAAAATTTTGTCTTCTCAAGGGTTCATAAGAAACATTGCAAAGATAAATGGAAACAAAGACAAGTTTGATTTTTCATTGACTTCAAAGTCATCTGATCTTGACCTTTCGATTGAACAGTTTCCTCTGCAGTTAAATGATCTAAAGTACAATATAGATTTTGCTAGGAAACGCCTTCAGATACATGAATTTTCAACAAGCTTAGATAATGGTCTTTTCTCAATACTGGGTGATGTCTTTTTTGATGGAGAACACCCGGACGTAAATCTTAAGTTTAACCTAAATAAAGCTGAAATTCCTATTTTGGGTGATTCATCCATTAACATTTCTGGTGAGGGAATTATCCTTGGGAACAACTACCCTTACACAGTAGGGGGAGAGGTCACCATCAATAAAGGAAATATTGTTGAAGAATTAAATGATTTTAGTTCAAAATCTGCTGCCTTTTCTCAAGTTCGATTTTTACCGCGAAATCAAGAATCTGTTGCTGGTAAAATGTTTACCATTAATTTAAATGTAAAAGCAGAAAATCCTGTGCGTATCTCTAATTCTCTAATGGATATTGCTTTCGTTGGGGAAATGCGATTAACTGGGAATCCTTCAAGGCCTAGAGCAGAGGGAAGATTAACTTCCCCAGTAAATTCATCCAGAATATTCTTCAAAAATAACGAGTATCAAATTTTAAGTGCTGATATTAATTTTAGTCCCAAAAAAGAAATTACAAATCCTGATTTTGACATACAGGCACTAACAATTATTTCTAATTATAAAATTTATCCTAAAGCCTATGGCGATTTGGAACGATTTAATTTTGATTTAACATCTGAACCTGTACTCCCAAGAAATTCAATTCTCTCTCTTATTGCCTTCGGTTATACGGATGAAATTCAGACGGCCCTTTATGCAAAAGACCAGAGAAGTTTAACTCAAGTGGGTGTCGGTTCATTTGTATTTGATCGCTTTAAAATCAGTGACATTTTAAATAAACAGTTCGGTTTACAAGTAAATCTTGGAACAGTTATTGAGCAATCTTCCACAGATAGCCTTCTTAGCGGAAGAAGTCAGTCAAGAGGTAGTGGACAAACTGCCGGTGCCTTAGGAAGAACAAGGTCGGCGACAAAAATTGAATTAAAAAAACGTTTAGATGAGGCGCTAACTTTATCTGTTTCAAGCACCATGGGTGGTAGTATCGGGCAGAGACAAAGTATGAATTTAAATTATGGACTCACAAAAAGTATTCAGCTTGAAGGTGTGTACGAATTAAGGACCAACGAAGAGGGTGAGGCAGACATTATTTATAATTCAATCGGTGGGGATTTAAAATTTAGGAGAACATTCAAATGATGTTTCTCTTTTTAATCTTTTCGACACTTTTTACTTTCGCGAATCCATCCTTCAATCTAGATGATGTGATTGTAGAATGTAAAAAATCGGTCCCATGTGATCAGAGGATTACAAGATTCAAGGGACTTATTGGTGAGTATAGAAGTGTTGTTCATTTAAAAGACACCTTAAGAGTTATGGCATCCGATGGGGGGTATCAATCCTTTACCTTTAGGTTGGAAGAAATTGACGGGAAGCATTCACTTTATATTCAATTTAAACTTAAACCAATTATTAACGAGGTTAAGTTAGAATTCAGTGACTCACGATTTTCTATGGACTCAGTCCAATTATTAAGTCTAAGAGAGGGCGAATTTTTTGAAATTCAAAAATTAAATGAAAGTTTATCTGGACTCAAAGAGCGGCTAGAAACTCTAGGTTATCCAAAAAATACTCATGAATTTGTCGTTGTAGAAAAAAAAGATAAAGTGAATGTTTCGATCAAAGTTGAACTAGGCCCACCACGAATATTTAAAAATATTACAACTAATAGCCAGTCTTCCTTCATCAAAAAATACTTAAAAAGAAAATTTCTTAACCTGTATAAAAAACCATTCGATTTAAATAGTTTTAAAATTTATCTTGATGAGGCCCAAAAGGAACTTTTTAGTTATGGCTACTTTTTAATCAATTTAGAGTTCACTCCCGTCTATAAAAAGAATCGAGTCGTACCATTTATTAAAGTTACTAATGAGCACATTTATGCATTTGACTTTCAAAAACTCAAAAGACAGCATCGAGATGAAGTTCATAGAATGGTCGTAGAATTATTCAGAAAATACAAGAGACCTCTCAGTGAAGGAACACTCACATCGGCCCTTCGAGATTTTTATCGTTCTAAGGCTTTTTTAGATTCAAAAGTGATGGTTCAGATTTCAGAAACTAGAAATAGTTCCGGCGAGAAAGTTTTCCTATATCGAATTTACTTCGATGAGAATGAAAAAACTAGATTAGTTGATGTGAGATTTTCCGGGAATAGCTACTTCTCTAATCTTAACCTAGAAAAGATGTTTGAAAGAGAAGCTTTTGAGCTTGCCTCCGTTAACTATTATGACAATGAATATTTCACTTATTTTCAGGAGTATTTAAAAAATAAATATATTGAAAAAGGTTTTGTACAAGCGAGAGTTTTCGATCCTGCGATTAATATAAATAAAGAAAAGGGTACAGCTAAAATTGAATACTCCATCCAGGAAGGACAAAGAGCTTTTTTAAGGAGAATTCAATTTTCTGGAGTTCCTGAAGATATTGAACCGATCATTTTGAATGGGCTTTTTAATCAAGTTGGCGAGCCTTTTAATCCGATAAAAATGGCAGATGATATTAAAAAAGTTGCATCGACACTTCAAGAAAGAGGTTTTTACTACGCTGAAGTTATTAACTCAAATGACTCCGATCTCGTAAAATATAATAAGGCGGGCACCAATGCTGATATCTTTTTTAAAGTTGATACTGGACCCTTGGTGAGACTTAATAGAGTTCTTTATTTAGGGAATGATAAAACCAACAAGAAAGTACTTTCAAAAAAAGTACTTTTAGAAAAAGGAGATTTGATAACTCCTAATATCACTCAAGAGATAGAGTCTGCTATTTCTGCAACTGGATTATTTAATACAGTGAGTGTGACTCCATTGAAGCATAATTCTAAGAATGCAGCTACGGATCTTTTAGTTAAAGTTTCAGAGAGAGATTACGGTCTGCTGGAAATTGCCCCAGGTTACAGAACGGATATCGGTCTTAAATTAACAGGAACAGTGACATACCAAAATATTGGAGGGTACAACCGATCAGTTTCTCTTCGAAGTCAACTCAACCGAAGAACAAGCTACACAACAATAGATCCTCAACGAAGAAATAATATTGAACATATTCTTGAGCACAATACCTCCATCTCCTATACCCAAGGAGATCTTTTCGATACATTGATCGATGGTGCTGCAACAGCGGCTTATCAAACGAGAAGGTTTTATTCCTTTGATGCTAATATCTTCAGAGTCAATGGCACACTGACAAGAGACTTCACCAAAAGAGTTTCTACTTCTATTAGGTACCAATACGAGGATATCACTCAATATAGCGCGACTGAGGAAATCAATAATGGAAGTTTTCAAATCGGATCTTTGACCCCAAGCCTTACTTATGATTTAAGAAATAATCAAATTAATGCCACTAAGGGAGCCTTTTTTAATTTATCCTGCGAATTTGCTAATCCATATTTACTCTCACAAAAAGAATCAGACTTAACGATTGATTACTACAAGTTAGTTTCGAGAAATCGCTTTTACGTTCCTTTTAAAAATGGAACTCTGGCGATCTCATTGGTGGGCGGAGTTCAACAAAATCTTGCAAGAGATAGAATTACAGTCAATGGAGTTGGGCAGACCGCAGGCTATATTCCAACGATTAAAGTCTTTAGATTAACTGGGATGGATATCATACGAGGATATACTGACGAAGAAATGAATCGTCTTCCTGACGGTAAGGATATCTCAGACGTTCGGATCACGGATAAGGCCTACATTGCGAACTTTAAATTTGAACCTCGCTACTTCATTAATGACGCACTCATGGCGGGAGTCTTTTATGACGCGGGCCGCGTGTTCGCCGACAGAATGGATTTAGGAGAGCTTAGAGACTCAGCTGGTCTTACTTTTAAAATTGTCACCCCAGTAGGGACCCTAGACTTTGACTACGGAATAAAACTCTTGAGAAAAAAAGATGCTAGTGGTAGGTTAGAGGACCCCGGACGCTTCCACGTGTCAATCGGCTTCTTTTAATCCCCCGAATTTTAAAAGAGCCTGAGCACTCCCGCTGACCCTTAGCAAGTTGGCTTAGAGAGTAGTTCTTGACGTATGGCCGCAAAGTTCATTATAAGGGGACAAATTTTATTAATTAATGGAAGGTTGATTATGATCAAGCAGAATTCCTATACGATCACAAAAGCCGAAATGGCGAACAAAAAGTGGTACGTAGTAGACGCAACAGATTTAGTTGTTGGTCGTCTTGCATCTGAAGTTGCAAAAGTTCTCAAAGGCAAACATAAGCCTCAGTACACAACTCACAACGATGCTGGCGATTACGTAATTATCGTTAATGCAGAGAAAGTTAAATTCACTGGTAAGAAATGGGATGATAAAGACTATTTCTGGCACACGAACCATATCGGTGGAATTAAAAAGCGTTCAGCTAAAGAGCAACTTGCAAAGAATCCTACAGCGATCGTTGAAGAAGCTGTTCGCGGGATGCTTGGCAAAAACACTCTTGGCCGTAGCCAATTTACTAAGCTTAAAGTTTTCGTAGGTCCAACACATACCCACGAAGCTCAAAAGCCTGAAACCCTAACTTTCAAATTTTAATTAAAGGTAGAAAGATATGAGCAAAGCAAAAACTTATGATCTTCACACTATCGGACGCCGTAAATCAGCAGTAGCTAGAATTTACGTGTCTCGTGGCAATGGTAAAATTACTATCAATGCTCGTGATGTTCAAAACTATTTCCCTAAGGCGACAAGCCGTTACATCGTGTTTCAACCACTTAATCTTTAAAAAGTGAATGAAAACTACGATTTCAATATCAACGTAAAAGGCGGCGGTGTTACAGGTCAAGCTGGTGCTATTCGTCTTGGAATTGCACGTGCCCTTCTTAAGCTTTCTCCAAATGCAAGGAAAGAGCTTAAAGTTGCTGGCTTCTTAACTCGTGACTCTAGAAAAGTTGAGCGTAAGAAGTATGGTAAATCAGGTGCTCGTAAATCGTACCAATTCTCTAAACGTTAATTCGTACATTACTTCAACAGTATCCAAAGAAGGCTCCTTACGGAGCCTTTTTTATTTCCTCTCTCTCTACATTCCTGCATATTATCCCATATGGAAAAACACGAAATTAATTCAATAGAAATTCGTGGGGCGCGAGTTCACAACCTAAAAAATATCGACATAGATATCCCTCTTAGGAAGTTAGTATGTTTTGCGGGCCCTTCTGGATCTGGAAAGACTTCTTTGGCCTTTCATACTCTTTTAACTGAATCAAAGCGTCGTTTCGTGAACTCTTTTCCCAATTCAATGAAGTTTTTCACTGAGCGTCCAGCCGCGGTGGATGTGGATCAGATTTTTCCTGTCTTACCAGTTTTTGGTCTTCCGCAAATTAACCCAGTGATGGGATCTAGAACTGTCGTTAGTGACGTAATGAGGCTCACAGATAGTCTCCAGAACCTATACTTTTCTTTTTCAAAGGAACTGTGTCCCACGCATGAGGTCGAGTTAGAAGTAAAGTCTATTGGTGAGCAACTAAAACAGCAGGCACCAAGTAAGACAGATGGAATTTTTTACATTTTTCTGAGCCCTAGTGAATTTCAGAGAGTGAACGGAATGGATTTTCTTCCCCCGAGATCCTACTCTCAAAAAAGAAAAACTATTGAATCTTTCAACCCAGAGGATGAATATTGGGAGCTTCTAAGATTTAAGTGGGACAATCTCTCCAATCTCGAAAAACGTTGGAAAGAGTTAAAATTAGAAAAATTTCAGCTGGGATATTATCTTTGGAATCCTGACTTGAAGAAACCTCAAATGTTAAAATTTCACTTTGAGAAAGTTTGTCCTCATTGTGATTTTGAATCTATTCCCGCGCATACGGTGAGTGCATTTTCACCCTATAGTGCTCTCGGGGCGTGTCCAAGCTGTAACGGCTACGGTGCTAATCTTGTCTATGACGAAAAGAAAATTCTTAATAAGGAAATCTCCATTTCGGAGGGGGGATTAAAACTTTTGAATTATGGACCTTTTTTAGATGCCTACCTTGAGCTTGAAAAAATTTTAAAAAAGAAAAAAATCCCTCTTGATGTGCCTATAAAAAAACTTCCTAAAGAATTTTTTGAAATTTTAGAGAATGGTTCTGGGATGTATCCAGGCTATCAAGAGTTGAAAAATTACTTAGATAGTAAAAAATACAAACCCTCCGTACGCATCTACATCCGTCATCTTCAGAAGGAAGAACCTTGTCTTATTTGTCACTCATCAAGATTGAATCGGGATATTCATCATTATAAATTAAAATTAAATGGAAAATTATGGGGACTCCATCATTTAATGGCGCTTACGATTGATGAGATGTTCCCACTCTTTCAAGGGCCTGGGGCCCTGGCATCTCCCCACGAGAAAAGATTAATTTCAGATGTGAGTGAAAAATTAAAAATGGCAAAGGAGATGGGCCTCAACCATCTTTCATTACTAAGAAAGGCGAAGACCCTATCGGCCGGTGAGTATCAACGTCTGTTGTTAATTAAATATCTCTCCTTCAGAGGAACAGATAGTTTATTTGTTTTAGATGAACCTAGTCTTGGTCTATCAGAGAAAGAACTTACAAAACTGATTGAAGGTTTAAGAGCTATTATTGATCAGGGTAATACGGTTATCTTAATTGATCACTCTGAGTATGTGCAGAAATCATCTGACTATTTGTTTGTCATGGGCCCTGGCTCTGGAAAGAATGGTGGAGAAATTAAATTTTCTGGAACTCCCAAAAAATATTTTCAAACGAAAGAGGATGTAAAATGGGAGAAGAGAAAAACTTCCTCTAAGTATCCTCAACATATTGAAGTATCGGGAGCCGAAATTTATGGCAAGTCTTATCAGGATTTTAAAATTCCTATTAACGAACTTACATGGGTGACTGGCCCATCAGGTTGTGGAAAAACTTCGGCGGTTGTTAAAATTATGGCGAACACTCTTCATCATAAAATTTATGGAGATTGGCTTGAAGAGGATGAATTTAAAGTAAAATCAGTAAAATCTCCCATCACCTTTGACGATGTGATTGTGATTGCATCTGATCTAAATAGATTTACGTCGAGATCAAGTGTTGGAACGATCACGGAACTTGCTTCTATTATTCGTAAACATTTTCTAAAACTGCCTATTTGTAAAAGTATGAACCTTAAAGAGGGTCATCTTTCTTCAAATTCTGAGCTTGGAATGTGTCCGAGATGTGAGGGGCGTGGATCGATTGTCATAGAGATGCAATATCTTGAGGACATTGTCCTTGAGTGTGAAGACTGCAAAGGTTTAAAAATTAAACCCCTCTATGCTAACATTTCTGATGGAAAAATGACTGTCGCCGAAGCTTATAATTTACCTTTGGGGCAAGTATTAGAGAGAATAGATCTCACTCCAAAATTTAGAAGAGTGTGGGATTATCTTAAAATTTTAAATTTAGATTATTTAAGTCTTGATCGTTCACTTAATTCTCTGTCTGGTGGTGAGAAACAAAGAATATTTCTCCTCTCAAAACTATTAAAAAACATTCAAAATTCTCTTTTAGTATTTGAAAACATCTCCTTTGGTCTCTCTGAAAAGGAGCTTCTGCATTTAGGGCAATTCCTGGGAGATCTCATCCAGTTAAAAAATACGATTGTTGTGATCGACGCCTCAAGCCATTTCAGGTACTTAGCGGGATGGCAGCTGCAGTTTGATACTAAAAAAATCTACCTTACCCCACTCACAAAAGCCTGATTAATTCATTCAAGTTTTCACCAGTGATAACCGACAAGAAAAGTAGGTTATCACTGGGAGACATTTGTGTTCATAAAGTTATTTTTGATCCTTTTTTCAATTCCTGTTCATGCAACTGTTTTTCAAATGCAGCCGGTGGAGCAGCAAGTGAAAGAAGCAGATGGAATAGTCGTGGGGCATTTTTTACGAAAAAAATATGTCAAATTAGAAGGGGGCGGCACGGCCACCCAAATGATTTTTAAAATGAAACAAGAAATTGGAATGCAATCAGATCTATTTGGCGTGGATGAAATTATTGTTCATTATCCAGGGGGAAAACTCGGTGATGAGATCGTAAAAGTGGAAGGTGTCCCAGAATTTGTGCCAGGTGAAAATGTTGTCATCATGATTAAAAGTTACCGAGATCGATTTTGGGGGATGAACTTAGGATTTGGGACATTTAAAGTTGTGAATTATGGGCAGAATCGGATGATTGTAAATACTTTGTTCCCTGAAGATCGCCGAGTTGGGCAGATGAAATTTGAAGATTTTGAAAAAACAATTAAACAAATTCGTGGGGGGAGTCTAAAAGTCGTAACCTCGCAGCTATACCCGAGTGAAATCGACAAAACAGCTCAATCACGATCACCAGCTTCCTCTCCAGAGGGAAAAAACCGCGCCATTGCTTCCCAGAGCGAACAAGTAGAAAATGGAATGAGTCACGGAGTAAGCACTTTGTGGTTGGTTTCAATATTGGCCTTAATGGGTGGAATATTCAGATTCCTAAGGCAAAAAGAAGCTAAGTAAATTTTAGTTTTCATTTCAATGGATTGAAATGCGCATTTTGGTAATTATTGTATTTTTTATTTCTCTTGCTCTCGCTCACCAGACTTCCATGACACAATCTGGAGCTGAACTCTTTTGGGCAAATCCCAACGTGCCCTTAAAAATTTCTACTAACACTCAAGATTTACCTTCGACCCAAGTTTTAAACATCATTAATCAATCCATGAATCAATGGAACCAGCAATCGAATGCACAGATCATTAGCTCAAGTTCATCTTCCAATAAAATTGAATTCCTCTCTGATTTTCCTTATGGATCTGCAGTATTGGGATTAACCGAAATCAGCTACAACTCAAATGGAGCGATTCAAAAAGCTTCGATCTATTTAAATGATGACTATACTTTTAAAGGATCCCCGGGTCTTTATCCTGCAGGACAAGTTTATCTTGGCGATGTTGTGACTCATGAAATGGGACATTTGTTTGGGTTGTCACATTCAGAGGTGTTGAACTCTTCCATGTTTTATTCTTCCTATTCTGGCCAAAGTACACTCTCTTCAGATGACAAAAGTGGTCTTCGATCTAAATATAATCAGAATTATGGATCAATCACAGGCTTTGTTAAAGGTGGATCGGGAATAGGTGTCCTAGGAGTGCACGTTCAGGCCATTTCAAGAAACTCTGGGGAAAGTATTGGAGCGATTTCAGATGAGAATGGGTCTTTTGTCATTGGAGGATTAAATCTCAATGATACTTATTATCTCTACACATCTGCGATAAAAAAACCTCAATCCCTTCCTGGTTATTTTGCAAATGTACAAACTGAGTTTTGTCCAGGGGCGTATGTCGGTTCCTTTTTTTCAAAATGTGGAAGTGAATTTGATGGAAAGCCTACACCTGTAAACCTAACAATCTCAGTTCCCCAGGTTGATGTAGGAACGATTACCATTAATTGCGCCTTAAGATCAGATCAAAACTATAACTATCAAAAGCTCAAGGCAAATTTCACTCCGATAAAAATTTTCGATTATGCTCTAGAAAATCGACATGAGAAATCATTTGTAGGTTGGTTTAGGAAAACCACAACATCCTCTTGGTCGACTCCAGACGTCTTACAATTAGATCTTTCGAGTTTTAACACAGGTACAAATAAAAAAGTAAAAATAGATTTAGTCGCTTTTCCTTTTGGCAGTCAGCGTGAATTTGAAATGTCGATTTATCAAAATGGACATGCAATCCCAGAGACGACGAAACATTTTAGCTTCATTCCAGAAACTCAAACTTATAGCATAGATTTATCCGCAACCTTGCCACTGGCCGTAGATGAGAGTGAAAATAATTTTGAAGTCCACGTTAAATCAAGAAGGCTTGGTTCGTCTCTCGTCGCATTGACTTTCCCCGCAGCTTTTGAATTTAGTACAGATGCTTATCTTCCTTATCTCCTTAATATCTCTCTACTGGAAGTGAATAATGGTCAGTTGCTTCCCATTATGGATAGTGAAGCTATTTTGTCGGATAACGAGTCTTGTCTGGATGCTCCCTTTACTTATGCGATTTCAAAAACCGAGCCTCAAGAAGCGCCGGCGACAATTGGTGACGATCAAACGGTGGCGGCGGCGAGTTGTGGAACGATTGATCCACCACAAGGTGGTTCGGGCCCAATGCTTATCATGCTGACTGGATTTTTAATGATTTTAATTCTTTCAAACTCCATTAAAGGTCGTAAGAAATTTTTGTCTTAGCTCTTCCTTTTTACTAAAATAATCACAAGACACATCAATCAGGAGTGCTTTAATGAAGTTCGGTCTAATTTTGCTCACTTTCCTTTTGGCCTTGACTGCGACTGCTCAGAGCTTAATGGAGGAGAGAATTTGGAAAGTTGCTCCCAGAAAGAAATCTATCTTTCTTGATTCGGGTGTGTTCCATGTTAACTCTGATCTTAAGAATTCAAGTATCGTAGGAATGAGGAACTCAGTTGCTCCAGGAAGAGGTTATGAAAGACTGGTAGTCGATTTTAACACTCCCAAGGTCCCAAAAATGTATGGCCACATCGCTGCTAATAAAAAAATTTCTGTTGATTTCTTTGAAACGACGATGAGTTCTTCTCAGCCTTTGGTGAAAAATTCAAAGTTTGTTCAGGGCATAGAGTTTATTACGGTTGATGGAAAGACAATGACGATGGAAATCACCTTAAAGGGTAAGTCCAGCTTCGATGTTTTCTACTTAGAAAATCCAGGTCGACTAGTGATAGACATCCGCTAAAAAATAAGGAAATAAAAAATGGCACCTAAAGATAAAAATGCAAAAGCAAACTCTGAAGCTGGAATTGTAGCGGAATTACCTAGTGAAGTCGTTATCATTCCTATCGTGAATAGTCCTATCTTCCCTGGTATGATTGCTCCTATTATTCTTTCCGAAGATAAGTACACTCCAGAGCTTGATAGTTATTTAACGAAAAATAATTATGTTGCTCTCAATCTCGTAAAATTTAAAGATTTTGCAGAACAAGATTCTATTCCACTGGAAATGGATGAAGAGCCAGTTGATTACGAAGAGGAAGAGGAATCTGCAGGTTCAGCCGTTTCCGCAGATTCTGTCCCAAAGGGAATTACTCCAAAAGATATTTATAAAGTTGGGGTACTTTGTAAGGTCATCAAAAAATTAAAGCTCCCTGATGGTTCAGTTAATCTTCTCGTTCATGGAATGAAGAGATATCGTGCTGTTGAATACACTTCCGAGACACCACTTCTAGTGGCGAGAACTGAGGTCTTTAACGATATTCATGAACCAGACGAAGAACTTGATGCCTATACTCGCTCTGTTATTAATCAAGTAAAAAAACTCTCTGAGATTAATCCTTATTTTAATGAAGAGATGAAGCTTGCGATGCTTAATTCCCCGTCACCGGGTTCGTTAGCAGATCTCGTTGCCTTTGCTCTTTCTCTTGATGTCCCTGAAGCACAGGATTTCTTAGAGACATTGATTGTGAAAAAACGATTCGCCAAACTTCTCGTTTATCTCAAACGAGAAAAAGATGTTGCTGACATACAGAAAAAAATCACAGATGAAGTTAATGATAAAGTTAATAAATATCAGCGTGAGTATTTTCTTCGTGAACAGTTAAAAGTTATAAGAAACGAACTTGGCCTAGATGAAGATGATAAGGCCAAGGATATGAAGAAGATTAAAGAAACTCTTGATGAGGGTGGTCTTCCAGAAGAAGCGAAAAAAGCCGCTTATGAAGAACTTGAAAGATTAGAATCAATTCCTGATTCTTCCCCAGAGTATAACGTAACAAGAACTTATCTTAATTGGATGGTTCAACTCCCTTGGAATAAGGCGAGTGATGATAAAGTTGATATTGAAGCTGCTAAGAAAATTCTTGAAAAAGACCACTATGGTTTAGAAAAACCTAAAGAAAGAATTATGGAATTCTTGGCAGTTAGAAAATTGAAGCCAGAATATGATGGAACAATTCTTTGTCTTGCTGGTCCTCCGGGAGTTGGTAAAACGTCTTTAGGTCACTCTATTGCAAAAGCACTTGGAAGAAAGTTTTATCGTTTCTCTCTCGGTGGTATGAAGGATGAAGCGGAAATTAAAGGTCACAGAAGAACTTATGTGGGTGCTATGCCAGGTAAGATCATCCAAGCGATTAAACGTGTTGAGGTGAATAATCCTGTGATCATGCTTGATGAGATTGATAAAATTGGAAAGTCTTATCAAGGTGATCCAGCTTCCGCACTCCTAGAGGTGTTGGATCCTGAACAAAATAAAACATTCATCGATAACTACTTGGATGTGCCTTTTGATCTCTCAAAAGTTCTTTTTATTGCGACTGCAAATTATGTGGGAGAAATTCCTGAAGCACTCTTAGATCGTATGGAGCTCATTGAGCTTTCTGGGTATACAATTGAAGAGAAGCTCTCCATTGCAACAAAATGGGTCATTCCGAAGCAATTAAAAAAGCATGGTCTCACAACTAAAGAATTCTCGCTCGGTACACCTGTCCTAAAAGCTCTTGTTTCCGATTATGCACGTGAACCTGGTGTGCGTGTAATGGAACAAATGGTGGCGAAGCTTTGTCGTAGAGCGGCCCTTGAAAAAGTTTCTAACAAACGTTTTAAAAAGTTCTCTCCAACGGTCGCCGACTTAGAAAAAATCTTAGGTAGTAAAAGATTTGAAACAGATAAGGCGCAAAAACCACTTCAGCCTGGAATTGTGACAGGTCTTGCTTGGACCTCATTTGGTGGAGATATTCTTTTTGTTGAATCTATTCCCTTAAAAGGAAAAGGGTTCAAACTCACAGGCCAACTTGGTGAAGTGATGGGTGAGTCGGCCAATCTTGCTTATAGTTATGTGAAAAGCATTCTTCAATCTCAGATTGCTGAAGATCTTAAAAAGGCTAAGCCTGCATCAAAAAAAGTTTCTAAGAAGATGGTTTCTGTCACTCCAGGGGTGATTGTTCCACCGGCGCCAAATGCCGAGGAAGCGACAGACTTCTTAGCGACACACGAAATTCATCTTCATTTACCAGCTGGAGCTACTCCAAAAGATGGACCATCTGCCGGTATTACCATGGCCCTTGCCCTTTATAGTCTTGCGACTCATCAGATGGTAAGAGGCGATGTCGCTATGACGGGAGAGCTAAGTCTTACTGGTAAGGTCTTACCTGTTGGTGGGATTAAAGAAAAAGTATTGGCCGCAAAAAGAGCTGGTATTAAAGAAATTATCCTTCCATGGCAGAATGAAAAAGATTTGAAAGAAGTTCCAGAGAGACACAGAAAGGGAATGCGCTTTCATCCAGTAAAACACTTTGATGAAGTGCTCAGTATTGCACTTAAGAAGAAATAAAAAAAGGGAGCGAAGGCTCCCTTTTTTTATGGATAAATTTTTTTTAAAATTAAAATTCGTCTGAGTCGTATTCTGATTTAACAGTATGTTTAACTTTTCCAGCAGCGATTTCTCTTAGAGCAGTAACAACTTCTTTGTTTTTACTTTTCACTTGAGCATCATCACCTTCACGAAGCTGTTTCACTCTCTTAGCAGTTAAATGAACTAGCTCATAACGGTTTTCAACTTGCTCTAGACAATCTTCTACAGTGACTCGTGCCATGGAAATACCTCTTAGGGGAAATTAGAATCTTCATTTTTAGTAGATAAAGGGGGGTATGTCAAAGCGGTTTTATTGACAACCCTTGTTATTGTGCATACATTGCATCAATTTCTTCCTTAAACTTCTCGACGACAATCTTCCTCTTAATTTTTAAAGATGGTGTTAGGAAGTTTTCCGTCGTGAATTCCTCAGTAATAATGGCGAAATTTTTCAAACTTTCGTATTGAGGAAGTTCTTGGTTTATTTCATCAATTTCTTTTTGAATGATCTCCCTCACTTTTTCGTGCTGCGCAATGTCTATAATTGAGCAATCGGATGGCAAAGATAGGTCTTCCAAAAGATGTAAAAACCGTTCTTTTTCTATCCCTACAAGGGCCGTGAGATAATTTCTTTTATCTCCAATCACTACTAATTGAGAAATATGAGGCTTTGTTTTGGCCATATTTTCAATTTTTTGAGGGGCCACATTCTTACCCCCGCTGGTAATTATGATGTCTTTTTTTCGATCCGTAATCTTTAAGTATCCCTCTGGAGTAAACTCCCCAATGTCTCCTGAATGAAACCATCCCTCTTTAATTGAAGCTGCTGTGGCCTCAGGATTTTTGTAATATTCCTTCAGCATGGCCTCGGTTTTGATGAGAATCTCACCATCTGGACCGAACTTGAATTGGACATCTCCCATGGGTCTTCCCACAGTGCCTGGAACCTGTTTTGAAAGAGGGTTGAGGCAGCATGGAGCTACGGTTTCCGTGAGTCCATAGCCCTCTAAAATAGTAAGATTAGCGTAGCGAAGAAATTTTATAATTTCTGGCGATAGCGGCGCTCCTCCAGAGACAAAGTAGCGTATTTTTCCGCCAAAGCGGTTGTAAATTTTAGAAAAAACAACTTTATTGGCAAAATTAAATTCGATGATCTCTGCTGCAGAAGGAGAAAGATCTCTATCAATTTTTGAAAAATATCTCTCAGCTATATTGAGCGCCCATTTGAATGCTTGTTTTTCAACCATACTGCCTTGATTCATTTGTTCCTTAATTTTCGCGTAAATTTTTTCAAAAATTCTCGGAACTGCTACCATGATTGTAGGTTTGACGAGAGCGAGGTTATCAACCAGTTTTTCCATTGATTCAGCATAAACTGCTTGCCAGCCAAACACCAAAGGAAGAAGAGAATCGCATCTACCTAGGACATGAGATAATGGCAAGAAGACGAGAGTGCGATCGTTAGAGTTAAAAGCCCCTTTAATTGTTGACTCTACATTTAGAAGCATCGTTGTCATTGCATGTTGAGTAATGACCGCCCCTTTTGGCTCCCCAGTTGTTCCAGAGGTGTAGATGATCGATGCATATTCTTCTGGTTGTTGATTTTGGATATGATTTTCAAGTAAATCTGGATGAACGCTTAGTTCTTCTTTTCCAATTCTTTGGAGTTCTTTAAATGAATAATAAGGACAAATATTTCGAAATTTTTTCAACGTCTCTTCAGATAGATCTTGAATCGAAATGATCGCCTTAATGTTTGTTAGTTTTCCAATGATGGGAAAAATCTTCTCCATTTGTTTATCATTTTCAACAATAAGAATAGAGCTGTCGGAATGTTGAAAAATATATTCTACTTCAGGTGATAGATAGCTGGGATAAATAGGAATAAGGCAACAACGAGATAACATAGTTGCTAAATCGAAGAAATGCCATTCCTTACAAGTTTGAGAAAGAATCGCAATTTTATCCCCTACATTAATGCCTATTTTGTGAAAACCAGAAACCAAAATCTCGATGGTGTTTTTATATTCTGAAAAATTTAAATTTTTGATCTCTTTATTTTCAATCCAGCCAATGGCGAATTTATCTGGTGATTTTTGAATACGATGTTTAAATAATCTTCCAATCGTTCGCGCACCTGTTAGCATCCAGTAGTCCTTTTTCTTTAGCACAGCAGTAACTTTTAAATAAAATCAAAAGTCTTCAACCCATCAACACTGGCCCGATATTTGTCATATCGGAAGACATGAATAACGTCATTATAGTTTCTAAATGTTTACGAGTCACTAATTTCACTTTTAACAAAAAAAAGTATGTCTTTCATTTTAGAGGTGTTTATGTTGGAAAAAAAATAAGAAAGGTAGAGTTAGTGGGAGATGATTCGCTAAATATATTAAAAGGTGAGGAGTATGTTCTTTATGTCAAAATTGTCAGCATAGATAAAGATATTGTCAGAGGAACCATCATCAAGTTTAGGGATATAGAAGAATTAAAGGACCAATCTTAGTCAACATTTATTGCGACATGATCACCAATCATGAATTGATTCAATTCAAAAATGGGGACGTCTTCTTTTTCATAAGATTGTACCGCTGCAATCGCAGCATCTGTTGAAGAGTGAAGAACCTTCAGTTCACCAATCTTAACTTTATAGTTCACGCGTTTTTTATTGTCGTAGGGATTTTGGATAGAAATGATTCTGAAAACATCAAGGATACTATCTTTTTTAATTCCCTGGGCAGTACCAAGATTAACATAGTAGTTTTTTCGAATAACCTCATTATCAAATCCCATTGATAGATCTTGGGCCATGCTAAAAATGACATAGGATCTAGCAAAAGCAATTTGCGTGATCGTAAGGGATAAAAGAATAACTAAAAGTTTCATTGGATCCTCGCAGGTATATCCAAAGAACTTATCGACAATTTGACCTAGAAGTTAATAGCAAGAGGGTGACCATAGCACCTGAGTGCCATGGTCGGAAATGGGGGGTTATTTTCCAGTTATTTTCAGGTATTTAAGATTGTTGTAAACGATATCTGAGTATCTGAAGTTTTTCAGATGATCGTGATGGAGAATGTAGTTTCTAGCATAGTACTGCATAGACCAAGGAAGATCTCTGTTAACGATCTCTTCCATTTTTTTCATTAATTCAAACTTTCTGTCCCCATCTTCGAGCTCTCGAAGTTCATTGTACATTTTATCATACTCTGGATTTGAATACTGAGATGTGTTTGGCCCTGGGGATAGATGGGCCGTCGTTAAAAGTTGGAGGACATTTTCTGAGTCAGGATAATCAAGAACCCAGCCACCTTGCCAAAATTGTAATTCCCCATTCCGAGATTTTTCTAAGAAGGCAGGAAAAGTATTAATTCGAACTTCAACTTCAATACCAATATTTCTTAATTCTTGCTGGATGAATTCTCCCATCTGTCGTTTTCTAGTATCAGTTCCCCTTACATCAAAAAACAATTTCGGAAGACCTTTACCATTCGGATAACCAGCTTTTTTTAAAAA
>Ga0164292_10001279_pt1 | contig 20212 bp, 20 predicted proteins | sample GEODES117metaG_FD_111486 | JGI IMG/M metagenome (GOLD analysis project Ga0164292, IMG submission 111486) | Eutrophic lake water microbial communities from Lake Mendota, Wisconsin, USA - GEODES117 metaG | ecosystem: Environmental > Aquatic > Freshwater > Lake | place: USA: Lake Mendota...
GTGCGCGTCGCTGATCGATACGCTCGACAGGACCACCCGCGGAACGTTTGCCCTCATAAGCGCTTAGGCTGCGTAACGCGACGGGTAAGGCAGGCATGACCACCTCACCCAAAGGACGCTGATAATAGTCTGCGGCAAACTTAGTGAACTTTAACCAACTCGCCGTCAGCGGTGGGATATCTTTTAGAACTGCCTCGACCGCTTTGACCAAACTTGGGTCGCATCCGGGTTCTGAAGGCAACTCCACCACCAAACCAATCATTTTGCGACGGCCAAAAGAAACAATGACCCTGTCGCCAACAACGACTGCTTGGCTGCACCGATAATCGAATGGTCCCTCTACAGGCACATCCAGCGCCACGCGGACCCAGGCCTCAAAAGAGGCCGAACCGTCCATCGATAAATGACGCGAATCTGACATGAACTTAATGTTATTTCTTGATTTTAGGTGTAAAAGACTGACAAATCATGGCTTGAAAAAAGTCATGTTGTGACTTGTGGATAACTTTGGGGAAAACTAGCGTCCTTCGGGCCGCCCATTAGTGCATACCTACTAAAGAATACGTCGATTTAATAATGATTTGCGACTATTTTCTATTATTATCAATGGGTTGAATAGTTATCGTAGAATTGCCTTTCTAAATTCAGGGCTTTCCCGACTAAGTTTTCTGCTGTGCACAACTACCCCAGTTTGGTGCAGGATTACAGCGATTATTCTTTTAAAAGCCGCATGTTTACACACTTTTAAGTACATGAACCATGCAACTTCGGGCTATACGCACGAACCTCGTCCACAAGCACCCCCACAGACTCTGGTGGTGTGAACTGAGAAATGCCATGTCCTAAATTAAACACATGCCCACCAGCACCTACTGGCCCGAAATTATCCAGCACGCGACGAACCTCTTGTCTGATCGCAAACTCACCACCAAACAAAGCGATTGGATCAAGATTACCTTGAAAGGCGACGGAATCAACAACGCGTCGTCGCGCCGCTGCAAGATCAACGGTCCAATCCAGGCCCACCGCATCCGCGCCGCAACCGGCAATCGATTCAAGCCATTGTCCACCACCTTTGGTAAACACAATCACAGGAACGGCACGTCCCTCACTGTGACGCTTGAGCATACTCACAACTTGTCTCGTGTAGTGCAAGGAAAACTGCTGAAATAGTCCATCCGCCAAGACGCCACCCCAACTATCGAAAATCATGACAGCCTGCGCACCAGCGTCTATCTGAGCATTCAGATACTGCGCTGTGGTTTGAGCATTGATCTCCAGGATGCGATGTAACAAATCAGGCCGAGCGTAAAGCATACTTTTGATTAAACGATAATCATCGCTTCCCTTGCCCTCAACCATATAACAGGCCACAGTGAATGGACTGCCCGCGAAGCCAATCAGAGGTACACGTCCATCGAGTTCACGGCGAATGACACGCACCGCGTCAAACACATATTGAAGTTTCGACAAATCCGGCACGGCTAATTTTGCGACATCACGCTCATCACGGATCGGGTGCGCAAATCGCGGGCCTTCGCCTTGCGCGAAGGAAAGACCAAGTCCCATTGCATCCGGCACAGTCAAAATATCCGAAAACAAAATCGCCGCATCCAAAGCAAAGCGCTCCAGCGGCTGCAGTGTCACCTCTGCTGCGTAATCAGGGTTTTGCGCGAGCCCCATAAAGGACCCTGCACGTGCGCGCGTCGCGTTGTATTCAGGCAAATATCGGCCAGCCTGTCTCATCAACCATGTGGGGGTGTAAGGCACAGGCTGGCGCATCAGTGCGCGGAGCAAAAGGTCGTTTTTTAAGGGGGCAACTGACACAAAAATCCTTTAATCGGGCAGTACGAACCCCCATGAGGAGACGCGATGCAATGATATTCTGATCATTTTACCCTTCATGAACAAAGACGCGGAGAGGCTTGAGATGTGTTAGGTTCGAAAATCTTCGGCCTCGATGTCATACTTCCTCAACAATGCCCAAAAAGCACGGCGATGTTTTCCTGAGTAACGCGCAGCGTTAGCGATATTCCCTTTGTTTCTATCCATTGCCTCTATTAAGTATGCGCGCTCAAACTCTTCGATGAGCTTTGTTTTGACGATTTTTAGATGTCGAGGTTTGTCATGGTCCTTGCCCACTCGCTCTGATGTCTGCTCCATAGAGGCAGAGCATGCGTCTCTTTCATTTTCATCGTGCTTTTCTATATGCTTTATCCGCTCCGCTCTCTCTAACTTTAGCCTTTCCATTCTATCTTTTTCACTTTCCGGTCCAAGTGGCAATTGACCTGCCAGTATCTTTTGAATTTGCTCCGTAGAAAGAGTCGTTAACCCAGGATTTTTACGCCTTGTCATATTCAGCCAGTCACGAAGAGTGGCTTCGCCCATGATAGGAAGCACACCTCTTGCAATAGCGATTTTTTGACCGTAATTCAACGAGGGCTCTCTCAAGCTTCCAGGTCTTGGCACGGACGTGACCGAATGCAACAATCTTGCTCGAAATTCATCCGTGCAGATGGGCAAACGAACAAAATCTGTCAACCCCATTTCTAGTAAATCTTGAATCGCAGCAGAACGCATCTCTTTGAGCACGCCGACCAAAGGGATAAAGGGGCCGCGCGGGATCGCTGCTAGCGCTTGACGGGTCCAAGCGATCGTTTCCATGGAGACCGGCAACAACACAACGTCATAGCGTCTAAGTCCGATGCTCGCCTGCGCTAACGTCTCATAGGGCAAGCTCACGGGTGACGGTCGATCAAGACTGAGCTCAAGATCCAGATCATGGCCAGCTTCCCACTCTAGGGCGTGAATTTTGATTCTATTGAGCGCAGGCTCCAAGTCGCTCAAAACCTTAGGCAACCATGCCTGGTGTGCTGCAAGAATAAGCACAGCGCAATCTATTTGTTGACGCATGGACAGTCACTCCAAATCCTTTGAGATTAGAGATTTGAAGTGAAGTCGAATATACGGAATCAACGCAATCGTATAAGCACGCATAAGCGATGCGCGCGAATAAAAAAACACGCACTCAGGCGTGTTTTTAATCATCTGTGCTGCAAAGCAGCTCAATGATTACTGCTTGTTTGTGATCTCACGAATACGACGGGCAGCATTGGCTTGGGCTGCCAACATATCAAGCTCAGCCTGCATCACATCCATGCTGGCTTTATCCTTCGCGTTGGCGAGAGCTTCTTGTGCCGCCAAACGCGCAGCTTCAGCCTTTTCAGCATCCAAGTCACCACCACGAATAGCAGTGTCAGACAACACAGTCACATGACCAGGCTGAATTTCAAGCAGTCCACCCGCCACAAAGATTGACTCTTCGGAGTCGTCTTCGAGAACGATGCGCACCAAACCAGGGCGGATGCGTGAAATCAGTGGCGTGTGGCCAGGCAAAATACCTAACTCACCCGACTCACCAGGCAGAACTACAAATTTTGCGACACCAGAATACAGAGACTTTTCTGCACTGACGACGTCAACTTTGACGGTAGCCATGACGGATCCTTATTGGAGTTTCTTGGCTTTTTCGAAAGCTTCGTCGATACCGCCAACCATGTAAAACGCCTGCTCAGGCAGTGCATCGCACTCGCCATCAACAATCATCTTAAAGCCACGGAGTGTTTCCGACAAAGGAACATATTTACCTGGCGAACCGGTAAACACTTCGGCAACGTGGAATGGCTGAGACAAGAAACGCTGAATCTTACGCGCACGGGCAACAGCCTGCTTGTCCTCTGGAGACAATTCGTCCATACCCAAAATCGCGATAATGTCACGCAATTCCTTGTAACGCTGGAGCGTCTGTTGAACGCCACGCGCAACGTTATAGTGCTCTTCGCCCACAACGTTAGGATCAAGCTGACGGCTGGTCGAGTCGAGTGGATCAACGGCGGGGTAAATACCAAGCGATGCAATATCACGCGACAACACAACTGTTGAGTCCAAGTGCTGGAACGTCGTTGCAGGCGATGGATCGGTCAAGTCATCGGCAGGCACGTAAACGGCCTGAATCGACGTAATCGAACCGGTCTTTGTCGAGGTAATACGCTCTTGGAGAACGCCCATTTCTTCGGCGAGTGTTGGCTGATAACCCACAGCTGAAGGCATACGACCTAACAGAGCGGACACTTCCGTTCCGGCCAAGGTGTAACGATAAATATTGTCCACAAAGAACAAAATGTCACGGCCTTCATCACGGAACTTCTCGGCCATTGTCAGGCCAGTCAATGCCACGCGCAGACGGTTACCTGGTGGCTCGTTCATCTGACCGAACACCATCGCAACCTTGTCCAACACCTTGGACTCTTCCATTTCGTGGTAGAAGTCATTACCTTCGCGAGTACGCTCACCCACACCGGCGAACACGGACAAGCCGCTATGCTGCTTGGCGATGTTGTTAATGAGTTCCATCATGTTCACGGTCTTGCCGACACCGGCACCGCCGAACAAACCGACCTTACCGCCTTTAGCGAAAGGACATACCAAGTCAATCACCTTGATGCCTGTTTCAAGCAACTCAACCGAAGGGGAGAGTTCGTCGAACTTAGGGGCTGGCTGGTGAATGGCACGCAATTCAGTACTGGCGATTGGGCCAGCATCATCAATGGGGCGACCCAATACGTCCATAATGCGACCCAATGTGCCGGTCCCGACTGGCACAGAAATAGGCGCACCAGTTTTGGACACAGCCATGCCACGGCGCAAACCGTCGCTTGAACCCAGCGCAATGGTGCGAACCACTCCGTCACCGAGCTGCTGCTGCACTTCAAAGGTCAAGCCTTTTTCAGCAAATTTTGAAGTGTCGTCCGCTAGGCGGAGGGCCTCATAAATATGGGGCATGTTATCGCGGGGAAACTGAATATCCACCACGGCGCCGATGCACTGAACGATGGTTCCGTTGCTCATGTCTGATCCTTACTTGATAAAGTCTGATGGGATACCGTTAGACAGTCTAAACATTAGACAGCCGCGGCGCCCCCCACGATTTCCGAAATTTCTTTAGTGATAGCGGCTTGACGCGTCTTGTTATAGACGAGTTGCAAGTCGCCGATGACCTTCTTCGCATTGTCCGATGCCGCCTTCATGGCAACCATACGGGCAGACTGCTCTGACGCCATACTTTCTGCTACGCACTGGTACACAAGACCTTCGACATAACGCTGCAACAACTCGTCAATCACGGTCTGAGCATCAGGCTCATACAAATAATCCCAACCATGATCGGCCGTAACGGCTTCGCCGTCTTGTCCGGATGCTGATGAAGCGTGGTAAGGATCAACCAGTTTTCCTGGCAGAGGCAAAAGACGCGTGAACGTTGGCTCTTGCTTCATTGTGTTAACAAACCGATTGGTTGCGATGTAAATCGCATCAATACGGCCCGCTAGAAAATCATCTAACTGCACCTTGATCGCGCCAATCAAACGATCGAGCTCAGGCTTGTCACCCAAGCCGACTTCCTGAGAGACGACATCAGCGCCAATACGTGTCAACACACCCAAGCCTTTGTTACCGAAGGCAGTGAATTGAGTTCGTACGTTTTTGCCATTGAACTCGCGCATGCGATTCAAGACCAAGCGCATGATGTTGGTATTTAAGCCACCACATAAGCCCTTGTCGGTCGAAACCACAACAATACCCACAGCCTTGAGGTCATTGCGCTCGATCAAATAGGGATGCGTGTACTCTGGGTTCGCTTCCATCAAATGGCTAGCGATATCATAGACTTTTGTCGCGTAGGGACGGCCAGCTCGCATCCTTTCCTGCGCTTTGCGCATTTTGGAGGCGGCGACCATTTCCATCGCCTTAGTGATCTTGCGCGTGTTTTGCACGCTCTTGATCTTTGTTCGAATTTCCTTGATTCCTGCCATTTCGCTTCCTGTGTCAGACCTGTCGTTCAGGTTTCAGACCATCTGCTTTGCGCTGAGCCCGGCACCAAAGTCGGGCCTGCGCTATAGCGGGTTACTTAGTATGTACCGTTCTTTTTAAAATCAACCAATGCTGAAACCAACTCAGCTTCGTCATCTTTCGACAACTCTTTGGTACTTTCGATACGCTCGATCATCGCAACGTTCTTTGCCTTGAGGTAGTCCTTTAGACCCTTTTCAAATGGCAAGACGCTGGAGACTTCGACATCGTCCAAATAACCGTTGTTCACAGCGAAAAGGATCACACCAAGTTCCCAAACCTGCAGTGGCTGGTACTGTGGCTGCTTGAGCAGCTCAACCACACGCTTACCGCGCTCGAGCTGACGACGTGTTGCGTCATCGAGGTCAGAGGCAAACTGTGCAAACGCAGCGAGTTCGCGATACTGCGCCAAGTCGGTACGGATACCGCCTGAGAGCTTCTTAATGATCTTGGTCTGTGCAGCACCACCGACTCGCGACACCGAAATACCGGCGTTAATAGCGGGACGAACACCTGCGTTGAACAAGTCAGTTTCAAGGAAGATCTGACCGTCAGTAATCGAAATCACGTTGGTTGGAACGAAAGCCGAGACGTCACCAGCCTGCGTTTCAATAATCGGTAACGCCGTAAGCGAACCAGTCTTGCCTTTGACAGCACCCTTTGTGAACTTTTCGACATACGCTTCGTTCACGCGTGCAGCGCGCTCGAGCAGACGTGAGTGGAGATAAAACACATCACCAGGATATGCTTCGCGGCCTGGTGGACGACGCAACAGCAACGAAACTTGGCGGTAAGCAATCGCCTGCTTGGTCAAGTCATCATAAACAATCAGAGCGTCTTCACCGCGATCGCGGAAATACTCGCCCATCGTACAACCGGCATACGCTGACAAGTACTGCATCGCAGCGGAGTCAGAAGCGGCAGCAGCCACAATGATGGTGTAGTCGAGCGCGCCAAACTCTTCGAGCTTGCGCAGTACGTTGTTAATCGTCGACGCTTTTTGACCAATCGCGACGTAGACGCACTTTACGCCTTTGCCCTTCTGGTTAATGATCGCATCAACGGCAACCGCTGTTTTACCTGTCTGACGGTCTCCAATGATCAACTCTCGTTGACCACGGCCGATCGGCACCATGGAGTCGATTGACTTCAGACCCGTCTGCAGTGGCTGGGACACCGATTGACGTGCAATCACGCCTGGAGCCACTTTTTCAATGATGTCTGTTTCTTTGGCGTTGATCGGGCCTTTGCCATCAATTGGCACACCGAGCGCGTTCACAACGCGACCTAGCAGTTCAGGGCCAACGGGCACTTCGAGAATACGACCGGTTGCCTTGACAGCGTCACCCTCTGAAACGCCTGTGTAGTCGCCCAAAATAACGGCGCCCACAGAGTCACGCTCGAGGTTGAGCGCGAGACCGAAAACGTTGTTTGGAAACTCAAGCATTTCGCCCTGCATCACGTCGGACAAACCGTGAATACGGGTAATGCCGTCGGTTACGGAAACGACCGTACCTTGCGTACGAATATCGGACGAAGTGCCCAGACCTTCGATACGGCTCTTGAGTAGTTCGCTAATCTCTGACGGATTGAGTTGCATGTTCAGACTCCTAGAATCTTTGGGGCGGATTAAACCGCCATCGTGTCGCGCATGCGTACTAACTGCGCTTGCACGGAGGTATCGAGTACGTGGTCACCCACCTGAACACGCACGCCACCAATAAGGGAGGCGTCAACGTTCACGTGGGGCTTGAGCTTGAGACCAAACTTCGGCTCAAGCAGCTTAATAAGATCAGAGACTTGCTGCTCAGTCATTGGAAAAGCGCTCGTGATGTCAGCCTGAGCGACACCTTCAGCCTCGTCGCGCAACGCATGAAACTGCTCTGCGATATGACTTAACAGTGAGAGACGGTCGTTTGCAACCAATAACGTTACAAAATTTTGCAACGAAGCTGAAGCTGCGGGCTTAACCAGACTCAAAAATACGCTTGTACGCTGCGCGTCTTCTAGACGCGGATCAGCCATTGCGACACGCACGTCTTCGACCGCTGCGATATCAGCAAGCTGCTGGACCTGATCGGCCCAAGCGGCCAATCCGGCAGCGTCTTGTCTCGCCACGGCAAAAAGCGCCTCAGCGTAAGGACGAGCAACGGTGGAAAGTTCTGCCATGTCGACCCCGTGGATTAAAGCTGTGCCTTAAGTTGCGTCAGCAACTCGGCGTGGGCGCGGGCATCCACTTCGCGCTTGAGAATCTGCTCGGCACCTTTCACCGCGAGATTCGCAACATCGTTACGCAAAGCGTCACGTGCGCGTTGGACTTCTTGTGCAGCATCTTGTTTAGCCTGCGCAAGAATGCGCGCGCGTTCGCTTTCAGCTTCAGCACGGGCTTGCTCGATAATTTGAGTGCCTTGCTTTTCGGCTTCAATCATACGGGTGTGCAGCTCAGCTTTCGCAGATGCCTCGATCGAACCAATGCGCGCCTGTGCTTGGGCGAGGTCTGTCTTGCCTTTTTCGGCAGCAGCCAAGCCTTCAGCGATTTTCTGGCGTCGCTCGTCGATAGCCTTTGTCAGAGGTGGCCACACGAATTTCATCGTGACCCAACCCAAGACAAAGAACACGATCATCTGGAAAAAGATCGTCGCGTTCAGATTCACGGTCGTTTCCCTATTACATCTTGTGCCCTTCTGGCAACATTACCAGAACGGGCTGAATCAATAAGCCAGGGGCAGAAATCCACCCTTGGCACGTGCACTCACTCCCCAACGGGGTGTGAGCATCCTGTCGATTTAGACGAAAGGATTTGCGAAAGCGAACAACATGGCGATACCCACACCGATCAGGAACGCGGCGTCGATCAGACCTGCCAACAAGAACATTTTTGTTTGCAGGGCGTTCATCAGCTCAGGCTGACGTGCCGAAGCTTCGAGGTACTTGCCACCCATCATACCGATACCGATGCAGGCACCAAAAGCACCCAAGCCGATAATGAAAGCGCAAGCGAGAGCAACGAAAGCGACGTTAGTCATGAAAACTCCTTGATTAGTATCTAAGTATCAAAAATTGAAATATCGAAAATTCACACTGCAAAACAGCTAAGTAAAACATGACGGTGACCTCGCAAAAGCAAGGCACCCAATACTCTTTAGTGACCTTCGTGCGCTTGTCCGATGTAGACCAAGGTCAACATCATGAAGATAAAGGCCTGCAACAAAACAATCAGAATATGGAAGATGGCCCAGATCGAGCCTGCCAAGATGTGGCCGATACCCAAGCCAACGCTCATCGCATTAAAGCCTGACCATGCGCCACCCAGCAACGCGATCAACATAAACACCAGTTCGCCGGCAAACATGTTGCCGAAGAGTCGCATCCCAAGAGAGACTGATTTGGCAGCGTACTCCACCAAGTTCAACAAGAAGTTTGCTGGGGCCAACACAATCGCCGAGAAACCATGACCATGGAAAGGCGCGGTAAACAGCTCTTTGACAAAGCCACCAGGCGTTTTGATTTTAAGGCCGTAATACAGCATCAACAACAACACGCCCATTGACATGCCCATCGGCACGTTTAAGTCAGCTGTTGGAAGAATGCGGTGGTAGTGCAAAGGATCATCAACCTCGAGACCGATGCCCATTAGATGAAATACATAATGCGCGAGATCGACTGGAATCAAATCAAGCGCGTTCATCAGAACAATCCAAAGGAAAACTGTCATCGCAAGAGGCGCTACAAACTTACGGGTTTCTTCGCTGGGCACAATACTGCGCGCCTGCTGATCAACCATGTCAACCAGCATTTCTACAAAACCCTGAAAACGACCAGGGACGCCGGAGGTGACGCGTCTCGCTGCCATCCACATAAAACCGACTGCTAGCAGACCCATTAAAAATGACCAAAACATCGAGTCAAAATTGAGGACGCTAAAGTCAGCAATAGCAGTTTGCTTTTCGCCAATGCTATTGAAGTGCACCAAGTGGTGCTGAATATATGCGGCCTGGGGCGATACGTCAGCTGCAGCAGCCATGAGAGATCTCTAAAAAATTCGTCAAACTAACTGTTTGTCGGACGTGACACAGCACGCTTTCCGAACATCAGCACCAACATGTAGCCTTTGAGCGCAGCGACCAGACCGGCAATCACCGCCAACCACACCACGCGCTCACCACCGACATGTGCCAGCAACCAAAGCAATCCGACCGAAGCACCCACCTTGAGGAACTCACCCGCCAAAAAAACGATGGCGCTAGAACCACTAGGACGAAACGTCGCTAAAAACAGTCGTAATGCAAATAAAAAATTCGGGACAACATACGCTGCAGAACCAGCTAAGGCAGACAAACCAGCATCTAAACCACCAAGGACCCAAGCCAACAAAGCAACGACAAATGACACCAAAAGCTGCGCAAAAACGACTTGCATCAGATCCAAGCGGGCTCGAGCATTAATCTGAGCCAGATCGGCCTCAGTCAACACAAGGGGCTCAGGTGCTTGGATTTGCATTTGTGTCACCTGCAATTTGTCATTCATCTGCCGTTTTCGGCAAACCAAATGAGTATAACTGTTTTTTAGACACTGATGCAAACCCTAATCACACAGATTTTTAACCACTTTTATGCCTTTTTTCGGTGCATAATGCATTTTTTTGGTGCAAAACTCCCTAAACAAGCTTACTTTCTCCTTAATTATTAAGAATTACTTATTTTTAAAGACGGGCTTTCTTTTTTCAACGAACGCAGACATACCTTCTTTTTGATCTTCCGTCGCAAAGCACGCGTGAAAAACACGACGCTCAAACAAGATCCCCTCGTGCAAGGACGACTCAAAAGCTCGATTGACAGACTCTTTTGCCATGATGGCCACTGGGATCGACATTCCAGCGATCACAGTGGCCGTCTCGATTGCATCCTCCAACAGTCGCTCTGCAGACACTACGCGTGAAACCAAGCCAGCGCGCTCTGCCTCGGCGGCATCCATCATTCTGCCCGTCAAGACCATTTCCATCGCTTTCGCTTTACCAACGGCACGAGGTAGGCGCTGCGTGCCACCCGCGCCTGGAATCACGCCCAACTTGATTTCAGGCTGACCAAACTTAGCCGAGTCAGCCGCCAAAATGAAATCGCACATCATGGCAAGTTCGCAGCCGCCACCCAAGGCATAGCCAGCCACCGCCGCGATCACAGGTTTACGGATCGAGCGAAGCGTTTCCCAGTTTCGCCCGATATATTCGCTGCGGTAAACGTCCATATAGGACCAGTCTTTCATCGCACCAATATCGGCACCTGCGGCAAATGCTTTTTCACTCCCTGTGATGACAATGCAGCCAATATCATCGTTCGCATCAAACGCTAACAAGGCTGCACCCAGTTGATCCATCAACTGATCGTTGAGTGCGTTCAACGCTTTAGGGCGATTTAACGTCAAAAGACCGACACGGCCGCGTGTTTCGACCAACACAAAATTTTCGCTCATGGATGTCTCCGTGAAAATGTGAAATAAGATATAGGTTATGAATCGACAATCTAACCGCAAACCTCTACTTTACAGCCTCGAGCCCCTTGATTTGTCCGGGCATCGGCTGCGCGCGACGGTGCGCATCGCTGAGCCCGACCCCAAAGGGCAAATTATCTCAATGCCTGCCTGGATTCCTGGCAGCTATCTAATACGAGATTTTTCTCGCCACATCGAGCACATTTCAGCTCGCTCAGGCAAGCAGCCCGTCACGCTGACCAAATTAGATAATCATCGTTGGCGCATCGCTCCATGCTCGGGGCCGTTGACCATTACCACAGTGCTCTATGCATGGGATCTGTCCGTGCGAGGCGCACATCTCGACGAAACGCACTGCTTCGTCAATGGCACCAGCGTTTTTCTCGAGATACAAGGACAGCAAGAACACCCATGCCGTCTGACGTTACTCCCCCCACCCAAGCCCACCCGCTGGCGTGTTTTTACAAGTATGCCGCAGTACGCGCGCGCCAACACAGTTCACGGGCGCAACGGCTTTGGAACCTATCGCACAGAAAATTACGATGCACTGATCGATCATCCGATCGAAATGGGTGACCCACAAGTCATCAAATTTGATGCCTGCGGGGCTCCACATGAAATGGTGTTTACTGGCCTCATTCCCAATCTCGATTTAAAACGTATTGCCCAAGACGTTAAAAAAATCTGTGAAGCGCAAATTCGTTTTTTTGAACCCGAGACTGCGCGCGTTCCGTTTCTCGATAGCGCAACCAAATACGTATTCATGACGATGGTCACGGGTGACGCTTATGGCGGCCTAGAACACCGCGCGTCGACGGCCTTGATGGCTTCACGCAAAGACCTGCCCTCGCTCGAACAAGACAAAGCACCTGAAGGCTATCAAACCTTTTTAGGCTTAGTGAGCCATGAGTATTTTCATACTTGGCATGTCAAACGCATCAAGCCCGCCGCCTTCGCGCCCTATAAGCTCTCGTCAGAAAGTCACACGCGCTTGCTGTGGATCTTCGAGGGATTTACCTCCTATTACGACGATTTGTTTTTACTGCGTAGTGGCGTGATTGATCGTCCAACTTATTTGAAAACACTCGGCAAACAAATTGCTTCTGTCCAAAGCATGCCGGGTCGTCATAAGCAATCGGTTGCAGAGAGCTCTTTTGATGCCTGGACGCGCTATTACAAGCAAGATGAAAACGCCCACAATGCGATCATTAGCTACTACACCAAGGGCTCTTTGGTCGCCCTAGCACTCGACCTCACCATCCGGCAAGCCACCAACCAACAGCGAAGCCTCGACGATGTGATGCGTTTGCTGTGGGAGCGTTACGGACGCGACTTCTACCAGGGAAATCCAATCGGACTTTCTGAGAAAGGTTTTCCACAACTGGTGCGCGAAGCGACTGGCGTCGATGTTTTGGACGACATCAACCACTGGGCCTACGGCCGCCAAGACCTCCCTCTCAAAGAACTGCTTGCCACCCAAGGTATTCGCCTGAGCTGGAAAGCGACCAATACGCGCCCCTCGCTCGATATTCGCACACGCAAACAAGGGGAACAACTCGTTCTCACCGCAGTCATCGAAGGGGGAGCAGCGCATCAGGCCGGTCTCTCAGCCCATGACATTCTCGTCGCCATCGATGGGGTTCGGGTCGATGCGGGGGTCAACACTTTAGATACTCTTTTAACGCGCTACCAACCTGGTCAAAAAATCCAAGTCCATATTTTTAGGCGTGACGAATTACGCTGCTTTGCGTTGACCCTTGCTTCTCCTCCCCTGGCGGAATGTCATCTTGTTGAGGCAAAACCTTCATGAGCGCACGCGCAGACACAGAAGACTTCTCTTCAGTTCTTTTGAGTGGCGTGGCTTTAATGGATGTACGTGCACCCATCGAGTTTGCCCAAGGTGCATTTCCAAGCGCTGTGAATCTGCCCTTGATGAATGACGAAGAACGTCATCGCGTAGGTTTACATTACAAAGAAGCAGGTCAAGACGCTGCCATTGTTCTTGGCAATACGCTTGTTTCTGGCGACACCAAAGAACAGCGCGTCGCGCAATGGGTGCGATTCGCGCAAGAACACCCCCAAGGCTATTTGTACTGCTTTCGAGGCGGCCTGCGCTCCCGTATTTCGCAGCAATGGCTTGCCGAGGCTGGCCTGCCCTACCCGCGCATCATCGGCGGCTACAAGGCCATGCGCAGCTTTCTCATTGAAAAACTTTCGCAGGCGATTGCCTCGTCTAAATTTATCCTGATCGCAGGCTTTACAGGTTGCGGCAAAACCGAAGTGATCCAACAACTGACGTCCACGATCGATTTGGAAAAGCTTGCACACCATCGAGGTTCAAGCTTTGGCAAGCACGCCACCGATCAGCCTGTACAGATCGATTTCGACAATAGCTTGGCGATTGCGTTTATGCGTCTGCATGCCGCAGGTAAATTCAATATCGCCCTTGAGGATGAATCCAGGCTCATTGGAAAATGTGCGCTCCCCATCCCCTTGCGTGAAATCATGCAGCTCAGCCCTGTGATTTGGGTTGAAGAACCCACAGAGTCCCGCGTCGAACGTATTTTGCATGACTATGTCCAAGACCTCGGTGGGCAGTTTGCTAGCAAACTGGGCGCAGAGGCTGGTTTTGAAGCCTTCTCACAGAGGCTGCTCGAAAGCCTACAAAATCTCTACAAACGCCTAGGGGGTGAACGTCATGCACGCCTGCATCAACGTATGCTTGAGGCCCTCTCTTCGCAAAAAGCCACAGACGCGTTAGACGCTCACCGCGATTGGATTCGTCCCTTGCTCACCGAATACTACGATCCAATGTATGAGCATCAACGGGCTGGCAAAGCCTCCCGGATCATTTTTTCAGGTGACCGTGAGGCCGTGACTCGTCATCTCAAACAACAGGGCTATTGATCATGCAGGCTGACCTCGAGCGACTGCGTCTCGAACAAAACAAACTTTCAAAGCGGCTCATGCGCGAAACGGGTCGAGCGATTGCTGACTTTAATATGATTGAAGCCGGTGATCGTGTGATGGTCTGTGTCTCCGGAGGTAAAGACTCCTTCAGCATGCTCGATATTTTGATGACTTTACGCAGTCGTGCGCCGATTGATTTTGACATCGTCGCCGTCAATCTCGATCAGATGCAGCCGGGCTTTCCCGCCGACGTTTTGCCGACATATTTAACCGAAGTCGGCGTGCCGTTTCACATCGAAACGCGCGATACCTACTCGATCGTCAAGCGACTGATTCCAGAGGGTAAAACGACCTGCTCGTTGTGCTCTCGCCTGCGACGTGGCAATTTATATCGCGTAGCCACTGAGCTGGGAGTAACCAAAATTGCGCTAGGCCATCACCGCGATGATATTCTCGGTACTTTTTTTCTAAATATGTTTTATGGGGCTAAGCTCAAAGCGATGCCGCCCAAACTTGTTTCAGATGATGGTCGACACACCGTCATACGACCCCTCGCCTACGTGCCCGAGGCGGATTTGATCGAATATGCAGATTGGAAACAGTTTCCCATCATCCCCTGTGACTTGTGCGGCTCGCAAGAAAATCTGAAGCGCAAAGAAGTTACGCGCATGCTGCAGGAGTGGGACAAAAAATATCCTGGGCGTGCCTGGAATATTTTTAAAGCCTTAGGCAACGTGACGCCGTCTCACTTGATGGACCCACAGCTGTTTGATTTTGTGGGACTAAAACCTGACGGCAAAGCGAATCCCCTAGGGGATACCGCTTTTGATCCAGCGCCTATCGACTCTTCGGAAATCACGATTCGAAGAGTCGAGCTCCCGTCTATGCGGTAGCGCCAGCCTGATCCAGGGCGGTCTTGAGTTCGCCGCTGGCGTTCATCTCGCCCATGATGTCTGAGCCGCCGATAAACTCGCCGCCGACATACAACTGCGGAATGGTTGGCCATTGAGAAAAGGTCTTGATGCCGCTGCGGACTTCTTCGTCCTCGAGCACGTTGACAGTCACCAACTTGGTCACGCCATTGCTTTTGAGGATTTCAATCGCACGGCCAGAAAAACCGCACTGTGGAAACTGGGCTGTGCCTTTCATAAACAACACAACTGGATTGTTTTTGACGGTGTCACGAATAAATTGCTGAACGTCGCTCATGATGGTCCTGATCGATAAAAATAGAGGTGGGAATAACCACTAAAACAATATTATAAGAGGCAGAATGGGGATAAATCCTTATGCCCACACGCCTCCGGTCACGCGCGGCAAATTCGCCAAATCGGCATGTGTTTGTACCGTTTTAAATCCAGACTGAGTGAGCAACTGGCTCACGGCCTCGGCCTGATCATAACCATGCTCGAGCCAGAGGCTGCCGCCTGTAAAAAGTCGGCTACCCGCCCCGCGAATGATCACATCGAGTGCTGACAAACCGTCTTGGCCATCCGTCAGCGCCTGAACAGGCTCAAACCTCAAGTCGCCGCGCAGTAAATGATCGTCATTGGCGGCAATATACGGGGGGTTAGACACAATCACGTTGAATTTTGCCTCCTGAGGCAGGGCCTCAAACCAGCTCCCTTGCCACCATTGAATACGCGCACTCAGTGCCTGAGCATTGCGCTGCGCCACAGCCAAAGCTTCTTGACTGATATCAGTCGCAGCAATAAAGGCATCCGTGCGGGCAAGCGCCAAGCTGATCGCCACAATGCCACTCCCGGTACCCATATCAAGCACGGCAGGCGTCGACAATCCAGCCAAGGATGCCAGAGCCATCTCAACCAAGAGTTCAGTTTCAGGACGTGGGATCAACACCGCGGCGTTGACCTCAAAACGATGCCCCATGAACTCGCGCCAACCGATCAAATGCGCCATGGGCACGCCTTGACGTCGCTGGGCCGCAAGGGTCAAAAACTGAGCCGATATTTCAGAGGTAAGCGGGTCTGTATCATGCGCAAGCAGCCACTCGCGAGGTTTTTGTAAAACAAACTCAAGCAGCATACGACCCTCTAGTCGAGGCAAGCCGCACAACTGCAAAAGGGATTGGCCAGTCTGCATCAGACGTTGTCGCCCAGCGCGGCTAGAAGCTCTGCCTGATGTTCAGCAATCAATGCGCCAGTGACTTCACTCAGGTCGCCCTCCATGATGGCGCCCAACTTGTACAAAGTCAGATTGATGCGATGGTCTGTCAAGCGGCCTTGCGGGAAGTTATAGGTACGAATCCGTTCGGAACGATCACCCGAGCCCACCAAGCTCTTGCGCTGTGCGGCCTCTTTGTCGTGCTGCTCGCGCTGCACTTTGTCTTTGAGACGTGCGGCCAAAACCTGTAGCGCCTTGTCTTTGTTACGGTGCTGTGAGCGATCGTCCTGACATTCCACAACCAAACCCGTTGGCAAGTGCGTGATACGAACTGCAGAGTCTGTCTTGTTAATGTGCTGTCCACCAGCGCCGCTGGCTCGAAAGGTGTCAATCCGCAAGTCACTGGGATTAATCACAATATCGGTGGCGGCATCCGCCTCCGGCATGACCGCCACCGTGCATGCGGATGTATGAATCCGACCTTGCGCCTCAGTCGCAGGCACCCGCTGAACACGATGCGCACCAGACTCGAACTTGAGTCGCCCATAGGCGCCATCACCGTCGATGCGAACGATCACTTCCTTGTAGCCACCCAACTCGGAGGGACTCTCTGACATCAACTCGACGCGCCAACTTTGTTGCTCGGCATAACGCGTGTACATCCTGAGTAAGTCCCCTGAAAAAAGCGCGCTTTCGTCGCCCCCTGTGCCAGCGCGAATTTCTACAAAGACGCTTCGCCCATCATCAGGATCTTTAGGCAATAACTGAAGTTGCAAATCGGCAGCGAGTGTTTCGATGCGCTGTTTACACGCCTCAATTTCCTCGAGCGCCATGGACTTCATCTCGGGATCATCCAGCATTTCTTTGGCACCGGCCAAGTCGATATGGGCTCCCTCAAAGGCTTCAAACGCCTTGACGACTGGCTCAAGCTCGGCGCGCTCACGCGAAAGCTTGCGAAACTGATTCATATCACTAGCCGCATCAGGCTCTGAGAGCAAGGCATCGACCTCAACCAAGCGGCGGGAAAGATGCTCAAGGCGAGCGCGCATTGAAGGTTTCATGAGGAACGGTCTTGATTTAAAAAGTTGGGAGATTAGAACGGTGTGCTACTCGCTTAGAGCGAGATCAGTCAGCAGTGTCGCTAACGACGTTCGGATCCAGACGGAAATATACGGGGCAGCCAGCCCAACAATTGTTGACGCTCAGCCTCTTCGCTTTGATTGAGCGCGGCCAAGGTTCCATGTAAATATTTTTGCGTCAGGCCATGTGCGAGCTGTTCGAGAACAGCCTCGGGGGACTCGCCCTTGGCAAGCATCCGGCGTGCGCGCTCGAGTTCTTGTGCCTGTACCGCCTGCGCAGTTGTTTGCAAATCACGGATCACAGGTACATTAGCTCTGACTTGCATCCAGTGCATAAAGTTTCTGACGCGAGCATCAATGATGGCCTCGGCCTGCACCACGGCAGAACGTCTGGCTTCTGTGCCGCTCTGCACGACTGAGGCCAGATCATCGACTGAGTACAAATAGATATCGTCAAGCTGCGCAACCTCAGGCTCAATGTCCCGAGGCACGGCCAAATCAACCATCACAATCGGTTTGCGTTTGCGTTGCTTTGTGGCGCGTTCGACCATCCCCAAACCCAATAAGGGCAAGGTACTGGCCGTACAGGACACCACCACATCGAACTCGGCCAACCTATCAGGCAAGTCCGCCAAGCGCATGGTGGTCGCAGAGAAACGTTTAGCGAGAGACTCAGCGCGTTCAAGGGTACGGTTGGCCACGACGATTGCACCTGGCTGGCGTGCGGCAAAGTGCGTCGCACACAACTCAATCATCTCGCCAGCACCAATAAAAAGCACCTTGGAGGTCGTTAACTCACCAAAAACGCGCTCAGCGAGTCGCACGGCCGCAGCGGCCATCGAGACAGATTGCGCACCAATTGCTGTTGTGGAGCGGACTTCTTTGGCCACGGAAAAAGTGCGTTGAAAGAGCTGATGCAACAAGGTGCCAAGCGCGCCTGCATCGCTCGCGGTACGGACCGCGTCTTTCATTTGACCCAGGATCTGCGGCTCTCCCAACACCATCGAGTCCAAACCACTCGCGACACGAAAAGCATGACGGACAGCATCGTCTCGCCCATGCAGATAAACATGGGGTGCAAGCTCGCCCGCCTCGATCCGGTTGAAGTCAGCAAGCCAAGCGGGTAACTGTTGGGCGACTTGCGGCTCAGCGGCGCAGTAAAGCTCTGTGCGATTACAGGTGGAAAGAATTGCGGCCTCTTTGACCGCGCCTCCAAACGCTTGGCGCAACGCATTTAATGCCGGCTGGACCAAGTCCTCGGGCATAGAAACGCGCTCGCGCACCGAAACAGGTGCCGAGACATGATTCAACCCAAGAGCGAGGACGCTAACCGACATAGATAAAGGAATTTTTTATTTGATCTACGTAACAACCCTTATTATAAGGGTGCATGACGGCTTCTAGGTGCAATGCCCATGCCTGGGCTCCGAACCCGAGTATTTCCGTACAATTCAACGCATAGGAGACCTATATGAATATTCAAAAAATAATCATTCGAGCGGCGCTAGCGCTTTTACCTCTATTGGCGACGCAACAAACCATTGCAAACACTGACTATCCCAACAAACCCATCCGCATCGTCGTGGCTTATGCGCCTGGCGGCTCGACAGATATCGTGGCCAGATTGTTTGCCCAGGAACTCGGCACAAAGCTGGGTCAACCCGTGCTAGTGGAAAACCGTGCCGGTGCCGGTACGCTGATCGGCACAGACTCAGTCATTAAAGCTGCGCCCGACGGCTACACGTTGTTTTGGGGGACCCCCGCCACCGTGATCACCCCTCTTTTACATAAAAAACCGACCTATGACGTCCTCAAAGACCTGCAACCCGTCTCGTTAGCGACCACCCAGTCCATGGGCGTCTTGGTTTCGGCCAATATCGGTGTCAATAGTGTCAGCGATTTGATCAAGTATGCGAAAGCCAACCCCGGCAAGGTAAATTTTGCTTCTTCGGGAAACGGCTCAGCTCAGCATTTAGCCGCGGAGGCGCTTAACGATGCTGCCAAGATCAACATGCTCCACATCCCCTATAAAGGTGCCGGTGTTGCGCTCAATGATCTCGTCGCGGGACGCGTCGATGTCATGATCACTTCCTTGGTCGGTAATATGATGGAGCAGGTCAAAGACGGTCGAATCAAACTCATCGCGACTACAGGCCCCGAGCGCAGCAGTACTTTAAATAATATCCCTACCGTTGCAGAAGGTGGCGTACCGAATTTTGGGATCCGAACCTGGACGGCGATGTTCGCGCCAGCCAACACACCACCCGAGGTCGTCGCTAAACTCAATCGCGCCATGGCTGAGATACAAAAAGATGGCAGCATTCAAAAGAAGATTGAAAATCAGGCGATGGACGTCACCGTGGTATCCCCAAAGGAGCTCAGTACCATGCTCGCCAAGGAAAGTGACTTTTATTCTGCCATCCTCAAGCGGACCAGCACCAAGCTTGACTGAGCATGCTTACCTGAATTGGTGTAATATTTCGACCTTCAGTTGGCCCGGTAGCTCAGTCGGTAGAGCAGAGGATTGAAAATCCTTGTGTCGGTGGTTCGATTCCGCCCCGGGCCACCACTGAATTTTGAAACCCCTGCGTTCGCGCTGGGGTTTTTGCTTTTGTGGGATGCTAGATACAAACTGAAACAGACTTACCCATAAGAAAGGCTCAGAATTAAGTACCTGATTAGGAGCACCCAAACCATGTCTTGTA
>Ga0164292_10001282_pt1 | contig 20206 bp, 15 predicted proteins | sample GEODES117metaG_FD_111486 | JGI IMG/M metagenome (GOLD analysis project Ga0164292, IMG submission 111486) | Eutrophic lake water microbial communities from Lake Mendota, Wisconsin, USA - GEODES117 metaG | ecosystem: Environmental > Aquatic > Freshwater > Lake | place: USA: Lake Mendota...
GTATCGACCTGGATGAGGGGCTGAAGCGTCTAATCCAGTGGCGCAAGGATCATATAGAGCAGGTGGCCCAGCGCCGTGCCAAGGCTGCGAGCTGAAACCCCGCATGTCCTCTTTAAACCGCCTGACTTAACAGTCCTCAGGCACAAGGTACTGACGCTCGATGTGTGGCATAGCAGGCGTACTCCACCGTGATGGCCGACCGGCCTCCTCGGTGGCCCTGAAGAGGATGACCGATCTGATCGCCCATCGTGGGCCGGATGGCGAAGGCCATTACCGTGACGGACCAGTGGGCCTTGGCCACCGCCGGCTTTCGATCATTGACCTGACCGACGCCGCGCGCCAGCCGATGACGACGCGCGACGGTCGCTATGTGTTGACCTACAATGGCGAGATCTACAACTTTCAGGAGTTGAAGGCCGATCTTTCGGCCCGCGGCCACCTGTTCCACTCAAGTGGCGATAGTGAGGTGCTGCTCACCGCCTTCCTCGAATGGGGCCTCTCGGCTCTTTGTAAGCTGAACGGCATGTTCGCCTTCGGCATCTGGGACAGGCAGGAGAAGAGGCTCACTATCGCGCGGGATCGGTTCGGCGTGAAGCCGCTCTATTACACTCAGGTCGAGGGCGCATTCCTTTTCGCGTCCGAGATCAAGGCTTTCCGCGGCCATCCGGAATTCTCTTGCCGCATGAACATCGGCGGGCTGGCGGAGTATCTCACCTTCCAGAACTTCTTTTCGGACGACACCCTGTTTGCGGATGTGAAGCTTCTGCCCGCGGGTTGCTATATCCAGATTGAGGAGGGGCGCACTCCGCCGGTTCTGCAGCGCTACTGGGATTTCCATTTCCAGGAGCCAGAGAACGCGCCGAATGAGGCCGATGCTCTCGATGAACTGGACAGGCTGTTCCGTCAGGCCGTCTCGCGCCAGATGATCTCCGATGTCGATGTCGGGGCCTATCTCTCGGGCGGCATGGATTCTGGATCGATCACGGCGCTGGCCGCGCGCCAGCTTCCGTTCATGCGAACTTTTACTGTCGGCTTCGACCTTAACTCGGCCTCGGGCGTCGAGCTTGGCTACGACGAGCGATCCAAGGCTGAGCACATGTCCTATTTGTTCAAGACCGAGCATTACGAGATGGTGCTCAAGGCCGGCGACATGGAGCGTTGTTTACCGAAGCTCGCCTGGCATCTGGAGGAGCCGCGTGTCGGTCAATGCTACCCGAACTGGTACGCCGCGAAGCTCGCCTCGAAATTCGTCAAGGTCGTGCTGTCGGGCACAGGCGGCGATGAGCTGTTTGCGGGCTATCCATGGCGCTATTACCGCGCAGTGGTAAACGACGACTTCGACCACTATGTCGAAAAGTACTACGGCTTCTGGCAGCGCCTGATCCCGACCGAGTTGCTGGCCGACGTTATGGCTCCGGTTTGGGGGGAGGCGCAGGCGACCGATCCGATGGCGATTTTCCGGGGCGTATTCCAGGATCATGCCCACCAACTGACGCGTCCAGAGGATTATATCAATCATTCCCTATACTTCGAGGCGAAGACTTTCCTCAATGGGCTGCTGATCGTCGACGACAAGCTGGCCATGGCGCACGGGCTGGAGGGCCGCGTGCCCTTCCTCGACAATGATCTCGTCGATTTCGCCATGCGCCTGCCGGCGAAGATGAAGCTCGGCAACCTCACTGAAGTGGTTCGCCTCAACGAGAACGAGCCAGGCGGCAAGTCCCAGCGCTATTTCGAGAAGACCCGCGACGGTAAGCTCATCTTGCGCAACATGATGGCTCGCCACATTCCTTCACAAGTGGCGGAGCGGGAGAAGCAGGGCTTCTCCGCCCCTGACGCCAGTTGGTTCAAAGGCGAGAGCATCGACTACGTGAAGCGCAGGCTGCTGAACGACCGCGCCCGCATCTACGACTATCTCGACGCCAAGACGGTGAAGACCCTGATCGACGATCATCTCGAGGGCCGCCATAACAGGCGCCTGCTGATCTGGTCGTTGCTGAATCTCGAGCAATGGTGCGAGGCCTATCTGTGATGAACGACCCCCTGGTTCGCACATCAACGACCAACTCCGGCGCCGATCTGATCGGCCAGGCCGTGAATTTCGTCAGCGTCTCGATGAAGAACTGGGCCCTCATGAAGGAGATGGTGGCACGCGACCTCAAGGGCGGCGTCGCGGGCCATGGCTTCGGCGTGTTGTGGATCTTCATCCAGCCACTGGTCGTCGTTTCCACCTATATGCTGATCTTCGGGGTCGTCATCGGGTCGAAGATTGCGGTGACCAGTACATTTCCCGGCGACTACATCAGCTACATCATGGCCGGGCTCGTGCCGTGGCTGGTCATGGCCAACGCATTGAGCCGCGCGCCGACGATCTTCATGGCGAACGCCAACCTCGTGAAACAGGTGGTTTTTCCGGTGGAGATTCTACTGGTAGCCAATGTGATCGCCTGCTTTTTGGTGTTCGCTCCGTGCTTAGTCCTTATGCTTGCCTACAAGCTGGCTTTCGGAGGCGGCCTTTCACCCGCCGTGCTTCTGTTGCCTGTCATCGTCGGCATGCATATGATCTTCTGTCTTGGATTGATGATGCTTCTTTCTGTAATCACGCCATTCATTCGTGACATCAAGGAATTTGTTACAATATACGCAGCCGTTTCCATGTACTTTACGCCAGCGATCTATTTGCCGGATTGGGTTCCTGTCGCGATCCGGCCGATATTGTATTTGAATCCGTTTAGCTATGTGGTCTGGGTATATCAGGACGTCATTTTTTTCGGCCGTATCGAGCACGGATTTGCTTGGGCCGTGTTCGCGGCGATGTCGGCCGCGGCCTTCCTTGGCGGGTTGGCGGTGTTTCGCCGGGTCAAGCCGTTCCTCGGCAACGTCATCTGATGGCGGCGGGCATGCAGACGATCCCGGAGACGGTCATTAGCGTGCGCGGCCTGGGCAAAGCCTACAAGCTCTATGACCGCAACAGCGATCTGTTGCGCGAGATTTGGAGCGGAAAAAGCCTGCACCGCGACCATTGGGCCCTGCGCGACATTTCGTTCGACGTGCCGCGCGGCAGCATTGTCGGCGTGATCGGTCCCAACGGGTCCGGCAAGAGCACTCTTCTGAAGATCATCACGGGGCTACTTGACGCGACGACCGGCACGGTTGCGGTCAAGGGCCGCGTGTCCGCCATCCTTGAGTTGGGGACTGGGTTTCACCCGGACTTCACAGGCCGCGAGAACATCGTGACCGGCGGCATGTGCCTCGGCATGAGCCGCGCGGAGGTGGAGGCGAGGATTCCGTGGATCATCGCCTTTAGCGAACTCGAGAGCGTCATCGACCAGCCATTCAAGACCTACTCAAGCGGCATGCAAGCCCGACTAACATTCTCGACGGCGATCGCCGTCGATCCCGAAGTCTTCATTGTCGATGAGGCGCTCGCCGCGGGCGACAGTTACTTCGTGCACAAGTGCATGCAACGCATCCGCGAAATCTGCCAGAGCGGGGCTACCGTGCTTTTTGTCTCTCATTCGGATGGCATGATCGCGGAACTTTGCGATCATGCGATCTGGATACAGCAGGGCCAGCTCGTCATGCAGGGCGCCGCCGAACGGGTCGCCAAAGCGTATGTCCAGAGCGTCTGGGATCGGCAAGAGGCCGCGAACCTGGCGACCAACAAAGCCGCCAGCGAGGCGCTGCGGCAGACAGCGGAAACGGGCAGATACGAACTCAAGGGCCAAGATGTCCGCATCACCGCAGTTGAGCTCGTCGACGATGACGGTGCCCTGATCGGGCACGTTCGCAACGGCGACAATCTCAACATCCGGGTGTCGTGGCAGGGCAGCCCGAACGACAAGCACATCTATTGCGGCTTCAGGGTGGACGGCGCGCGCCTGCAGGCTGTCATGGGCGTCGAGGGATACGATCTCGGCGCCTTCATCGATGCCGACAGGCCGTTTCCCAGCAAGGGTTCGGTGACTTACACCGTCAAAGACTGCGCGCTGGGACCTGGAAACTACTGGATCAGCGCCTCCATTTGCCGTCACCAACTGCCCAAGAGCGAGGATTCGATCCTCCATTACATCGAGAAGGCGTGCCAATTCTCGGTGTCGCGCGACAGCATCTGGAATTTTTCCTACCTCTATGATCCCAAGTTCACATGGAAGATCGAAGGCTGCGATGTCTGAGCAAAGCGTCTGGAGACCGAAGCTGCTTGCTTTTTTCGACCAGCGCGCGCGTTCCGTTCGGGGCGTACCGACCCATGACGAGCTCTGCTACATCGCCGGACGCGACCCACGCGTCTGGCTTGATCCGGTCGTGCGCGAAGATCTGACGCAAAGCATCCTCGGGCTCAGCGGCGCGGCCGAGGCCTCTCATGTCCTGGAGGTCGGGTGCGCCGCAGGTTTTCTCGCGCAAATGATCGCGCCGCGCGTCGGGCGCTTCGTCGGCGTCGACCTCGCCGGGGAGCCACTCGTGGTGGCGCGCCGTCTCGGGTTTGCGAATGCGACCTTTCAGCAGGCCGCCGGCGAACATTTGCCTTTTCCAGATAGTCATTTCGACGCCGTGTTCTGCTACGACGTATTCACCAACATTCCGGATATCGAGATCGGATTCCCCTTGATCAGGGCCATGCTGCGCGTCGTAAAGCCGCGAGGAAAGGTCCTGGTTGGCTCGATTCCCGACAAAGCGCGCATGGCAGATCTGCCTCCCCACATCGCCGCCCTGCAAGAGAAGCTAACGGCCGACCACGGACCCGTTCCCGCGATGCGCGATCCGGTTCCGCCCGTCGAGGCCGCCTCAAGCCAAGAAATCTTAGCCAAAGGATTGCGGGGCTTCCTGTCCAGACTGCGCCGGGGACGTGAGCCAGCCGCGTCAGACGCGCGTGAGGCCGCTTTGTCCGTGGCTCCGGAAATCACCTGCTATGAATTCGCCAGGCAAGATTTCGTCGCGCTCGGTCAGCGGCTGGATGCCGAGGTGATCATTCATGAGGTTCACGCGCGGCACCCCTATTTTGGGTTCCGCTTCAATGCCGTGTTCACCAAGGCTGGGGGATGAAAGCTGTCGCTTTCGATGCAGCGCCGCGCGCTGGATGGGATGCCGTCGCCGAGGCGTCCGACGATGCCTGGCTGACGCATCGCGCAGACTGGGTCGATGTCGAGACTCGTTTTTTCGTCAGCGCCAACCTGTCCTTCGCGCTTGTCGAGGGCGACGAAATCATCGCGGTGCAGCCCCTCTACCTGAACACGGCCGAGCAAGGCACGCCGAATGGTGAGGTGCTGGTCCATTCAGGCATCCATCGCCACACGGGTCTGGCTCTTTCGCCGGGCCTTTCCCGCTCCGGAAGGATCGAAGCGCAGAAGCTGGCCATGGCGCGCATTCTTGATCTCTCGCTCTCCCATGGCGCGGACCGCGTGCAGCTGAACGCCCACAATCTCGCCCCGCGCCAGCGTAGCGCCGATCGCGATCAGATCCCCTACTGGGCGATGGGGCATGGCTTTCACCTCGGAATGGGCTTCGGCCCGCAAGGCTTGGCGCCGGCGCCCGGCTTCGGCGTCTGCAACGCCGACCAGATCGTCGACCTGAACCAGCCGGCCGAGGCGCTGTTTGAAGCTGTCGACTCCGCTTGCCGCCGCGCCATCCGCAAGGCCGAGAAGGCGGCGCTGTCGTTCGCGATCACCACGAGCAACATCGAGCTCGAGCGCTACTGGACGCTGGCGCTGCGATCCGCATCGCGCACTGGCGAACAGTTGCCGCTGCGCGGCTATTATGACGATCTGGCCGCGCGCTTCGGCCCGACCGGCAACATGGCGCTCGCTTTCGCCAGCCATGACAGGCGTGACGTTGCGGCGCTGCTGCTGATGATCGACAAGGGCGCGGCGTCTTTCCTCGCCGGCGTCTCCGAGCCGGATGCGCTGGCGATGCGGCCGAATGACTTCATTCATTGGAACGCGATCCTTGCCTGCAAACAGATGGGACTCTCGGCTTACCGCTTTGGTCCGGTGTTTCCCGAAACGCCGCAGGATTGGGCGATCGCCCGCGTATCCGCCTTCAAAGGCAAATTTGGCGGCAAAGGAACGCCGGTTATTCAGGGCAGCCTCTTCCTCAAGCCCAGCTATGCGGCCGAGTGCGTGGAGCGCGCTGTCGAGAACATGCGGCAGATCGGCCGTCTAGCGGACGCTCCGCTGCGTCCGTCCCCGTCTCCGGCGGCCGAGAACATCGCGCACTACCTTCGTCTCGTCGGCGTCTCGGGCGCTTCGACGGACCTCGGGAGCGCCAAGGTGCTGATCGTTGACGCCGGCGCGCAGGGGGGGTGGATCGCGGCGCGCCGCGCTTCCGAGGAGGGAATTCCTGTCGTGCTGCTTCGGCCCGAGCGTGCGGCCGAATTTATCCGGAGCGCGCGGTTCACTGCGGATGCGGCGGAGCCGCCGATCTCCTGCCGAGCTAGGTCGGCGCGTGGTGAAGCCTGGGGCCGATTGCGCTCCCTGCACGGGGTCCACCTCATTGACGGGGATGCTGGCGTCGTCGTTATCGAGGACCAGTGGGGAAAGGCGCTCTGGCGTTGGCTTCCCTGTGGCCGCTCCGGCATGATGCTGCTGGGGACCGACCTGCACCGTGATCTGATCCGCATCCGCCAAGGCGATCCCGCGAAGGCAGCCAATCGCCCCACGGAAGCGCAGTGGGGCATCGCCGGCGAACGTCCGATTTACTTGTTCGAGGATCAGCTCGATCCCCTGCATCCCGGTGCTCGGATGGCCGACTGGTGGATCTGGACGCTGCGCGACGCGCTTGTCAGGCATGGCGGCGTCTCGGCGGGGGACGTGTTGCCCTTTGGGGCTCCCGGCGCGGTCATCGTGACGGGAGACGACGATCAGGCTCCTTTGTCCGACTATTCGGGGCAAGCCCGCAAGCTCGGCCGACTGCCGGTGACGTACTTCCTGCATCCGCTCACCAAGCATGACGCCGGGTCGCTGGCGAGCCATTCCCAAGCTCGCGCAGTCGAATGGGAGCTGCATCCGGATGCGCTCGACGCGCCGGACCACTACGGGGCGCGCCTTCATGAGCAGTCCCAATGGTTCACTGAGCTGGTCGGGCGGCGTCCACGCCTCGTGCGCAACCACGGCTACCTGAACGACGGCTACTGGGGCCATGCCGGACCTTGGCGCAACGAAGGCATCATCGGCTCGAGCAACCTGCCGGGCGTCGATGGGCGCGTGCTGAACGGCTCGCTTCTGCCGGCCCGTCTCGTGCTAGACGGCGCGTTGACGCCTCACTGGAGCCAGTTGACCGCCTTCGGAGACGGCGTTTTCTTCATCCTTGACTGGAGCGCCGAAACGGCTCTGGACAAGATCACCGACTATGGCCGTGAGATCGTGCGAAGCAGAGTGCCCGGCATCATCGTGCTCAATCTACATCCCGCAAACCACGAGAAGGCCGCGGCCATGCATGAAGCGGCGCATCGTCTCGTCGCCGAGTTGGGCTTTTCGGCCATGACCTTCGGCGCGGCGATTGACTGGTTCGATGCGCGCGACCGGGGCGCAGAGGATTTTCCGACGCACGGCATGATTCCTCCTTATGCGGAAACCCGGAACCCTGCCCCGCGGCGCGTGATCCACCCGCTGAGCCGTTTGCGGTATACGCTCGCCCGCCTGGGCTTGTGGGGGTGCCGGACATGATGCAGATTGTTCCCATAGTCATCCTCGGCGCCGGCGGCGATGCACTTGTGGTGGCCGAGACCGTGAGGGCTTGCCGCGAGGCTGGCCAGCCTCTGGCGTTTGCAGGCTTCCTGGATGACCGCCTCTTCGGGCAGGAGATCGCGGGCGCTCCCGTGCTTGGAAAGCTTTCTGACTGGGACACGCTCGACCCGGGCGCATGTTTCGTGCTCGCGCTCCACAAGGTCAAGCAGATGCACAGGCGCAAGGCGCTGGTGGACTCCCTTGGAATTCCTGCCGACAGATGGATGACGATCATTCATCCCAGCGCTGTCGTTGCGCGAGACGCCGAGATTGGGCCCGGCGCGTTCATCGCCGCTCATGTGGTCATCCAGCCGAGGGCGAAAGTCGGTCGTTGCGCCACGATCCGCGCCGGCGCCAATATAGGCCATGATGCGATCTGCGGCGAACATGCCTATGTCGGCCCCAACGCCACGCTCTGCGGCAAAGCGGTGCTGAGTGAAGGGTCGCATCTTGGTCCCAATGCCGTCATCGTCGACGGAATGGTTGTCGAGGCATTCGCTGTGATCGGCGCGGGTTCCGTTGCGACCAAGCGCGTGCCCTCGTTCGAGGTGCACTTTGGCGTGCCGGCCCGAAAAGTCCTGGATATCGTGAGATGACAGACGCCGCATTCGACATCCTTTCGGAGACCGAACACATCCTGCCCTTTCGCGGGACAAGGCCCTATGTGCACAGCGCGAGCGTTATCAACGCAATCTTCCCCATTCTGGATGGCGCCACGACGCTCACGGTCCGTTTTTCGCGCATGACCGCGCACAACAGGCTCCGGTTCGTCCATCTGCCGTCAGACATCGAGACACCGCGCGAAGCAGTGTTCGACGCTTGGTGGAGCCGGCCGGACGGACGCGGCAAACTTGTCATCTTTGAAACCGGCGATGCAGAACCGCAGCTGCGCGTGCCTTACGCTGAGGAAGAGGCGGTCCGCGGCTGGAACATGATCGGCGGCAGGGCTGAACTGGCGGCCGGGGCAGGTCTTGGCTACACCCTTATCGACCGGCTCGTCGCACTGAACAAGGCCTACCTGACAGCGACTTTCCCGGTCGAGAGAACAGAGCGCTACATCGCGACGCGATGTGACCTGAAGGGTCGCGTGCCGGCCCTCGCGGCGTTGTCACTGGTCCATATGCGTCGGATTGGCGCCAGCCACCACGCCACTCGCATCACAGCCGATGGCGTCGATGCCGGGTTGATCTATTTCGCGAGGCAGCAACTTTGACCGCGACATCCGCATTTGCTGCGTCCGTTACTGCCAAAGTCGGGGTCGGTCGCATTGCCGGTTACATCCCACCAGGCCGCGTCAAAGTGGCGGACATCGCACCCGGGTTCGGGGTTGGCCCTGACTTTATCGCCAACAAGACAGGGTTTGTTGAGCTTGCCCGGCGCGCTCCCAATGAGGATACATCCCAATTGGCCATGGCCGCAGTCAGGAAGCTTGAGGCTGTCGATCCAGGGGTGATCGAGCGCGCCCAACTTTTGATTGTGATCACCCAAAACCCGGATGGCTTCGGACTGCCCCAGGTGTCCTCGCGCGTTGCGGCTGCGCTTGGCATGCGCAAGCGCCTCGCTGCTTTCGATATGGGGCTTGGCTGCTCTGGGTGGGTCTACGGCATTGCGACAGGCCTCGCGCTTATGGAGGCACAAGGTCTTGATGACGGCATCCTCGTGACAGCGGATCCCTACTCCAAGGTGGTTTCTTCTGATGATCGCGACACCGCGATGCTGTTTGGAGATGCTGCCAGCGCAACGGCTTTAACGAGGCGAAACCCGGCATGGCGATTGGGCCAGTGTGTATTTGGCACGGACGGCGACAAAGCAGGAGCTCTAGAGGTTCTCGCAGACCGGAAGCTGATCATGAACGGGCGCGGCGTGTTTGAGTTTTCTGCTACGCGCATTCCAGTTGCGCTTGAAGAAACGCTAAGCCGCAATGGAATCGCTTGGTCCGACGTGGACCGCGTCATTCTCCATCAGGGCAGTCGTTATATCGTTGACACCATTGCCAAGCGGATCGATCAGGTTGCAAAGACCCCTTTTGGCGCGGCCGCCTATGGAAACACCGTGTCCTCTTCCATCCCGCTGATGCTGGAGTCAGAGGCCCATCAGGGGTACAGGTGCATCCTCACGGCAGGCTTCGGGGTCGGCCTGTCCTGGGCCGCGGCGCCCTTGTTTTCGCTTGGAGATGCATAATGACCGAACAAGATGTCCGCGCCGCGCTCTGCAAGGTGTTGAATTCGGAAAAGCCAAAACTGTGGGCGGTGGACTACCGATTTCTCGGCGACGCTATCGATTCTCTGGACCACGCCGCTTTTGTCCTTTCTCTTCAAGAAGATTACGGCGTCACGGTTTCCGATGATGTGCTGGAAGAGCTCGATACGGTGGCGAACGTGGTCGCTTTTGCGAACCGGGCAGGGGGTTGAATAAACAAGGCGAACGATGCTCCTCCCATCATCAAAGATAAACGATGAATTTCACGATCAAAGATACCGCCGCAAATATCACCATGAAATTAGGTAGCGATGCAGTTCTCAACGCGAGCACTTTTGGCACGCGCTGGCAAAATGGTGTACTCGATCTGGTCGGCATACCAAACGACGAGGCAACGGCGGACCATTATGAACTCCAATGGAGCGGCGAGGTCGAATTCCAGAACTTCGCACGGGCAAATCCACACGCCATGCAGGCAACCCGGGGTAAGCAGATGGGCCGGCCACGCTTCTACCACGAAATCCGGGAAATGGCCCGGTCCCACGAGGTGCGCGTTTACGATGCCGCTTGCGGCTTTGGCGGCCTCATGGATGAGTTTTTTGCCGACCCGATCCCGCAGGGCCTTATCTACCTTGGCGCGGACATTCATGGCTCGCTGGCGGATATCAGGCGGCCAGATGGCGCGAGGGCGGGCCGGGTGACGCTTGTGCGGTGGGACATCGGCGAACGGCTGCCCGTGCTTGAGCCGTTCGATGTGGTGGTTTGCCGGGCGAGCATCCATCACACGAAGCAACCGGATCGGACATTCGACAATCTCGCAAGTGTCCTGAAGGCCGGCGGGCGGATCACAATCTCGGCCTATGCCCGCAAGGGGAATTTGCGTGAGGCCGTCGACGACGGCCTGCGAACCGTGACCGCGCCGATGGCTCCACGCGATGCGATGAGCGTCGGGCGGGAGTTGGCGCGGTTCGGGCAAGCGCTACAGCGGAGCGGCGCGCATATCACGATTGACAAGGACATGCCGTGGCTTAGGGTCAAGGCTGACGAGTATCCACTTCAAGCATTGATCTGCGATCATTTGTTGAAATGTTGGTGGAATGATTCATTCGGTGAGGATTATTCTACAGACGTCAATTATGACTGTTATCATCCGATCTACGTCTATCGTTTTTTGATTAATGATATTGAAACGTGGTTCGTGAAGAACTGTATTTCTTTACAACATTAGCACAGCACCAGATTCTAGCACTTTCTGGATAGCACCAAGAACGCCTGATCCTTACCACGGACTTTGTAATAGCAATGATCAACATTACCGAACCGAGCTTCGACGAAACCGAGATCGAGATGGTGCGGGCCGTTCTCGCCTCGAAATGGGTGACGCAAGGCCCGATGACCGAGCGGTTCGAGGTGCTGATCGGCGCGAACCAGAAGGCGGCCTTCGCCATGGCCACGACGTCATGCACCGCGGCGCTGCATCTGGCGACCATGGCGCTTAACTTGAAGCCTGACGACGAGGTGATCGTTCCCGCCTTCACCTGGATCACCAGCGCACATTCGGCCGAATACGTGGGCGCGAAGGCGGTCTTCGTGGACATCGACCTCGCCACGTTCAACATCGACCCGAAGGCGCTCGAAGCCGCGATCACGCCGCGCACGCGGGCGGTGGTCGCCGTGCATCTCTTCGGCCTCGCCGCGCCGATGGACGAGATCCGCGCCATCTGCGCGCCGCGCGGCATCCGCATCATCGAGGATGCCGCCTGCGCCATCGCCACCACCTACAAGGGCGAACCAGTCGGTGCGCTGGGAGATCTGGGCTGTTTCTCGTTTCATCCGCGCAAGGTCGTGACGACGGGCGAAGGCGGCGCCGTCACCACCAACGATCCAGTGCTTGCCGCGGCTGTGCGCTCGCTGCGTAATCATGGCGCCACCGGCCTGCCGCCCGCGGACGAAGAGCCTCATGGCCCTTGGACCATGGCGCGGTTCGACCGCCTCGGCTTCAATCTGCGGCTGTCGGACATCCAGGCGGCCGTGGGCGTCGCGCAGATGGGCAAGCTCGAGCAACTGGTCGCTGACCGGCGGGCCACGGCCGCTCGCTACACGCAGATGCTGCACGATGTGAACGACCTCATCCTGCCCACGGCTGGCGAGGTAGAGGGCCACACCTATCAGTCCTACGTCATCCGGCTAGCTGAAGGCGGGCGCGCGCGCCGCAACGCCGTGATGTCCGCGATGGCGCTGGCCGAGATGCAGAGCCGGCCGGGCACGCACGCCGTGCATCGCCTAGGGTACTACATGGGCAAGTATGGCTTGAGGCCGGACCAGTTTCCCAACGCCGTGCTGGCGGAGGACACCACGATCACCCTTCCGATCGTTCCCTACATGCGGCCTGCCGACCAGGACCGGGTGGCGCAGGTCGTGCGCCGCGCCATGAAGGCATGAAACGCGTGGTAGCGGACGCCGAGTGAGGACGATGCTCGACTGGCTGATCGCCCGCGTCGTGACGCCTCTTGCATACAGGCTCAGCGCGCGCCGGAAAGCGCGAGGCCTCATGCGCGCGCTCTGGGGCGTGACGCCGATCCTCACCTTGCCGCTGAAGGCCCGCGCCAGCGCCATGCTCGGCCTCGAAAGCCGAAGCCTGGTGTTCGAGACCTATTACATCACGCAGGATTTCGACCTGAACCTGCGCCGCTTCGCCAACGGCGCGGCCTTGCTCGGGCCATGGGCGGCGGATCTGGCCGATCGTCTGATCCTCATCTGGGCGCTGCTCAGGTTCGATGTGTTCCATTACTTTTTCGACCGGGGCCTCATGCGCCCGCGCGGCCGGTTCGGCATCCGCACCGAGGAGCTCGACGTGCTCAGGGCGGCGGGCAAGGTGGTCTATGTCTTCGCCTACGGGGCCGACATCCGCCAGCGCGAGGCGACGATGGCGCTGGGGCGATGGAATTTTTGCGTCGAATGTCCGGAGCCCGGCAAGTTCTGCATTTGCGATGACCGGGTGGCGGCGGAGATTGCCGCGGTCTGCGCGCGCATCACCGCGCCTGTCGCGATGGCCGACATGGTGGGCTATGTCCCGGGCGCGCGAAACATCAGCTACTGGCCGGTCGACATGCAGGCGATCGGGCCTACGCTCGCCTCTGCTCAGGATGGCCCCCTGCGGGTCGTCCATGCGCCGAACCACGCACACTTCAAGGGCTCGCATCACCTTGAGGCGGTGATCGGGAAGCTGCGCGCCGCCGGCCACGCCATTGATTATGTCAAGGTTCAGGGAGTGCCCAACCATGAGGTGATGCGGCTTTTCGGTGAAGCCGACCTGGTGGCGGACCAGTTCCTCGGCGGAGCCTTCGGCTACGCGGCGCTGGAGGCGATGGCGCGCGGCAAGCCTGTCATCAGCTATGTCCGTTCATGGGACATGGTCGAGGCGCCCGAGGAGTGCCCGATCCTCAACGCGACGCCGGATGTGCTCGAGGATGCGCTGCTGTGGTGCCTCGCCCATCGTGATCGCCTGCCGCTTATCGGCGCGCAGGGCAGAGCCTATGTGTCCCGTTGGCACTCGGTGGAGGCCGTCGCCGCGAGGCTGGGCCGGATGTACAGCGAAACAATCGATTTGCCGGTGGCCGTGAAGGCAAGGATCGAAGCTCATCTGCTGGCCGAACCTGCCCGCCGCGAAGGCGTGGCCTTGGTAAGCGGCTGGGAGACGCCGTTCCGCATCGGCGCGTCGGAAAGTCGTCTGAAAAGGTTGGGCCAGGAGGCGCAGCGTCCGCCATTGACGGCCGCCGACGCGCTGAGGGAGCTGTCCGCGCCTGCGCTCCGCCGATGGTGGCTGGCCGTGGGCGTGCTGCAGCCTCACGATGGTTGGACAAGCTATGACAGGAGCCCGTGGCGACACCCCTGGCTGACGACGCCGAACATTTCGACGTTCTCCGCCTTCAACCGCGAGACCTTCGGTCGCCTTCGTGATGCAAGCACGGGAGCCGGTCGCGAGGGGCGCTACGCCTTCGTGGGTAACCTCGCCAACATCAGCTACATGCGGGCCAGCGGCCTGCGGCGGCACGGGATAGACGTGGATGTGTTCCTGAATCCCCAAGACAGCTCGCTGATGTCCCAGCCCTTCTGGGAGGATTTCAACGGCGACAGCACGGCGCTGGGCGACGCACCCGCAACCGTTGCGGTGAACGCGGCGCTTCCGCCGCATGTCCATCGCCTGCCGCTCGATCCTGACTGGTCCAGGTCGGTCGAGGACGGAACAGCGTCCTTCCTTGCGCCGTCCGATATCCTCACCGCGCCCGACTTCATGTGTTATCGCCCGTTGCTGGAGGCGATGCAGGCTTATGATTCCGCAATCATCTCCCAGACCTTCGCCTTTGGTCCACTCGCAAGACGTCCCTACATCCTCGCTCAAAGCGGGGGCGACATGTGGTTCGATCCGTGCCGCGCCGATGCGATGGGCCGCCTCACGATGCGCTCGCTGCGGGAGGCCTATGCCATCGTCGCATCGAATCCGATCACTTTCGCCCACATGCGCCGCTATGGGCTCTCCAACTGCCTCTATCTGCCGTTCTGCATCGATGAGGAGCGTTATCGCCCCGGCGACGCGCCGGACATCCGACGTGACTGGCAGGAGCGAACCGGCGGCGATTTTTTCGTCCTGACGTCCATGCGCCTCGACAATCGCTGGAAAGGTGCGCAAGCCGCGCTTGAAGGCTTCGCGCGCTTCTCCGCCGACGCGCCGGGCGCGCGGCTGGTTCTCCTCGGCTGGGGCGTCGATCAGTCTAAGGCCCTGGCGCAGCTTGAGGCCTTGGGCATCGCCGACAAAGCTCTGTTGCTGCCCATCGTGGGCAAGGTGCGCCTCGCGCGCTATCTCCGGGCGGCCGATGTCCTGATCGAGCAGTTCGTGCTGGGTTATTTCGGCGCGTCCGCGCTGGAGGCGATGGCGAGCGGGCTGCCCGTGATCATGCGGCTCGAGCGGGCGCAATATGATGCGATGGTCCCCGCCGGAGCGCCGCCTGTCCTCGACGCGGCGAACGCGGAGGAGGTGGCTCACCAGCTTGGACGTCTTTCGCGGGACGCTTTGTTCAGGCAGAAGACTGGCGAGGGCTTGCGGTCGTGGTTCATGGCCTCACATGCGTCCGGCGCGGCATTGGACGATTACCGGACGTTGATGAGCGCCGCAGCCGTTGGATTGCCCATCGACTGGACCAGGTCGCCCTTGTCGTCCCCCTTGACGCCGGCCGAGGTCGACTACCACAGGACGCAGCTTTCGCAGGCGCCCCCATTTCCAGTCTATGAGATCTGAGCTGTGACCCTACCTGCCGAAGACCCGTCAATCGCCCGCATCACCGCGTGGCTTGGCCGCCCCTTGCGCGTGCTGCACATCGGCAACATCGCCAACAATGCTTACAACAACGCAAAAATCCAGCGACAGTATGGCATCGATGCCGACGTTATCTGCCATGATTACTATCATGTCATGGCGACCCCGGAATGGGAGGATGGCGGCCTGACCACACGGCTCGATCCCTATCTGCCCAACTGGTGGGCCAGCAACCTCAAGGGGTTCAAGCGGCCCGAATGGTATGTGCAGGGCCCGCTGGCGCTATGCCTCGAATATCTCGACGCCCGCCGCCGTGGGCAGCCGGCGCGCCTCTGGAACGCGGCTTCCGCGATCGAGGATGCCTATGTGGCGAAACTCCAGCAGGACGCCATCCTGAACCAGCGCCCATGGCGCGATCCGAGGCCGTTCCTGCACCGGCATCACACGCTGACGCCGATCGCCGCCGCGCTGAAGAAGGTCGTCGTGATCAGGTTGTCGAGCGTACTGGATGCGCCGCGCCGTTTTTCGACACTGCCGCAGCAGGTCCGCCAGCTCATCGTCTGGCCGCTCCTCGCGGCGTCAATCGCCCGCCCCCCGGCCATCGCCGGGCATAAACTGGTCATCGGCGCCTACGCCATGGCGCGGCGCCTGCTCGGCCGGAAGGCGCGAGACACCGCAGCGCTGATGCGGGAGGCCGCACGGCTGGTACCCGGAGAAACCCGCATCAGCTGGGGCGGCGCGCTCCTGCGGCTGGGCTCGATCGTGCTCCAGGCGGTCTGGATCGCGCTGCTGCTGCCGTTCTTCCTGCCGGTCAGGTGGCTGAGCCGGCAGGCCTGGCCGACGGAGCCGGTCGCGCCGCTCGAGGAGAGGCAGCGGATTGCCGCCGGCATCATCGACGCTATGGTTCCCAAGGAGCGCTGGGCCACCCTCCCGGAGGAGGATCGGCAGAATTTCGAGACGCAGATCGTGCATCAAGCGTTGCTCTTCGCGCCTGTTCTGAAACACTACGACGTCATCCAGGGCTACTCCATCGACGGGTTCATCCCCCTGGTGAACGGAAGCCCGGCATTCGCGTCCTACGAGCACGGCACTCTGCGCGAACTGCCTTTCGAGAACTCGTTGACGGGCCTGATCTGCAACATCGCCTACAGCCGCTCCCCGGTGGTTTTCGTTACCAACACCGATGTCCTGCCTTCCGTCGCGCGGCTTGGGCTCCCCCCTTTAGTGGTCCACAACCTGCCGCATGCCTTCGACGACCGGAAGCTGATGAACTGGCGCGATGCCCATCCAGAGCTTGCTCCGCCGGCGGACGAGGTCGTCTTCTTCAGCCCGACGCGCCAGCACTGGCGCGACTCGAACCGGTCACTGACGAAGGGTAATGACATCATGCTGCGCGCCGCCGGCGAACTGTGGGCCGAAGGCTGCCGGTTCCGCCTGCTGCTGGTGGAGTGGGGCCAGGACATCGAAGCTACGCGGGCGCTCATCGAAGCGCTCGGCTTCACGCAGGCCGTCACATGGATCCCGCCAATGGGAAAGCAGGAACTCTGGCGAACCTACTGCACGAGCCACGCAGTGCTCGATCAGTTCGTGCTCCCGGCACTGGGCGGGGTCGGGTTCGAGGTTCTGACGCTGGGATGCCGGCTGATCACCCTGACCGACCAGACGGTCCTTAAAGAATTTTTCGGTGCCGCGCCGCCAGTGATGCCGGCCGGAGGTGTCGCGGAGACGGCCGCCTCGATGCGCGCAGTCCTCGACGATCCGGCAGATCTCGCAGCCGTCGGTCCGGCTGGCCGTGTGTGGATCGACACCTGGCATTCAGCGCGACGGACCGTCTCGATCCAGGCCGAAGCCTATGAGCGATTGCTTGGCATGGACCGGGCTGAATCTGGGCCGATTGGAGCCTAAAGCACTGGACGCTCCCGGTGCTTCTGGCTAGGACGACTCCGGCGACGGCCAGCCGACATGTTGACAAAGGAAGACCGCCTTGCGCGCCAGCAGCGTTACCCATCTTCGGCCGGTTTTACTCGGCTCCGGACCGTTGACCGTCGAAGTCTTTACCGCTGACGGTGACCAGATCATCGAGGGCGTGCTGAAGGCGCCGGACGGACGCTGGTTTCCCATCATCGACGGCGTGCCAAGCTTTCTCACGGGCGTGCTGCAACAGGACATCGCCAGTTTCGCCAAGAAGCACGGTCTCACGCTGCACTCCACGCATGCCGGGCCCGCCGCGTCCGAGCAGGCCAAGACGAACGAGACCTTCTCGGACAAGTGGACGCGCTTCAAGAATTACGGGCTGGACCCGCTGCATCAGGAGTTTCTCTACGGCTGGTTCATGAAGAAGTTCAACCTCGGCAGCCTCGAGGAGTTGAAGGCGTTCCATGCCAAACGGAAGCGCATACTGGAATGCGGCCCCGGCTCCGGCTTCAACTCCCGCTTCATGGCCGAACAGACGAAGGGTGAGGTATTCGCCCTGGATATCTCCGCCGCGGCGATGACCACATTCGGCAACACGCGCGATCTCCCCAATTGCACCGTGGTGCAGGCCGACTTGATGGAGGCCCCGTTTCCGGACAACTATTTCGACTTCATCATTGCGGATGGGGTTCTGCATCACACGCCCGACACGCGGTTGGCCGTCGAGGCGTTGTATCGCAAGCTCGAGCCGGGCGGGCAGTTCTTCTTCTACGTCTACAAGAAGATGGGCGCGGCCCGCGTCTTCGCCGACGAACACATCCGCAAGAACTTCATGCCGATGACGCCCGACGAGTGCTACGCGGCCTGCGAGGGGCTGACCGAACTCGGCCGCGAGCTGTCGCGCCTGGGCGCCAAGATCACCCTGGAGAAGCCGATCCCCGTGCTCGGCATCCCGGCCGGAACGCACGATGTGCAGAGGTTGATCTACTACAACTTCGTCAAGTGCTTCTGGAATGAAGCCTTCGACTACGAGACAAACAACATGGTCAACTTCGACTGGTACCATCCGCACAACGCTTGGCAGCATACGCAGGATGAGGTCGAAGGCTGGCTTCGCGATCTGGGTGCGAAGGAATGGCAGGTGAACGACGCCAATCCTAATGGCATCTCCGTGCTCGTGACCAAGCCGCTCTGACGATATGGCCGGGCCTTTGCACATCCTTGTCACGGGCGCGTCGGGGTTCGTCGGTCAGGCCCTTGTCCGGATGGCGCTGGCGCACGGCCACGCCGTTACCGCGCTCGTGCGCGAAGGTTCCGCGGGGCCACAAGGGGCGAGCCTGCTTCACCATGCGCTGGGGTCCGGGGCAGGGCTGGCCTTGCCCGCGGGCGTCGACGCTGTGGCTCATCTGGCGCAGTCGCGCGTCTACCGGGCCTTTCCGGCCGACGCCGAGGAGATGTTCCGCGTCAACGTCGCCGGCGCGCACGAGGTGCTGCGGGCCGCGGCCGCGGCGAATGTCTCACGCTTCTGCCTGGTTTCGAGCGGGACGGTCTATGAGCCGTTCTCCGGCTCGCTCGATGAGGACTCGGCGCTCGCGCCGTCGTCCAACCTCGGCGCGACCAAGTTGGCGGCCGAGGTGATCGCGCGGCCCTATGGCGCGGTGTTTCCCGTGTCGATCTTGCGGCTTTTCGGCCCTTACGGGCCGGGTCAGACCGCGCGGCTCGTGCCGGACCTGATCCGCCGCGTGCGGGAGGGCGCGCCAGTGACATTGCCGGAGACGGGCGGAGGCATGGTCTTCACACCGACCTATGTCGATGATGTATGCGAAACGATTCTTGCGGCCATCGTGGAGAGCTGGAGCGGCGCGTTCAACGTCGCCTCGCCGGAGGCGCTCAGCATCGAGGACGCGGTGAAGGTGATCGGCAAGGCGCTCCGCAAGGCTCCTGTGTTCGAGCGCAAGCCAGGCCATGCGCCCGTTCTTGCGCCGGACGTGACGAAGCTTGGGCGGTGTCATGATCTCACGCGGTTCCGGAGCTTCGCCGCTGGCGTCGAGGCGATGCTTGCCGGAGAAGGCTGAGGCCGCATGGCAGCTCGGCACCAAGCGCCCCAGCCTGATGCGGCGGCGATGCGCGGGCGGCGTCCTGTCCGCGTCCTGCATTGCCCGTGGAATGTGGCGGGACAATCCGCGCAACTCGCCGCCGCCGAGCGCGTGCTGGGTGCCGATAGCCGTTGCGTGGTCATCGAGGAGACGGCAATCGGCTTCCCCGCCGACGAGGCCCTGACGCGGCCAAATGCCGGGATCATCGCGCGCGAGGCGGCGCGCTGGCGGCTGCTGCTGCGGGCGATGCGCTGGGCCGATGTCGTGCATTTCTCGTTCGGCCAAAGCTGCCTCGTCCCCCACGCCTTTCCCAGCCTCGGCGATATGAACTGGCTCAATCCGCTTGCGGCGGTCTGGCGGCTCTACTGCCGCGCGGTCTGGCTGAAGGATCTGCCGCTGCTGTCGGGCCTCGGCAAGACGCTCGCGGTGACCTGGCAAGGCGACGACGCCCGTCAGCATGACCGCTCGCTGGAGCTGTTCGACATCTCCATCGCCAGGGCTCTTGGGGAAAGCTACTACACTCCCAATTCGGATGGCTGGAAGCGCAGAACGATCGCGGCGTTTCAGGCCCACGTGCCGATCCATTACGCGCTCAATCCGGATCTGCTGCACGTCCTGCCGAATCAGGCGCGCTTCCTGCCGTATGCCAGCCTTGATCCCGGAAGCCTCACACCCCGTCCGCCGCAGGATAGCGCCCGGCCGCTCGTCTTCGCGCATGCTCCGAGCCATCGAGGCGCCAAGGGCACGGAGCATGTTATCGCTGCCGCCGAGAGGCTCAAGGCCGAGGGATCGCACTTTGAGCTGAGGCTGATCGAGGGCATGTCCCGCGCGGATGCGATCGTCGCCTATGCAGAATGCGACGTCGTGATTGATCAACTGCTCGCGGGTTGGTACGGCGGACTGGGGGTCGAGGCGATGGCGCTCGCAAAGCCTGTCATCGCCTATCTCCGCGAGGGCGATCA
>Ga0164292_10001283_pt1 | contig 20189 bp, 15 predicted proteins | sample GEODES117metaG_FD_111486 | JGI IMG/M metagenome (GOLD analysis project Ga0164292, IMG submission 111486) | Eutrophic lake water microbial communities from Lake Mendota, Wisconsin, USA - GEODES117 metaG | ecosystem: Environmental > Aquatic > Freshwater > Lake | place: USA: Lake Mendota...
GGAGCGCCGAAAATGCCGATGGACTTGGCCAGTTCGGTCTCGGCCTTCAGGCGACCCTTGACCTCTTCGCTGCGCGAGAGGACCAGCGCGCTCTGGGCGTCCACGCCCGCAGCGCGCAGGGCTTCCACGATCACCGGTTCATCCTGGATCGGGCGGCCCTCTGCGAAGGCAAGATGAAAACAGGCCCTTGTGAAGGCGGGTGTCCAGCCGGCCTCCCGGCCCGCGAGCGCAACCCGCGCCGAACTCAGCGAGTTCTGGGGGAAGGGGGAGGGCCGCTTCAGGGGCAGCCCGTACTTCTGGCAGCGCCGCTCCATGTCCCGCCACATGTATTTGCCTTTGGCGGGAAACAGGTTGAACGGCGAATTGTTCCAGCCTTGCGCCGCGAAGATCGGGCCAAGCAGGAAGGGCCGCCATCGGATGGTCACGCCTGCCTCGGCGCACACCTGTTCAATCCGCATCGCCGACAAATAGGAGTAGGTCGAGGCGAAATCGTACCAGAAGTCCAGAGACGGGCGGTTCGGCATCTAAACCTCGCGCGATTCGAAACAACTGTAGATCACGACGCAACCGGATGGAAATGCAATCATGATCGCCAGTCTTGTTGGCAGGCTGGCTTGCAACGATGCTTGCTCCGGACCGGCATGGAGCGACCTTGCGAGATGCGTGCCGCCGCGGTCCCGGCCCGACCCTGGCGGCGGGTTGATGTGGATCAGGCCTGCTGCATTTGCGCCGGTCGTCCGGCTGCCCTGATGTTGCGCCCCGCGCGCTGATCGTCTACCGGACGTGCCAGCACAGCACGTGCCCGCGGCGTCCGCCCGAGGGCTGTTCCGGAAGACATCAGAGCCATGGCCAGCGATACCAGAAGCGTCAAGAAAGTCGTCCTCGCCTATTCGGGCGGCCTCGACACATCGATCATCCTGAAGTGGCTCCAGACCACCTATGGCTGCGAAGTGGTGACGTTCACGGCCGATCTTGGCCAGGGCGAGGAACTCGGTCCGGCACGGGACAAGGCCTTGCTGCTGGGGATCAAGCCCGAGAACATCTTCATGGACGACCTGCGTGAGACCTTCGTGAAGGATTATGTCTTCCCGATGTTCCGGGCGAACGCGCTGTATGAGGGCGTCTATCTGCTCGGCACCTCGATCGCCCGCCCGCTGATTGCCAAGCGCCAGATCGAGATCGCCGAACAGGTCGGGGCCGACGCGGTGTCCCATGGTGCGACCGGCAAGGGCAATGATCAGGTCCGCTTCGAGCTGGGCTATTATGCGCTCAAGCCGGACATCACCATCATTGCGCCATGGCGCGAGTGGGATCTGCGCTCGCGCGAGCAGCTGATCGCCTTTGCCGAGGCCCATCAGATCCCTATCGCCAAGGACAAGCGCGGCGAGGCGCCGTTCTCGGTCGATGCGAACCTGCTGCACGCCTCGTCCGAGGGCAAGGTGCTCGAAGACCCGGCGCAGGAGGTGCCGGACTATGTCTATTCGCGCACGGACGGGCCGGAATTCGCGCCCGACAAGGCCACCGTGATCACCATCGACTTCAAGGGTGGCGATGCGGTCGGCATCAACGGCAAGGCGCTGAGTCCGGCCACGCTGCTGGCGGAACTCAACCGCCTCGGCAAGATCAACGGCATCGGCCGGCTCGATCTGGTCGAGAACCGCTTTGTCGGCATGAAATCACGCGGCATGTACGAGACGCCGGGCGGCACGATCCTGCATGTGGCGCACCGGGCCATCGAGAGCATCACGCTCGATCGCGGCGCGGCGCACCTCAAGGAAGAGCTGATGCCGAAATACGCCGAGTTGATCTACAACGGCTTCTGGTTCTCCCCCGAGCGCGAGATGCTGCAGGCCCTGATCGACAAGAGCCAGGAGTTCGTGACCGGCACGGTCCGCCTCAAGCTCTACAAGGGCAACACCATCGTGATCGGCCGCGAAAGCCCGTATTCGCTCTATGATCAGGATCTGGTCACCTTCGAGGAGGGTGCTGTCGCCTACGATCACCGCGATGCCGCCGGCTTTATCAAGCTCAATGCCCTGCGTCTGCGCACGCTCGGCCAGCGCAAGCGCAAGCTGGGGCTGTAGGCGCGTGGTCGAGGTGTACCGCAGTGCGGTGAGCCTCGCGTGTCAGCCAGGGCTGACCTTTGGCTGCGCGGCGACACCGACGCGCGGCAGGAACCACGCCAGCAGGCCCATGGCCGGCAGGAAGGCGCACATCTGGTAGACGGCATGAATGCTGGTGCGGTCTGCGACCTCTCCCAGGATTGCCGCTGCGATGCCGCCAAGTCCGAATGACAGGCCATAGAACAGCCCGCCGATCATGCCGACCCGGCCCGGAACCAGCTCGATCGCATAGATCATGATGCTGGCGAAGGCACTCGACATGATCAGGTTGATCACCATGGTGAGGACGCCGGTCCAGAACAGGTCCACATGCGGCAGGATCAGCGTGAAAGGCAGTGCGCCCAGGATCGAGAACCAGATGATGCGGTTGCGGCCGATCCGGTCGCCGATCATGCCGCCCGCGAGTGCGCCGATGGCGGCCGAGGCCAGGAACAGGAACAGCATCACCTGCGAGGTCTGCACCGTCACCCCGAAGCGGTCGATCAGGTAGAAGGTGTAATACGAGCTGAAGCTGGAGCTGTAGGCGTTCTTCGAGAACAGCAGCACGATCAGGATCGTCATGGCGACGATGATCTGCGAGCGGGTATAGGGTGAGGTAGCCGGCCCTTGTCTGCCGGCCTTTGCCCTGGCCAGGAGTTGCTGGCGCGCCTCGGCATGACGGCGCACGGTCCAGACCATCAGCACCATCGCCAGAAGGGCTGCGGCGGAGAACCACGCCAGACTGGCCTGGCCTCGCGGCACAATGATGAAGGCGGCAAGCAACGGTCCGAGTGCCCCGCCCGCCTGGCCGCCGACCTGGAACACGCCTTGAGCAAAGCCCTGCCGACCGCCGGAGGCCTGCCGCGCGATACGGGTGGCCTCGGGGTGAAAGATCGACGAGCCAAGCCCGACGCAGGCGGCCCCTGCCAGCAGCAGCGGATAGCTTGCGGCAAAGGCGAGCCCGATCAGGCCTGCGAAGGTGAAACCCATGCCAACAACCATCGAGTAGGGCATCGGGTTGCGGTCGGTGTAATGCCCGATCAGCGGCTGCAACAGCGAGGCCGTGACCTGGAAGGTCAGCGTGATCAGGCCGATCTGGCCGAAATCGAGACCATGGGCTGTCTTGATGATCGGATAGATCGCCGGGATCAGCGATTGCATCATGTCGTTGAGCAGGTGCGTGGCACTCAGCGCCACGAGGACCGGCATGGCGGCGCGGTGGCTTGGCGTGGTCGGGCTGGCGACAGTCATGGCGGGCATCAACCGGTTCGGGCGGCAAGGTTCGCGCAGCGCCGCGCGATCACGGCAAGTTAGCCGGTTATGCTGCGCCGCGCATCGGGGCATTGCTCAAGGGCGGTCTCAGCAAATGCATGGCTGCGATGTTTCGTGCCGGTGACGGGGCGGGGTGGCTGGTGCAAGGATCATTTGCAAGGATCATTTGCAAGGATCGTTCCCTCCGGCCGACAGGCAATTCCGCGCCGGTGCAGGACGGTGCAGCAAGGGGTTGGTTGCCATGGACATGTCGACAACGCGCGGGCCAGCCCGATGAAGGGCCGTCTGCCGTCACGTCTCCGCCTTCTCCTTCCGGCCCTGCTTGCCTGCCTTGGTCTCGCATCCGGAAGCGGTGTTGCGGCTGCCGATGAGGCGCGGGAAGCGGCAGCATGGCAGGCACTACGCGGTGGCGCCATCGCACTGTTCCGCCATGCCAATGCGCCCGGCGGTGGAGATCCTGCCGGCATGCGGCTGGGGGAGTGTTCCACACAGCGCAATCTGGATGCGGCTGGCCGGCAGCAGGCCCGGCGTATCGGCGAGGCCTTCCGCACGCGGGGCATTGCGGTGGGCTCGGTGCTGACCTCCCAGTGGTGTCGCACCACCGAGACGGCGGTCCTTGCCTTTCCCGGGATGGCGAGGCCTGAGCCGATCTTCAACTCCTTCTTTGATGATCGCGGCAAGGGCCCGGCGCAGACCCGCGATGCGAGGGCGCTGCTGTCGCGTTGGGCAGGGCCAGGCGCGCTGGTGGTCAGCACGCATCAGGTCAACATCACCGGCCTGACCGGTATCGTGCCAGCATCCGGCGAGGGCATCGTGGTTCGCCTTACGGGCGGCGAGGTCGCCGTGGTCGGCCGGATAAGGCCATGAAGTGGCTCAGCGCCGCTGGTCTGCAAGGATCATCGCGGCGCCCTTGTCGGCGATCATGATCGTCGGCGTGTTGGTGTTGCCCGATGTGATCGTCGGCATCACTGAGGCGTCGATGATCCTCAGGCCCTTTAGGCCGATCAGCCGCAGCCTTTCGTCGACAACGGCCATCGGATCGGAGGGCAGGCCCATCTTTGCGGTTCCGACCGGGTGGAAGATCGTGGTGCCGATGTCGCCGGCCGCCCTGGCCAGAGCCTCGACGTCATCCCCCACGGAGGGTCCCGGCAGGTGCTCCTCGGGCCGGTAGCGGGCAATGGCGGGCTGGCGCATCAGCTGGCGCGTGACGCGGATGGCATCGGCGGCAACCTTGCGGTCGGCCTCGGTCGAAAGATATCCCGGCGCGATCACTGGTTTGTCAGCCGGATCGGGCGAGCGCAGCCGGATTTCGCCCCGCGAGGTCGGACGCAGGTTGCAGGCGGAGACGGTGATCGCGGGAAAGCGGTGCAGGGGATCTCCGAACCGGTCGAGACTGAGCGGCTGGATGTGGAACTGGATGTTGGGCCGCTCATGCTCCGGCGAGGATCGGGTGAAGATCCCGAGCTGCGATGGCGCCATGGTCAGCGGGCCGGTCCGGAACAGCGCATATTCGAGGCCCATGAGCGCCCGGCGGGGCAAGGAGTGATAGGTCTCGTTCAGGGTCCGGACGCCGCGGACCTTGTAGATGGCGCGCTGCTGGAGATGGTCCTGCAGGTTGCGCCCGACGCCGGGCCGGTCGAGCACGGGCGCGATGCCATGCCCGGCAAGCTGCTCTCCAGGTCCGATGCCGGACAGGTGCAGGATCTGCACCGAGCCGATGGCCCCTGCACTGAGGACAACCTCGCCGCGCGCCCGCGCCTCGACGATCTCTCCGTTCTGGCGGAAGCGCACGCCGATGGCGCGGCCATTCCCGATCAGCACGCGTTCGACGAGGACGCCGGTTTCCAGCCGAAGATTGGGCCGGCCCAGAACCGGCTTGAGAAAGCCGCGCGCCGCGGACCAGCGGATGCCGCGCTTCTGGTTGACGTGGAAATAGCCGACGCCGGTGTTGTCACCGGTGTTGAAATCGCTGGTCGTGGGCACGCCCATCTCGGTGGCGGCATCGCGCACGGCGTCGAGCACGTCCCAGCGCAGGCGCGGTTCCTCCACCCGCCACTCGCCGCCAGCACCATGATGCTCGGTGTCGCCGAGGAAGTGATCATCAAGGCGGCGAAACACTGTCCTGACGTCGTCCCAGCCCCATCCGGCGAGGCCAAGCTGTCGCCAGTGGTCATAGTCCGCCGCCTGACCGCGCATCGAGATCATGGCATTGATGGCGGACGAGCCGCCGATCACCTTGCCGCGCGGATACTTCAGCGTGCGCCCGTTGAGGCCGGGTTCTGCTTCTGTCTCGAACATCCAGTCCGAGCGCGGGTTGCCGATGGCAAAGAGATAGCCGACCGGGATGTGGAACCAGATCCAGTTGTCGCGGCCACCGGCTTCGAGCAGCAGCACCTTGTTGCCCGGATCGGCCGACAGCCGGTTGGCGACAACGCAGCCAGCGGAGCCTGCACCCACGACGATGTGGTCGAAGTCGCCGTCAAGCTGGCGGATCGTGGTCATGGCGTCACCCCTGTCGCCACAGCATTAGACCATCACGGTCTCGGATTCGAGCCGCACAATTGCGCGTGCGGAAGCGGCACAAGCAAACAGCGCCTTGTCCCTTCCGTCAGGTTTTGGCAGCGGCAGCCTTCCGGGTGCGCGGCTGCTTTGGCGCTGGCTCAGCTGGCTCGGTGCCGGTCGGCTTGTCTGGCCCGGCCAGATACTGGGCCTTGGCCAGCGCAGCGAAGCGCCCTCCCTTGGCGACAAGCTCCTCGAACGAGCCGCTTTCGACGACCTTGCCCTGCTCGAACACCAGAATGCGGGTGGCATTGCGGATGGTGGCCAGGCGGTGGGCGATGACAAAGGTGGTGCGGCCCTTCATCACCTCGTCCAGCGCCTTCTGCAGCTTGGCTTCCGTGGTGGCGTCCAGGGCAGAGGTGGCTTCATCAAGGATCAGGATCGGCGGGTTCTTCAGCAGGGCGCGGGCAATCGACAGGCGCTGGCGCTCGCCGCCCGACAAGGTGCGGCCCCGCTCGCCGACCATGGTGTCGAGCCCGTCGCTCTGGCGCGCCATGATCTCGGTGGCCTGGGCGCGGTCGAGGGCTGCACGCATCTCCTCTTCGCTGGCATCGGGCTTGCCGACCAGAAGGTTCTCGCGGATGGTGCGGGCAAAGAGCATGGGTTCCTGAAAGACCACGCCGATGTTCCGGCGCAGCGAGCCGAGCGTGTAGTCGCGCAGGTCGATGCCATCGGCGCTGATCCCGCCCGATTGCGGGTCGAAGGCCCGGTGCAGCAGCCCAAGCGTGGTGGACTTGCCCGAACCTGTGGAGCCGACGATGGCGATGGTTTCGCCGGGCTGCACGTCGAACGAGACATCGAGCACGGCGGGGCGCTTGCCATCATACGAAAACGAGACATCCCGAAAGCTGACCTGGCCGGTCAGTCGCGTCGCCTCCGTCGCCGAGGGCTTGTCGCGAACCTGCGGCAACGTATCCATGACCTCGAAGAACTCGCGCATCTTCGGGGCCTGCATGAAGATGAAATTGACGAAGCCGACCACCTGCTCGAGCCTGCCGATCAGCATCGTGGCAAAGCTGGTGAAGGTGACGATCTCGCCGACCGTGGTCTGGCCCTGCATGTAGAGCCAGGTGCCAAGCGAGAAGATCGACAGCACGGTCAGTGTGGCCGAGGCCCGCGTGGCGATGGTGGCCAGCGCCCACCATGACAGGACGGGGATCTGGGCATCCAGCAGGCTCTTGATCGTGGTGTGCAGGCCGCGCACCTCGGTTTCGATGCGCGTGAAGCTCTGGATCACCGGCACGTTGCCGAGCGCGTCGGAGGCGCGTTCGGCAAGGTCGGAGTGATAGCGCTCGACGCTGCCCTGAAGCTTCTCGGTCTTGCGCAGCACGAAGGCCGTGAGCGCGCCGAAGAAAACGACAAGCACGACCAGCAGAAGGCCCATCTGCCAATTGAGCCACATGGTGAAGGGCAGGAGCACGAAGAGCGCCACGATCGAGGCGCAGTGCTCGCGGAAGAAGGACAGCCACAGGCCCCACATGCCGCTGGTGCCATCGAGCATGACCTTGAGCACGCGGCCCGAATGGGTCGCGGTGTGGAAGGCGATCGGCAAGGTCAGCGCATGCTCGAAATAGTTGGCCATCACGGCGAGGCGCCGGCGATGGGCGAGGCGGTCGGCGTGGAGGGCGACATAGACGCCGGCCAGGATGGTGAAGATGCCGAAGCCCACCCAGCCAAGCATGAGCGGCATCAGTTCGGGCCATGTCGGCTTGGCTCCGGTGCCAGCCGACCTGGTCAGCACATCGATGATCTTGCCGAACAGCACAGGCTCGGCAAACGCCGCGACTGCCAGGAACAGGTTGGCCAGCGCCAGATAGACGCCGAGCCGCTTCTCGGGGCCGAGTTGTCCGAGGACGCGGAGATAGATGCTGAGCATTGCCATGGCGGTCTCTTTAGACGAGCCTCGGATATCCGGAAAGGTCGGGTCCGGGGTGGCGCCGGGCATCTTTTCGCGTTGCCCCGGCAGGCTTCTGGACGTAGCGCGGGTGATCGCTGCCCACAAGCAGCCATGGAACTGAATTGCACGTGAACGTCAGGGCCCGATGGCGTCGCCAGACGTCATGGTCTGGCATCGCGGCGGCCCTTCGCTGCGCGGAGCATCTGGCCAGCGCCGGTCAGGGTTTGAGGCCGGGGGGGATCGGGCCCGCTTCGGAGATCAAGGTGATGGTCACGCGCCTGTTCGCTGCCAGATACGGGTTTTCCGGAAACAGCGGAGTGGTCGCGCCCTTGCCGGCGATGCTGGAAAAGCGGTTGTCCGGCACGCCGGCTGCGGTGAGGATCTCGCGAACGGCGGAGGCGCGACCGACGGACATGTCCCATGGCGACCAGGTCTGGGCGCGGCCGGACATGGTCGCTGAGGTATGCCCGGTCACTGCGATCGGATTCGACATCCGGCGCAAGGTCGGAACGATGGCTTCGAGCACCTTGCGGGTCCGTTCATAAGGAAAGGTCGAGCCATCGGCAAACATCGACCTGCCGTCCTGGTCGACCAGCGAGATGTTGAGACCTTCCCTGGTTTCCTCAATCACAAGGTTCTTCGATATCTCCGCGATGTCGGGCATCGCATTCAAGGCCTGCCTGAGGGTTGTTCCGGCCAGGCCGAGCCCACGGTCGAAGGTGACGACATCGAGGCCTTCGCTCCTGCGCTTCATGTCGTTGGGGGCGGTGAAGTCCGCTGCCTCCTCGACCGGGCGCATGCGTGCATTTTGCAGATGGGGCTTGGTCGGGATGCCATTGAGTTCGACAATGCCGTTGAAGCGGTTCTCCTTGTTGGTGCCGAACGCTTCACGAAATGAGCCGGCAACGACAGCCATCTTTTCCTTGTTCTGTGAGGAGTAGGCCGCAACCATCACGAAAAAGCTCATCAGCAGGGCCATCAGGTCGGCAAAGGTCACGAACCAGCCGTGGCCGCCGTGTCCGCCCCGCTTTTTCCTTGCCATCATCACGTTCTTTCCCGTCAGTCTGCGCGCCTGCGTCAGGCTTCGGCCAATTCCGTCCGGTGATGATCGGGCAGATAGGCCATGAGCATCTCCCGGATCAGCGTCGGGCTCTTGGCGTCCCGGATCTGCAGGATGCCGTCGATGATCAGCGTGCGCGAGATTTCCTCTTCCTCGATCTTGACGTGCAGCTTGTCGGCGATCGGCGTCGCGATCGCATTGGCAATGACCGCTCCATAGAGTGTGGCGAGCAGCGCGGTTGCCATCGCAGGGCCAAGCTTGGATGGATCGGACATGTTGGCGAACATGGTGACCATGCCCAGGATCGTGCCGATCATGCCCCAGGCCGGCGCGCAATCGCCAATGGCCCGGTAGACTTTCGAGCCCTCATCGAGGCGCTGCAGGAAATTGTCGCGGTCGCATTCCAGGGTGTTGCGGATGAAGTCCTTGTCGTAGCCGTCCGCCACATAGCGCGCACCCTGGGCCAGGAACGGGTCGGAAATGACCGCTGTCTCCAGTGCAACAGGCCCCTGCCTGCGCACCATTTCTGCCAGTCGGGTAATCTCGGCGATCAGGTCGCTCGGATGGAAGGCGCGCATCTGGAAGGCGAACTTCATGCCCATCGGCAGGCCATTCACGATCACCGAGAAGGGATAACGCACCATGGTGGATGCGATGACGCCGCCGAAAATGATGATCACCGCGTGCTTGTCGAAGAAGGCACCGAAGTTGCCGCCATCGATGAGGATGATGGCGCAGATGGTCGCCATGCCGCCGATCAGGCCCAGGCCGGTTGCAATGTCCATCGAGTTTCCCCTCGCGAATCAGCCGGAACCGGTTCAGTCACGCTTGATGCGTGTAGGGGCATCACAGTTAACGTTCCTTCAATGCTTGCGCCGGCACCGGTTGGCGCAGCGGCATGCGTTTGGCGTCGCGGGCGACTGACAGCGTGGAGCGAGCGATGGATGCTGGCCGCCACCAGCCGCTCCGCGTTCATGGTCCTGACCGGGGCCCCGGCCATCCCCGCCCGCCTCAGGCCCTGAGTGCGCGTCTTTGCGTGCGCCTCTTTGATTCCGTTCCGTCAGGGCGCAACCAGCAGCGCCCAGTAGACCTTGTATTTCGATGTGGGCGCATAGGCTGTTGCGATGCCCATCCGGGTTGCAGGCCTGCTCTTCAGCACCTGGTCATGCTGGGCGGAATCGCGCCATCCGGAAAAGGCTTCCGCCAGCGTCCGGTAGCCGGCCGACAGGTTGGCATCGGCAGACCTGATCCCGTCACTGGTCAGCCGCTGCTTGACGGCATCGGCCGAGCCGGGCCTGTCCGCCGCCGCCATCCGGCCGGCCTCGCGCTCGGCCGCAGCCTGGAGCGCCGGGTCAAGGACCAGTTGGCCCAGACCGGCATTGAGCCGGTAGGCCGAGATCATCGCCCGGGCCTGCCCCGTGTCGAGCCGTGCGCCGGGCTGCCCCAGATCGGCGTAGAAACTTGGCTGCGATGCGGGGCGCCCCGTCTCGGTGCAGCCTGACAATCCGAGAAGCGCGGCGAGGCCCGCAAGGGCGGCAGTGCAGGCCAAGGTGCTGCCCTTTCTCATGGTTTGCGCTGCGCTTTCGCTGCTGCCCTGCCGGCCGCCGGGGAGGCAACGGGGGCGACAGCGGAGGGTGCGGCTGGCTCGGGGGCAGCCGCTGGCGCGCCGGAAGCAGGTTTGCGCCGGGCCTGATAGGCGGCGGCCTGGGCCTCCTGCGCATCTTCGAGGGTGTCGACCAGTTCTTCCAGCGTGTCCTCGATGCGCTCCAGCCCTTTCACCGCCACCTCGCGTTCCGGGTGGCCGATGCCTTCGCTGGCCAGATCGGCGAAGATGGCGAAGTGCAGGTCGCTGGAGACGATACCGACGAAATCGACTTCCGGCACGATGCAGATCAGATCGAAATCAAGCGCCGTTTCGCTGATCTTCTTGAACAGCACACGCGGTTCTGGATCCTTCAGCACCTGGGGGTGCCGCTTGGCGGCGCCGACCATGACAGAGCGCACCCGCTCCGCATCGGCGGAGCGCGGTACGGACAGGCTGACCGCGACCCGGCCCGTGCGGTCCGAGCGCACACGGTTCTTGACCACGCCGGAGATCAGGTTCGAGTTCGGCATGATCACCGTGGAACGGTCGAACGTCTCGATTTCGGTTGAGCGGACGTTGATGCGGCGCACCACGCCTTCACCCTCGCCCACGACGATCAGGTCACCCACGCGGATCGGGCGCTCCCAGAGCAGGATCAGGCCGGAGACGAAGTTCGAGACGATCGACTGGAGCCCGAAGCCGATGCCGACCGAAAGGGCACCGGCGACGATGGTCAGGCTTTCGAGGTTCAGGCCGAGCGACGAGATCGACAGCGCCAGTGCGGCCGTATAGCCGATGTAGCCGGTCATGGTTCGCAGCGAGTTGCGCAGGCCTGTGTCCAGTTCGGTGGCCGGCAGGAAGCTCTCGTCGAGCCAGCGGGTCAGGGCCTTCGTGGCAGTGACGCCGAGGGCGAAGAGCAGGCCGGCGATGATGATGGCCGACAGCGAGATGGTGACACCGCCGACCCTGAAGCCGAAGAAGGCGGCCCTCAGCGATCCGGTCAGGTCGCCGGACTCGATGCCCCACGGAGCCAGGATCAGCATGATGCCGACGATGACCAGGACGAGCTTGATCAGGCCCGAGCCAAGGACTGCTGCCTGTTCCAGCGAGCGCTTGCGCAGGCCGACATTGGTCTGGAGCGCCCTCGCCACCTGTCCGTCGCCGGCCAGAAGACCCTGCATGGCCTCCTCCGTGAGCATGAGGGCCAGGGTCATCAGCGTCGCGATGATGATGAGCCAGGCCGCCTGATCGACCAGGAACGAGGCAAAGGCCACGTATCCGAACAGCGTCGCAGTCCCGATCACGACGACAAGTGTCCAGCCCACCAGCCTGAGCGGGGCCAGCCGTGAGCCATCCACAGGAACATAAGGGCCGAGTTCGGCCTCGACGCCGTTACTCTCGGTGTCGCGCAGCTTGTTGAGCCAGAAGGCAAGGACGCCGGCGAACAGCAGCGCAAAAGCCGCGCGAACCGCAATGGACAGCGACAACCCTGCGGCGATGGCCTGCAGAAGGCCCTCCACCGCTTTGGAGATCACCAGCACGAGCGCAGAGGAGCCGACCAGTTTCTTGAGCACGCGGGCGTTGCGGTCTGTCACGCCGAAGATCCGGCGCTGTGGCCATTTCGGGGCCAGTGTCGCGTCCGCCAGCGAACCGATGAAGGCGAGGAAGGCCAGTCCGCCCAGAATGGCCCAGGCGAAGGCCTCGAGGCGGCGCGGCACCAGCCCGCCGTTGACCAGCGCCGTGTAGACCAGCCAGCTGCCGAGTGCGGCCGGCAAGGCACCTGCCACGAGCCTCACCAAGGCAGCGACCAGCCGCTTGGCGCGGGTCGCTTCGCTGTCGGCTCCGAGCTGGATCATCAGGGCCGGCATGAAACGCCGTCGCGCGGCATAGAGCCCGATGGCGGCCAGCAGCGCAATCACCACCAGAATGAAGCTGCCCTCGGCAACCCTTGCCGCACTGCTCGATAGCCAGTCCGCCACGAGCAGTCGCATGGCGCGGACATCCTGCGGCAGCGAGGACAGCAAGGAACCCCACAGCGAAGGGGTGAGAAGGCTGGGGCCATGCTCGAACAGGGTCCGCGAGAACAGGGCCCGGCGCTTGTCGGCCACCGTGCTGCTGATCTGTTCGGCCTGAAGCAGCAGCGCGCGGGCCAGTCTCGCGCCTTCGCTGGCCTCGGCGAGCACCCTTTCCCGCGTGGCGCGCTCGGAGGCGATGTCGGCGCTTTCCGGGGCCGCCTTTTCGTCAGGCTTGGGACCAAGCTGGTCGACAAGGGACTTGGCCTGATCGGCGCGGAGGCCGAATTCCTCGGCGAACTTGCGCAGGTCATCGAGCAGGGGCTCGGCGCGCTGCCTGAGCCTCTGGAGGTCTGCATCCTTGAGTTCGCGCGATGCCAGGGTCGTCTCGATCTGCTGCACATCGAGGCGGATGGCCTCGATACGCTGGCGCGCAGCCTGTTGCTCTGCCGAAACCGGGACGCGGGGCTGGGCCTGGGGTTGGGTCTGGGTCTGGGTCTGGGCCGGGGTTGCTGCGGGCGGCGTTTGTGGCGGCGTCTGGGCGCGGGCATCGCCGCCGACCATCGGGGCGGCGAGCAGGACCACGATGCCGAGGGCGAAGGCCGCCAGCGCCAGAAAGCTGCGCCGCTTTGCCGGGGCAGTCCGCTGGCCGACGTTGAACAGGGTTGGTGTTGCCATCAGATCTGCCACCCTTCCTCATGATTCAAGCATCATTCGAGCATGATTCGGCTCTTGCGAGCCTCGCCACGGGAGTGGGGCAAAGGCAAGTCCAAAGCTCGTGATCCGGCAATGGAACGGCGAGCATCAATCGGCCGCGTCACGTGCCGATTTTGCCCCGCGTGTCCGTTCCGACCGCGCCGGATCGGTCAACGACAGCTCCGTCATGGCCGCGATCCGGTGCCATGTGTCGTTGACGCTGCGCTTGCGCTGATGGCGAGCCTTGAAGGCAACGACCGACAGGGGCAATGACCAGCCTACCTGCGCGGCCTCGACAAGATCTGGTGCAAAGCGGGACCTTGTGGAGGCTGTGAGCCAGGCCACGCCGAGCCCGCCCGAGGCCATGCCGGCCAACACATCCGACATGTCGCTTTCCGCCACGCGGATGCCGGCCAGCGGTGCTGGTGCGGCCTCGACGATGAGGTCGACCAGTCGGGAGAAATAGATGCCCGGCGAATACATCAGCAGCGGCACCGGCTTCTGGTCAGAGCCCGGCAGGCCCCAGCCCCGTGCCAAAGCGGCTCGGCTGAGCCACGGCTTGAGCACGTCGCGTGCGATCACCAGGCGCTCGAAGCGCTCCGGGTCGAGATGAATCGGTTGCTGCGCTGTCTCGTGGGCGATCATGATGTCGGCGTTGCCCGCGACGAGCGAGCCGACCAGATCGATGACGTTGCCATGCACCAGCGCGCAGGTGGCATGGCTCTGCGCGGTCCAGTCGCGCCACCAGTCGCTGAACAGGGAGGTGGCAATCACATAGGGCAGGGCGACGCGGACATGATCGCGCCCGAACACGGGCTTGCCCTCGATCTCGCTGCGCGCTTCTGCCAGACGGCCAAGCAACTCGCCTGCATGCAGGCGGAATTGCTCCCCGGCCTGCGTCAAGGCTGGTGGAAAGGTGCCCCGGTCGATCAGCGCAGCGCCCGCCCACGCCTCAAGCGACTGGATCCGGCGGCTGAAGGCGGCCTGCGAGGTGTTGCGCCGCACAGCAGCCCTGGTGAAGTTGCGCGCCTCGGCCAAGGCCAGAAAGTCCTGAAGCCAGCGTGTATCCACGGGCGCATGCTCCTCGCAAGCTGGGGCGCTGCTTGCCGGAAACGGCAATCCGGTTGTCGCCTAGGTCGTGCACGTTAAGGGCAGCGACGTGCCATCGCCAAGCGGCGAGCGCGAGTTGATGCATTTTTTGCATCGTTCTGCCTCATGATCATGGGCCGTGATGGCGCTGGCGCCACAGGCATTGCGGGCTTTGCATTGGCTTTGGCGCTGCTTTGCGGCCACTCTTGGAGCGTGCAATGTTCCGTCAGGCATTGCGGGATCACGGAGCAGCCCATGCAGATCACCCCGCCCTATCTGATGTTCCTGGGCGATGTGCCGGACCAGCTTGCGGCCAAGACCGCGCATGGCATCGTCGACTGGAGGCCCGAATGGTGTCTCGGGCAGATGCGCCTGCCCGGCTGCGGTGCAGATCTGCATCTCGCCGACATGAGCATCGCCGAGGCTGTCGCCAAGGGTGCCCGGACGCTGGTGGTCGGTGTCGCCAATGCGGGCGGCGTGCTGCCGGATCACTGGAGCCAGTCCATTGTTGCCGCGATTGCAGCCGGCATGGATGTGGCCAGCGGCCTGCACATGCGCCTGGGCGACAACCCTGCTATTGCCGAGGCTGCGCGGCAGCATGGCAGGGCGCTGTTCGACGTGCGCCATTCGAGACAGCGCTTCGACACGGGCAAGGGCACGAAGCGGCCAGGCCTGCGCCTGTTGACCGTCGGCACGGATTGCTCGGCGGGCAAGAAGTACACGGCGCTGGCGCTTGAACGGGAGATGCGCGCCCGCGGGTTTGATGCCGATTTCCGCGCCACAGGCCAGACGGGGGTGTTCATCTCGGGTCGCGGCGTGGCCATCGATGCGGTGGTGGCCGATTTCATCTCCGGCGCGGTGGAATGGATCGCGCCGGCTGCCGACCCTGGCCACTGGGATCTGGTCGAGGGGCAGGGCTCGCTGTTTCACCCGTCCTTTGCCGGCGTGACCATGGGCTTGTTGCACGGGGCACAGCCCGATGCCTTTGTGGTCTGCCATGAACCGACGCGCTCGACGATGCGGGGCGTGAAGCACCCGTTGCCGTCTATCACCGATGTCATCGATTTGACGATCCGCTGCGGCCGGCTGACGAGTCCGGCCATCACCTGCACCGGCATCTCGATCAACACGCAGGCGCTGGGCGAGGCCGATGCGCGGGACTATCTCGCCCGCCTTGCCAACGAGCATGGCCTGCCCGCCACAGACCCGGTGCGCTTTGGCGTGGGCGCGCTGGTGGACAGGTTGGCGGCGCTCTATCCGCAATCAACCCGCAAGCCGAAGGGTTGAGGCGGCCATGACAGGGCTGACAGCCAACAGCTTCGGCGCACTCGGCTTGCGTGTCGCCATCGAACGCTTCCCGATTGCCGGGGCCTTCACCATCTCGCGCGGCAGCCGCACCGAGGCGGTGGTGGTCACGGCGACCGTTGGTGATGGCGTCCATGAAGGGCGCGGGGAATGCGTGCCCTATGCGCGCTATGGCGAGACCGTGGAGGGTGTGGCCGGCGATCTTGCCCAGCAGTTGGAGCGCCTGCGGCAGGGCGGCGATCAGGAGACCCTGACCGGCGGGCTGAAGGCCGGCGCTGCCCGCAACGCGCTTGACTGCGCCTTGTGGGATCTGGCCGCCAAGCGCGCCGGCGTGCGGGTCTGGGATCTGACCGGGACTGGCGAGCCCCGGCCGCTGACCACCTGCTACACGCTCTCTTTGGGCGATCCGGCCAGCATGGAAACGGCGGCAAGGGCTGCCAGCGCCCGGCCCCTGCTCAAGGTCAAGCTTGGCGGGCAGGGAGACGAGGCCCGCATTGCTGCCGTGCGCAGGGGTGCGCCGGATTCGCGGATCGTGGTCGATGCCAACGAGGCCTGGACCGAGGCGAGTTTCGACCGCCATGTGGCAGCATGCCTTGCGGCCGGCGTCGCCCTCATCGAGCAGCCCCTGCCCGCAGCCAACGACGCAGCGCTGGCGCATCTGCACAGCCCGATCCCGATCTGTGCCGACGAGAGCTTCCACGGGCTGGATTCGCTCGCGCTGATCATGGAGCGCTACGACGCCATCAACATCAAGCTGGACAAGACTGGCGGGCTGACGGCAGCACTTGCCGTTGCGGCAGCGGCCCGGGCCAACGAGATGCCGGTGATGGTCGGCTGCATGCTCGGCACCTCGCTGGCCATGGCGCCGGCCATGCTGATCGCGGCGGGTGCAGCGTTCGTGGATCTCGATGGGCCGCTGCTGCTGGCGAAAGATCGCGATCCGGGCTTGCGTTTCGAGGGTAGCACCGTCCACAGTTACGGTCCTGAAGTCTGGGGCTAGGAAAACTGGGCCAGGAAAACTGGACGAGGACGACGACAGAGGCAGGTGCCGAACCATGCCTTTTTCCAAAAGCAGACGGCCTGTCATGCGGCAATGTCGCCGCGCGGGTTCAACCGTGACACAAGGGGAGACACGTCACATGTTCAACAGGATTTCAACATCGGCACTGGCGGCTTTCGCCATGCTGGGAGCAGGGGCAGCCACCGCGCAGACCCTGGTGCCAAGCCCCACGCTCGACGCCATCCGGACGCGCGGCAGCCTTGAATGCGGCGTCCATGTCGGCGTGCCGGGCTTCTCCTTCCCGAATGACAAGGGCGAGTGGAGTGGGCTCGACGTGGACTATTGCCGGGCGCTCGCCGCCGCCGTGCTGGGCGATGCCAGCAAGGTCAAGTTCACGCCGACGACCGTGCAGCAGCGCTGGCCGGTGCTGCAATCGGGGCAGGTCGACCTGCTGTCGCGCAACACCACCATCACCTTTTCGCGCAATGCCTCGCTGGGTGTGAACTTCCAGGGCATCAATTTCTACGAGGGCCAGACCTTCATCGTCCGCAAGGCCTCGAAAGCCACGGCTGCCAAGGACCTCGACGGTGCCTCGGTCTGCGTCGCCGCCGGCTCCACCGAAGAAAAGAATGCGGCTGACTGGTTCCGCGAGCGCAACCTCAAGGTCACGATCACCAACTTCCAGAAGAACGACGATGCCATCGCGGCCTATGATGCAGGCCGCTGCGATGCCTACACTGCCGGTGTCGGCGCACTGGCGGGCCAGCGTGCCAAGCTCAAGGCGCCGGACGAGCACATCATCATGGCCGAGCCGATCTCCAACGATCCGCAAGGACCGGTGACGCGCTACGGTGACGAGCGCTGGCAGGCCGTGGTGCGCTGGGTACTCAACGGCATGATCGCCGCCGAAGCGCTCGGCGTGACCTCCAAGAACGTCGATGACATGCGGGCCAACTCAAAGAACGCCGAAGTGCGCCGCCTTCTGGGTGCAGAGGGCAATTTCGGTGCCATGCTCGGCCTGTCGAATGACTGGATGTTCAACGCCATCAAGGCCGTCGGCAACTACGGCGAGAGCTTCGACCGCACGGTCGGCAGCGGCTCGACCCTGAAGCTCGAGCGTGGCCAGAACGCCCTGTGGACCAAGGGCGGGCTGCTCTTCACCCCGCCTTTCCAGTGAAAACCTGTGGCGGCTGACGCCGCCTACCGGGACGCCTCGTGCCCTTGCCGCCTTGCGGTGAGGGCACGGATCCCGGCCGGACCTTCCCGACCGCCGGACAGATCGCACCATGCTTCGCCGCCTCTACTATGACGCCAGGGTGCGCGATCTGTTCTGGCAGATCGTGATCAGCGTGGGGCTGGTGGCGTTGACGATCTTCTTCGTGCGCAACGCCTCCCAGAACATGGTCAACGCCGGCATCGCGTCCGGGTTTGATTTCCTCTGGCGCTCGTCGGGCATCGACGTGCCCTTTGTGCTGACCTCCTACACCGCGTCCGACAACATTTGGGCGCTGTTCTGGGCCGGCGTGGCCAACACGCTGTTCGTGTCCTTCCTCGCCATGATCCTGGCCACGATCATGGGTTTCCTGATCGGGCTGGCACGGCTCTCCTCGCACTGGCTGCTGTCGACAGCCGCCGGCGCCTATGTCGAATTCGTGCGCAACATCCCGCTGCTGTTCTTCGTGCTGTTCTGGTATTTCGGCGTGATCGCGGCCTTGCCGCAGCCGCGCGACAGCCTCGGCTTCTTCTCCGCCATCTTCCTCAACAACCGCGGGCTGACGGTGCCGTCTCCCATGGATGGCAGCGTCTTCCGCTGGGCCTTGCTGGCCATCCTGCTGGCCGGTGCCGCGCAGTGGCTGGTCGTGCGCTGGGCTGCCGCACGCAAGGCCCGCACCGGGCAGGATGCTCCGGTGATCGCTGCAGGACTGATGCTGTGCCTCGTCGTGCCGGTTCTGGCGCTGGTCATCGCGGCCCGCGCCACGGGCTGGGACATGCCGCAACCCGGACGCTTCAACCTCAGGGGCGGCTTTGTCATCATCCCGGAATTCGTTGCTCTGCTCGCTGCCCTGGTGACCTACACCGCCGGCTTCGTGGCCGAGATCGTGCGCGGCGGCATCGCGGCCGTGGTCAAGGGCCAGCGCGAGGCCGCCGCCTCGCTGGGGCTCCGGCCCGGCCAGATCCTGCGTTTCGTGGTGGTGCCGCAGGCGCTGCGGGTGATGATCCCGCCGATGACCAGCCAATACCTCAACGTGCTGAAGAACTCGTCGTTCGGCGCTGCCATCGCCTATCCCGACGTGGTCAGCCTGTTCATGGGATCGGCGCTCAACAACACCGGGCAGGCCATCGAGATCATCGCCATGACGCTGGCTGTCTACCTGTTCTTCGGGCTGATCGTGTCGGCCCTGATGAACTGGTACAATGCCCGGATCGCGCTGGTGACCCGATGAGTGCCCGTGTCCGGTCCTCGTTGTTCGCGCTGTGGCGCGCCCGCCTGTTCAGCACCCCGCTCGACAGCGCCATCAGCCTTCTTGTGCTGGCCGGCCTCATCTGGGCCTTCGCGCCGCTGGTGCGCTGGGCGCTGATCAATGCCACCTGGGCTGGGGAAACCCGGGCCGATTGCGCGCCAGGCGGGGCCTGCTGGGTGTTCATCAAGGCCCGGTTCGGCCAGTTCATGTATGGATTTTATCCTGCCACGGAACGTTGGCGTCCCAACCTGTTCCTCGGTCTGGCCCTTGCCGGCATCGTGCCCCTGTTCTGGCTGGAAGGCCGCACCCGGCTCCGGCTCGGCCTTGTGGTGCTGCTGGCGCTGCCGGTGCTCGGGGTCTGGTTGCTGGGCGGTGGCCTCGGCCTCAGGGCCGTCGAGACACGCGACTGGGGCGGCCTGATGCTGACCCTGTTCATTGCCGTCTATGCCGGTCTGATCTCGGTGCCGCTCGGCATTCTGCTTGCGCTGGGCCGGCAGTCGCGGCTGCCACTGGTGCGCACCTTGTCGGTGGTCTTCATCGAGTTCTGGCGCGGCGTGCCGATCATCGCGGTGATCTTTCTGGCGTCCTTGCTGCTGCCGCTGATCATGCCTGCCGGTGTCGGGGTCGATCGCCTGGCGCGTGCGGTGATCGGGCTTGGCCTCGTCATCGCCGCCTACATGGCGGAGGCCGTGCGCGGTGGCCTGCAGGCATTGCCAAAGGGCCAGACCGAGGCTGCGGCGGCGCTCGGCCTTGGCTACTGGCAGACCACGGGCCTGATCACCTTGCCGCAGGCGTTGCGGATATCCTTGCCGGCCATGACCAACGAGTTCATCGCCCTGATCAAGAACACCACGCTGGTCCTCGTGGTATCGATCCTCGATCTGCTCGGCATCGCGCAAGGCTCGCTGGCCGACCCTGCCTGGGTGGGGATGAACATGGAGGCCTATCTGTTCTCCGGCACGATCTACTGGCTGATCTGCTTTGCGCTGTCGCGCTGGAGCCGCTCTCTGGAGGCTGGCGGGCCAGGATCGCACTGAGCCACGGCGCAGCGGGCGAAACGGGCTATGCAAGGATCGCAGCGGCGCCTGTTGCAGAGCTGCGCCGGAGCTTTTCATCAACACAGTGTTGAAGAACTGTCCGCGCTCCCCCC
>Ga0164292_10001284_pt1 | contig 20186 bp, 16 predicted proteins | sample GEODES117metaG_FD_111486 | JGI IMG/M metagenome (GOLD analysis project Ga0164292, IMG submission 111486) | Eutrophic lake water microbial communities from Lake Mendota, Wisconsin, USA - GEODES117 metaG | ecosystem: Environmental > Aquatic > Freshwater > Lake | place: USA: Lake Mendota...
CACCGTACGCTGGTGCAGCGAGTCCGCCGTCAGAAACGGGCAATCCACTTTGGGGCCCATGAACTGGCGTCCCAGCACGGTGCCGATCGCGAGGCGGAAGCCACCCGATTCCAGGATCAGGTGATCCCGGCCCGGGCAGGCCGTCGGGAGATTAGCCGGGCGGCAGACCCGATCGAGGCCCTTGATTTCCTCCTCGAAACCGCGCTGGTCCCAGACGTGGTCGCCCAGCGTGATCGCATCCACCCCAGCCCCCAGCAGCGTGCGGGCGATCGTGCCGGTGAGACCCGCCCCAGCAGCGGCGTTTTCGGCGTTGGCGACGATGAAATCGAGCCGCCACTCCCGCCGGAGGTCCCCCACTCGGGCCTGAACAAGGTCCCGGCCCGGACGTCCCACGATGTCACCGATGAACAGCATGCGCATGCGTCGGAGACAGGACGAGGCCGCGCCGGGAGACGAGCGCTTTTCCATGCGGGAGCGGTGGCGCTTTCCGCTCTTGCGTCTCCGCCCTTGCTCCGGTTGTCTCGCCGAGCCTTTGTCCACCGGTACCCGCGATGAAAAACACCTCCTCCACCTCCCCGTTTCCCCAGCCTGAGCTCGGCCGCGAAATGAATGGCGCCGATTGCGTGGTCGAGTGCCTCGTGCGCGAGGGCGTGGATTCCATTTTCGCCTATCCGGGCGGCGCATCGCAGGAGCTCCATCAGGCCCTCGCCCGCTCGGGGCAGGTCCGGGTGATCCTCCCGCGCCACGAACAGGGCGGCTCCTTCGCGGCGGAGGGCTACGCCCGCGCCAGCGGCCGCGTGGGCGTGTGCATGGCCACCAGCGGTCCGGGCGCCACCAACTTGGTCTCGGCGATCGCCGATGCCTACATGGATTCGACGCCGCTCGTCGCCATCACGGGCCAGGTCTATTCGAAGTACATCGGCAAGAGCGCCTTTCAGGAGACCGACTTCTTCGGCATGACCCTGCCGATCGTGAAGCACTCGTACTTGGTGCTGAACGCCCACGATCTCCCCCGCGTCTTCAAGGAGGCCTTCCACCTCGCCCGCTCCGGTCGCCCGGGTCCGGTGGTGATTGATATTCCGAAGGACGTCCAGCAGGCCCGCTTCCGCCCGGTCTACCCGGGTTCGATCGAGTTCAAGAATCCCTACATCAGCGAGGTACACCATGCCTCGGACGACCAGCTTAAGCAGGTCCTGAAGCTGATCAGCGAGTCCAAGCGCCCGGTCCTTTACACCGGCGGCGGCCTGATCAGCGCCGAGGCCCACCCGGAGCTCCGCGCCTTCGCCGAGAAGGTCAATGTGCCCGTTGCCACCACCCTGATGGGCGTCGGTGCGTTCCCCGAGACCCATCCGCTCTCGATGCAGTGGTTCGGCATGCACGGTGCCGCCTACGGCAACTGGGCCGTCGACCAGTCCGACCTGCTCCTCTGCTTCGGCGCCCGGTTCGATGACCGCATCACCGGCGACGTGAACAAGTTCGCGACCAGCGCGAAGATCGTCCACCTCGACATCGACGCCTCCGAGCACAACAAGAACAAGCGCGTCTACCTGCCGATCGTCAGCGACGTAAAGTACGCTCTGGGCCGCCTCGTCGAACTCGCGCAAGCCGCAAAATTCACCCCGCCGGACAACCAGGCGTGGCACGATCAGATCGCGACCTGGAAGCGCGACCATCCGTTCGACAGCTCGGCCGGCTTCGGCAAGAGCAATCACATTCTTCCGCAAGAGGCCGTCGCTACTCTCTACGAACTCACCAAGGGCGACGCAATCATCACGACCGGCGTCGGCCAGCATCAGATGTGGGCCGCGCAGTTCTATCGCTTTGACGAGCCCCGCCGCTACATCAGCTCGCTCGGTCTGGGCGCCATGGGCTACGGCTATCCCGCCGCCATGGGCGCGAAAGTCGCCTGCCCGGATAAGCAGGTCATCGATATCGATGGCGATGGATCGTTCGTGATGAACATCCAGGAACTGGCCACGGCAAAGATCGAGAAGATCGCCGCCAAGGCAATGATCCTGAATAACCAGCACCTCGGCATGGTGGTGCAGTGGGAAGATCGCTTCTACGGCAGCGTCCGCGGCAACACGATCCTTGGTGATCAGTCGAATGTTGGCAGCCCGGATAACCCCGGCGGACTGTACCCGGACTTCGTGAAGATCGCCGAGGGCTTCGGCGTCAAGGGCCGCCGCGTCATCCGCAAGAGCGAGTTGCGCGAGGCGATCCAAGAGATGCTCGACCACGACGGCCCGTACGTCCTCGACATCATCGTTCCCTACACCGAGCACGTGCTGCCCATGATCCCGGCGGGCAAGACCGTGAAGGAAATGATTCTCAAGTAGGAGTTCCCGGCGGACCGTCCCCGTCCGCCCCGGAAACCCAGCCGCGGAGGCGCACGCGCTCAACCAGCGCCATGTGCGGAACCGTGAGCGCAGCCAGGCCGACAAACACGATCTGCACCACGCGGCGATCCACCGACTGGTCCCGCAGGAGGTACCACGCCACGACGGAGGCGACCGCAACGAGGATCAGGGGCACGAACATCGCGGCGAGGAGGAGTCGGACCGACGACTGCCGGGAGAATCGCGCCGACCGGATCATGTGCCGCGCGCTGTGCATCGTGCAGAAGAAGATCGCGAAAGAGATCAAGGGGGGCGCCAGCCACGCGAGCAGACCGAGGCAGCCCAGTTCCACCGCACCCCAAGAGCGACGCCACGCAAGGAAGAGCGCCGCCGCACCCAGCCCAATCGCCCACGGTCCGGCGGCGTAGGCGAGCCATGGTGTCAGCCAGCCCGCCGCTCCGTCGCCCACCAGCAGACCGAACAAGTTCTCCACCTCCTCGCGGTGATCCAACAGGGGCAGAAAGATGATCGCTCCTCCGTGCGCCAGCCGCACCGGCCACGGAACCTGGCCTTCGGGATCCCCCGAGAAATGCGCGATGGAAATCATGAGGAAGCCAATGAGGAAGAGCATCGGAAAGCCGAACCAAAGCCCGACCACCGCAGCCGCGAGCACGAGGTACACGACGCCGAAGCGCAGCCACGCTGCCCACGTCCGCACGCCATACAACTCCCGCGCGAAAATCGTATCCAACGCCCCATGGGGGACACCGAGGACCACGATCGCGCACCCGACGAGAAGAACCTCGGTCGACCGCTCCAAAGCCGGCAGAAACCGTGTCGCAACCACACCGAGTACCGCCAGCGCGCAGAAAGCCAGTCCTTGAATTCGGGTCAGCGTCATGAGTTAACTCTCCGCCACGCCTCGCGCAGGAACAGGCCGGCCGGAAGCGAGCGCATGACTTTCAGGTAGTCCATCAGTCTCGCTTCGTCACTGAGAAACCGTAGGACTGGCCCGGGATCTGGAAGCGCAAAGAGGCCCAGGAAGAGGCCGGGGGCGCGTTCGGGCTGACGGCACAGGACATCAAGGAAGAGCGAATCCATGCGCCGGGTGATCCAAGGATCCGCGCGCAGCGGCTCCAGCGTTCTCCCCCGGGCCGCATACTCCGCCGCCACGTCCGCCCAGCGCTGGATCCGCTGAAAGGCATACCCGGTCGCCGCCCGCGCCGCTCCCGAGTGGAGTCCAACGCGCACCCAGCCGTCCAGCGGGACAGTCAGCGGCTCGCTTGTTCCCATCGGAATCGCGTGGTACTCCTGATGAATCAGCCGAGTCGCGCGGCCCGCCGTCGTCCGCGCCACGAAACGCGCCAGTTCGGGCGCCAGTTCCGCCGCCGTCCGCCGCTCCGGCGAGAAGACTGTCGCCTCCACCAACGCCCGGGTCGCGCTATAAGGGAGGACGTAGCGGAAACAAATACTCCCCCGAACATCCGGCTCGAAGTCCATCAGCGTGACCTGATCGTCGGCGAAGGTACCCTCCGGGCACTCCACCTCCACGCCGCTGAAGGACTGCCAAAGCTGCGGCGGAGTTTCCGAGCCCTCGAGCGGCGGACGGGTGTCGATCACGGTTGCACCCCGCAACGCACGCCGCGACGTTTCCACCCGCCAGACGCCCTCCATGCGAACCGGCCGCGCCATCACGGACTCTCCGAGGAATGCCGCGATGCGGGGATTCCGCCGGATCAGGCCCCACGCCTCCGCGTAGAAGTCACCCGAATCAATCGTCTGATAGGGCATCGCGCGGCAGTCGACCGACACGCTCCGCCCGCCGGCACTCAGGCGGACCGCCGGCCACTCCCGGCGAGCCAGGTGCGTAAGCCGGGCCCCGGGCGTGCGCCAATAGCTCCACGATCGATCGCGCTCGTAGAGTTCCCTCTGCTCCACGATCGCGACCCGCGGGCAGTCAGACCCCCGCGCCGCCAAGCGCATGGCCAGACTAAGGCCGGCGCATCCGCCACCAAGGATGATGAGGTCGGCATCGGTCTGCATCGCGTCAATGAACCCGGGGCAGACCCCGAAGGGCGACGTGCAAGCCCTCCTCATGGGCGTCGGGACGCCGCCAGAACCCCCGATCGAATCCAGTCCCTGCCAACGCCCGAAGGGTGAGTCCGCACTTTTCCAGCCCGGACACCACCACCCGACCGCTCCAGGCATCGCACCGCCGCGCGCGCAGCCGCACGCCGATCTGCCGATAGGCTCGCGCGGCGACGAGGATGCCATGGCGCGCCCGAGGCGGCAGGAAGGAAAGACCCCGCTCACCGCTCGCGTAATACCGGTCCGCCATCGCCAGCAGGTGCGCGATCGCCGCACGCAGCCCGACTTGCTCCGTCGCCGAGGGCGCGGCGATCGCGGCAACCGGGACCGTTCCGATGAGGCTCTGAGGGAGGTAGCAGCGTCCGCGCAGGGCATCCTCGCGGACGTCCCGGCAGATGTTCGTCAGCTGCATGCCGATGCCGAGGTCGATCGCAAACGGTGCCGCCGCCGGATCCGTCGCATCAAGGATGTCGCTCATCATCAGACCCACGGTGCCCGCGACGCGGTAGCAATAACGCAGCAACTCAGGCTCCGTCGCGATTCGCACCACACCGAGATCCTGCTGCAGGCCCGCGATGAGTTCGAGGGGGACAGCCGGCTCGATCGCACACTCGCGCATCAAGGCCAGCGCGTCCGCAAGCACCGGGTCGCTCGCCTGCCCGCGCCGGATCGCCTCCGCGGCGAAGTCGAGGTGTTCACGCGCCGCTTCGGCGGACGCTTCCTCGTCCGCCAGATCATCGAGGTGCCGACAGAAGGCGTAGAGCCGCGCCGCCCGCTCGCCGTGACGCCTCCCAAGCAGCCGCTTCGCCCAGTGGAAGGTGCGGCCCTTCGCCGCGAGGATTCGCTCGGCGTGCTGCAGGGGAGTCTCGGCAGGAGTCATGTCGCCGCAGGGATGAGGGCGTCGATCACTTTTGCCGAACACAGCACACCGGGCACTCCCGCGCCGGGATGAGTGCCGGCACCGACGAGGTAAAGGTTCCTGATTCCCTCCGCCCGATTATGGAAGCGAAACCAGGCGGACTGCCGGAAGACCGGTGCAATCGAGAAGCCGGCGCCGAACTCGCTAAGATGGTCGTGCGCGAAGTCGTCCGGGGTCAGCGCAAAGTCCGCCGTGATCGTCCCCTTCAAGCCCGGCAGAATCGTCGCGTCGAGCGCGGCAACGATCCGCGCCCGCAACCGCGGTTCCTCCCGCGCCCAGTCGATCCCCGCCTGCTGGTTGGGCACCGGACAGAGCACGTAGAAGCTGTCGCACCCCTCCGGCGCGAAACTCGGGTCCGTCGCGGTCGGACGGTGCAGGTAGAGCGAGAAATCGTCCGCCAGCACACGACGATGGAAGATATCCTCCAGCAACTCGCGGTAACGCGGCCCCATCCAGATCGTGTGGTGGGCGACGTCGCGGTACACGCGCCGCGTTCCGAAATAGAGCACGTACAGGCCCATCGAGTACCGGGCGGCCTTCAGCTTCAGCCGGCTCGCCAGGGGTCGATGACCGGGGGGGATCATGCTCCCGTGGAGGTGCGCCGCATCGGCATTCGACACGACGACGTCCGCCGCCAGTCGAGTGCCGTCATCCAGAACGACGCCCCGGGCCGCGCCCTCCTCGATCACGATCGACCGGACCGTCGTATTCAGCCGAAGCTGAATGCCCTGCCGCTCCATCAGGCTACGCAACGCGGCGACCAGCGCACCAGTGCCTCCCATCGCGAAGTGCACGCCGTGGGCTCGCTCCAAGTAGTGGATCAGCCCGTAGATGCTCGTCGTATCAAAGGGATTTCCGCCGACCAGTAGCGGCTGGATCGAGAATGCCTGACGCAGCCGGGGATCCCGGAGGTGACGTGAGACCATCTGCCACACGGTCTCGTAATTCCGGAGGCGGAGGAGCGCCGGCACCTGCCGGACCATTTCACCAAAATGGTTGAACGGACGCGCGGAGAGCTGGGTGAACCCGACGTCGAAGATCCGTTTTGAGTGCGCCAACAACGCCCGGTAGCCATCGCAGTCCGCGGGCTCGATCTTCGCGATCTCCGCCAGCGTTTCCTCCAGCGTCCCGCCATAGTCGAACGTCGTGCCGTCCGCAAAGCGGAAGCGGTACCACGGCTTGACCGGGACCAGCGTGACGTGCTCGTCGAGTCGCTCGCCGAAGAGCGCGAACAATTCCTCGAGCAGGAACGGCGCCGTGATCACCGTCGGCCCGGCGTCATGCCGAAACCCCTCGCGCTCGAATACCCTCGCTCGGCCGCCGACGCCTGGGCAGCGATCGATCGCCGTGACGTGATAGCCCTTCGCACGCAGCCGCAGGGCAGCTGCGATGCCGCCAAACCCCGTCCCGATGACCAGCGCGTTCACGACCTCCAACTAGTCGCGATGCAGGCGCAGCACAAGGCGAGAGCAGTACTCAACAACCAGCGAACCCGCCCCACCGGGAAGCGCCGAGGCCAGCGCCGAGGCATTCTCGAGATGTGATCGGGCCTGCCGTCGGACGACCGACCGCGCATCATCGGCAGGACACGACGCCTCGAGGACCAACACGACATTCAGGGTCTGATTCTCGGCGTCGGACGCGACATCATCCAAGTCGTCGATCATTTGATAGCCGACTCCAAAGGCCCGCGCTGCCTCCCAGATACGAGAACACCAAACCTCCTGACCGGCGGCGATGAAAGCGAGCTCCAGTGGGAGGCTAAGCAGCGCCGAAGACTTGCCAGCCACGATCTGCTCGTACGAGGCAAGCGAGGTGACCGGGCGATCGCGCCCGGCCAGTTCGGCGCACTGACCCCGGATCACCTGAGCCGTGCGCTCGTGGACGCAACGCAACAAATCCGGCAGCACCTCCGGGCGGCTGAAATCCACGAGGCATCCGTACGCGGCCGAGAGCAGCAGATCGCCGACGCAGATCGCCACGTCCTTGCCGAAGGCCACCCAGACCGCGGGCCGTCCGCGGCGCATCTGCTCCTGATCCTGCACGTCATCGTGCACGAGGGAGGCATTGTGCAGCAACTCCGACGCTGCGGCCAGTCGCACGGCGTCGGAGGAAGTCAGCCCGAGGGCGTCGCCGGCGTGGAGCGCCAGTCGTGAACGGACCCGCTGTCCCCCTTCGGCGAGATGGTAACGCACCGCCGCGATGCAGGCGGCATCCATGGCCGTGCCCGGGCGCGCGCCAGCCTCGGCCGCGGCCAGCATGCGTCGCTCGACCTCAAGGTCAGCTACCTCGGCGAGGGTTCGCATCGAGGATCCGTAATCCAGTAACAAAGTGTGCCGGCGGCGGGAATTTTTCCCCGGCCGCCGGCGAGAGAAACGACGCCGCAACCGGCGAGGCCTGAGCCTCGCGGCGGGCGACGACGATCGACCTTAGCGCTTGTCCGACTCGCTGACCGCAGCGGCCCAGATGATGACGCCGAAAGCGATCTTGTTCAGGAAGTCCGCGAAGTTGTAGACCACGTTCAGCGCCATCGCGCTGTCCTTCGGGTCGCCACCGAGGAGGTAACCGAAGACGTAGCCGATCGGGTACACCGCCCAGCCAAAGACGACGATGCCACGCATCAGGCGAAACGCGCTCTGCACAGCCGGGGGAGCGCTGGCGGCGTTGATCTTGCCCGCTTCACCGCGGTAGATCTCGTTGATGATGTAGAGCCATCCCGCCATGCTCACGATGAAGGCTGGCCACACGCCCACCTTGCCCGCCTCGCCCAGATAGCCCGCCACCAGCATCACCAGCGTGCCGACCATCAGGCGCCAGAACACTCCAGCCGGTACTTTCGTCACGGCCGACAGGATGAGGAAGAACTCCACCATCAGCAGAGGCACCGTGATGAGCCAATCAATGTAGCGGAACACCGTCGGCGTCTCGCCCGTCGCGACCCACACGTCGCGCATGTAGAAATAATGCGTCGCGGCAACCAAGGTCACCAAGCCGGAGACCGTCAGCGAAGTCTTCCACTTCGGCGAGACCCGCTGGGTCTCGAGGAAGAAGAAGGCCGTCGCGGCAACCAACGCCATTGAGATCACCCAGAAGGACACGCCAACCAGGTCATCTCCGCGGAGGTTTTGCGAACCCGTGGAAGCCATCGCGCCGACCGGAGACAAAAGGCCGAGCACAGCCAGTGCGCTCGCCTTGGAGAACAAACATTTGGAGATCATTTTCATGTGGGTAACTAGAAGCGATTGGAATCATTTCCAAATTTTTTAAAGTTGCAACGATCGAAGTTTGTAATCGCGGTCCCCGCCCCCCGGCGAGGGCTCTCCACGAGTGCCGGCTAGCCGGAATCGTCATTCGTTGCCCAAGCGTTACGACCGACGCTTGCCCAGTTGAAGTCGACCTCCATGCGCGAAAGTCCGCCGGCCGCCGTTCCCTGCCCCGGGTCGATGTCGCACCGCTCGCGCATTCCGAGTCCAGCCCCTCTCTGTCCCACGAGCCCGGGTTGGCCGCGGGGCCGCCACGGCGCAGCGATCGGCAGCCGCGGCGCGTCGGTGACCGCAGCGACGACCAGCGGGCATAAAAAAATCACCCGTCCGGGGAGCTGATTCCCCGGACGGGTGACTGGAGAGATAACCTTTGATGAGGCCTTCGATCCGAGGACCGAAGGCGAACACCTTGGACCGCTCAGGTGGTCGGGACCGTCTGGATCGTCCGCAGGATTCGTCCGGCAACCAGGTACGGATCGGCCGCCGAATTCGGGCGACGATCTTCGAGGTAGCCCTTGTAGCCACTGTTGACGAAGCTGTGCGGGATGCGAATCGAAGCGCCACGATCCGCGATACCGTAGCTGAACTTGTCGATCGACTGCGTCTCGTGGAGGCCCGTCAGGCGGAGGTGGTTCTCCGGACCATAGACGGCGATATGCTCATCGCGGTACTTGTCGAACGCCGCCATCAGCTTCTCGAAGTAGGCCTTCCCACCGACCTCGCGCATGTGCTTGGTCGAGAAATTGGAGTGCATACCTGAGCCATTCCAGTCGAGTGGTGAGTTGAACGCGCCGAGGATCGGCTTACAGCGCCACTCGACGTCGATTTCGTACTCCTCGCAAAGACGGGACAGGATATAACGGGCGACCCACATCTGGTCCGCCGCGCTCTTCGAGCCCTTGCCGAAGATCTGGAACTCCCACTGGCCCTTCGCCACCTCGGCGTTGATGCCCTCAAGGTTGATGCCGGCGTCAAGGCAGATGTCGATGTGGCGCTCGACGATCGTGCGCGCCACCGAACCGACATTGCTGTAGCCCACACCCGTGTAATACGGACCCTGGGGAGCAGGATAGCCGCCCTTCGGGAAACCGAGGGGAGAGCCATCCTTGTAGAAGAAGTACTCCTGCTCGAAACCGAACCACGTGTCCGGATCATCCGGAATCGTCGCCCGCGAGTTCGAGGGATGCGCCACGCCGGTGTGCAGGAAGGTCTCGCACATCACCAGCACGCCATTCTTCCGGGTCGAGTCCGGGAACACCGCCACGGGCTTGAGCACGATGTCCGAGCTCTTGCCTTCCGCCTGGCGGGTGGAGCTTCCATCGAAGCCCCAATTGGGCAGCTCCTCGAGCTTCGGGAAGCTGGCGAATTCCTTGATCTGCGTCTTGCTGCGCAGTCCAGCCAGCGGCTGGTAGCCGTCGAGCCAGATGTATTCGAGTTTGTATTTTGCCATGAGGGTAAGGTTGTTGCGACGAAGGGGACGGTGGACCGGGTGCCGGGTTTCCAGCAACCGAAAACAGGGCCGGAAAAGCACCTTACGTGCCAGCGCATTCCAGAAATCCTGTTCATGCGAGAATTTTCAGGTGCCGCCGCCACTCTGTTCATTTTCTGCCAGCGGGGACCCTTGCCCTCGCCAAGAAAAAGCGCAAAAATGCTCACCCTGAGTGATTCATCCGGTCAAAGACACGCAGCGCGCCTTGGTGCGGATCGGCTACGATGGCCGGGTGCACAAAACGTTCCGCGGCCCTCTGGCTCAGGAACGCTTCACCAATGAGGTCCGCGTACTCCAGCATCTAGAGTCCCGCGGCTGCGACTTCGTCCCCCGCTTGCTGGAGTCGGATCCGGACGCCCTCAAGATCGTCACGACCAACTGCGGCCGCATCGTCGAACACCTCGACCCGGAGCGCATGCACGCACTGTACGCGTCACTGCTTCCCTACGGGGTCCGGCACGAGGACCCTTTCCTGCGCAATGTGACCTACCGGACGTCCGACGGCCGGTTCTGTCTGATCGACTTCGAATTCGCCACGATCCTCGACGACTCCGGGCAGCCCGTCACGCTGTCGCCGACGCGTCCGATGGATGCCTGATCCCGCCTCTCTTTCTCCACCGTGTCTTTGGTCGATCCCCTCTCCTCCGCCGACAATCCTTCGCTCCCGGCCACCGCGGCCCGCCCAAGCCACATTCGCTGGTCCGGACTCACGGACCGTGGACGGGTCCGGAGCAATAACGAGGACGCTTTTCTCGCCCTGACGTTCGACGGGCGAGAGGTGCGATACCTGGGGAAGACGGGCGAGAGCCCAATCGACGGCCTCGAGTTCATCTTCGCCGTGAGCGACGGGATGGGCGGTGCCAATTCCGGCGAGATCGCCAGCCGCATGGCGATCGACCGAATCACCCACCTGCTTCCGCAGCACCCGGTCGGCCGGACCGAGGACGAAAACGCCGCCCGCTCCGCCATCCTCACCCGCCTGTTCTCCGCCATCCACAAGGACCTCCTCGTCCTCGGATCAAGTTACGAGGAGTGCGCCGGAATGGGAGCCACGCTTTCCCTGTGCTGGGTGACGGCCCGCGCCGTCCACTATGCCCACGTCGGCGACTCGCGACTCTACGCCGTGCCACTCTCCGCGCCGCTACGGCAGTTGACCGATGACCACAACCACGTCGGCTGGCTCCGCCGCAAGGGTCAGATCAACGAACGCGAGGCCCGCAGCCATCCCCTCCGTCACTCCCTGCACCGCGCGATGGGTGCCGGCCTGCGCGAGGCGGAGCCGGACGTGGGGTGCTGCCCGGTCTCAACCGGCGACCGTTTTCTGCTTTGCACGGACGGGGTGATCGACGGTCTCTGGGACCGACATCTCGACGAACTCGTGCGCGACGAAGCGACGTTGCCCGCCGGGCAGTCCCTCGCGCAGCGGATCGTACTGGAGGCCGTGGAGAAGTCCGGCCGCGACAATGCGACTGCGCTGGTCTTCGATTTCCGCAGCGCGCCGCCGTCTTCCAGCGTCACCCCGACATGACACACCTGTTTGTGTACGGCACGCTGAAGCGAGGCCAGCGCGCCGCCGCGCGACTCGCTCGCCAGCGTTTCGTCGGGGTCGCACAGACCGAGCCCGGTCTTGTCCTCTACGAACTCGACGGGTACCCCGGTCTCGTGCGCGAGCCCACTGCGGCGGACGGCGTGGTTGGGGAAGTCTGGCTGGTGGATGCCGAAGGCCTCTGCGATCTCGACGCCTACGAAGGTGTCGCGGAAGGCCTGTACCGGCGCGAATCGATCGCGCTGGTCACTCCGGGATTCCCGGAGACGGCGGAAACCTACGTCTACGCCCGCAGCGTGGCGGGGCGCAAGCGAATCGGCTCGGCCTGGCCTCCGGCCGGCTAGGATTCCGCCTTGGGCGTGGAGACCGGGACCCGCGCCACCCGCACGAACCGGGCGCGGAAGAGCTCTTCCATGGCTTCCTGAAGCGCCGGCGGCACGCGCCCGCTGAGCTGGGCCAGCGGTGGCGCCGGCATCGCGTCATCCTCGTCCCGCTGCCGCGTCGGTGCCGGGCGAGCCGCCACTCCGGGCACCTCGGATGACTCATCGCCAACAATGACCTCCAAGGGCGGCCCTTCCTCATCGGAGGAAGCCCCGTCATCGGCCTGCACCGCGTCTCCCCCGCGGGGTGGCGGGTTCGCACTGCCCCCGCCGTTCTCCGCAGACGCCGCGGATGCCGGGGAGGCTCCGTAGACACGACGCGGGCCGGCGGTTTCGAGCGGAGGCCGACTCGCGCTCTGGCTGCGTGCCTCCGCGAGGGAGGCCTGCGAGGCGGCGATGACGGACTGGAACTGCTCGGCGAGCCGCTGATTCAGCTCAACGACCGCCGTCAGGCTTTTTTTTTTGCGCCGTCGGCGTCGCCGGAAGTCGACTCCGCGAGCGCGGCGATCTCCCGGATCAGACTGTCGATCGCCCGCGCGCGACTGGCCTCGACCGCCTTGAGCAGCGTGACCTCGAAATTGATCCGCTCGGCGAGTCCGAGACGCACGCTGCTCTCGCCCTCGCGCAGGGCGTCGAGCATGCGGGTGATCTGCTCCGTGGTGAGGCTTGCGCCGCCGAGTTGCAGGCTCTTGCCGCCGTGGGCGATCGCGTCGAGCAAGGCCGTGCGGACCCTGCCCTGCAGGTCCGCGAGCAACCGGACGAGATCGCGGCCCGAGGCATCGCACTCATCGACGATGCGCACGAGCGCGGCATGATCACCGGTCGCGAGGGCGGCCGCGAGCGACGCGACCGTCTCCTCGGAGACGAGCCCGTAGACGTCGAGGACATCCGCCTCGGCGATCGTCTGCCCGCAGAAGGAAATCATCTGGTCGAAGATCGACTGCGCATCGCGCATGCCCCCATCGGCCATCCGGGCGATGCAGGCGAGCGCGCCGTCGGTCACCTGAATCTTTTCGTCGGCTGCGATCTTCCGCAGGCGCTCCACGATCAGCGGTCCGGGGATCGGCTTGAGATCGAAACGCTGGCAGCGCGAAAGGATCGTGGGCAGCACCTTCTGGACATCGGTCGTCGCGAACACGAACTTCACGTGCGCGGGCGGCTCCTCCAGCGTCTTGAGCAGCGCGTTGAACGCCTGGTTCGAGAGCATGTGGACCTCGTCGATGATGTAGATCTTGTACTTTCCCTGAGCCGGGGCGTAGCGCACGTCGTCCCGCAGGTCACGAATCTGGTCGACCGAGTTGTTCGACGCACCGTCGATCTCGATGACGTCCATCGACGTGCCGTCGGCGATGGCGCGGACCGCGGGATCGGCCGGATCAAAGTCCGCCTTCGGTCCATCGGTGCAGTTCAGCGCCTTGGCGAAGATCCGGGCGGTCGACGTCTTGCCGGTCCCGCGGGGTCCGACGAAGAGGTAGGCGTGGGCGATTCGCCCCCGCGCGATCGCATTGCGCAGCGTGCGCACGACATGGTCCTGGCCGACGACATCGTCGAACGTCTGCGGACGCCACTTGCGGGCGATCACCTGGTAGCCGGAGGACACGTCCCCCAGTCCATGGACGCCGCGCCCCTGCGCAACCGAAAACTCTTCCGAGCCGGCCCCCGCCTAACGCAGCGCCACTGCAGGCAGCCGCCAGATGTCCTCGGCGTACTCGCGAATCGTCCGGTCGCTGGAGAACTTGCCCATCCGCGCCGTGTTGAGGATTGCCATCCGCGCCCAGCGCTGCCGGTCACGGAAAGCCTCGTCCACGCGAGCGTGGGCATCACAATAGGAGCGGAAATCCGACAGCACGAGGTACGGATCACCGCCGTTCAGCAAGCTGTGGTGCAACAAGCCGAACGCATGCGTCTCATCCGGCGAGAAGAAATTGGAACCGATCCAATCGACGACGGCCCGCAGCTCCTCGTCCCGCTCGTACCGCGTCCACGGATTGTAGCCCTGCGCCTTGATCGCGACCACCTCATCGACGGTGTGACCGAAGATGAAGATGTTCTCGGGGCCGACCTCCTCGCGAATCTCGACGTTGGCGCCGTCGAGCGTGCCGATGGTCAACGCGCCATTGAGGGACAGCTTCATGTTGCCGGTACCCGAAGCCTCCTTGCCCGCCGTCGAGATCTGCTCCGAGAGGTCGGCCGCCGGGATGATTTTCTCTGCGAGCGAAACGCGGTAGTTCGGGAGGAACGCCACCTTAAGGCGTCCGCCGATCCGCGGATCGGCGTTGATGCGCGCGCCAACGAGGTTGATCGCCCGGATGATGTTCTTCGCCAGATCGTAGCCCGGGGCGGCCTTCGCCGCAAAGACGAACACCCGCGGCACCAGGTCGAGCCCCGGATCCTGAAGCAGCCGCCGATAGAGGGCGAGAATGTGGAGCAGGTTAAGGTGCTGCCGCTTGTACTCGTGGAGACGCTTGATCTGCACGTCGAAGAGCGCATCGGGCGAGACTTCGAGCCCGCACTGCTCGCGGATCACCGCTGCCAGCGCGACCTTGTTCTCGCGCTTGATCGCCATGAATTCCTGCTGGAACACCGCGTCATCCGCGAAACGCTCCAGGTCCCGCAAGCGATCGAGGTCCCGCACCCAAGCGGTCGAACCGAGACGGCGGGAAATCAGCGCGGCGAGGCGTGGATTGCAATCGAGCAGCCAGCGCCGCGGCGTGATGCCATTGGTTTTGTTGCGGAATTTACCCGGGTAGAGCGCGTCAAATTCCGGAAACAGAAACCGCCTCAGCAGATCCGTGTGCAATGCGGCGACCCCGTTCACGGCGTGAGAGCCCACGACCGCCAGATTGGCCATCCGGATCGCCTTCGCCCCACCCTCCTCGATCAGCGAGCAAGCTCGCTTCTTGGCATCATCGCCCGGCCAGCGCTGCTCCACCGCCGCCATCAGGCGTTGGTTGATCTCGAAAATGATCTGAAGATGGCGCGGCAACACGCGTCCAAAGAGCGGTACACCCCATGCCTCCAAAGCCTCCGGCAAGAGCGTGTGGTTCGTGTAGCCAAACGTCGCCACCGTGATCTCCCACGCCCGCTCCCAAGAAAGATCGTTCTCGTCGATCAGGATGCGCATCAACTCCGGCACCGCGACCGCCGGATGGGTGTCGTTCAACTGCAGCGTCACCTTCTCCGCGAAGTTCGACCACGAGTTGCTCGCCACCCGCAGGTGCCGCCGGATGATGTCGCGAAGCGAACACGCGACAAAGAAGTACTGCTGCACGAGACGCAGCTCCTTGCCGTTTTCCGTCCGGTCGTTCGGATACAGCACCTTCGAGACCGTCTCGCCGACCGCCTTCTCGCGCACGGCATCGACGTAGCCGCCGGAATTGAACACGGCGAGGTCGAACTCCTCAGTCGAGCGCGAGGCCCAGAGGCGGAGGAAGTTGACCGTCTTCGTGCCGTAGCCCGCGATCGGGATATCGTAGGGCACGCCGAGGATCGCTCGGCTGCGGACCCAACGCGGGCGGTAATGGCCGCGGTCGTCGAACACGTTCTCGACCTCGCCGTACACCCGCACCTCGATCGCGTACTCGGGGCGGATCACCTCCCAGGGCGTGCCGAAGATCATCCACGCATCCGGATGCTCGACTTGGTGCCCGTTGACGAACTCCTGCCGGAAGAGCCCGAACTCGTAGTGAATGCCGTAGCCGATCGCCGGCAGGTCGAGGGTCGCGAGCGAATCCAGGAAGCAAGCCGCGAGCCGACCCAAGCCGCCGTTGCCGAGACCCATGTCGACCTCCTGCTCCACCAGTTCGTCGAGATCGACTCCCAATTCCTGCAGCGCCTGCCGCGCAGGCTCGAGCAGACCCGTGTTGGAGAGGTTGTTCTCCATCAGGCGCCCCATGAGATACTCCAAGGACAGATAATAGAGACGCCGCACGTTGCTCTGGTTGTGCAGCCGCTGCGTCGCGATCAGCCGCGCCAGCACGGCCTCGCGCACCGCCATCGCCGTGGCCAGCCACCAGTCCCGCGGCTGCGCCGTGCTCGTATCTCGCGCCAGGGTGTAGGTCAGATGGCGGAGGATCGCTTGCTTGAACTTAGCCGAGCCCCCTTCGCCGGCGGTCGCAGGAGTGACCTCGGCCGGAGCGGAGGGCGGGGAATCCGAGTGGCGGCGTTTCGTGGTCTTGGTTGCGGCGGACATGCGAGGAGAGGAGCCCAGTAAACCAGAAACCGTGCCAGTCCCCGTCTCGCTTGGCAATCCCGGGTCCGACGTGCGCCTATTTGTGAAACCGTCGCGCGAGCTCGCCGTGGTTGAGCTCGATGTAGGTCGGACGACCCAGCGGGCTCGTCAGCGGCGCCCGGGTGCCAAATAGCTGACTGACAAGGGCGGCGGCCTCCGCCGCGCCACCGAGTGGCGGCAGGCGCACCCCTTTGGCCGACGCCAAACGCGCCAACTCGTCCCGCGCCACTCCCATGTCATTCTCCTGTAACCTTCCTTCCCGGAGCGCTCCGAGCACGTCGCGGAAAAAAGACTCCACATCGCCCGGCTCCAGCCACGCCGGGGTCGCCTCCAGTCGGAAGAAGTTTCGGCCAAACTCCGTCACCTCAAACCCGTGTCGGTTCAGAAAGGCTAGCCGATCCAGCAGCAACGCCGACGACACCGGATCGAGCTCGATTGGAATCGGTAGGAGCAGCCGCTGCGACGGCACCTCCCCCGCCCGAAATTCCGCTTGGATGCGCTCAAACCAGATCCGTTCGTGCGCCGCGCGCCGGTCCAGCAGCACCAATCCCGCCGCCGTCTCGAAAAGGACCGTATTGCCATGCGCAATGCCGACAAATCGCCACGCGGGCGCGGGGGCACGGATGGCATCACGCAGCGGCGGCGGTGTCGCCGGCGGCACGGGGAGCACACCCGGGGCCGTCGCAGAAGATGCCTGCGTAGATGGGACGGTCAGTTCGACCGGACGCGAGACCGGCAGAGGCGACGCCGCGCGCGGTCCGAGGCCGACGGGAAGCGCCACCGCCTTCGGCGGCAGCGGCGGGGGCACCACCGCAGCGGCAAGCGAAACGGCATCCGCGCCGGCCGCCGAGACAGGGAGCAACGCCGCCACCGAGCCCACCGCAGCCGGCGGCTGCGTCGTGAGCTCGCGAATCCGCTCGAGCACGCTGCGGATCACGAAACCACGCACGGCGGACTCGTTGCGAAAGCGTACCTCACGCTTCGCTGGGTGGACGTTGACGTCCACCGCCGCTGGATCGAGCTCTAGGAAAATGAACGCCAAGGGATAGCGCCCCTTGGGCAATGACTCCTGATAGCTCTCGATCAACGCGAAGTTCAGGGTCCGGCTATCCACCGGCCGCTGGTTCACGAACGTGATCATCTCGTGCCGCGTGGAGCGCCCCACCCCCGGACGCCCAATCAGTCCATGCAACCGGAGCCCCTCCTCGCCCCGAGCCTCCAGAGGCACGACGGAGTCCGCGATCTGCCGGCCAAAAATCTCGGCGATCCGCTCCTCGAGGCGCGCGCACTCCGGGGAACGAAAGATGGTGCGACCGTCCTCAATCAGGCTGAACGCCACATCGGGCCGAGCAAGGGCATACAGGCGGACTCCCTGCACGAGATGAGCGGCCTCCGTGGCATCACTCTTCAGGAACTTTCGGCGCGCGGGAACCGAGTTGAACAGCTGCGCAACCTCGATCCGTGTACCCACCGGACAGCCGCAGTCCCGCACGTGAACGATCCGCCCGCCGTTCACCAAGACCTCCGTCCCCACCTCATCGTCGCGCCGCCGCGTCTGCAGCGTGAAACGGGAAATGCTGGCGATGGACGGCAACGCCTCGCCCCGAAAGCCGTACGAACGCAGACGATCCAAGTCGTCCGCTTCAAGGATCTTGCTCGTAGCGTGACGCTCCAGCGAGAGAAGCGCGTCGTCGCGGGCCATGCCGTGCCCGTTGTCCTCGACCCGCATGAGGGCGCGGCCGCCGACGCGAAATTCGACCTCGATGCGCGTCGCACCCGCGTCGAGCGCGTTCTCCACCAGCTCCTTCACGACTGCGGCCGGGCGCTCGATGACCTCGCCAGCGGCGATCTGGTTCGCAACGCGATCGGAGAGAATGCGGATCTGGCCCATCGACGACGGCAGCGTCGTGCAATCCCTCCAGCGCGCCAAGCGCTTTCCACGCCTCGCCTTACTTCCGGGTGTCGGCCGGCGGCACCCCAGGCGACGCATCCGCGCGGGTCGTGGAGCTGGGCCGGCCGACGTCGACCAAGTTGACGAGGTAGGTCATCGCCCGCATGGGCCGCAGCACCGCATTGCCGATCATCAGGGGCTCCACCGGCGCCGAACGATCCTCGGGAAGGCGGGCCGCCAGCCACGAGATCGCGCACGCACTGACGAAGCCAGAGACAAAGAACCACCCAAACACGGAAACATCCAGTCCCGCCCCGGCGGCCGACTCCGAGCGAAGGAACAGTCCCCACACGATCGGCGCGAGTCCGCCGCACAAGGACGTGACCGCGCCGTGGATCGAGACCATGAGCGGTCGCTCCACCTCCGAGACCACCTTGGGGAGGTAGTTCAGGCTCGCGATACCCCAGCACGACGTCGCCACACCCACGAGGAAGTAACTGCCAAACACCCCCGCCACCGCAGCCCCAGGCATGCGGAGATAGAACCACCAAAAGCCGGCGACCAGCACGTAGATGGCGAGGCCGAGCAGCATGAAGGGCCGGGCCCCCGTGGCGTCGATTCGACGCGCCAACACCCAGGCCGCGAGTATCACGCCTAGGTAGCGCACGACCTCGAAGAGCATGATGGCGCTGAGCGACAGCCCTGGCCCGACCTTCAGATAGTAAGCCCCGAACGGCGCGATCGGCGTGGTGATCACGGAAAACCAAAGGGCGAGCCCAAGGTACCTCCGGAAAGGGCTTGGCGTCAGGAGGTGTCGCGGCGTGGCCCGTGCCACCTCGGCGAGACTGATCGGAGCCGGACGCGGCGCGTCCGGGAGCTGACGGAGCGCACGATAACTGAGCAGAGAGCCGGCCACCGCGATGCCGTATTGCAGAAGCAGCGCGGGATAGACCGGCAACAGCGCGAAAAGACCCGCGCAGACCAGCAGCGTCAGGACACCGGCGATGCCGGCGAGGTATTGGTCGCTCGCAAAGTAGCGCCCACGAACGGAGGACGGGACGATCGCATACAGCCACGGCGTGATCGCCGAGACGCCGATGGCGCGGAAGAAGCAGAAGAGAAACACGCTCCAAACCAAAGCCTGCACCATCCACGTGCGCGGCCCCCAACCGCCGGCGATGACGGCCATCACCATGGGAACCGCGAGGAACACACTGCGCATCCGCCAGCCGCCCAGCATCACCCGCTTGAAGCCGAAGCGCGGCAGCAGCGCGGTCGAGAGGATCTGGACCGGCGTGAGTACGAACACCCACGCGTAGGCGAGCCCGACCTGCGCCGGCGACGCGCCCAACTGTTCGGCGAACAGCACCATCGGAGTGCCGATGCCGATCTGCCAAGTCAGCGCATTGAAGAACGCGAACGACAGCCCCGGCCGCACTGGCCGCAGCGCAGGGTCATCCTGCGCCCTCGTGAACCAGCGCCACATCAGGCCTTGGCCGCGCGGAGCACACGCCGCCAGCGGGCGAGTTGCTTGCGGACCTGGATCGGTCCGGGCATGCCCGTGCCGCGGCGCATCTGCATCGCCCGCCGCAGGTCAAACACCCCGCGCCAGTCGTCCCCAAACTTGGCGTGAACCTGCCGCACCGCCGCCGTGTCCAGCAGGTTGAGCGGCACGCCGGAGCGCTCCGCCAGCTTCACGACCGCGCCGACCGCATGGTGGGCCTCGCGAAAGGGAACGCCGCGGATCACCAAGTAGTCCGCCAGATCCGTCGCCAACAGCCCCGGATCGGAAACCGCCGCCGCACAGCGGTCGCGCTTCACCGTCATCCCCGCCAGCGTCCCAGCCAGCACATCCAAGCAGATCGCCGTCTGGTCATAGCTGTCGAACACCGGGGGCTTGTCTTCCTGGAGATCGCGATTGTACGTGAGCGGGAGCCCCTTCGTCAGCGTCAACAGGGTATGCAAGTTGCCTTGGAGCCGCGCCGACTTGCCGCGCAGGAGTTCACAGGAGTCCGGGTTTTTCTTCTGCGGCATCAAGGA
>Ga0164292_10001286_pt1 | contig 20171 bp, 11 predicted proteins | sample GEODES117metaG_FD_111486 | JGI IMG/M metagenome (GOLD analysis project Ga0164292, IMG submission 111486) | Eutrophic lake water microbial communities from Lake Mendota, Wisconsin, USA - GEODES117 metaG | ecosystem: Environmental > Aquatic > Freshwater > Lake | place: USA: Lake Mendota...
ATAACTTTGTTAAGAGCTCTAACAACTTTTCTCACTTCACTATAAAGTAAGTTATAGTTAAACTCACCTTTCTCAATAAAGTTTTTCAATACCATCGAAGATAGTGTACAGATTGCCGTAGTTTCTTCATCGGTGTATTGGTAAATCTCATTACAAAGATTTGATTGTTTAATCACCCCAATGTTTTGGTGGTTTGTTTTCTTGTTAGCATTATCTTTAGAACATAAGTAAGGAACACCAGTTTCAACTTGTGATTCGATAATCTTAGTCCAAACATCTTGAGCCTTAACTTTTTTACCAAGACCTAACTCAACCGCTTGGTTGTAGTTTGCTTCGTATTCGTCACCATAACATTCTTGAAGTGGTTTTATACCCGCCTTAATAATGTCGTTAGGACAAAACAAATACCAATCAGAACTTTCCTTTACCGCTCTCATGAAGTTGTCAGGAATCCAAAGAGCTGTGAATAAATCTCTTGCTCTTAATTCTTCCGCACCTGTGTTCTTTTTAATATCTAACAAGTCCATAACATCTTTGTGCCATGGTTCGATGTAGATAGCAGCACTACCAGGTCGTCTTCCTTGTTGGTTAAAGAATCTTAATGACTCGTTAACTATTTTCAAATACTTCAACAATCCACCCGCAAATCCACCTGATGAATTGATACGACTTTCTTTACTTCTGATGTTAGACATTGATAAACCAATACCTGCAGCGTCTGAAGAATAAGTTGAAATATCATTCAGTGTTTGTAATAAACCATTACGTGAATCTGAGTTATTATAATGTAAAACACAAGACGCTAATTGAGGGACTTTGGTTCCTGAATTAATAATTATTGGTGTCGCTGGTGAAATAAGTTGATTTGATAATGAATGGTAATATTCAACCGCTTCTTCAAATGAGTTTGTTACCCATAGAGCAACTCTCATGTACATGTGTTGTGGTCTTTCTATTACTTTACCTTGTGGTGTTTTTAGTAAATACATTTCTTGTAATGAACGCCAAGCAAAGTAATCAAAGTTATAATCATTCTCATGATTAATAACCTCATCAATTTTGTCATGACCATAAGAGTCCATGATTTCAATTAACTTGTCATTGATTACACCAGTTGAATGTAACTCCATAATAGTCTCACAAAAACTATCATTAGTTTCTTTGTGGTACGCAGAAATTGCAACTGACGATGCTAATCTTGAATAGTCGTGGTGACTACCAGTATAAGCCGCAGCAATTTCGTAAACTAACTTATCCAACTCTTTGGTTGTGATAAGTCCTTCAGTTGGGACTGATGTAATGACTTTGATGAAGATTTCATCAGAGTTTACGTTCAATCCTTTTGCCGCACGTTTAACTCGATTATAGATTTTTTGAGGATTAAATGATACGTCCTCACCGTTTCTTTTTTTAATTTTTAATGACATCATATTGTTTTAATGTTAGAAATCTTCCTCAAAGGAGATTGTTTCATTTAATTTTGCTTTTTGATATTCAACCGTTCTTGACTCAAAGAAATTTCCTTTTGTCTCAACAGCAATTTGTTCCATAAATTTAAATGGTTGTTCAACATTGAATTCTTTTTTACAACCCAACTTAACTAACAAACCATCAACAACGAACTCAAGATATTGTTTCATTAAGTTTGAGTTCATACCAATTAAAGATACTGGTAATGATTCAGTGATAAATTCTTTTTCAATTTCTAATGCCGATAATAAAATTTCTCTAATTCTTTTTTCACTTGGTCTGTTTTCAACGTGGTTGTTTAACAAGTGGATTGCAAAATCACAATGTAAGTTTTCATCTTTAAAGATTAAAGAATTGGCATTACACAAACCTTGCATGATACCTCTTGATTTCAACCAAAAGATTGAACAGAATGAACCTGAGAAGAAGATACCTTCAACCGCCGCAAACGCAACCAATCTTTCTTGGAACGATGCTTTCTCAATCCAATCCAAAGCCCATTTAGCTTTCTTTTGAACTGCTGGTAGATTGTCCAATGCGGTGAAACATAAATTCTTTTCTTCCTCATTTGAGATATAAGTGTCAATAAGAAGTGAATACATCAAGCTATGGATGTTCTCCATCATAAGCTGGAACCCGTAGAAAAATTTTGCTTCAGGGTATTGTACCTCACGATAAAAGTTTTCAGCCAAGTTTTCATTAACGATACCATCAGAAGCCGCGAAGAACGATAAAATGTTTTTAACAAAATATTGTTCGTTCTCAGATAGATTATTCCAATCTCTGATGTCATTAGTTAAATCTACTTCTTCAGCCGTCCACAATGCCGCTTGGTGCATTTTGTAGTATTCCCAAATATCATTGTGCTGGATTGGGAAGATAACAAACCTATTAGGGTTCTCTATTAATATTTTTTCCATAATTGTTTTTTGTGTTTTTTTTTACGATTGTTTTTGTTCTTCTCTTTGTTTTCTCTTTTCCAAAAGTTCCTTAACTCTGTCTCTTTTTCTTTCCTCTTGTTGTTCTTCAAAACCTAAGAATGTTACCGACGATTCAGTATCAATTTCAAGTAGTTCGTTGTTGAACTTACAGTTCTCAAACACTACCCCATCTTTACCAATACGTGATTTGGTAATCGCAATAGTTGCTAAGTTCATTTCTTTTTGTTGTAAAGTTTTCGCCACGGAAATGATAACGTGTCCAACTTGTGCTTTCTTAATAGAACCACCCATCTGGTCGGTGGTAACAACCTCAGAAGATATAGAGCTTCTGTTACCCTGTGTTGCTGTCCATCCTACTAATGATAGTTCGTGACACATTGCCTCGAAACCTCTCATTACGGAACCTTCAGCCTTCCATTCATCTTTACTTGTACTCTCAGGAACCACACAATCGATATAGTCCAAAAGAACCAAGTCAATCTTAGTACCATCAGCAATCATCTTTCTGATTTGGTTTTTGATTTGGTTCATTGACATCGAATCCGATGGAAGTTTTTTCAAGATTAACTCGTTCTTCATCGTTTCTTTGATGTCAGTGATTTTAGCCATTACTTCCTCTTTGTGTTTTACCAAGTTGTCTGGTTCGATACCCGTCCAAAGTGTGAAGTGTTTACGTTGTACAATCTTTGGGTTGTCCTCAAAAAAGATTTGAAGTACATTGTATCCAAGATTAAACGCATTGTTCGCAATCTTTGTTAAGATAGTTGTTTTACCAACACCTGTAGGTGCTAAGATAACACCAATTTCTCCTTTTGCCAAACCACCTTTAAGTAGTCTGTCAATACCTGGTATTCCAATCGCAATTGGGTGACGGAAGTCCTCATCAAGTACGGTGTCAAGGTTAGAGAAGATATCAGTTGTTCCTGTATCTCTTTCCCCAACCTGAAGAGCTTCACGTACCAAACCTTCAACTTTGTCATAAGATTCAAAGTCACCTTCGGTAATGATTTTTTGGGCTTTGTCCATCGCCTTCTGTAATTCTTGTTGTTTACAGAACTTCAACGCTTTTTCTTGAACGAACATTGTTCCTTCAAATGGTGCATCTTTTACTTGTTTGATAGTGTCAAGGACAATTTTTGCAACTAATTCTTGTGAAATTTCTGATTTTACAATCTGCTCAAGAGTATCGAAGTTAGGGGTAGATTGGTATTTTGCGTGGTACTCCTTGGTCATTTGCAAGATAATCTTGAAGTATTTGTTATCAAAATAAGAACTCTCAATTACATCCATAATTGATGTAGAAAATTCTTTATCCACGATAAGTTGGTTTAAAAGTTGTATTTGGAATGTATTCCCTAAGTAATCAAAATTCTTGTTCATATTGTATTTTTTCGTCCGTCTGTTTTATTAAATATAGCTCACTTTAAGTCAAATCCCAAATAATCAAAAGATAATTTTTGAGCTGAAAAAATGTCAGTTAATTCTTTTAAAACGTCTTTCAAAAATGGTCGTACATCAACCGTATAACGAACTTTTGGTGGGAACAATTTTCCGTCAAAATTTCTATGACAAATTGTCTGCTCCCCAATTTTAACGTAAAGGTTAAATTCTTCTTTACCATCAGTAAACGATGTGTCCATAATTGCAGGGTCTGTAACAATCGCATCTTTGTTGTCCATCATGTACACAACTGTTTTCATTTTTAAGTTGTACTCAAGGGAATCTTTAAGTCGTTTAATAAACTCGTATAACTCCAAAGAATTTTTTGCTTTTGGGTTGTACCCACGAACATTAAAAAATCTCTGAACAACGATGTTGTCATTCAACGTAAGTAAGAATTCCATTTTGGTGCTGTCTTGCTCTTTCATAATTTAATTTTTGTTTGTATTTCTTTTTTCTTTTCTTGTTAATTTCATAAAGGGTTTGAGGAAGTTAACCCAATCTTCATCGTTCTTGGGTAGATACTTAAAGAGACCATCTTCCATCATCATTCTCATTAAGTTCTTATATCCCCTATCTGTAGGGTCTATAGTGTCGGTTAAAATCTGTTCAACTAATTCTTTTCCATCGGCAGTAATTAAAGGGTTTGTAAGGTCGACTATCTTTTTGTTGGTTGTATAAAACTCTTCTCCAAATATAGTTGATTTAGTTTTACCAGTCAAAAGATTTGTCAATGTTTTGGAAGGTTTCTCTTGCGGGAGATTTCGTGCATAATCCAAGATTTCTTCGATAGTGCATGGTTTCTCCTGCAATTGTGGGAATAACTTAACTAAAGTTTTTTCTCCAAGTCCTTGAATACCATCAATGTTATCGGACTTGTCTCCTGTGAATACTTTAGTCACCAATACATTATAGTGAGGGATGTCCACCTTGTTGATGGAAATCATATCTCCGTTTTTAAAGTATTGTTTTGTGATTGGGGAGTAGATGGTTACATTCTCGGAGATAAGTTGTGTAAGGTCTTTATCCGCAGAAAAAATGATAATCTGTTCGTCTTTGGATATCTTACAATAATGAGCAATGAGGTCATCCGCCTCATTATCTTCAACCTCAATTTGTCTTACGAAAATTTCTTCGAGATATTGTTTGACACGAGCTCTTTGATACAAATACGATTCGTACTTGTATTCATTCATACTCTCTCGTCTGTTCTCTTTGTATTGGGGATAAATTGATTTTCTTATAGATGAATTTGATTCACCATCCCAAAATACAACAACCTTATCATGGTTGTGTTCTTCAAGGAATTTACGGAGTATATTCACAAAGTGAAATACTCCGCCCACGTGGTCTCCGTTGTTAAAAACATCTTTGGCTCCGTGGAATCCTATTTTAAATAAGTTATTACCGTCTACTAATAGTGTCTTAATCACATTTGTGATTTAAATGGTGAAACAATATATTAATCCTCTTTTTCTTCTTTCAATGTGAAATCACCGTCAGTTCCAATAATTTCTTTCCAATAGTCAGCGTGTTCTTTTTTGTATGACTCAATGGACGCTTTTTCTTCTGACGCTTCTTTACCTGCCAAGAATCCGTGTGGTGTCACAATAATCTTACCGTCTTCATAACCTAAACCATTGATGTGGTTTTTCATTACGGAAACTTTAGTTCTAATTGCAAACTTAACACTTCTCTTATCTTTGGTTGCAGTAATCTTATTTGTTCCTGCACCTTTTTGATTACCAAATAAGAATACTAATGATGAGTTTAACCAAATAGCTTCACCACCTTTAGCTTTAATTTTTGGTTGACCAAATGGATTGTCAGGTAATTCAACCCAAGGTTGGTTAACGATAACCAATGTGTTTTCGTATTTTGAATCAGATTTACGTGAACCTGAAATACGTTGATTGATACCCATACCGATTTTATCCGCTAATACAGATGCGTTGTGTTGTTTACCACCTTTACCATCAAATGTCATCTTACAAGGAACTGAACCAACTGAATCCCACAAGAATAATAAACTGTAATCCAATTCACCTTTTTCTTGTGCGTCTAATAAACTATTAATGTAGTCAGTAATTTGTTCAATGTAATCAAAGTCATTGTTGAAGATGTAAAAACCATCCCAATCAATCTCACCTGTTTCTTCATCGACAACTTCCTCACATTCAAAACCCATAAGTTTTGCGTGTTCAAAAGACCATTTCTGCTCTGTAATAATGAATACAGGTAGAATACCTTTCTTTTGGGCATCAACTGCAGATTTAACTAAAGCAGTTGTTTTACCTGTATCAGAGTGACCCAAGAACATATTTAAGTGCCCAATCGCAGGACCAGGTAGTCCAACCGCATCCAAGAAGTCAGGACCTAAATCAAAAAATCTCTGTGGTTTGTATTTAGCCGAAGTAGAGAATTTTTTCTTTACCGCACTAAAATCGTTCTTTTTAATCGCCATAATTCGTTGAATAAAATTGTTTTAGGGTTACAAGTTTATCTGAAGCGTTTGCAAGTTTTTCGACAAAATTATCCATTTCTTCCAAGTGTTGAGGGTGTTCCCCAATTCCTACCGCATTCTCCATATAAACCATTAATGTTGCCTCAGCTTCAGCAACTTCACTCTCGTATTTCAATACAAGAGATTCAAACATTTTTTTTCCTATTCTATTTTCCATGTGTTATTTTTTATAAAAGAAAAGAGCTTGGACACTACGTCTAAGTAAATGTCCAAGCTCAGTTAAATTAGAATGGTAATTCAGAGTCAGCTTCGTCGTTAGCCTGTGGGTCAACGATTGGTGTAGACTTACCACCACCGATAGATGTTGTAGATTCAGTATCGTTTGAATATACATAACCACCTTTTTCACTATCCCATTTTGGAGTTTCTCCACGAGCAATCGCCTCAAGATAATCAACAGGTTTTTTAGAATATACGTCCATCCAAGTCATCTCGTCATTAATCCAAGCATCTCCTTGAGCTTTGTCTTCATGAACAGGAGCTGGGTCATCGTACATGATTGTAGAAATACTTGTGTACTCTTTACCTGCAGGTGTTTTAGATTTTGTCAATTCGATAACAAGGTCACGTCCTTTTTCAGGGTCGGTGATATCTCCTTTGTTTCTCCAAATTGGAATGATTTTATCCAAGATACCATCATTCTTATAGTTGTGTTTAAATCTCCAAAATTTAACACCATCTTCTTCGTGGTCACGGTCGATAACCTTAACGATGTAGAATTTACGAGATTTGTATTGTTTTGCCAATTCTTTGTCTGACTCTTTACCCGTAGACATCAACTCTTCGTAAACCTCATTCAAAGGTGAACGCTCGTTGTCATTTTTTCCTGGGTCATAAAATTTGTTCCACTGACCACCAACTTGAATTTCGTGATACCATGCTTCTTTGAATGGTGAAGAACCATCTGCTGTTGGGAGGATACGTACTCTACGTTGTCCTGATTTCTCCTTGTCAGAAAGGATACAAGCGAAATACTTTTTCATTCTTTCGTCTTGTGACATTTTACTTTGGGCCCCGCCCCCTTGTTGTGCTTTTTCGTACTGTGCCAATACGGCGTCTAATGAACTCATCATGTTTTTATATATTTAAGTTTAATTTGTTTTACAATTATAGTCTAGTTTTACCACTTTGTCAAATAAAAAAAGGTCACCTTTTGGGTGACCTTACATTATTTGTTGTGTTTGTTATTTGTATTTGAATTCGTCTTCAAATCCGTTACCTTGGAAAGAATTCTTAATATCGTTAACATTGATGTCGGTCACGTCATCAGGTGTTAAAACATAATCATTTTTTCCCGTCTTTTCCATCTCTTCCGACTTATCATCAAAAAATTGTGATAATTTTTGACTGTAAGGATATGAGTCATAAGTTCTTAACTCCAATTTTTCTTGTGGAGTTTTTTCACGATACTTCTCGATTTTGTTTTCAAGAGCATTTAACTTATTCATAATCGCATCCATCTCACCTAATCTTGATTCCAATTTACCTAATTGTCCAAATAAGTTTTCAAAGTAATCGTCTTGTTTTGATTGAATGTCTTTTTGAGTGGTAACCAATTCAGTAATGTCAAGTTCTTCACTATCACCACCTTCTTCGGTACCTTTTTCCATTGATTCACCTTCATCATCGATTTTCTCAACATCAGGGTCATTTTCAACATCGATAGGTGTTGCAGGTGCCTCTCCCGCTGGTGGTGCTCCCGCAGCATCAGGTGCTGGTGGTGGAACCGCCGCTGCGTCTGCAGGTGGTGGAGGAGGTGCCGCTCCTGCATCAGGTGCAAGTGCAGCTAAATCATCAGGAGCTGACTCTGTTGCCTGTTCCAAAATATACTTGTTGATACTTCTGTATCTTTCAATTTCACTTAATATTTTTTTGTCTATACCCATTGTATTAACCGTTTAACAATTGCTTTATACCTTTAGATGTTTCAACTCTTACTTTTCTATTGGCAGTTGTTTGGTGACCAGCTCTTTCAATAAGACCGTCTCTTTCTCTAACAGTATAACAATCTCCCGTATCTAAATCACAAACTTGTTTAGTACCGTCACCGTTATCTTCTTGAGAAAATCTTGTAGATTTACCAAGGTAGTTGTCTAATGCTGTTTTAATATCCATAATTATGTTTCTATATAAATATATCGTTATTTGTTAAATTATTGAGGGAATGCAAATGGGAAGAATTGTGTTGCACTACTATTTTCATTTGGTTGTTGTATTTTTCTAGCACTTATTTTTAACTTACAAAGTACTCTACTAGTACCTTGTGGAATATCAATACCTTCATTTTCAAAATAAAATAACACATCTTCAGCATTTATCACATATGTTGTTGGATTATTAAAGAAATCATCCATGTAACTAGAAGGTATTGTTCCTTCACCTAAAACAACTTGAACAACTTGATTGTTAGATGTTGCACTCATTCTTACAAATTGATACGTCAATGATGGCAGAGGAGCACTTAAGTATAACCATTCAGCATTTCCTAAAAATCCGCCAGGTATTAATTCAGGATTGATTTTCACTGTTAGTTCATAATCATTAGCATCAAATTCCGATACCATAACCACAGGTCCTGTTTGTTGTGGGTTGGTATTACTATTTGGTGGTACTGCAGGTACAACTGTTGGTGGAGCAGGAGTAGGTTGTTGAGGATTGTATGTAAATGTATTTGTGGTGGTGCCACTACCATGAATACCATAAACACTAATGGTGTTGTTTTGAGGTACGGTCGTATTACTAAACGGTACAACTACCACAACACTTGCAGAATTATTTATTGTAATACCAGTAGTCACGCTAACATTGTTTATTGTGACAGATGTAATACTACCCAAGTCAGTTCCTGTTAAATTTAATATGGTTCCCGTAACACCTGTTAATGGTGAGAACGATGTAACATTAGGTGGTAAACATGATGGTGGTGGTGGATTTGACGTGTTTAAATTATTAGTTGCACCTTTACCACCACTAGCAATTTGTTGAGCCTGAGCATCACCCGCAGTTTTAATTGTTTTTGCTGACGCAACATTTAATTGTACGTCACCAGCAGACTTAATACCTTTTTTAACTGTATCAATTGTAGTTTTAAATTCATTTTGATTTTCATCAAAATATGATGGTGGTATGTTAGGATTCGCACTTGTAGCTGGTAACCAATAACAAACATAATATTTTGGTAAACCTAATGGTGCCTCCCCATTTTCACCGTAGAATATTCTATTAATATTCGGTGTTAATCTTGCAACCATAAAACTTAAAAACTTATCAAGGTTTTCAAAGTTAGCAATTGGCGTTGATGATGGTGAACCCGTAGAATTTGGTACGTCAACACAAGACGCTTGTTTCTGTATAAAATATTGTGTACTTGGTCCCCAATAAAGTGATAAATCTACGTTGGCAAAGTTGTTATTATAACCATAGAAACTATCTTTATTGAACGTCTTAATATAACACATTAAATAAATTAATACTTGTAAATCAGGATTGTCAGTTTTATTTCTAATTTCGTCCGCTAACTGCAATGGAGATAAAGTAATTGTTGCCGATTCTTTAAAATCACCCCACGTCGAATAGTTTGTATTAAGTTTTTCTGTACATGAGTTAACTGAGGCCGCAACATTATTACCTTGTTGTTGTAACAATGCCGTCTTATTAATATTTGTAGTAGGTTTGTTTGGCTTATTATCTTTTTTGGCCAATATAGCACTTTCAATTTGAGTTAATAAGTTTTGATTAATACTTTGAAGTAAGTTATCAATTGACGGTAAGTCGTAAATACCTTGTCTAACCCCCGTAAAACTTGTTTGGAATTCACCAGCATTTATTGTATGACTTACATCAGTAATTAGATAAGGTCCATTGAACATCGGAACGTGTCTTAAATTAAAATACATTGTTGGTTGTATCAACGCATTTCCAAATGATACAATATTACACTGATAACTTCTTTGTTTGTAAAGATTATATAATCCCACATTTTGAGTTGCACTGTTTTTTCCATTGGCCTGATTAACCATATTCAATTGTGTTTGAATTGTTTCAGACGTTGCCTTGCCACTATCCATTGAAACGTTAAATGAGTAGAAAATATTTTGATTTCTAGTTCCAATATCAACATTAAATCCTACACATCTATTGGAAACTGCCCAATCTTTTTTACCTTGTTGATTTTCAATTAAAGGATTTTCCGAAGCTCTTCTTAACTCAAATGAATCATTTCTATACCTTGAATTACCTTTTGGTAAATCTAAGTGCGCCGATGGTAATCCAGCATAAAAACAAACCATTTTTGGGCCTGATTTTCTATAGTCAACATCAAGGAATGTTCCCCACATATTATCGGCAAATTCTAATGAGCCCTCAGTGTTTTGTGAAATTGTTGTACCATCCACATCTTGTACATTGTAGAAGTTAACATACGCAGGTAATGGCATCACATTAAATTTGTTTTTAATCAATATACCACTTAAGAATGTAAAAACACTCATTTCCATATTCATGGACGTTTCTTCAAAAGTTTTTGTACCCAACAAAGTATCTTTTAATGATATGATGTCAACGATTATTGTGTCACCAATATTTCTTGATGCTCTGTCTAAAAATAAGAAATCTTCAAATAATGTCTTACTTGTAAAATCACCACCCGAAATCCATTTGTCATTTAAGGCCTTAAAAACTTCATAGTTTTCAACTTTACTTTGTTGTCCATCAATTACACTTTGAATTGATTTTTCAGGAAGTTCTTGTTGGTTTGGTAACTTAGCCCTAACTCGATTTAATACTTGGTTCAAGAATAAATCTTGTAATGCAGATGTACCATCTAAGTAAGTTTGTAATCTTGATTTAAATTCATCACTATTCAGTGTTGGTGTCAATAACTTTTGAGTCGCATATTGTTTTATCAGTTGGGAACACAATGTAATGTTAGCAACCGAAAACTCAATATTATTGTCTATAAAGAAATCGGTAATATATGAACCTTGGTCCGTGTAAACCAAATTTTGAATCGTCGAAAATCCAATTTCAGTTTCTAATGCCAACCATTGTGATTGAAATAATGCTTTGGATTGTGCCAACGTAATAGTACCTCCTGCCGATGGTAAAGAATTTGTAACATAAGTCCCAAAATTTATAGGGTCAACAATATCATTTGCCCCTCCATTTGAAGCCAAGAAAGAATCCACAACTCTTCGTTTGTAGTTTGAAGGATTACCGTATTTCAAAATAACATCATACTCCAAGAAAGACTTTATTGTTGTTGAAAATGATGATAGTTGTGTGTTAGGTATTGTATTAAAATACTCAGTAGTTGTTTGACCCGCATTACTTTCAATGGTCATAAGACTTCTGAACAAATATTGGAAATTTTTATAAACCGCATTATTATCTACAGGAGACTGACCAATTGGAACCGCAACTTGCGGTCCTAACTCAATATCCGCAACGGGTCTACTAAAGTTTAAAAACTCTTGTTCAAACTTATCTAAAATACTTTTATCAAAAACTGAAAATATTTCTTCGATATTTGAATATTCATCTGTAATTAAAAATTTAAATGGTGCTTGTTTTGTATTACCAGTTAAAATTTTATTTAGATACTTATCAGGACTCGGTTTAATTATCTCGTTACTTTTGAAGTATCCATAATTTGGTGCCGCCCATAATAATCTAACAGACCCATTATAAATTGATGGGTCATTTAAGAAAGAAAAGTTTTGAACGTTGTTTTGTAATAACTCAGAGCTAACTTGATTGAATGGTGTACCAAATGATGGTACGATGAAATACTTAATACTTGTAGTATTTTGATTTGGAGAACAATTTCCTGAAAGCGCTGGTAAGTCCATAACAGTATCAGGTAAAATAACAGACCAAGTTTGTATTGTAGATGCCGTTGGACTTCCTGTCGCAATACCAACATTTGAACTTGTTGGTATAACGTTTGAGTCTACAAAATTATAGACTTTCATGCCACCATTTATACTTGCCTGAATTTCTTGATTATCATAATTAACGTATAAATCATAACCATTATAAAATACGTTAAAGTCATTTATAACTTTAGGGTAAAATCCTGTTTGTATTTTTTGGATTGTTGGGTCTGAAGTATTTTGTAATGTTATTTTTTTAACACCATCAAACTCAAATTCATATGTTTTTGTATCCGCACTTGTTATCGGGTCATAATTAGTTTTATAATCAAAATTAGTCCACGCACTATCCAAGAAATCAACTCCGTTAGTTTTGTAGTACTTGTATCGATACCATATTGAACCCATTTTAAGGACCCAAGAATATGGCATTTTATGGATAGCACCAAACTTTTTGAAACAAGAAGCAATATAATCTAACTCACTTGACGCACCATCTGTTCTATATCTCTCTCTTAGTGATGCAAGTGGTAATGAATTAATGAATAAATAAGCCGCCTGAACATAAGGATGTTTATCTTTTCTTCTCCAATTGTAAACACCGTTTTGAATTGCATTTACCATGTAAGGAGTATTCAACATTGAAGTTGTTGTTTCTGTAGTTGCGTTCGTAATTGCTCTTGTATGAGTAATATAACTTTCCGTTGGTACAAATTCGTCAGGATTTTTTCTTAGAGTATAAAATACGTTAAGCCCTGTTTCAGAAATTTCAGTGGTTGGATTTGAAACTTTCAAATACGAAAAATTAGTAACTGGTCTATTCGTCGTATAGTTATAAACACTATTGAAATTTGAAATTACATTTCTTTCTTTAAAAACGGTCAATACTTGTTTAGTATCATACACACCATTACCTTGACTTCTATTACTTTGACTCATGTTTTGAGAAACCCAAGATGGATTTGTAAAAGGATAAGTGTCAATTATCAAAGGTTCACTTGTCGCATTTTTAACCAATTGCTCCAGTGCCTCATATTTAGCAATTATTTGTGGTTCTTTACCTAATTCGTTTGTTGTTAAAATATTAAAAGAGTTTTCCGTTAAATTTCTAATGTATGGAGTCACAAAGAAATCTCTTATGTATTCTTGATAAGCTTTACCAGTACCTTGGTTTGAAATGTTAGATAAAAACTGTGGGTAATTTTGAGCGGTAATATCGTAATTCTTAAGTTTCAATGTTAAGAATGGTGCACTAATACCTAAACTTGTAACAATATTACTAGTTTCAGAACTTAAAATTAAGTCAGTCAATTGACTTAGTTGGTTACCAGTTGCCCTAACAAAATTTGAATAGTTTGAAGTTAAGAATTGTCTTTCCCAAATTTCATAGAAAAATTTTATTTCCTCTTTGTTAACGTAAGCAATACCATTTGAGGGGTATTCAATCGCATTTATATTAATAATGTTTGTGGTCGCCTGACTATCTGTTGGTACTTGGGCAACAGGTGGATTAAACTTTTGAGTTAATCCTTTCATATATTCTTCAACAAATTCAACTTCAGGCCATTTTTCGTAAAGATATCCTTTTGTAATATCAACAACAGATGGGTCTGCAATATATGTAAGTTGAAACCTTCCCTTTTTATCTTCAGGAGTTTCTTTAAAGAATTGAGGCCAAGGGTAAACAGGAACTTTAGCCGTGGATAAACCTTGATTCTCATTTTGAGCTTCTTGTGATATTGAGGTTTTATCCGTAGTATCAACACCAGGTGCAGAAGACGGGTTATCTAAAATTGCCAATTGTCTTACTGGGTCATATTTAACATTCCAAGCATTTGTATGGACCTCATCCATCAATCTTATGAATGCTTCTGCAGACGCCATAATAACCGCAGAAACATTTCTAACAGTTGGTTTAAATCCTATACCTAATGTTGGGTCTTCAATTTTTCTTTGGAAGTCAGCAGTTAACCTTGTTTCATATTCTGTTAATTGTCTATTAGCCTCAGCTTCCATTTGATATATCAAATTTTCAAACCTTGGTCTTGTAAGGTTTGTAACTGTATCACTTTTAAAAACAAAAAGAGGTGGTATGACAAGATTTGTACTTTTATTAGGATTAGGAATGGCACCTGAACTCAAAGTTGTTTCAAGTTGTTCTGATAATATCTTACTCAAATAATCTGAAGTAGTTTTTTTATCCGCCTCACTTACCACAGTACTCCCTACTTGTTGTTGTGTAGTTTTTTCTAAATCAATATCATTTAGATTAACATTTTCTAATAACGTATCGTAAGTAATACTATTTTTAATGGGTGTGGCACCTCTAGTACCAAGTGTTGGGTTTTCCGCCAATAATTTATTAAATTCCGAAGTATAACCACTTAATAATGTTTTTGCGGTTTGTTGTTTATCAACCTCAATACCATCTTTAAACGTATACGTAAATGTACCGTTTTTCAATACGATAGGCTTTGGATTCATAAAAGTTCCAAACCAAGAAGTTTCAGAACCATAAACCTCATTATAATAATTTTTTAAAGTTTCTTTATAAGCCCTAATGTTTGTTAAGGGTTCAACATCCGCCTTAATATATGTGTTGATAATATTTTTTTCTAAATTTTCTAACGAGTTCATAAACTGAGCAAATGTCAGTTCGGGAAAATCTGGGTCTAACAATCCTTTAGCCTTATACTCACTATATACTTCTTTAACTTTCTGATATCCTTTTTCACTCACAACCTGAACTGTAACATTATTTTGACTCGCAGTCGATTGACCAATATTACCCCCCGTTTGTTTTGTTTGTGCCTCTATATTTTTATTACCACCTTCAGTTGATGTCGGTGATTTAGTAAAATCAAATCTTGTACTGTACATGTGTGGAGCAGCAAGAAGATTACCCATAGATATTTCATTCAAAATATTAAACTTATATCCTACAAATTCTAAACTTATTGAATAGTTTCCACTAAAAGAGTTAAATCTAGCATTAAAAGTTTTTAAATTTAATTGGTATTTTATCGCTTGTCCGTAATATCCCTTTAGTGTTAAATAAAATGGTGGGTATGGTAGGTTAAAAAACGCTGCGTAAGGTGAGTTATCACCCAATTGAAATAGTGCTCTTCCTTGTATGTCTTCTAACTCCATTGTTACTGTAGGAATAAATGAAGTATTTGTAGTTACACTAATATTTGTAATACCTAGTAAACCATTATCTTTTGATGTCCCACCTGGATTTACAACAGTTACTTTATTGTATGGAGTATTACCATTATTTGGTTCTACCAACTGACTACGAATTTGATTATCCCCTAAACCATTTCTGGAGTTTTTACCTGTTAATTCGTCATAATACCCTGTGGTCAACGAAGTCCCCTCAGTAGGTCGTAAAAAATTAATTTTTGCAACAGAAATTACTGTTGCGGTATCTTCAGGAGTTCCTCCAACCGCTAATTTAGTCCTTGGTAATAATTCAGCTTCAAGGTTGGCGAACATAACCATCTTTTCATGGTCAACCAATCTTTCACGAATATTACCAAACGCGTCAATAGTTTTATTCGGGTCAACAACAATTATGTTGTTATAATCAAATTCAACTAAAATATTTCCGCTATTGTCCCCTGGTGTGTTACCTGCCATAATAATAAAAATAATTTTCTAAAGCGGCTTTATAATCCTGTAAAGAAGGTAGTAGTGGATACGGAATAATCAATACCGCACCATCGAATATGTTATTTTCCAAACCACCAAATTGTGGATTTGCCTGTAAAATCAACCAACCAAAATATGGTGAGTTATAATACTCTTGAGAAACAACGTCCAGTCTACTTCTTGCAACTTTATATATGTAGGCCTTGTCCGTAGGTTTTTGTGGTAGTTGCACAAATGGAACTACAGTCTGTTCACCGTTAATTAAGAAGTCACTATATCTATTCCAATATTGATATGCCATTAGTTAAGTTTTACTTTAGAAATAAACACTGATGCACCTAATTCGTCATTCCATGTTTTATTATTTGTGTTTTGGTTTTCAACAGCTCCAAGTCCTTTTATTAGTGTCACCCTACCCTCATCATTCGCATTTTCACTAGTGTAAGTGAACAATCTTTCTTTACCAAGTGTATATGGTGTAAACTTCAAGAAGTTTTGTAATTTTTCTTTTTCAATATAATCAATAAACTCTTTAGTTAAATCATTTTCATTCACAAAAGCGGGTTTAGCACTAACCTTCCAATAAGCGTCAAAAAGATTATTTAAGGTTGTTGTTGAAGTGTCACCAAGAATACTAGGATTATTAAGTATATTACCAATTAAGGCATTTTTAAATGTTTCATACTTTTTATCGTCCACAACATCATTAGAAATTATCATATACACTCTTCTAAATGAAGGTTTATCAAAAAGATTTATTCTACTAAAAGGTACAAATACTTTTTGGTTTTCAGGTAATTTATAACCTTTATCAAAAACCAAAATACCTTCATAAGATTTACCCCCAATACTAAGACCTTTAGTTTCAAAAGTAGTTACTGAACCAACAACTTTATTAAATCCACTAATACCTAAACTAATTAAAGTTAAATCTTCTTTTAGTTCATCTAAAGTATTTGTAACATTTTGCGAACTAGTGTGCACTTGTGAAGTACCAGATATCACATAACTTATAACTTTACCCATCTTGTCTTGTTTTCCATCAGTACCTCTATTGGTAAAAGTAGGTGCATAATAAACAATAGTATTTGACTTCGCTAATGAACGAATATAAATCTGTTGGGCATCAGTCATACTTTGAGTTATAGTTGTTATTGGATTTAGAAAAGAGCCTTTTTTATCCTCAACAAATTTTGAATAATTTTCTTTTAATTGTCTAATTATTTTATTTGAAATATTTTTTTGTGGTTCATTCATAAACTCTATAAAACCTTCATTACTGTTTTTTATATCTTTCAGTAACTCATCAAAAATAACGTCGACTCTTTGTTGGGTATTGTTTGGTTTTCCATACAACACTGTGTCACTTTGAGCGGTAGTAGAGATTTTACCATCCATATAGTTTCTTTCTAACATCCACTGTTGTCTCATAGCATTATTATATTGATTTGCAACCTCTCTATTCTTGTTAACAACTGTAGTAAAATATGTTTGGGTATCCGTTACTAAATTATCCATGAAAGTTTTATAGTTAATTTCACCAGTCTCAATTCCTGAAACATTAACTTGACTACTAACTATACTTCCAATTGTGTTTTCGTTACTTTGTCCATTATCAACCGCAGCATTATTGATTGTTGGAGGCGCAACACCAGAAATTGCCGCAAATTGTAAAAACTCTTTATCCAATACTTGATAACTTGTATCAGTAACATCTGCCCTATCATCGTAAATTTCAGTATTGGCATAGTAGTTAAATGTTAATGCATTCTGTAACTTATCAACAGATTCTTTAAGACCACTACCACCAACAAAATTAAATGCTAATGTTACCTTTGCAATCATTGGCTGAACACCAATCCCTTCAGGGTTAATATCTAATTGTTCGTACGCTAAACTTAAACTTGTTGGGATTATTTTTGTATTATAAAAATCACCAATTCTCAATATTAATACTGGTGGTGTACCAAAAGCTGTGTTTGTGGCATTGTTATATTCTAAAACATCTTTACCACCAACAGATTTTACAACAGGTATAGTATCACCTGGCCTCATACATTGTTGTAAGAATGTTAATCTTGTATTCAATCCTTCAGGTGTAATCGCGTGGAAAGCAGGTTGGAAGAATTTCAATTTATCTTTTAGATTATCAAACACCATAGGTGTCTCTTCTTTGATTACCTCAAAATAATCACACTCAGATAATAAAGACCTCAAAACCCTTTTTGTAATATTATCTCTAACAACTGCAACATTTTCTATTTGAGTTTGAGTTTCAGTTTTAGTTACAACATTACCCGTCACAACAGTTATATACTTGGGTGGTAAAACAGGGTCGGGAGATTTTAACTTATTATCTATTTTTGATATGAACGCCCTTCTACAAGACATTGCAGGTGTTGTGTAAATATCTTTAGCCCCAACCTGAGTATCACCACCAACCGCGTTTTGGTTTGTGTCGGTACAGTTTACAGATTGAGCTGGTGACATCTCATTAACAGAATAAGGTTCTTGAGTCTTTTTAGATTTTAGTGGTGTTGATGTTGCAACTTCACCAAATCCAGTACCACTAACAACCAACAATCTTTTTTCTTCAATATATTTTTTTGTTGCAGGATTCTCGTTAAAAAATCTTATAACCGATGCAATCCTTCTTGCCGCCAAAGATTTATTGTATTCAACAGTTTGTGGTGCAGAACAACTTGAGTCAATAGAAATTGTAACAGTTCCAGAAGTACTATTTTTACTTTTCTCAGCAACATCAATAGCCAATTGTTGAGCAATTTTATAGTTTGGTGTAATTACAGTATTATAAAATTCATCTAACTGAGGACCGTTTGATTTTTTTGAATACGTTGGTTTTTCTTCAATATATTCATCATACATTTCATTGTAATTAGGTGCAGTTTTTGGTCGTGGGTAATCATTTGAAAAATAAAAACCAATTTGTTCGTATTTTGACAAATCAATACCTCCATTACCATTACTACCACCAGAACCTGTAGCTCCTCCACCACTATTTGGTGCCGCGAGTTCAGGTTCTACTTTAATTGTGTTTGCAATATATTCCATTTGTTCCCTTGTAACTTCTTTTGAAGTAATTGCTTGTTGCATTTGAAACAAATCATTTGGATTAATTGTATAGTATTTTTTAGCTAATTCATAGATATCATATTTTCTACACCCCGCAAAGAATGAATCCAATATTCCATCAATTCTTGTCTTGTTAGTTTCATTACCTAAAACTTTATTAACAATAACATTCAATACTGATGGGTGGTCAACAACAATATCCCAAGTTAAACTACCTGTTCTACTTGTATTTTTATATGTATAAATGGGTTCAGGTCTTCCGATAAAATCATTTTGATTCCAACTTGCCTGTACTGATTCGTTGAATGTTAAGTTATATGGTGGGAACCACATTACTCTACCTCCGTTAGGACCTCTCTCACACACCGCCAAATCTGACACAGAGTAACCAGGCGCATTTGATGTCGCCCACGCCAAGTTCTCCAATGAGAACATATATTTCTTAGCATAAGCGTTATTCATCGTACCAATAATATTGGTCGAGTCTTGACCTCCTTCTTGTTTGTTTGGTCCAATGTTAAGATTATAAGTCTTATCCAATACCGACCAAGAAAATCTTCTACCTTCAGTTGTTATACCGTCAGTCTTTTGAAGGTCATTGTATTGTAAGTACGGAACGTCTTTGGCAAACACACGACAGTATTCAGTACCAACCTCTTGTCCGATTGCCCCAACATAACTTAACACTCTTGAACCTTTCGTCATTTCTTTATACCCATCATTGAATACTTTACTAACTTGGTCAATTGCATTACCCGCGTGTTTTAAACGATTACCACCTTGTGGTTGGCTATCAATAATTCTTTGAGTGTCGTCAAGAATAGAACCTTCTCTAAATGTTCTTTCCGTTGACTCAGTGGTATTATACGATGATGGTTTAAAGTCTTCGTCGTCATTAGTTATTTGTCCACCAATACCAACTTTTTTACCAGCATTACCTTTGTATTTTGGTGACACCCATGTGAAACCACCTTCAATACCCCCACCGTTACCATAGGTCGGTCCGTTAGCACCAAGTCTAATTTCTTTACTTGGTCCTTCATATAACTGAGCCAACTCTTCAGGACCATAAACAGGAGCTTGAACTTCATTTCCATAAGGGTCATTTGGTAATGAACCTGATGGTGAAAATATTCTTGATGGTTCAGACGTTGTTGAACCAACGTAATAATTGGC
>Ga0164292_10001287_pt1 | contig 20160 bp, 15 predicted proteins | sample GEODES117metaG_FD_111486 | JGI IMG/M metagenome (GOLD analysis project Ga0164292, IMG submission 111486) | Eutrophic lake water microbial communities from Lake Mendota, Wisconsin, USA - GEODES117 metaG | ecosystem: Environmental > Aquatic > Freshwater > Lake | place: USA: Lake Mendota...
CGGTGCTGGCGCTCGGCACGGCCTTCGCCCTGGTGCTGAAGCTGTATCTGGCGCGCGGGCCCGGTGCCGCACCCGTCACGGTGCACCTGTGGGACTGGATGAACTTCGGCTGGGGCGGCGGCCCGTGGAAGAGTTTCCAGGCCGACGTGAGCCTGTACATCGACAGCCTCACGCTGCTGTGGATGCTCTTCGTGACGGGCCTGGGCACGCTGATCGCGCTCTACGCAAGCGAATACATGGAGGCCGAGCGCGGGCCCGGCTACGCACGCTTCTTCTTCGGCGTGAGCGTGTTCCTGCTGGCCATGAGCGCGCTGGTGATGGCCGACAACCTGGTGCTGCTCTACTTCGGCTGGGAAGGCGTGGGCCTGGCGAGCTACCTGCTGATCGGCTTCTACTACCGGAAGCCGTCGGCCGTGGCCGCAGCCAAGAAGGCCTTCATCATGAACCGCGTGGGCGACCTGGGCCTGGCGGTCGGCATCTGGCTGATCTGGGTGAACTACGGCACCGTGGAGTTCGGCGCGCTGTTCCAGGCCTTCGACGACGCGGCGCGCGGCGTGGGCGGTTGGGACCGATCGCTGATCCCGTTCTGCCTGATGCTCGGCGCCTTCGGCAAGAGCGCGCAGCTGCCGCTCTTCACCTGGCTGCCGGATGCCATGGAAGGCCCGACGCCCGTCAGCGCGCTCATCCACGCGGCCACCATGGTCACGGCGGGCGTGTACCTGATCGCGCGCATGCAGCCGCTCTTCTCGCTGCACCCCGACGCGATGGCAACGGTGGGATGGATCGGCGCGCTCACGGCGCTGCTGGCCGCCACGATCGGCATGGCGCAGTACGACATCAAGCGCGTCTTCGCCTACAGCACCATCAGCCAGCTTGGGTACATGTTCATGGGTCTCGGTGTGGGCACGGCGTTCGGCGCGGCCTACCACGTGTTCACGCACGCGTTCTTCAAGGCGCTGCTGTTCCTGACGGCAGGCGCGGTGATGCATGGTTTCGCCGGACAGCTCGACCTGCGCCACCTCTCGGGACTTCGCCGCGTGCCCGGCTTCCGGATCGTCAGCTGGACGATGTTCATCGGTTGCCTGTGGCTGGCCGCCTTCCCCTACAGCGCCGGATTCTTCTCGAAGGACCTGATCCTGGTTCAGGCGATGAGCAGCCCCCGCTTCCAGGTGCTCGGATGGATCGGCCTTGCCACCGCGGCGCTGACGGCCTACTACACCTTCCGCGTGTGGTTCCGCGTGTGCGCCGGCCCCGTGGCATACGCGCCGGGCGATGAGGATCACGGCCACGACGATCACGGCCACGGGCACGATGCGCATGGCCACGCCGCGACCGGCCACGACGCGCGTGGACATGGACTTGGACATGGCGCCCACGGCGGTGCCTTCCACCCGCATGCACCGCGCCTCGCGATCAATGCCGTGCTGCTGCTGATCTGCGCGGGCGCGATCCTGGCCGGCGTGCCCGGCATTCAGGCGCTGCGCGGCGAGCACAACTGGGTGCAGGAGATGGTCTACAACTCGAGCGCCGTGCGGGCGGCGGGTGTGGATCACGTCACCGAGCCGGTGGCCTTCGGCATGGATCCGCACAAGCTGGTCACCGTGTTCGGCACGGCAGCCTGCCTCGGCGGCATCGCGATCGCCTTCTGGATCCACCTGCTCGACCGCCGCATGGCGGATCGCCTGCGCACCGCGCTGCTCTCCAATGGGCTGACGCGCTGGCTGCCGACCTCGATGGAGAACAAGTGGTACGTCGATGAGCTCTACCACGCGCTGTTCCGCCTGCCCGCGTGGGTCACCAGCCACCTGCTGCACTTCTTCGATCGACACTTCATCGACGGCCTTCTGGTGAACGGCCTCGGCCGCATCCCCGTCGCGATGGGACGGCTCTTCCAGCCGCTCTACAACGGCGCGCTGCAGGGCTACGCGGGAACGATGGCTGGCGGACTCGTGCTGGTGCTGGCGTGGGTCGCGTGGAAGTGGCTTGGCGCAACGGGAGGTGCCGCGTGAATCCGCTCGGGTTGATCGTGCTTCCGGTGATCGGCGCGGCTGCGGCCGCCTTCGGCCCCGCCCGGTGGGCGAAGTGGACGGCCTTCGTGGCGTCCCTGGCCGTCTTCGCCCTCAGCGTGGTCGTGGCGGTGCAGTTCCCCGAGTGGCGCACCGGCAACTACTGGCCCAACACCAACGAGGGCGGCGCGCTGAAGGCCTTCGGGGTGAGCCTGCTTCTCGGCGGCGACAGCGTGAACATGCTGCTCCTGCTGCTGACCACCTTCATGATGCCCCTCACGCTGGCGGGCAGCTTCACGGCGGTCACCGAGCGCGAGCGCGAGTACTACGGATGGTTCATGCTCCTCGAGGCGGCGCTGATGCTGGCGTTCCTGAGCCGTGACCTGATCCTCTTCTACGTGGGCTACGAGTTCACGCTGGTGCCGATGTACTTCCTGATCTCGATCTGGGGCGGCCAGCAGCGCCGCGCCGCGGCGATCAAGTTCTTCATCTTCACCTTCATGGGAAGCATCTTCACGCTCGCCGCCGCGATCTACGTCGCAGCGCGAGCGGCCGACGCGAACGGCGCATGGGACTTCAGCATCGCGGGACTGACCCGGTTCGGCAGCGAGTCGCTGAGCAATCGCGAGCAGTTCTGGGTCTTCCTGGGCCTCATGGCGGGGTTCGCGATCAAGACACCGGTGTTCCCCGTGCACACCTGGCTGCCCCTGGCGCATGATCAGGCCCCCACCGGCGGCAGCGTGATCCTGGCGGCCGTGCTGCTGAAGCTTGGCACCTACGGCGTGTATCGCCTGGCGCTTCCGATGGCCCCCGCCGGCGCAGTCGAGACCGCGACCTTCTTCGGCGTGCTGGGCGTGCTGGCGATCCTTGCCACGGCCATGATCTGCTGGGTGCAGACCGACGCGAAGAAGCTCATCGCCTATTCCTCGGTCAGCCACATGGGCTTCGTGGTGATGGGTCTCTTCGCCTTCAACCCGATCGGCATGCAGGGCTCGGTGATGTACATGGTGTGTCACGGACTCTCGACCGGCGCACTCTTCCTCTGCATCGGCATGATGTACGAACGCTTCCACACCAAGGAAATGGACGCCATGAGCGGGCTGGCCCGGCACATGCCGATCTGGTCGACCTTCATGGTCATCTTCACGCTGGCGAGCGTGGGCCTGCCCGGCCTGAACGGTTTCGTGGGCGAGTTCCTCTGCCTCATGGGAACGTTCGTGGCCGAGCATGACCAGCCCGCCGGCTACCCCGGCGTGATGGGCCCGTGGTTCGCGGTCGTGGCGGGCGTGGGCCTGATCCTCGGCGCGATGTACCTGCTCCTGCTGCTGGGCAAGATCGTCTGGGGGCCGCTGAAGGTTCCCGGCGCGCACGATGACCCGCACGAGCATGCGCATGGCGACAAGGGTCACGGAGGCCTGCCGCGCGACCTCTCCTTCCGCGAGATCGCGATCCTGGTGCCGATCGCCGCCGCCTGCATCGGCATCGGCGTCTATCCGAAGATCATGCTGGATGTCACCGAGCCCTCGGCGGCCAACGCGCTGGTGGCGTTCCCCGAGAAGGTGAACGCGTGGAACGCGGCGCACGGCAAGACCGCGCCCGCGAAGGTCGCGCTGCAGACTGAGGAGGTCTCGCGATGAGCGCTGCCGTGTCCGTCGCCGAGCGCATCGGCGCGCTCGTGCCCGAAATGATCGTCTTCGGCGGCAGCGTGGTGGTCAGCGTGACCGGGCTCAGCCCGAAGCGCTCCGTCCGCGCCGCCACGCCGTTCCTGTCGGTCCTCACGCTTGTTGCAGCCCTGGTGGCCCTCACGAAGGGCTGGGGCGGATCCACCACGGCCGGCCTGCTGCTGCCTGGCGTGGGCCCGTTCGCGCGCGGACTCATCCTGCTGATGGGCGTGGGTGGCGCCGCGCTGGCCGCAGGCCTTGTGGACCGTCGCTACGAGGAAGCGGTGGCGCGCGGCGCGGCCGCCTTCGATCCGATCCGCGTGGTGCGCGGCGAGTTCTTCGCGTTCATGCTGCTGTCGATCTGCGGCGCCCTGCTGATCCCCGGCAGCCCCGACCTGATCTGGCTCTTCCTGGCGCTCGAACTCACCAGCCTGCCGACCTACATCATGGTGGCGATGAGCCGCGGCACGCGCCGCGCGCAGGAAGCGTCCGTGAAGTACTTCTTCCTGGGCGCGCTCAGCACCGCGATCCTGGTGTACGGCTTCGCGCTCATCTACGGCAGCACCGGTTCGCTGCAACTCACCGAGATCCGTGCGGCCTTCGCGCAGCAGTCGGCGATGGGCGGCATCGACGCGATCGGCACCATCGGACTCCTGCTCGTGACCATCGCGCTTTGCTTCAAGCTGGCTGCCGCGCCGATGCACTTCTACGCGCCCGACGTCTACGAGGGTGCGGCGGCTCCAGTCACCGGCCTCCTGTCGTTCCTGCCGAAGATGGCGGGGTTCAGCGCGCTGCTGCTGGTGGTTGACGCCGCTGGCTGGGGTGGCCTTGCGAACGCCGGCAACGGCCTGCCGCCTGCCCTGCAGGCCACGCTCTGGATGGTCACCGTGCTCACCATGACGCTTGGCAACGTGGGTGCGCTGCTGCAGCGCAGCGCCAAGCGCATGCTGGCCTACAGCAGCATCGCCCACTCGGGTTACATGCTCATGGCGATCGTGGCCGGTCCGGAACTCGGCCTGCCCGCGCTGCTCTTCTACCTGCTTGCCTACGGCGTGACCAACAACGCGATCTTCGGCGCGCTCTCGGGCATCGAGCGCAACGGCCAGGAGGTCGAGAAGGTCGAGGACCTCGCCGGCCTCGCGCGTCGCCATCCAGGCGCGGCCACGTGGCTCGCCGTTGGCAGCGCCTCGCTGATGGGCATGCCGCCCTTCCTTGGCTTCTGGGCCAAGCTGGTCCTGTTCATCGCCGTGGTGTAGTCGGGGCACACCCCGCTGGTGGTCATCGCGGCCGTCAACAGCGTGGTCAGCGTGTGGTATTACCTCCGCCTTGCCGGCGTCCCGATCCTCGCGCCCAGTGGCGCCGCCGCCGAGGGCGTGGTGAAGACCCCCAGCGCTGGACCGCGCCTTGCCGCCGTCGTGTTCGGCGTGGGCGTGCTGGTGCTGCCACTCTTCATGAACCGTCTGGTTTCGCAGGTCGAGAAGGCCGCGGGCGTGCCCCAGAAGACCGGCGCGGCCGCGCAGCCGGACGCGCTTCAGGCCGCTTCCCGCTGACCCCGGCTTTCGCTACACTTTCCGACCCCCGCGGCTGTAGCTCAATTGGATAGAGCACAAGCCTACGAAGCTTGGGGTTGCAGGTTCGAGTCCCGCCAGCCGCGCTTCGATCGACGCCGCCGAGAGTCCCTCGGCGGCTCGCCTTTTTGGGAGACTTGCCGCCCGTGAGCGCCAACGCTGACATCGCGCGCCTTTTCGGCGAGATGGCCGACGCCCTGGAGCTGCTGGGCGAGAACGCCTTCCGCGTGAACGCGCTGCGCAAGGTGGCGCGCACCGCCGAGGACGCGGCCGAGGACCTGGCCGCGCTCGCCCGCACCGATGTGAAGACGCTCGAGGCAATCCCGGGCATCGGCGCCAGCAGCGCCCGCAAGATCGTGGAGTTCGCCACCACGGGCTCCATGCACGAGCACGCGGAATTGCTGGCCAAGCTGCCCGAGGGGCTCATGGCCGTCCTGCGCGTGCCAGGGCTTGGCCCCAAGACCGTGAAGCTCCTCTGGGAGCAGGGTGGCGTGACCGACCTTGCCACACTGAAGAGCAAGCTCGAGTCGGGCGCCCTCGAGGGCCTGCCACGCATGGGTGCCAAGACGCTGCAGAACATCCGCGAGAACCTGGCATTCCTGGAGACCGCCAGCGCCCGCACGCGCCTGGGCGACGCCCTGCCGGTGGCCGAAGCGCTGGTGACCGCGCTCTCCGCGCTGTCCGGCGTGACGGAGGCCGCTTATGCCGGCAGCCTTCGGCGCGGCAAGGAGACGATCGGCGACATCGACCTGCTGGTGGCCACGAAGTCGTCCAAGCCGGTCATGGAAGCCTTCACCTCGCGCCCCGACGTGGCGAAGGTGCTCGTGCACGGCGACACGAAGTCGAGCGTCCGCCTGAAGAGCGGCCTGCAGGTCGACCTTCGCACCGTCGAGACTGCCGCGTGGGGCGCGGCCCTGCTCTACTTCACCGGCAGCAAGGAACACAATGTGCTGCTGCGCGAGCGTGCCCAGCAGCGCGGCATGCGTCTGAACGAGTACGGGCTCTTCCCCGACGACGGCGAACCCGAGCCGCCACAGGATCGCGGCGTGAAGCCCGTTGCAGCCGCGACCGAGCAGGCGATCTACAAGGCGCTTGACTTGCCCTGGATCCCGCCCGAACTGCGCGAATCGAGGCATGGCCTCGCCGCCGCGCCCGCAGGACTGATCGAGGTCACCGACATCCGCCGCGAGCTGCATTGCCACACCACCGCCAGCGACGGATTCTGCAGCATCGAGGAGATGATCGGCGAGGCCAAGCGCCGTGGCTTCGACTGCATCGCGATCACCGACCACAGCCGCAGCAGCGCGCAGGCCAACGGACTCAGCGTGGAGCGCCTGCTCGAGCACGCCCAGGCCGTGCGCGCCGCGGGCAAGCGCGTGGGAGGCATCCACGCACTCGCGGGAAGCGAGGTGGACATCCTTGCCGATGGTCGCCTGGACTACCCCGACGACGTGCTCGCGCAGCTCGACTGGGTGGTCGCCAGTCCGCACACCGCGCTCAAGCAGGATTCCGGCGCGGCCACCGCCCGCCTGCTGGCCGCGATCGAGAACCCCTTTGTGCACGTGATCGGCCACCCGAGCGGCCGCATCCTCGGCGGACGCCCGGGGCTCGAGCCCGACTGGGCTGTGCTGTTCAAGGCTGCGGCGAAGGCGCAGGTGGCCATGGAGATCAACGCGAACCCGCATCGCCTCGACCTGCGCGACCAGCTCGTGCACGCGGCCCTTGCAGCAGGCTGCGCCATCGCGATCAACACCGACGCGCACGCGCTCGACAACCTCGATCTGCTTCGCTTTGGCGTGCTCACCGGCCGCCGCGGCGGGCTCACCGCGGAGCGCTGCGTGAACGCCTGGCCGTGGAAGCGATTCGATGCGTGGCGCACATCGCGCGGGCGCTGAGCCACACCGTTCGTCGAACCACGCGCGGCTTCAGCGGGCGGATGCGCCCTCCACTGCCGCGCTCAGTGATGCAGATCCTTCACGATCCCCTTGTTGATGCGATCGGCAGGCATCAGCAGCAGGCTCACCGCATCGAAGAAGCGCCGCGCGAGCCGTTCGCTCTGTGAACCCAGCCGCTGCGTGTCGGCCAGCAGCGCGTCGGGGCTCTCGCCCGCGGCCTTCACCGAGGCCGTGCCCGTCTCGATCTCGCGGCGCACCGTGGCGGCGTTCCACTCGGGGTGATACTGGATGCCGTAGCTGCGCAGTCCCACGCTGTAGGCCTGCACCTTGCAGCCGGCGCTGCTCGCCAGCAGCGTGGCGCCCTCGGGCAGCTTCGACACGTGGTCGCTGTGCCAGCAGAACTGCGGACCCTTCCAGGGCTGCCCCGCGAAGAGCGCGTCCTCGCGGCCCTGCGGCGTCAGCGCGATGTCCTTCCAGCCGACTTCCGGCGCGGCCATGCGGCCCGTCTCGCCGCCAAGCGCCGCGGCCAGCAGCTGCGCGCCCAGACACAGGCCAAGCACTGGAATGCCAGCGCCGTGCGCATCGCGCAGCAGGCCCATCTCGGCCTGCATCCAGGGGGCGTTCATCTCGTGCACCGTCTGCGGGCCGCCAAGGCTCACCACGCCGTGCACGTCGTCAAGATCGGCGGGCACCTGCTGCCCCGCATGCAGCCGGATCACGCGCAGCTTCTGTCCGAAGCCGCGCAGCGAGTCGATCAGGATGTCCGCCGGGCAGTCCGCCGAGTGCTCGAAGATGACGATGGCCATGGGACGGGAAGATTAGCACCGAAAAAGGGCATGAACTCCCCGGGACAGCGCGCCACCGCGTCACGATGCGGTCATGACCCCCACCAATTCCCTGCCCGATCCCCGCAAGGCTTCGGGAATGGCCGCGGAGCAGGCCGCCGCCTCGCTGCTGGAGCGATTGGGGCACCAGATCCTCGCGCGCAACCTCCGGCTGGGGCATCTGGAGGTCGATGTCGTGTCCACGGATCCTTCCGACGGATCGCTCGTCCTGACGGAGGTGAAGGCGCGCCGCGGCGGGCGGCACGCGCCGGAGCTCCGGGTGGATCACCGCAAGCGACTCCATCTGGAGACCGCCGCACGCATGCTGCTGTGCCGACCCGGGCTGCGCCGTCGTGCCGTCCGGTTCGACGTGGTCGCCGTCACCCTTGACGCCGCGGGGCGCCCGGAGTCGCTGCGTCACGTGCCCAGGGCGTTCGATGCCGAGGGACGCCGACCTGGCCAGTAGCGATCGAGCGCGAAGTTGAAGAGGCGCTCGCGCATCTGCAGCAGGTCCTCGGCGATCCAGCGCGTGCGAAGCGCGTTCAGATACCGGTTCTGCTCGATCGCGAAGCGTTCACCCTCGAGCTGCCGGCGCAACTGCAGCTGCAGGCGCGGATCGAAGATGCTGCGGGCCACGGCCTGCTTCGACTCGAAGAGGGTCATCCAGGACACCTGCGCGCGCTGCTCCACCGGGCCGTCGATCGCCCCCTGCTTCAGGCCCTTGATGCGCACCTTCAGGTCCTCCACGAGGTCGGGGATGCCGTCCACCCCCTGCGCACCCAGCTTGAACTCGCGCCAGAGACCGCCGTTGGGAACGCCCATCGCGGTGGCGACTTCCTCGAAGGTCTTCCCCTGCGCGAAGAGCCCCTTCACCTGATCCACCTTCGCCTGGTCCGCCTTGGGGACCGCGATGCGACCCACGCGCAGCATCGGAGGCGGGTTGTAGACCTCGAAGTTGCGCATGTAGAGCCGATCGATGTCGCGCCAGCTCACGATCGCGCGCGGGCGCACGCGCCGCCGCATCAGGTCGTTCGCGAGGGCCTCGTTCTTCTGGCGCTTGGTGAAGTCCTCGATCGTCATGCCCGGGAACTCCTCCTCGATGCTGCGCTCCGCCTCGCTGCGCGTGCCGCCGCGGCTGGCGATCTCCTTCTCCTGCAGTTCGCGCATCCACGCCAGCAGGCCCTCCTTCGCCTCGTCCGGGATGGTCGACTCCGCCTCGCTGATCACGAGTTCGTTGTTCACGAACTGGTCGAAGGCCTCGTAGATGATGCGCCGAAACTCCTCGTAGGCCTTCTCGCGCTCGTTCGGGCTTCCCGTGGCGATGCGCCGCAGGCGATCCTCTCGGGGGATCAGGAACTCGTTCGCGTAGAGCGGCTTGCCGTTGATCTGGCCGATCAGTGAATCCACCGGCCAGATGCCGTTGGTGATCGAGGCATCCGGCGTCTTCGTGCCGTCGGCGCCAGTCGCGGATCCCGACGCGCGCATGGTGCGCGTGACCGAGGTCGTGGCGCTGCCGGAGGCGTCCACCTGCACCGTGGTGTCCTGCGTCTCATCAGGATCGGGCTCGAAGTCCGAGGCGGGAATCTCCACCACCGATGGACGCACCCCCTCGGGCACCGATCCCTTCACGAACGCCGTCGTGGGGATGTCGCGGCTGTCCTCGGGCGTCTCATCCATCGAGAGGCACCCGACGAGCGGCAGGCAGCAGGCGGCAAGCAGCGCGATCCTTCGCACGGCGGGATCCTACCTGCGGCCTCGCGACCGCTGCCCTCCTGACCCCTATACTCGCGGATCTGGAGGCCCCTTGAGCGACGCCGAAACCCCGAAACTTCATGTGGACAGCGACTGGAAGGCACAGGCCCAGGCCGAAAAGGAGCGCCTGAGCAAGCAGGAGGCCGAGAAGGCCCCCAAGGGAGGCCGCGAGGAGATGCCTCCCGCCGACTTCCGCAGCCTGGTGGGCATCCTGGCCAGCCAGGCGGTGAGCGGACTCGGCGGCTATGCCGACGAGCAGGGCCGCGTGATGGTGGACCTTGTGGGCAGCCGATTCGCGATCGACCTTCTGGCGGTCGTGGAGGAGAAGACCAAGGGCAACCTGACCCCCGAGGAAGCGAAGGACCTGAAGGAAGTCCTGGCGGAGCTGCGCTCGCGCTTCGTGCAGATCGCCCAGGCGGTCGCCGCGCGCATGGCAAGCGGCCAGGGCGTGCCCACCGCCCCCGCCGGTGCAAGCCCGATGGGCCGCGCCGGCGAGCCTCCCGCCGGACCCAAGCTGGTCGTTCCCTGAACCCGACACGCATCGACGAGACCTGAACCGTGAGCACTGCCACCGCCGCTACGCCGAAGAGCTTTCTCGATCGCCACTACCACCTGATCCGCCGCCTGCACTCGCTGAGCGGCGTCTTCCCGATCGGGCTCTTCCTGATCCCGCACCTCACCACGAACAGCAGCATCCTGTGGGGCAAGGCGCTCAACGGCGCGAAGTTCGCCGACCGCGGCATCGACGCCGCGGGCGCTGGCGTGGCCACGTTCCAGCATGAGGTGGACTTCATCCACGGACTGCCCGCGCTGATCTTCATCGAGGTCTTCGTGCTGTGGCTGCCCATCCTGTTCCACGCGGGCGTGGGCGTGTGGTTCGCGCGCACCGGCCGCTTCAACACCTCGCGCTACGCCTATCAGGACAACTGGCGCTACGTGTGGCAGCGTCTCAGCGGTTACCTGGGCGTGCTCTTCATCTTCATGCACGTCAGCAGCCTGCGCTGGGGCTGGAACTACGGCGGCCTCATGCCGACCTTCCAGGCCGACGCCGCGGCCAGCTCGCTGGCGACGCACCTGCAGAAGGGCTCGATGGGCATGTGGATGGCGGCCTTCTATCTCGTGTGCGTGCTCGCGCTGGTGTTCCACTTCGCCAACGGCCTCTGGACCGCGGCGATCACCTGGGGTGTCACCGTCAGCGTGGGCGCGCAGCGTCGCTGGGGTCAGGTGTGCGCGGCGCTCGGCCTTGGACTGGCCGGCGCGGCGGTGGCGGCCGTCTTCGGCTTCGCCACCCTGGACCCCGAGAAGGCCCGCGCGATCGAGAACCAGTATCAGGCCGGCGAGCTGGAGCGGGAAGTCGGTGCGGAACTCAAGACGGCCGCTCGACCCGGCCCGTCGGGCAGCCTTGAATCGAGCAGCGAAGGAGCCATGCGATGAGTGCACGTCAGCAGCGCGTGATCGTGGTCGGCGGCGGCCTTGCAGGCCTGGCGGCGACCGTGCGGATCGTGGAGGCCGGCATCCCGGTCGACCTGTTCAGCATCGTGCCGGTGAAGCGCTCGCACAGCGTGTGCGCGCAGGGCGGCATCAACGCGTGCAACGAGGTCGCGCGTCAGCAGGGTTACAGCGAGTACGAGCACTTCGACGAGTCGATCTACGGCGGCGACTTCCTGGCGCACCAGCCGCCGGTCTACGAGATGGCGCACTGGGCGCCGAAGATCATCGACCTGCTCGACCGCATGGGCGTGCCGTTCAACCGCACCGCCGAGGGCATGCGCGACCTGCGCCTCTTCGGCGGCAGCCTGTACAAGCGGACGCACTTCGCGGGCGCCACCACAGGCCAGCAGCTCATCTACGCGCTCGACGAGCAGGTTCGGCGCTGGGAGGCCGAGGGGAAGGTCGCCAAGTACGAGCACTGGGAGTTCCTCCGGCCCGTGGTCGACGGTTCGGGTGCGGCACAGGGCATCGTGGCGCAGGACCTGCGCACCATGCAGATCCGCGCCTTCCGCGGTGACGCGGTGGTGATGGCCACGGGCGGCTGTGGCCTGGTCTTCGGCAAGAGCACCAACAGCGTGATGTGCACCGGCGCGGCGGCCAGCCGCTGCTACCAGCACGGCGCGTTCTACGCCAACGGCGAGTTCATCCAGGTGCACCCCACCGCCATTCCGGGCGCCGACAAGCTGCGCCTGATGAGCGAGAGCGCGCGCGGCGAGGGCGGCCGCGTGTGGGTGCCGCGCACGAAGGGCGACAACCGCGATCCGCGCCAGATTCCCGACGCGGAGCGCTGGTACTTCCTCGAGGAGAAGTACCCCAAGTACGGCAACATCGTGCCGCGCGACATCGCGACGCGCGAGATCTTCGAGGTCTGCGTGAAACTCGGAATGGGTGTGGCGGGCCAGAACCAGGTCTACCTGGACCTCACCCACCTTGGCCGCGAGTACATGGACCGCAAGCTCGGCGGCATCGTGGACATCTACCGCAAGTTCGTTGGCGAAGAGCCGAGCGAGGTGCCGATGCGCATCTTCCCGGGCATGCACTACTCGATGGGTGGCCTCTGGACCACCTACACGGCCAAGCCCGACTCGAAGGGCATGCTGCCGGGCGCTCCCAACAGCATGATGACGAACATCGCCGGGCTCTACGCCTTCGGCGAGGTGAACTACCAGTATCACGGCGCGAACCGCCTTGGCGCCAACGCGCTGCTGAGTTGCATCTTCGATGGACTCTTCTGCGGCGCCGGCGTGGCGAACTTCGTGAAGGACCGGAAGGAGACCGCCGCGCAGGCTCCCGCGACCATGTTCGAGGAGGGCGTGAAGGCCGAACAGGGCATCGTGTCCGCCCTGGTCGATGGCAAGGGATCCGAGAATCCGTACCTCATCGGCAAGGAGATGGGTGACGAGATGACGGCCGCCTGCACCGTGGTCAAGGACGAGCAGCGCCTGCTGCAGGCGCGCGGCAAGATCGCGGAGCTGCGCGAGCGCTTCAGCCGCGTGCGCCTGAGCGACACAGGTCTGTGGACGAACCAGAACCTGAGCCACGCCCGTGCGGTGGGCGACATGCTGCTGATCGCTGACGCGATCGTGGAGGGCAGCCTGGAGCGGCGCGAGAGCCGGGGCAGCCACTTCCGCACGGACTTCCCGGAGCGCAACGATCCGGAGTTCCTGAAGACCACCGTGGCGAAGTTCGATCCGGTGCGCCGCAAGGTGCAGATCAGTTTCGAGGCGGTCGCCACGCCGCTGGTGCAGCCGCGCGCGCGCACCTATGGCAAGGTCGAGTCAAAGGCGGCCGCGAAGCCCCAGCCCGCCACCGTCTGAGAACGAGGGTCAGAGGTTGTTATTGACCCCGCGAAGTGGTCGGTAACAAGGTCTGACCCTCGTTCTCGGTCACCAGTCGCCGAGCGTCGGGCCTGTGAAGGCCGGTTTCAGCACGACCGCCAGCGTCATGCCGAGCTGCGCGATGGTCAGGAGCAGCAAGCCAACCGACAGCGAACGCTCGCGCGCTCGCGGCATCGCCATCGCCGCCAGCCATCCGATCGACAGCAACACCCACGGATCGAAGTATCGCTCGAAAGTCTGCGCGTTCAGGCTCTGCGAGGCCACCATGCCCGCCATCGCAGCGAGCAGCATCAGCGCCGACCGCCCACGGCCCGCACGATCCGCCAGACTCCACAAGCCGGCAAGCACCGCACCACCAAGGGCCGCAAGCCCGACCAGCAGCGTGGATCGTCCCGCGACCGTCGGCGCCACTTTCGCGACATCCCACAGCGGTCCACCCCATCGCCCGACCTCGCCGGCCCCCTTCACCACATCGGGAGCCGTCGGTCCCCAGGTGTTCTCGGTCCGCGTGCCCACACGCTGCGCATCCGGCGGCAGGACCTTCCGGTAGTCGCTTCGCGGGGCCGCCGCCATGGCCAACCCAAGAGCGGCCGCCACCAACGCGCCCCGTCGCGCCGTCCGATCGAGTCTGCCCCAGATCCAGGGAAGCAGGAAGATTCCACAGGCGCCCGCCATCGCGAGCGAGAAGGTGATCGCCCCGGGATTCCACACGGCCTGATGAAAGGGCTGGAACCGCGGCGGCATCGAGCCGCCCCACAGCAGCACGAACGCGATCACGCACGTCACGGCAGGCAAGGCGACCTTTGCGACACCCCGGGCACGCGTGGAAAGCCTTCCCCCATCCATCCACGCACGGAGCACGCCCGGCACGATGCACCACAGCATGATCTGCCGCACCAGCACCGTGCCGGCGCCGAGCACGGCCGTGGCCCACGCCTCGCGTGAGCGTCGCCACCCCACAAGCGCCAGTCCCATCGTGGCCGCACCCAGGGCCAATGCGCTCGCGTCGGTCGTGAGCCAGATCGCCGATCCCAGCACATACGGCGACACGGCCATCGGCGCGATCAGCAGTGTGGCACGCGCCGCCCCGCACCACACCACGGCCACGCGCCAGGCGACCAGCCACGCCGCGAGGCCCGCCAGGGCCGCAATCACGCGCAGCGCCAGCGCGGAGCATCCAAGCTTGGCAAGACCCGCGAGCACCAGATGAAAGCCGGGCGTGGTGGTGGTGAACGCGTCACGCAGATCTGGCGTGGGCCACTGGGTCTCGATCCTGCGTATCTCGATGGCGTGATAGTCCATCATGTCGTTGGCCTGGCTGGTGCCACCACCGCCTGCCACGATCGCCGGAATCACCAGCGCCACGAACGCCACCGCGATTCCCAGCATCCACAACCACGGCGCGCGACCCGCGTTCGATGCACGCATGCGACACCTGCGCCTAGCGCAGCAGCAGCCTCTGCAGCAGCGACTCCGCGGGCTGCCACTGCAGCACCAGCAGCGTGCCGACCACGTACGCGGCGATCGCCGCAAGCAGGGTGCGATCCGTGCGCAGCGTCTCGAGCGGCGCGTCGCTCAGGCCCAGGTTCGCGCGTCGATAGAAACGATGGATCGCGATCATCACGAGCGGCGTGAGCAGCGCCAGCCCCATCGCGCGTGCCCCGTACAGCCGCTCGGCAAGCGAGGACAGCGTGTACATCAGGTACACCATCACGACCAGCGAACCGCTCACGCCAAGCAGCCAGTTCATCTGGTCGCGCGTCTCGTAGCCGATGCGCGGCTTCCAGTCCACCTGCTGCCCCGCTGCTCGCGCGTTCTCCGCGGCGGACAGGTCGCAGAGCCGCTTCGTGAACCCGAGGAAGAGCGTGAGGAAGAACACGCACAGCATGAGCCAGATCGAGAGCTTCACGTCCATCGCCGCGGCACCCGCGGCGGCGCGCAGGCAGAAGCCGGTCGAGAGCACCGACACGTCGACCAGCGGCACGCGCTTCAGGCGAACGTTGTAGGCCAGTTGCAGCAGCAGATAGGCGAGCACGCACGCGCCCACCACCTTGCCAGCCGCGTTCCACGCCAGCCCGAGGGCGAATCCCTGCAGCGCATAGCCCACCAGCATGGCCGCGCCCCCGCCCACCGCCCCCGAAGCCACCGGTCGCCGCCGCTTCACCGGATGCTGCCGATCCTTCGGCGCATCCAGCGCATCGTTCACGCAGTAGGTGCCACTCGCCGCCAGGCAGAACGCCACGAAGGTCCAGATCAGCGGCCGGAACCGCGCTTCGAACTGCTCGGCGATGTCGAACCCCCGCCCCTCGCCCGACAGCCAGAACAGGGCGGGGACCAGCACGAAGACGTTCTTCGTCCAGTCACCGGGTCGGAGCAGCCGAAGCCATGGGGCCATGGGTGCTGTATCGGCAGTTTTTGCCCCGGTTCGCCAGCAGGTGACCGGACGCCGGCGCCCGAATAGGATCGCTCCATGGTCGCCCCGAAGTCCGATGCCTCCACCCGCACCATCACCGTCCGTGTCGTCCGCCAGGACGGCCCAGCCGCCCCCCGCCGCACCGAGACTTTCCAGGTGCCCGTCGAGCCGGGCGCGAACGTGATCAGCGTGCTGCAGTGGATCGCGGCGCACCCCACCACGACCGAGGGCGCCGCCAGCACCCCCGTGGTCTACGACAGCGGCTGTCTGGAGGAAGTGTGCGGCAGCTGCACGATGGTGATCAACGGCCGCGTCCGACAGAGCTGCTCCGCGCTGATCGACCAGATCGTGGACGACTCCAACGAACTCACCCTCGAGCCCATGAGCAAGTTCCCGGTGGTGCGCGACCTGAGCGTCGACCGCAGTCGCGTGTTCCACAACCTCAAGCGCGTGAAGGCGTGGGTCCCGATCGACGGCACCTACTCGCTCGGTGCTGGTCCGAAGGACACGCCCTCCAGCCAGGAGCAGCGCTACGTGATGAGCACCTGCATGAGCTGCGGCTGCTGCCTGGAGGCCTGCCCCCAGTTCAACCAGGAGCCCGACGCCTCCAAGTGGGACTCCAGCTTCATCGGCGCGCACGCGATCAACCAGGCGCGCCTGTTCAACAGCCACCCGACCGGCGCCACGCTGGCCGACGAACGCCTTGACGTGCTCATGGGCGAGGGCGGCGTGAACGACTGCGGCAACGCGCAGAATTGCGTGAAGGTCTGCCCGAAGGAGATTCCGCTCACCGAGAGCATCGCCACGATCGGCCGCCAGGCCACCATCCGCGGCATCAAGCGCTTCTTCGGCGGCAAGTGACCCCGCGCTCAGGCACGCACGCGCGTGCGCCGCGGCTCGCCGGCCTCGACGCGCTCGATCGACAGCGCAAGTCCGGTGTCCGTGCTCACCTCGACCAGCGCACCGCACACGCGGATCTCGCCACCGCTCACCTCGTACTGGACGGGCATCGCCGTGGTCATGTGGTGCACCACGCGGCTGGCATCACGGCCGATCACCCCGTCACACGGGCCGCACATGCCAAGATCGCTCAGGAACGCCGTGCCGCCGGGCAGGATCCGCTCGTCGGCAGTGGGCACGTGCGTGTGCGAGCCAAGCACCGCCGCCACGCGACCGTCCAGATGATGCGCGAGCGCCGCCTTCTCGCTGGTCGCCTCCATGTGCGCCTCGACGATCACGATCGGCTTTCGCTCGGGAAGGCTTCGCAGGATCTCGTCGCAGGTGGCGAACGGATCGTCGGCCGGCATCGGGAACACCACTCGCCCGAGCACCGTGGCCACGAAGATGTCCCGGATCCGCTCGCCGTGCGCCGGAATGCGGATCCAGCGCTTTCCGGGGGCCTTCGCCGACAGGTTCGCGGGGCGCAGGATGGGCTCGCCGGGATCCTCGATGGTCTGCGAGATCCGGGCGTCCTTGTACACGTGGTCACCCAGCGTCACGGCATCCGCGCCAGCCTCGCGCAGCGCCCGGTAGAGATCCGCGGTGATGCCGGAACCGTTCCGGATGTTCTCGCCGTTCACGATGACGGCGTCCGGCTTCAGGCTTGCCCGCAGCTCCGGCAGGTGCTTCTGCACCGCGGCGCGCCCGGGGGCTCCCACCACGTCGCCAAGGAACAGGATGCGGATCGCACGCGGCATCGGTACACTCTAGCGAGTCGGCGGTGATGGGCCTCTCGGCCGTGTCCCGACCGCGCTCCCAAAGAGACTTCCATGGGCATGACCGCGATCGCGTTCAAGATGGGTGACAAGGTCCGTTCCAGCAAGCGTCCTGAATGGGGCATCGGGGCGATCATGAAGCTCGAGGCCATCACCTTTCAGGGCAAGACCGATCAGCGCATCTACGTGCGCTTCTCGGCGGTCGGCATGAAGACGCTGCTCGCCAGCGCCGCCGACCTGATTCCGGCCGAGGGCGGTGACGATGACGTGCTGACCGCCATCCACCGCCCCACCACGCTGACCGACGTGGAGAAGTCCAAGGAGGGCGGCTGGCTCGGATCGATCGAGCGGCGCGGCCCGGAGGAGGTCATGACCAGCCTGCCGCCCGCCGCCACGGACCCATTCCTGAGCATGCGGAAGCGTCTGGAGAACACGCTCGCGCTGTACCGCTTCGATGGCACCCCGGGACGCCTGATCGAGTGGGCCGTCGCCCAGAGCGGTGTCGACGACCCCATGACTCGCTTCAACCGCAACCAGATCGAGCAGTTCTTCCAGCGCTGGAAGTTCGCGCTCGACGCGCACCTGATCAGCCTGCTCGGCGAGCTTCGCCGCGATCCGGAGACCCTGCAGGCCGCGCTTGCCAAGGCCACGCCAGCCGCGCAACGGGCGGTCCAGCGCGCGCAATCGATGGTGAAGTGACCCGACGGGGCCCGCAACGGCGCCCTCGGTCCGTCTGTTCCGTCTGGCGCGCCTGCAGCGCGCGGAATCCGCCACACGCCTGTGCATTGGCCTTGCGTCGCGGGCCCGCACTTTGCACGGTGTGCGAGGAGGGACGGGAGATGGACATGCAACTCATCCAGGCACTTGATGACCTGCGCCGGCAATGGACGCAGGTCGAGACGAATGATTCGCGGCGCGTGGGCCTTCTGGATCGACTCGATCGGCTCTCGCTGCTGCTCACCTACCAGGGCTTTGACCTGGAGGCCACCCGGCGCGAGAACGCCACGCTTCGTCGAGCGATGAAGCAGTCACGCCACCGCCGCCACTGAGCCTACGCGGCCGGGGACCTCGAGAGCGCGCCCCACGCAGCTTCGAGGTCCCGCACTCGCGGCCATGGGCCACCCTCGCGCGCGAACAGACCCAATCGGGCCTCGCGCACGAGCCACACGAAGGCAAGCCAGTCCGATGCGGAAACCCCTCGGGGTGCGGAGGCGTTGGCGATTCCCAGCCAGCCATCGAGACCGGCCAATCCCTGCAGAACGGCCGTGGCGCCACCACCCGACAACCGTCGAAGACGATCGGTGCAGGCGCCAAGAAGGACCGGAACGCGCGCCAGTCTGCCAGGATCCAGCGACTCCAGTCGCTCGCGATCCAGCAGCCACGCGCGGTCCGCACGCGTCGCCTCGATCACGGACCCCCATGCCGCGGGCGCCGGGCGCGCAAGCTCCGCGTCAAGCCGCTCGACCGCGCGCGACGCGGCCTCCATCCAAGCAAGCACGCCGTGCGACGCCTGGAAGAGACCTGGACGAACCGCATCCAGCAGCGCCAGAAGCGCCGTCTCGCTGGTGGGCACGGGGTGGCCTGCCGGCCATGCCTGCGTGACCGTCAGCAACGCCGCAAGCTCGACAAGGCTTGCGGGTGCGCCGAGTCCTCGCGCGCTCCAATCCAGAGGGCGGTAGTTCGGATCGAAGTCCAGATGGTGACGAACCTCGCCCTGAACCGCCTTCAGGCAGAGGTGCACGCAGGCGCGCCGCAGGGATCGTTCCGCCGTCACGCGATCCGACGTCCAGCCGGTGCGAACGCCGTCGGGACCGACGTCCAGGGTCCCGATCGTCTGGATGCGCGTGCCACCGACCTCGAGCGAGAGATCAACCGGCAGCCTGGGGGCGAAGGCCGGCCAGTGCGCCTGCGATCGTCCGCACCACCGCCCGCCATCCAGCGCCTGCATGCCCTGCGTGATCGCTGCGTTCGCGCGTGCAAGCAGGTCATGCCGCAATGCCTGCAGATCCCGCGATGCCGCCAGAACCTCGCCGGCATGCGTCACCTCGACGCGTGGGCGCAGATGCGGCGCCACCGCCGAGCGCTCGAAATCGTCGGGGCGAACCTCGAGTCCGCTCGCCGTCGAGAGATGCGCCGCCAACGCCGGCACAAGCGCCCCCTGCCCCGGCGCGTGTGCCTGCAGGAATCCCGCGGCAAACTCCTCGACCGGCTGGAAGCGCGCCCGCATCCTTCGCGGAAGCGCGCGAATCAGCGCTTCCACCAGCTCGACGCGTTGCCCCGGCACGGACCACTCCAGGCGCTCGATGTCGAGCGCCGGCAACGCCACCAGCGGCACCTGCAGCGTCACGCCATCCGCGTCCGTTCCCGGCGCATGCGCGTAACGCATCGGCAGCGCGCCGGAGCCACTCGCGAATTCTCTGGGAAAGGCCGTGTCATCGGGCGTCTCCGTGATCAGGCGATCGCGCGTGATGCGCAACACCGCCGGGTCTCGCCGCTCCGCTTCGCGACGCCAGCGCTCGAAGTCGGGCCGGCTGTGCACGCTGGCTGGCACGCGCTCGTCGTAGAACCGGTACACGGCGTCCGCGTCGGCGAGCAGATCGGTTCGCCGGCGCGCCTGCGCCCAAGCCTCCGCCTCGACACGCATGGCGCGATTGCGATCCAGGAACTCCGCCGCGACGCCCAGCTGCTCCTCCACCAGCGCGACACGCAGGAAGACCACCCGTGCGTCAGCCGGGTTCACCGGGCCGTAGGGAACCCGGCGCCGGTCGATCAGGTCCAGCTGGCCAAGACTCACGCGCTCCCATGCCGCCACCTGCCCGGTCTCGCGCACCCAGTGCGGCTCGCTCAGCGTGCGTTTCACCAGATGCGGCACGGCATGCTCCACCCAGTTCGGCTGGATGCGCGCGACCACGCGCGCCTGTCGACGCCCGGTGTCCACGATCTCCAGCGCCACGACCCACGGCGGTTGCGCGCGCGCAAGCCCGCTGCGTGGATGCA